>Ga0116134_1000667_pt1 | contig 17657 bp, 19 predicted proteins | sample June2015DPH_19_5_FD_89737 | JGI IMG/M metagenome (GOLD analysis project Ga0116134, IMG submission 89737) | Peatland microbial communities from SPRUCE experiment site at the Marcell Experimental Forest, Minnesota, USA - June2015DPH_19_40 | ecosystem: Environmental > Terrestrial > Soil > Wetlands... | reverse complement strand
GTACCGCTGATTGTTAGCCGTCGTAGCGGTATGGCTGTTGGCAGAGCTGGCCGCGTTGCTGTTCGCGCGAGCAAAGTTGTCATTGCCGCTCGGCGGACGCGGTACGTTGTGTGACTGCGTCACGTTGCTGGAGCCCACGTTGTTCGAGCCTCCGGCTGACGGCGGACGCGGGACATTGTTTGCCGGATTGCTGGGCACATTGGCGCGAGCCTGAGTTTGGTTTCCGGTTGCACCGTGCTCAGCTCCGCCCGTTGCTTGCGTGTTATGCGCGCTGTTCGCTCCGGCCACCCCGGTGTGCGTTGAATTGCTCGCGGCAGTTCCCGCATTCGAGTTGCCGCGTGCCGTCGCCGACTGAGCACTACTGAAGCTGGCAGGCCGAGCCGGCGGCGTCGCCCGAGTCACGACTGAACGATTTGCCGACGCCGCAGAAGGAACGTTGGTACGCGGCGTCTGTCCACCCAGCACCGAAGACTTGGTTGGGTTGACGTTGGCCGAGCTCAGCGTGTGCGCGTTGTTCAGAGCGGAAGCCGGCACAGCTCCGCCGACCTTGTTGACCGCCGCACCCGACGTAAAAGCCTCTTTCGACGCCGAGGTCACGCCATTTCTCGCGATCGAGTTGGTGCTCCCGAAATTGCCGCTGTGATAGTTGTTAGCAGCGTTGTTGATGTTCGTAATATGCGTGTTGGTGACGTTGACGTTGTGGAAGTAGCCGGCGGTCACATATCCGCCGCCGCGATACCAGCCGCCGTGTCCCCAGCCACAGTAGCGCGGATAGTACGGCGCTCCCTATCCCAACGGGTACCAGCCAAATCCAATGCCGACACCGAAGCCCCAGCCGCCGCCCCAGCCAAAGCCAACGCCGAACCCAGGTCCGCCAACCCAGCCCACCAGCGCGGGCGCATAGTAGGGATTCCAGTAGCCCAGCGATCCAGGCGCCCAACCCCAACCGCCGCCGTAGGTGACCCAGCGGCCATAGTGGAACGGCGCAAATCCCCAGGGAGCGCTATCGACCCACGTCCATCCCCACGGAGCAATCCACGTCCACTGGCCGTAGCGATACGGAGCCCAGCCGACGGGCACGGACGTAGGAGTCCAGACCGGACCATAGTCCGGCGTTGTCGTCCACGTGCCGTTTGCGTCAAGATCCTGATAGCCAATCACGCCGGGCGACACGTAGCGCGCGGACAGAGAATCATCGAGCCGCTTATCGCGCACCTGCGCCCAGTCTTCAAAGCCGTCGCGTGCCGGAGCGCTGTACACCGCATGTTGCAGCGAGTTGCCACTGCTGAAGCGTACTTGCGTGCCGGAATTGACCCGCACGGCAGCGCCTTTTCCGGTGGCCTCGCCATATCCGCTGCGCACCGTCACCCAGCTTTGATCCTGGCTGGGAAGCACATCGAAGCGATAAACGCCGGTCTTCATCACGGTAAAAGCGTAGTTAGGCGTGTCGATTTCGTAGACCTCGCCCTTCTCCAGATGGAGGACCGTGAGATTCAGCGTGCCCTGATCGAGTTCCAACTGGACGGTGCTGTCGCTGACGTTGGTCAGGGTCAGGCTGGTCTCCGAGTTCATACGGATGTAGCCGTCGCCAACGTTCAGTTCGGCGCGCGAATCCTTGTCAGTCCAGATGCGGTCAGAGGTGGTCAGTGGCCGGTTCATGTTGGCGGCAATCCAGTCGTTCACGCCACCCGGCTGCGTCGAAACCTGGCCCGACATAAACTGCACACGAGCCACGCGGCCCGAAGGGTCCTGCTGCTGCGCGCCTTGTTGATCCGGATAACCTTGCTGGCCGGGATAACCCTGTTGTGCCGTTGGATAACCCTGTTGTCCAAAGTCACCTTGCACCGAATTATCACCCGGTGGAGGGGGAGCCATACTCTGGTCCTGAGCGAAGACCGCTCCCGCCGATAAGACGGCAAACAATATCGCCATCAATAAACATTCAAACCGCCACCGTGACTTCATCTCTCGCACCTCTTGCTGTCCCACCACGATATCTTTCCTTCTGAGGCGAACCCGCTCCCCTTTTGTCTGGGAACTGCCGCCATGCATCAGTATGAACCCCAGATTCGTGAATGTGTTGCGCGTCGTTTTTCCATCGCCGTCATCGTTGGTTTGAAGTGACGCAGCGTTCTGAGCCTCTTACCTTTAGATGCGACAGCGTACTCCGCTTATTCATGTGATTCGGAGGGCCTTGCACCGGCCCGGAGGGCGACGTTTGCGTTAGCCGGCCACCAGCGCGACATTCATCAGCCCGGAGGGCGGCATTTGTGTTAGCCGTGGGCGTAAGAGGCTGTTACGAAACCCGTGTCGCCGCTCTGCGGCTTTGCATTGTTTCCCACTGGGCGGGGGCTGATGCCCCCGCCTAACGTCATCCCGCCGCGTTGCGGCTGTTTTCATCGCCTAGTTAGATCGCCTTGATCCACCAACCAATCCTGGACCTGAGTTTCGTAACAGCCTCGTAAGCCCGCGGTCAGTGCGGGAAAGGCAGGCCGAGCCGCGGAGCGGCGGCACCTGCGGCTCGTTGTCGAGATGGCTTTGTGCCGTCCATACGGGACCGGGTTCCTATAAAATGCTGACCCCGCCCTGAAGGGTGGGGCTATCCTCTTCCGTCCCGCTGAACGAGACTCGACCCTTCGCAGGTCGATGTCAAGCGAAATGGCCGGAATTATGCACTTGCCAAACCCGCAGACCGACTAATTATTTGGCCTTGGTACAGCCGATCTTCTCTCGGTACTTGATTTCACCAGCTTCGATCGCGTGCGTTCGGAGCATGATCTGTTTCTGCAACTGGCGCAGCTCAGGATATTGGAACAAGTTGCACTGATCCATTTCCTCCACGTCTCCAGTTCGCGGACTCACGAAGCAGATTCCCCATGAGCTTGTAGCCGCCGTATTCGGAAAATCACAGGAAGCCCCGAACGAATAGTAGTCAGCTAGGAACGGCTGGCCCTCCTTGTCAAGGCTGGCAATCTTACAGTGTCGCGAGGATATCGGAAACCCTTGGTGGCGCAGGACGATATCGACCAAGGATTTGGCTTCAGTAACACCAATGGTCGCCTCTTGAGCTTCAACAGTTCCTGCCGCAAGAAGCATCAAGACAACCGCAATTAGCTGACTCACCGCGACCATTTTCAATTTTCCCGATCTACCGAGGTCTGCGTTTTCGTCCCTTTGGATCTCGCTTTTCCTTCTCCACCGGTTTCGCCTTGAGCACGTCGCAATCATCTCTCGCTCGCGGCCCGTGGCTCGTAACTCGCAGCTAGTTGCTAATTGCTAGTTGCTTCCCTCAACACAGCTTCCCGAACTTCGACGTGTACTGCAGCCCGATCTCGCCGCACGAGCCTTGCTCCACCGAATACACAATGCAGGAATCGAATGGGCGCGAGTACACATGCAGGCTGACGGCGCGCTGGTTCCACTCGCGCGGGTTGTGGACGTCGTGCACCGGATTCAGCGGATCGACGGCGACCGGATTTTCAGCGGTGATGAACACCTCGTCAGTGGGAACGATGTTGCAGCTATGCGCGACCAGGTCTTCGGAGATCACGCGAAAATTCTGCACCGCGAGTCGGCCGATGGGAGCGGCCATCCAGCAGTTCTGGCCTTTGTGGTTGTGGATCGAGCTCTTCATGCCCGGCTCCCAGCAGATGGCCAGCAGTTCGTAGAGTTCGGTCCTGTCGATGAGGTTGCGGGTGTAGTGTTGCGCGTTCCAGAAGAGGTAGGGCGCGATCGCTTCCGGATGGACGCGATTGGCTTGCAAGTATTGCAACGTGCCGCGCACTTCGGTGAAATCCTGCTCCTTCAGCTTGTGTAAGCCGCTGATGAAGTCGTCGAGAGCAAGCAATTGCATTATTTTTTGTGGCGAAGTTTCGGTAGCCATAATGTCGGTCTCCTGGGACAAAACGCTCATTCTAGACCAAGTTCGACAGTTCCTGCTGGCGAACGGCACTATGCGCAGCCGGAGGGCGCGGGCAAATCTTCTGTATTCGCCGCGGCTGCGGAAATGAGTTACGCCACAAGGCGATTCCAAGCATATAATGTGCGCAAGAAGCACCCTGGCAAGGTGCGGTCCGAGTTGGGCACTGGAGTTTCCATGAAATCGCGCGCTTTCGCAGCGATGATTGCGGTGCTGCTGGCTGTCAGCCTCTCGCTTCCGGCGTTGGCACAGGACAACAACCCTCAGTCGCAGACATCAACTCAACTTTCCAGCAATTCCTCTGACCAGTCGCAATCGGCAAGCACAACTGGCGCTCCCACCGCTCAGCCTGCAAACAGCGCGAATGGTACAGGCAGCCCGACTGACACCGCAGCGGCAACCGCGCCCGCCGCGAATGCGCCGAAGGACACCCACGACAAGGGCAAAACCGATATTGACGATATCGGCGACCGCAAAGTGGGTTCGACGGGAAGAAGCATGGGCAACTGGTACTCGATCGATACCGACATCAAGGTCGGCAAGCAGTACGCGATGATGGTGGAGCAGAGCGCGCGCATGATTCAGGACCCCGTCATCACCGAGTACGTCAATCGCGTCGGTCAGAATTTGGTGCGCAACTCGGATGCGAAGGTGCCCTTCACTATCAAGGTTGTGGACTCCGACGACGTGAACGCTTTCGCCTTGCCCGGCGGATTCTTCTACGTCAATAGCGGCCTGATTTTAGCTGCCGATAACGAGGCCGAACTGGCCGGCGTCATGGCGCATGAGATCTCACATGTCATCCTTCGTCATGCCACGCAGGAGATGACCCGCCAAAACTATGTGCAGCTGTCCACCGTTCCGCTGATGTTTGTGATTCATAGTTGGGGCGTCTATGAGGCAGTCAATATGGCCATGAGCCTGGCGCTGCCGGTAACGTTCATGAAGTTCTCGCGCGACTTTGAAGCGCAAGCCGACTACTTCGGCCTGCAATATATGTACAAAGCGGGATACGATCCGCAAGCGTTCATCGCCTTCTTCGAGAAGCTGAAGGCGCTGGAGAAGCAGAAGCCGGGAGCGCTGGCCAAGGCCTTTGCCTCGCATCCGCAGACCCCGGATCGCATCCAGAAGAGCCAGGAGGAGATTCGCGAGATTCTGCCGGCGCGGCCCGAGTACATCGAAGATACATCGGAGTTCGACGAGGTGAAGGCCCGACTGGCGGCCTTCGAAAACGGCAAGAAGGCGATTCCCCAGGACAAGCAGGGTCCGACGCTACGCCGTACACAGACCGCGGATAGCACCACCACTACCCAGCCGGGCAATGGTGGGGACGATCGTCCCACGCTGCAGCGCCGTGACGACGATTACGCTTCCGCCGCCAATCTCGGGATTGTTCTGAATCCATGAAGGGCGATCAACTTTTTTCAATCAATTCGAGCACCGGATAGTTCGCCGCGATGGCCGCGAACGCCTGCGCATCGGAGCCGGCGGCAACCGGAAAGTATCGCTGCACGGCAATCCTGAAGCGGTCGAGATAGGCTTTCAGCAGCTCGGGCTTCTCAGCATCGGGCACCGCCCGCAGTCGAAAGCTTTGCCGCCAGCGTCCTCCCTTCAGAGTGATCTCTCCCGCAGCTTCTGCGTTGCGCACCCATTGCGTGCGTCCCCGCGGAGCAACCAGGTAGCGCTTGCTGTCAATCTCCAGCAGATCGATGGGAGTGGAATAGAGCTTTCCCGATTTTCGCCCGCGTACCTGCAGCAGGTAATTGTATTTCGGGCCGAGTCCCATCCCCACCAGGAATCCGAAGCAGCGGTTGAAGAGGCCTTCAATCGCGTTCGGCTTTCGGAAGGCGGTCATGCCGGAGTTTTCCATCCCTCAATTCTATGCGCGGAGTGATCTCGTGCGCGTCAGTATCGTTTTCTCCCAAGCACGAGCCCGCAGGAAGCAGTAAAATAGCTAAACGAATATCGACAAAGGGACCAGGTTCGACTTCTAAGTGTGGAGCGCCTGATCGGGTATTGCATGAAGAGATTTTCCTTCCTTTCGCTGGCGGTGCTTCTCGGTGCTTCGTTCCTGCTGGCCCAGACTACGACCAGCGACACGGTTGTCGAAGAGATTATCGCGCGCGTCAACAACAGCATTGTGACCCGGGCCGATCTGCGCAAGGCGCGCGAGCAGTTGCTCAGCGAGGCACACCAGCAGCCGGACGCCCCGACCGCCGAACAGCAGGCCAAGGAGCACGAGAAGGACCTGCTGCGCGATCTGATTGACCAGCAACTGCTCCTGCAAAAGGCGTCGGACCTGGGCATCAGCGCCGACACCGATCTGGTAAAGAAACTCGACGACCTGCGCCAGCAGATGCACGCCGAGACCATGGAAGAGATGGAGAAGGCGGCCCAGTCGCAGGGCATCGCCTTCGAAGATTTCAAGCAGAACCTGAAGAACAACCTCCTGACCCAGAAGGTGATTGGCCAGGAGGTCGGGGGGCACATTTCTGTCTCCAATCAGGAGATTCAGCAATACTACGATCAGCATAAGGCCGAGATGGACCGGCCGGAGCAGGTGCGGCTGAGCGAGATTTTGATTTCCACCCAGACCACGGCGGCGGTGAAGACGGGGAAAGGTGAGACCGCGCTACCGGTGGCGCCAACTCCCGACGCGGTAGCACAGGCGCAAGCCAAGGCCGACCAGGTTTACGACCTGTTGAAGAAGGGCGGCAACTTCGCTGACCTGGCCAAGAAGTACTCCAATGGCCCGACCGCCGCGGTGGGAGGCGACCTGGAATACTTCAAACGCGGGACCTTGTCCAAGGAGTATGAGTCGAAGGTCTTCGATCTGCAGCCCGGACAATACACCGAGCCCATCCGCACCAACCAGGGCTTCGTCATCCTGAAAGTTACGGAGCACCAGTCGGCTGGCGTGCCTCCGCTGAAGGACGTTGAAAATCAGATCCAGGAACAGATTTACATGACCAAGATGCAACCGGCCTTGCGCGATTACCTCACCAAACTGCGCGAGGAGGCCTACATCGATATCAAACCCGGCTACATCGATACCGGTGCCAGTCCCAACGAGACCAAGCCCATCTACACTACTGCCACCACCAGCACCGATAACAAGCCCAAGAAGAAGAAGAAACTGGGATTGTTTTAGAAGCAGCAATTAGCAACTAGCCATTAGCTGTCGGCCTGTAGGCTTGCATCAACTGACAACTGACAACTGACCACTGACAACTGACCACTGACAACTGCCTCTGGCTACTGGCTACTGACAACTGCTACCATTAGGCGCTCGGCTGCTTTACGCGGCTGCGATGCGCCCGAACTGACTCCAATGAAAGAATTCTACATTTCCGATTGCGCCCGGATGGAGAACCAGACCATCACCTCGCTGTTTGTGGTCGCCCTCAAACAGGTGAAGTCGAAGAAGAGCGGCGAGTTGTATCTGTCTTTGGTGCTCGCCGACCGCAGCGGCCAGGTGCAGGCAAACATGTGGGACAACGTCGCCGAAGCGATCTCCGGCTTCGAGCAGGACGACTTCGTCAAGGTGAAGGGTGTAGTTCACAAGTACAACGGCCGCTGGCAACTCACGGTTCACAAAATGCGCAAGCTGGGTGAGTCGGAGATCGACTACTCGGACTATCTTCCCAAGACCAGCAAAGATATTGAGCAACTCTGGCAGACGCTATGCAGCTTTGTTGAGAGCTTCCAGAATCCGTGGCTAAAGTCGTTGATAAAGGAATTCATCGCGGACGAGGCGCTGGTCGCCGCCTACAAGACGGCGCCCGCGGCCAAGACACTGCATCACGCCTTCGTCGGCGGCCTGCTTGACCACGTCGTGTCGCTGTTTACGGTTTGCGATCTGGCCTCGCGCAACTATCCCCAGGTCAATCGCGATCTGCTGCTCTCCGGCGTCTTCCTGCACGACATCGGCAAGCTGCACGAGCTCACGTATCAACGCTCCATCGCCTACACCACCAAGGGACAACTCCTGGGACACATGATCATCGAGCTGGAAATGTTGCACGACAAGATCGCGCATGTGCCCGGCTTTCCGGAGGAACTGAAGGTCCTGCTGGAGCACCTGATCATCAGCCACCACGGCGAATACGAGTTCGGATCGCCGAAGCTGCCGATGTTCCCGGAAGCGCTCATGCTGCACTATATGGACGATCTCGACTCCAAGATGGAAAGCATGCGGGCGCAGTTCGAACGCGAGGCTGAATTTGATTCGCCCTGGACGAGCTACAATCCTTCGCTCGCCCGTCCCTTGCTGAATCCGAAGAAATTTATTGAAAAGGGCCTGGTCAACTCGCGACTGGTGGAAGTTCCGAAGGCCGTGGTCGCCGCCGCGGCCGGCCCCGTTGTCGCACCGAGCAACTCCGGCGACAATCCGGCTGAAAGGACGCAAAACGCCGGAGCGAATGCCGAGGAACTGGAGCCTGGAAGCGCCAGCGCAGGTGAAGCTCACGAGAAGCAGTCCTCTTCACCACTCGAGGCCCTGCAACGCAAGTTCGAGTCGCACAAAGTCATGCCGAGCAAAGCCGCGGAAAAAGTCCGCTAGACGGCGTCCTGCGGCAAGCCAGGAGTTGTCCCTATATTATCCCGCCCACCGTTGAGGTGGGCGGGTTTTTGTCGGGACGAATCGCATCCGCCCTGGGTTAACTTGCCTTCCGTCGACGCGCCGCTTCGGTGTCGTTTGTATCGGCGTCATGCGTGGCAGCCATCCACTCGCGGACTTGCTTTGTGGCTTCCTCCTTCGTGATTCCGTACTTCTCTTGTATCTTTCCTTCCAACTGCTGCTGTTTGCCGGCGATAACATTAAGGTCGTCGTCGGTTAATTTGCCCCACTTTTCTTTCGCAGAGCCCTTCAACTGCTTCCACTTACCTTCAATCTGATCCGAGTTCATCGTAGTCTCCTTTTATGATGTTGCACTCTCTTCACGTTGTCTCCCTTGCTAGAAACAGAAATAAAGAAACCAAAGACGTCGTTTCAACAAGAGTCATTTCAACGTTGCATGTATGGACTTTAAGGCTCCGGGCATCGGATCGTACATCCAGTACTACCTGTACGTTCCTCAGGAATATCCCTTAGGCACGGACCTCAGCACTGCAACCTCAAGACCTCATCACTCAAACCCCAAAGGATCTCCTAGAAAGGCACTCTGTAGCTCCGCCCAGAACATTGAGACAGAACGCGCGTCGGTTATGTGGGGAAAATATCGGCCAGGAATACGGGCAACACCTTATTGTGAGCGGTCCAGCCTGCACGCTATGGTGGGACGAAACGGAGACAATAGAGCGATGCGTTCCAAATAGGCTCTTCGCCAGAACAGAGAAAAGGAGCGAGTTGATGCCGGTTAAAAAGCACCTTCGAGGAGTTGGGGCTAAAGAACAGAGGCAGTATGAGGACATCAAGGAGAGCGCGGAGCAATCCGGTCGATACGGGAAGCGGGCTAAGGAAGTGGCCGCCCGAACGGTCATGAAAGAACACCGTGAAAAAGGTCACCGACCCGGGCAATAAGCGGATGCCATCTTCTTAGAGCCGCAGTCGGCGTTGGAGCAGGGCGAACTGGACTCAAAATAGAGCGGAATTATTTTTTAAAAATTGTTTCCTCATGCCCGCTGCACATACCGCCCGATTGCCAGCCCGTCAGATGGGAGTCATTGTCGCCGACGTGACTTCAGCATCTGCTCTTTCTGTATCCCATCACCCGGGCAGGCGCCGGTAGTAGCTCTCGCCGGCGTCTGCTCCTGCCTTTTCCATCATCTCTGCTGAGATCCTTGCGCAATCAGACCGAACGGGAAGGCATCGGCCCCTTTCCAGTAAGGAAAATTGTCCTAACTGATACGGAATATGCCCTATGTACGCTTCATCATTCCCAATCTATAGTCCATGAACACTGGTGGAAAATTGACCCAAGCAATTTGGAGAAAGGTCATGAGAGCACACATTTTATGCGTTGACGATAACGGTTCGCGTTCGATCGACCGTCGTAGGAGTCTCGAGGATGTTGGATTTGTGGTCATGTACGCGTGCGATGAAACCCAGGCGGCCGCATTGTTGAAAACACATCCTGTGGATATTGTGTGCGTCGATTCCTACTCCTTGAATAGCGTTGGGAGCGCGTTGGGCGCAAGCATTAAGAGCGTGAAGCCTCGTGTCCCGCTCATCCTCATTTGTGACCAGGGCACGACACCTGACACGTTGGGGGAGCATGTTGACATCGTCATGGATGAGCCGGATTTTGACACGAAAGGGCGGTGGTTGCTGGAAGAACTGTGTGACGCTTGCGCTCCATTCTTCCTGCGGTGGCTCGATGAGTGGTTGGATCGTGAATTGGCTTCGAAAAAGAACGAGCCGTGTCTGTTGAGGTAGACAGAACACACTACTAAGCAAAGGAGAAACATATATGGTGACTATTCTGATCGTGATTCTTGTGCTCGCATTGGTGGGAGCATTTCCCGCATGGCCCTACAGTCGGGGCTGGGGTTATTACCCCAGCAGCGGGTTAGGGTTGGTTGTAGTGGTGCTCCTCATCCTGGTATTGCTCGGGCGCCTGTGAACATGGCTCAGATCGCATGAACATCTTCTACAGGACTTTTGTAGAAGGACTACAGCGTTTCCCCGATTGGACACCCTTTGGTGGAGGAATAGCTTCGGGCTGACTCCACAGATTGGCAAGTACAGCGTGGAAATAGCTCAGCGTATATCACGGAGGACAAATGATGAAAGCGCTATCCAGCAGTACTGTTCGGATTATTGCGTTGGCTAGCCTGCTGCTCACCACGGCGATCATATTCGCGCAAGAGCCGTCAGCACAACAGGCAACTCCCGCAGCGGACAACAGCAAAGTCAACGACCAAAGCGGCACTCAACCAACGGCCGACCAGCAAAAGAACGGCCAGTCCGATCTTGAGCTTACTCGGCAGATTCGTCGGTCCATCGTCCAGGATGCTTCTCTATCCACCTACGCGCACAATGTGAAAGTGATTTCGCAAGACGGCAAGGTCACCCTGCAAGGACCAGTGCGATCCGAAGCTGAAAAGCAGGCCATCGAAGCTAAAGCGAGTGCAGTGGCCGGCAAGGACAACGTCGTCAGCGAACTTACTATTGTGCCGACGAATAATAAATAGAACATTCAACCTGACTTAAGGAGGAACTTATCATGGCGGGAAAGAACACAGCAGTATTTGGGATCTATCCGGCTTATTCGAGCGTTGAAAGCGGAGTAGAGGCCTTGAAAGCAGCCGGCTTTCGAAACACGGACATTTCCGTATTATTTCCGGAGAACGTGGGTACCAAGGACTTTGCCCACAAGAAAAACACCAAAGCGCCAGAGGGCGCTACAGCCGGGGCTGGAACCGGTCTCGTGATCGGCGGCGCACTGGGATGGCTGGTAGGTATTGGAGCCTTGGCGATCCCCGGACTGGGACCTTTCATTGCAGCTGGCCCCATCATGGCGGCATTGGCCGGAGCAGGGGTCGGAGGCACGGTTGGAGGTCTGACTGGTGCTTTGATCGGCATGGGAATACCCGAATACGAGGCCAAGCGTTATGAAGGCCGGATCAAAGATGGGGGGATTTTGTTGTCTGTCCATTGTGACAGTTCCGAGTGGACAAAACGAGCGAAGGAAATTCTGGAAAATACAGGTGCTCAGGACATCTCGTCGACTGGGGAAGCGAGCGCAGACTTTGCCAAGAGCGACAGGCCCCTGCCGCGCACCGGAACAGGCGGATAGCACCGAGGGATTAATCTCCCTCAAGCGGCAAGAGGAGTACGACATACCTACGGGGCTCGTTTCATGAATGCCGTTGGCAACGACATATAAGCCATTGCCAAATATGTTGGTGTAGGAGCCTTCGGTTCTTCTGAAACGAGTCTCGACTTCGGCCTTGCGAATATCCGGCCCTGGTTGTCTTCGCCCTCCGGTTTGCACGATTCGTTCTTTACACAAGCTGCGCTCCAGACAAAGAAATCTTGCCTGGCTGTTGCAGTCAGTGTCGGTGATTTCTTTGCTGCAATTGGTAAAAATTACACTGCCGACTTTCGGTTATCGGAATTGCATTCAATAACTTAGGTGTGGTACGGTTCGTGCACTTCCCACAGGTACTAAGCGCCATGTGGATTCTCCCCGCCAAATCGTATAAAGCAGCCTTTTCTGTCGTTTTTTCGTTGCTGGTGAGTATTGCGATCGCTTCCTACGTGATGTCGGATCGCTTCGCAAGCAGCGAGGAATCGGTCATCCACACTCATAAAGTCATTTCCGTGCTGAAGAGTTTGTCCACGGAAGTCAGCGAGGCCAACAGCGCAACACGCGGGTACATACTGACCGGAGACAGGACCCAGCTAACACCCTACGACAGTGGATTGGAAACGATCCCTCGCCATTTGAAGGAGCTGCGAATCCTGACCGCGGACAATCCCCGGCAACAACAACGATTGTCCGTGCTCCAGCCAGTGGTGGAAGCGAGGCTGGCGCTCTTGACGCAATCTGTCGAACTTCGAGGGCGCGATCCCTTAGCCCAGGAACAGCAGATAGACCTCACTCGCCAAGGCGGCGTTCTAAACGACAAATTGGTTACGCTGGTCAACGCGATGGAAAATGAAGAGAACCAGCTACTGCGGGTAAGGTCCCGGATGTCCGCCGGCATACAGCGCTGGGTCACAACCATTCTTGTGCTCGCTTTCCTGCTGGCTTCAATGATGCTAGTGTCCTTGTTTCTGCTGATCAATGCCGAGGTGAGACGAAGGACCCAAGCCGAGAGCCTTGCTAAAGAAAACGAAGAGAGGTTCCGGTTGCTGGTCAACGGTATTCGGGACCACGCGATCATAAGGCTGGACCCTGAGGGCCGGATCATGACCTGGAACCTTGGGGCCGAGCGCTTATTCGAGTATCGCGCTTTGGAGATTTTGGGCAAACCGCTGTCTTATCTTTTCCAATCGTGCGATCGGGACGCTCCGGAAGAACACTTGCGCACGGCTCTCCGGGACGGGTACGTTCATGATGAGTGTCAGCAGTTACGGAAGGATGGCACAACTTTCTGGGCGACTGCCGATGTCACACTCCTGAGAAATGAAGACGGTCAACCGCGTGGTTATGCACTTATCACCCGCGACATTACCGAACGCAGGCAACAGCAAGAGGAGATCAGGCGCCGTGGAGCTCAGCTCAATGCCTTTTTCTCAAATGCGCCGGTAGGACTGGCGATCATCGGCGCAGATCTTCGTTTCCAGCGGATCAATGGCCCATTTTGTGAGCTTAATGGCCTGATCCCTGAGGAAAATGTTGGCAAGGAGGTTCGCGACGTCGTGACCGACCTTGCGTCTCAGATTGAGCCGCTGGTTCGAAAGGTCTTGAGTACGGGTGAGCCCGTGCTGAATTATGAAATCATAGGGCCCACGCCTGCCAACCCAGGGGTGAAGGGATGGTGGCTGAAATCGTTCTTCCCCATCATCAGGGAAGGGACGGTAACCACGCAGATCGGGGTCGTCGTACAAGACATATCTGCGCTCAAGCGCGCAGAGAACACGGTGCGCTGGCTAAGCGGACGACTGCTTCAATTGCGTGACGACGAACGACGCCGGATCGCACGTGACCTCCACGATTCTGTCGGCCAGATCCTTACCGCGGTTAAGATGAACCTCTCCTATTTGCGAAGAGACACTTCGCCCCTGGATGAGAAAGGCCGCAAAGCAGTGACGGAAAGCACGGAACTCGTTGACAGCTGCCTGAAGGAAGTTCGCACGATTTCCCACCTATTGCATCCTCCCATGCTGGATGAGGTGGGCTTGGTGCCTGCCATTCGTTGGTACACAACTGGGTTCGCCGGGAGAAGCGGTATTGAAGTCGAGCTGGATCTGCCAGCAGACCTTCACAGGCTTCCGACAGAGCTGGAGACCGCGGTTTTCCGCGTTGTCCAGGAAAGTCTTACCAATGTTCACCGTCATTCCGGAAGTCCCACCGCAACGATTCGTCTGGGGGCGAAGTCCGATCATATTCATCTTCAAGTGATTGACCAAGGCCGCGGCATACCCCACGACAAGCTCTCGTTTCGCCAGGAAAGCGCGACCATCGGGGTCGGACTCTTGGGAATGCGAGAGCGGCTGCGGCAGTTCCGTGGTGAACTGGAGATTTCGTCCAACGGTCACGGAACAACCGTTAACGCGATAATTCCCCTAAGTGAGGCCATATGAGCGCTTTGAAAATTCTGATTGCCGATGATCATGACATTGTTCGCAAAGGCCTGCGAATGCTTCTGGAAGAACATCCTGGCTGGGAGGTGTGCGGCGAAGCACGCTCCGGACGCGAAGCGGTCGACAAAGCCGTTCAGTTGGGCCCTGACGTCACTGTCATCGATGTCAGCATGCCGGACCTCAATGGTCTGGAGGCGACCAGACAGATTCGGAAAGCGTGTCCGAAGGCTGAAATCCTGGTCATTACCCATCATGATTCCGATGAGGTGGCAGCGGCGGTTCTGGAGGCGGGAGCCCGCGGATATGTTTTGAAGTCGGACTCCGACAAGGACCTTGTCCACGCCGTGGAGGCCTTGAGCCACCACAAACCATTCTTCACCGCCAGGGTCACGGAGATATTCCTTGCCAATCGAGGAAGCAGGGTAACGGACCCCGCGGAATCGGTGCGAAACCGGCTTACTATGCGGGAGCGCGAGATTCTCCAGCTTCTGGCCGAGGGTAAGACCGCGAAAGAAGCGGCCTCGGTTTTGGGAATTGCCATCAAGACCTCCGACACTCACCGCACCAATATCATGAGGAAGCTTAATGTGCACTCGGTAGCCGAATTAGTGCGCTATGCAGTCCGCAACAACGTTGTAGAACCATAGCTCTTGGGATACGGATTTCACCGTATTTACAAAACGGGTCAGGGGGATTCGAATGGAATACGAATGGAGTTGTAATGGTTCCACGGCCCCCGATCCGGATCATGCTGTCAGATGACCACCCACTTGTGCGACGAGGTTTGCGCACAATACTCGAAGCTACGAATGAATATGAAGTGTGCGGCGAAGCTGGTGATGGCGAGCAGACCCTGGAGCTCGCAATACATCTAAGCCCCGACATTCTGATTGCGGATATTTCGATGTCCGCACCAAATGGTTTAGAGGTGACTGCCCGGCTCCGCCAGTCACTTCCGCATACCAAGGTATTAATTGTCACCATGCATGACTCGGAGGAAATGCTCCGTGCAGCGGCAGCCGTGGGCGCGTCGGGTTATCTTCTGAAGTCCGATGCTGAGGAGTTGTTAATGATCGCACTGCAATCTTTAGAAGAGGGGCAATGGTTCGTTAGCCCTGCTTTCAATCCAGATTTTGCCAGTCGGCTATTCGGTAAGCAATCGTCGGGACTTTCTTGAGGCTACGTTTCTTTCCACCAATACTCCTCGCATAAATCTGCCTAACAGGCTGCGGAAAGTCGGAACAGCAGATCCCTTGCGGCCTGAAGTGTCTGCGTGAGAACTGAGTTTTCCCTTGGGCAATGGAGCAAAAAGCTCGAAAAACAAGCGCCGCAGGCGCGGCGTCAATGATAGCCCGGCGCGAAGCGGAGCGCTGGGTTAGGTGAGGGAAATACATGAGCCCCTTGGGGACGACACGGTTCTCACGCACACACTGAAGGCCGCGAGGGATGACAAAAGTAAACGGCTTATCGACACGACCGAAGTCGTGCCTGTTACAAAACACTTCAAAATCGACTTCTTCCGCAGCCTGCTAAGGGAGTTTCCTCTCCAAGCTACGGCTTCCACCCGATGGTCAACAGCTTCAAGTTTATCTAGTCTTGCTTGTGTAAGTTGAATTGACCGGCTCGGCTGGAGATGGAGAGGAGTACTAACATGCTTTGGACAATCTTTGTAATACTGCTGGTGCTCTGGCTGATTGGAGTCGTCAGCTCCTACACTCTGGGTGGCTTTATCCATCTTTTGTTGGTGCTGGCGCTAGTCGTCATGCTGATCCGCATTATTCAAGGACGCAATCCGATCACCTAGCCTGGTGTTTCGCAATTTCGCGCCACACTCTAATAGCTGGCGTCTGGTATCGGTGCCTAGAGGCTTGAGTGCTGGCACTACCCTCGGCAGCGCAAGACTTCATCTGCGTTGCGTTGGGTGCAGCGGCAGCGCGGACCCGCGCTTCCGCTCGAGAGCACGATGTTGTGGGAAGGTCTTCCCCTCAGCGGCTAAAGCCGCCTTCATGCAGGCATTCTCGCGGCCACGGCTGAACAGGCTGCGGGAAAAGTCGATTTTGAAGTGTTTTGTAACAGGCACGACTTCAGTCGCGCCGATAAGCCGTTTACTTTTGTCATCCTTCGCGGCGTTCAGGCCGCGAGGAATCTGCTGTTCCGACTTTTTCCGCAGCTGTGAAGTCGTGCCCTTTCAAAAACAATGCAGGTTTAGTGAGCCCTCTCGCATGCCCAGCTCGCCGAACCCCTCAAATCCGGTGATCAGCAGCGTCTTGGCTGTGGCCACCTGACGCTGCAAGCGTTCGGCGGCAAACGCTCCCGGCACGGTCAAAGATTCTTCAATATGCATTTCTCAGTCCACCTCTAATCCAAGGTTCGGCGCCGTCATGCCGCACTCATTGCCCAGGCGAAAAAGTGGGAGAGCTGGCATTGCGATGCTTGCGCGGGACAAATTCCTCGAAGAGATAGAAACCCAGGGTCGCACCCAAGTCGGTTGAGCCGCGTCGCAGGGCATAGCCAGCCGTCGCTTGGGATGCTGGATACCATGTGTTGGAGATGAACGCCGCCCCGTAGGCACCGGCTAAACGGGAAAAAGCGGGGATGCGAGCGCCGCTTTCAGTTTGCGAGGTGAACGTCTCGGAAATAGCGTGCCGGATGCGGTCCCAAACGCCTGTTTCCGTGGACCGCTGAAAGCGAGGATCCTCGCCATCGACGGCGGCAAAGCCGAAGCGGATGGTTTCAGCGATCGTGTTCCGCGCCACCTCCGAGGCCAGGCGGCGGGCGTAGCCTTCACTCCCCTGTCCCCACGCCGAAGGCTCGTTTTGCCATTGACCAATTCCCGCTCCCAATGCCGGCCCAACAATGGCGTAGGGGCTAGTGATGGTATGGCCGTAGATTCTGAAGCGCTCACCGAGCGTCAATGAACTGGTAGTACTCGAGTACGCATGCTGGGATGCTGAAGGCGCATCCGGTAACGAAGGCTGCGGCTGACTGGAAGATTCAGCCGCGCCATCCTCAACATTTTGCGCGACCGTGCCCGCACCAGCATCCTGCTTGAAATTCGGACCTGCTTCCGTAGTTTGCTGGGCGAACACGGGCGCGGCAAGAAGCACCATGCAAAGCGTCAGGGTATTGATTGTCCCGCGCTTGCGGGAATCGGGAAATGTACGCAGCCGGCGAAAGATACCCTGTGTCTTCATAAAGACTCCCTCTGACGGGTGCAGGATAGCAACCTGAAAACTTCCCCACCATCAGGTCAATCCTGTAGGCACAGGCAATAATTTACTTAACCAGTGCCAAGGCTTAGGCAGTAAGCTACGCGGGGTAGGGCCGGAATTATCATCATGGGAAAGGTGAAACATGGAGGAGGTAAAACCTATCCGGCGGCGGGATCGCTGCTGCTGATATTGATCGCCCCTGCTGCGCGCCTGGGCTCGCTCGCCGAGCACGCAAGTTGGTGGTGCGGTGTGCTTTGTTTTGAAAGACTGGAGGCGCGGGTGGGAATCGAACCCACGCGTAAAGGTTTTGCAGACCTCTCCCTTACCACTT
>Ga0116134_1000666_pt1 | contig 17678 bp, 17 predicted proteins | sample June2015DPH_19_5_FD_89737 | JGI IMG/M metagenome (GOLD analysis project Ga0116134, IMG submission 89737) | Peatland microbial communities from SPRUCE experiment site at the Marcell Experimental Forest, Minnesota, USA - June2015DPH_19_40 | ecosystem: Environmental > Terrestrial > Soil > Wetlands... | reverse complement strand
CTGGAAACGGTGCTGCGCGATGCCGTCCGAACCGGCCGGCTCGCCCCCGGCACACGGCTGCCGTCGTCGCGGGTGCTGGCGGCCGACCTGGGCGTGGCCCGCAATACGGTGGCCGAGGCCTATGGCCAGCTCGTGGCCGAGGGCTGGCTGACCGCCGCACGGGGATCGAGCACCCGGGTGGCCGGACGCGCCGCCGTGCCGCCGGACGAGCCCCCGGCGGCCGCCGAGCCGCCGCGCACGCTGCGCTACGACCTGCGCCCCGGCTCCCCGGACGTGTCCGGCTTCCCGCGTTCCGCCTGGCTGGCCGCCGCCCGGCGGGCGCTGCTCGCCGCGCCCAGTGAGGCGTTCGGCTACGGCGACCCGCGGGGTCACCCGGAGCTGCGGCACGCGCTGGCCGATTACCTGTCCCGCGCCCGCGGCGTCCGGGCCAGCGCCGACCGCATCGTCGTGTGCTCCGGCTACGCTCAGGGGCTCGCGCTGGTCTGCCAGGTGCTGCGGGCCCGGGGCGTGGCCACCCTCGCGGCTGAGGCGTACAGCCTGCCCGGCCACCGGGCCGCGGTACGGGCCGCCGGGCTGAAGCTGACCCTGATGCCTGTCGACGCCCACGGCGCCGCGGTGCACGAGGCGGCCGGCGCCGACGCGATCCTGTGCACCCCGGCGCACCAGTTCCCGCTCGGGGCCGCGCTCGCGCCGCAGCGGCGGACCCGCGCGGTGGAGTGGGCCCGGGAAAGCGGGGGAGTGGTCATCGAGGACGACTACGACGGTGAGTTCCGCTACGACCGCCAGCCGGTCGGTGCCGTGCAGGCGCTCGCGCCCGAGCACGTCATCTACGCCGGGTCGGCCAGCAAGAGCCTCGCCCCCGCCTTCCGGCTCGGCTGGCTGGTGCTGCCCGCTCACCTGGCCGGCGAAGTGGCCGCGGCCAAGGAACTCGCCGACGGCCAGGGGGCCCGCCTGGACCAGCTCGTGCTGGCCGAGTTCATCAGCTCCGGCGGGTACGACCGGCACGTCCGCCGCTCCCGCCTGGCCTACCGCCGGCGACGGGACCACCTGGTCGCGGCGCTGCGCCGCGAGGTCCCGCGGGTCAGCGTCACCGGCATCGCGGCCGGGCTGCACGCGGTGTGCGAACTGCCGCCCGGCCTGAGCGAGCCGGACGCCGTGGCGCGGGCCGCCGCGCACGCCGTGGCCGTGGGGAAGCTGGGCGCCTACTGCGCCACCGGGCGGCACGACCGCGCGGCGCTGGTCATCGGGTACGGCACGCCGCCGGAGCACGCGTTCAGCGGTGCCGTCGCCCGGCTCTGCGCCGCGCTCCGCGAGCCGGCCGGCCGCCGTCAGCCCTCGTCCGGTGCGACCTGAGCCGTTACGTCGCCTGTCTGGGGCGCAGCCTGAGCCGCGCCGCCCGTCTCACTGCCCGTCTCACTGGCCGGCTCCTTGGCCGTCTCGGCGGGGGCGGAGAACAGATAGCTGGTGGCCAGGCTGCGGTAAGGCCGCCACGCCTCGGCGATCGCCGTCACCTCGGCGGGGAGCGGCAGATGACCGAGACGATAGGCGGACTGAACGGCCTTGCGCAGGGCCAGGTCACCGGGCAGAACGACGTCCTCCCGGTCCAGCGCGAGGATCAGCGCGCCCTGCACGGTCCACGGCCCGATCCCGGGGATGACGGTGAGCTGGGCGATGATCTCCTCGTCCGGCCGGCCGCTCAGCTCGGCCAGGTTCAGCCGGCCGTCGGTCGCCCGTTCGGCGAGATCGCGCAGCGTAGCCACCTTCCGGCCGGACAGGCCCGCGCGGCGCAGTTCCGCGGGATCAGCCCGCAGGAGTTCCTCCGGCGAGGGCAGGTGCCCGCCGGACAGCGCCTGAATCCGCGCCAGGATGTGCCGCGTGGACGCGACCGACAGCTGCTGGCCGGTGACCTGGAACACCAGCGCGCCGAACAGGTCCATCGCCGGCAGTTCGGCCATCCAGCCGCGCGGCTCGAAATCCGGGCGCGCATCGATCAGCCGCGCCAGAACCGGATCGGCGCGGCGGAGGTGAGCACGCGCGTCCTGCCGCGGGCCGCCCGGCCCGCGGCGATCCTCGTCCTCCGGCCCCATGCTGGGCTGCCCCGGATCCATGGCACCCTATCTTCATACATTGCGTCCGACGTCCGAGCCCGGGGGCAGGCCAGATGGATGGGCCAGATCCGGCGGCGCAACGAACGTACGAGGAGAAGAACCCGTGGTGGTGCCGCTCTTTGCCCGCATAATCGCGGCGGTGGCCGGCGGCGTGCTGGTCCTGACCGTCTGGGGGAGCACTATCGGCGCACTCATCGTGTCACGGCCGGTGGCCAGCCGGCTGACGCGAGCAGCGGACAAGTCCGTCAGCGTGCTGTTCCGGATCATCAACGAGCACATCAGCGACTACTTCCGGCGCGACCGGGTGCTCGCCGGGCAGGCCGCGGCAATCCTGCTCGCGCAGCTGCTCCTCTGGCTGGGAACCTCTTTTGCCGGGTTCGCGCTGCTGTTCTGGCCGTACGAGCCGCGCGGCGTGGCGGCCGCCTTCGTCACGTCCGGGTCCTCGATGTTCACGCTGGGCTTCTCCGAGCCGCCCGGCACCGCACCCGCGGCGATGACCTTCGTCGCCGCCGGGACCGGCCTGGTGATCCTCACGCTGCTGATCGCCTACCTCCCCACCCTCTACGCCGCGTTCAACCGGCGGGAGACCGAGGTCGCGCTGCTGAACGCGCGGGCCGGTGTCCCGTCGTGGGGCCCGGAACTGCTGGCGCGCACGCACTATGGCCTCGGTTCGGGCGTGTCGACCATCGACACGATGCCCGGCCTGTACGCGCAGTGGGAGCGCTGGGCCGCGGACGTCGCGGAAAGCCACACCACGTACCTGCCGCTGGTCCGGTTCCGCTCCCCTCAGCCGTACTCGTCCTGGGTGACCGCGCTGCTGGCCGTGCTGGATTCGGCCGCCCTGTTCCTGTCACTTTCCCCGAAAGCGGCGCCGGTGGTGCCCGCCCGGCTCTGCCTGCGCGGCGGATACCAGTGCTTCTACCGGGTAGGCCGGGCGATGGGAATCGAACTGCCCGAGGAGCCCGACCCGGCGGCCGGGATCACCCTCACCTACGAGGAGTTCCTCGACGCGGTGAAGCGGATGGAAAAGGTCAGCTTCCCGATCGAGCGTGACCCGGCCGACGCGTGGCCGGATTTCGTCGGCTGGCGGCTTCTCTACGAGCGGGCCGCCTACGCGGTCGCCTTCGCCGTGGACGCGGTGCCGGCCCTGTGGTCGGGCCCGCGCATGCACCCGGTCGAGCCCATCCCCCCGTACCGCCCGCCGACCGGCCGAATGCCGAAATCAGCCGAGCCGAAATCAGCCGAGCAGAGCGGTCCCGCCCGCCCCGCCGGGGAGTCGGAGGGCCGCCCCGCCGCCGGGAACGCCGAGGACGGCCGCCGGCATTAGCGCTGCCTCCATCCCAACGCAGAACGGACGCGAAATACTGGGCCCATGAGCGATCTCAGCTACGCGGAATCGGTCGTCGTCGCCTGCCCGCCCGGCACTCTCTACGACATGATCTCCGACGTGACCCGGATGGGGGAGTGGAGCCCGATCTGCCGGGCCTGCTGGTGGGACGAGGGCGGCGGCCCGCGCGCGGGCGCGTGGTTCACCGGCCGGAACGAGGTGCCCGGGCGCATCTGGGAGACCCGTTCCCAGGTCGTGACGGCCGAGCGCGGCCGGGAGTTCGCATGGGAGGTGAACAACGGCTGGGTGCGCTGGAGCTACACCTTCGCCCCGGTGGACGGCGGTACCGAGCTGACCGAGGCCTGGGCCTTCCTGCCCGCCGGGATCGCCGGCTTTCACCAGCGGTACGGCGACGACGCCGAGAACCAGATCGGCAACCGCTCGGCCGCGGCGCACCGGGGCATCCCCGTGACCCTCGCCGCGATCAAGAAAGCCGCCGAGTCCGCCTGACCGGCCCTGCGAGGCCTGCCGCCGCCCGCATAGGCATGAGGGCGGGACTGGCTGCCCCGGTATGACCGCACCAAGTCCTGCGTCCATAGAAATCTGTCCTGCTAGTTGACTCGCCGTAGTCGTCGATCCGATACTCTCGCTAGGTGACTGTTCCATTACCAGTCCCCGGGTTGGGCCTACCGGTACCTGGCGCCGATGACTGCCCTGCCCCGTCGGCGGGTCCGGGGAACTCGCGATCAAGTGCCCGGCCTATCGTCCGCCCCGTTACGGGTGACGACGGACCCGCGTTCGTTGTCCTGGCGAAGGAGAGCGTCCAGTTCCATCGGAAGTGGATCAAGCTACCTACTGATCTTGACGCATTCCAGCGATACCTATCCAGGTTTGACGGCGAAAACGCGTTCTGTTTTGTCGTCTGTGCCGCAGACTCAGATTCAATCACTGGCTTCGTGAGCTTGACTGGCATCGAGCGCGAGCCTTACGAGCGAGGGCGCCTAGGTTATGGCGTGTTTGCGCGGTATGCCAGGATGGGCTACCTGTCCTCCGGGCTTAAGTATGTAATTGATCTCGCGTTCGAGAGCCTCAAACTCCACCGTCTCGAGGCAGATATTCAGCCCGGCAATGACCCCTCAAAGCGGCTGATTAAGAGAGCAGGATTCAGGTGTGAAGGGGTCTCGCCGCAGTTCATCCGCATCAATGATGAATGGATTGATCATGAACGTTGGGCATTGACCTTGGATGAGTGGCTAAGGGTCTCGAGACGTTACTCATGAAAGCATTCTGGCCCGGCCAACCGGGTTGACAGTGTAAACGGATGCCTGAACGCTGCCGGATGGCCACGTCTCCGGTCTCCGCGAGGCCTCCGGTCAGCGTGGTCCGGGGACCGGGCTCGGCTCGGCCGGCCGGGGGGCCTGCTCGGCGGCCGCGGTGATGTTGCGCAGCATCCCGCCGAACACGATGCCGTGGAACGGTGAGATCGACCGCCAGTAGGCGTGGCCGGCCAGCCCGCGTGGCTGGAAGATGGCCCGCTGGCGGTAGGTCGTCTCGCCGTCTTCGTTCTGCCCGACCGACAGCTCCAGCCAGGCCAGCCCGGGCAGCTTCATCTCCGCGCGCAACCGCAGCAACTGCCCCGGCGTGATCGCCTCGACGCGCCAGAAGTCGAGTGCGTCCCCGACCCGGAGGTGCCGCGGATCGCGCCGCCCGCGCCGCAGGCCCACGCCGCCGGACATCCGGTCGAGCAGCCCGCGGGCGGCCCACGCGGCACGGAACGAATACCACCCGGACGTTCCGCCGATGCCCTCGATCACCTGCCACAGCGCCCCCGGCGGGCCGTGAACCACGCTGGTGCGCTCGTCGACGTACAGCGAGCCGCCGGCCCAGGATGGGTCGCTCGGCAGCGGGTCGCTGGGCGCGCCGGGCGTTCCCGCCGACGTCCAGCTCGTGGACACGTCACCCTCCTGGGTGTGCCGCAGGGCCAGCTTGATGGCCTCGTCCAGCGGCAGCAGGCCGCCCGGCGGGTCCGGGATGTAGCCCGCGATGTCGTGCTCGGAGGCCACGACCTCGTTCCGCAGCGACTCGACCAGCGGCTTGGCCAGGCCGCTCGGCACCGGCGTCACCAGGCCGACCCAGTGTGACGACAGCCGGGGCGTGAGCACCGGGACCCGGACCAGGATCCGGGGTGTCAGGCCGGCCACGGAGGCGTAGCGGCGCATCATGTCCGCGTAGGTGACGATATCCGGGCCGCCGATGTCGAAGCGCCGGTTGACGCCGGCGGGCAGCGACGCCGCATCGACCAGGTAGCGGAGCACGTCGCGGACGGCGATCGGCTGAATGCGGGTATTCACCCACATCGGGGTGACCATCGCCGGCAGCCGTTCGGTGAGATAACGCAGCATCTCGAACGACGCCGAGCCGCTCCCGATGATCACAGCGGCCTGGAGCGCGGCGGTCGGCACGCCGCTGCCCAGCAGGATGTCCCCGACCTCGCCCCGCGAGCGCAGGTGCGGTGAGAGGGCGCCCTCCTGGGCGGAAATCATCCCGCCCAGGTAGACGATGCGCCCGACCCCGGCGTCCCGTGCGGCATCGGCGAAGATCCGCGCCGATTCGCGGTCCCGGTCCTCGAACGAGGAGCCGGTGCCCAGCGCGTGGATGAGGTAGTAGGCCACGCCGGCACCTTCGAGGGCGCGCCGTACCGCGGCCGGGTCCCGCACGTCCGCTCGGGCGATCTCGATGTCGGCCGACCAGGACCGGTCGCCAAGCTTGGCGGGGTCGCGGGCCATGCACCGGACCGGGTACCCGGCGGCGAGGAGCTCGGGCACCAGCCGTCCGCCGATGTAGCCAGATGCGCCGGTCACGAGGCAGAGCGGGGCGGAGGACATGCCCTCAGTGTCGCATTGCCCCACCCGCCGATCCCTCGGCGGCCCCTCGCAACCGCCCAGGTCACCGGCCGTCTAGCCGCCCTGTCCGCAGGGGAAGCGCCCGCCCGGGCCGGTGGCTCAGGCGTGGATGACGTCCGTGTGGTGGCAGAAGTGCACGCGGGCCGCGCCGGTGGACCGGATCCGGCCGATCGATGCCTCCCAGACATCCCGGTCGGCGGCCTGCCCCGGCGGCAGCTTCTGGCCCTCCGGGCCGCCGTAGAGCTGCGGCGTATACGCGGCGTCCCCGATCAGCAGGTCCTCGCCGCCGGCGCCCTGGATGACCACGCTCTGGTGCCCGTTGGTGTGGCCGGGCGTGGCGATGACCGACAGGCCGGGCACGATCTCGGTGTCCCCGTCCAGCAGCTCGAAGCGCGCCCCGGCGAAGTCGAACCAGCCGGCCAGGTCGCGCGACTCGCGGCGGGCCCGGTCCAGCTCCGCGCGCTGGACGTGGAAGGCGGCGTGCTTGAAGACGGCGTTCTGCCCGCAGTGGTCGAAGTGCAGGTGCGTGTTGATCACCATCGTGATGTCGGCCGGGCTCATGTCCAGCCCGGCCAGCGCCTCCGCGGCCGCCACGTTGACGACCCGCCAGTCGTCCTGCAGGCCCTGCGGCCCGCCGACCCCGGTGTCGACCAGCGCCGCGCCACCCGGGTAGGTGACCACGAACCCGTGCACCGGCCATTCCGCATGCGTCCCGGGCGGGGTCACGCTGGCCAGGTGCAGCCTCTTGATCTCCAGTGCCACGCTGCCTGTCTCCTTTTCTGGTCTCATCTGGATCTCACCGGCATTTCGCCCTTACCAGCCGAGTTCGCTGAGCCGGTGGTCGCCGATACCGAAGTGGTGGCCGATCTCGTGGATGACGGTGCGGCGGACCTGGTCGGCGACTTCCTGTTCGGTGCGGCAGATCGCGCAGATCGTCTGGTGGTAGATGGTGATGCGGTCGGGCAGCACCCCGGCGTACTGCGACGTGCGGCTGGTGAGCGGGACGCCCTCGTACAGCCCGAGCAGGCCGGGCGGCCCCGCGCCGTGCTCGACCGTCACCGCGACATTGCGCATCAGCCGGCCGAGTTCCTCGGGCAGCCCGTCCAGCGCGGTGACGACCATTTCCTCGAAACGGCCGGGATCGACCTCGATCACCAGCCCATTATCCAGCGCAGCGAGGGAAATCTCGGCTGCGGCCCTAGGCTTGCTGACACCCCGCCCCTCGTCCGTTCGAAGGAGCCGTCATGCCCGTGCTTGACCACCAGGACGACGTGTTCATCCTTGACCTCGGGGATGGCGAGAACCGTTTCCATCCCGACTGGATCGCCTCGGTCAGCACGGCACTGGAGGAGATAGAGCAGGCGCAGGGCGCCCGCGCCGTGGTGACCGCCGCCACCGGGAAGTTCTTCTCCAACGGCCTGGATCTGGATTGGCTGATGGCGCACGGCGACCAGTACCACGAGTACGTCGGGGCCGTGCACGGGCTCTTCGCGCGGGTGCTGTCGCTACCGGTGATCACGGTCGCCGCCCTGCAGGGGCACACCTTTGCCGCCGGGGCGATGTTGTCCCTGGCCCACGACTTCCGCGTGATGCGCGCCGACCGTGGTTTCTGGTGCCTGCCCGAGGCCGAGATCAACATCCCCTTCACGCCGGGCATGTCCGCGCTGATCCAGGCCCGGTTGACGCCGCAGACCGCGCACGAGGCCATGACCACGGCCCGCCGCTACGGGGGCCGCGATGCCCTGGCCGCCGCCATTGTCGATCGCGCGGTGGACGAGGACGCCGTCCGCCCGGCCGCGATCGAGATCGCCCGGGCGCAGGCGGGTAAGGCCGGTCCCGCTCTGGGCACCATCAAGGCCCGTATGTACCGGGCCGTCCTGGACGGCCTCCGGGACAAGGGCACCCCCTCGCCCTGACGGCCGGCCCGTATCGCCGCTGGTATCGCGATCTGACCACGCGACATGAATCAGCCCCCGCCCGCGTGCGGAACTCTCCCTAGTGGCGGCGCAGTCCTGCGATGAGGAGTCCGGCCATGCGGCGTGCGTCGTAGCGGGGGTTGCTGTCCGCGCCGATGCAGAGATTGCCGACGCCGAGCATCAGTTCGAAGGCGGCTATGTCCGGGCGAATCTCGCCCGCGGTGGCCGCGGCGCCGAGCAGTTGGGCGCACACGGGGACGAGGCGGTCGAGGAAATAGGCGTGCAGGGTCTCGAAGGCGGCATCGTCGGATTGCAGCGCCCGGGCCAGGCCGTGCTTGGTGACCAGGAAGTCGACGAAGAGGTTGATCCACTGGGCCAGGGCGGCGTGCGGTGTGCTGCTGTTGGCCAGCAGGGCCGGGCCGGCCTCCGCGCATGCCTCGACCTGGTGCCGGTAGACGGCGACGATGAGATCGGCTCGCGTCGGGAAGTGGCGGTAGATCGTGCCGACGCCCACGCCGGCCTTGGCCGCGATGTCGCGCACCGGCACGTCGACGCCGGACGTGACAAAAGCCGCCGCGGCCGCGTCCAGCAGGGTCTTCTCGTTACGCCGGGCGTCGGCCCGCTTCCGCGGGGCTGGCGACCCTGATCCACTGTCGGTGCCGGCCACGGCCATTGCCCCCGTCTCTCCAGTTGGCGTCTCTCCCCTTGGCAAACGGAACCATGTTCCGTATATTGGTTAACGGAACAAGGCTCCGTTTGTTCAGGATGCCAGAAGAGGCGAGCGGAAGCCAGGCTGCGCAGCGCAAGCTCGCTTCACCGACCCCGTGCCGAAAGGACGAACGGACCCATGCCGCAAACACCCCAGCCTCGTTTCGGGATCGCGACCGCCCCGCAACAGGTCGACTACCACGACGTCCTGCGGGTCTGGCGCGAGGCGGACACCATCCCGGAGATCGAGCATGCGTGGCTGTTCGATCACCTCATGCCGATCGGCGGTGACCCGAACGGACCGATCTACGAAGGCTGGACCCTGCTCTCGGCCCTCGCCGCACAGACCCAGCGACTGCGCCTCGGCCTGCTCGTGACCAGCAACCGCTTCCGGCCGCCCGCGATGCTGGCCAAGATCGCCGCGACCGTCGACATCGTCTCCGGCGGGCGGCTCGACTTCGGTATCGGCGCAGGCTCACGACCCAGCCTCCCGATGGCCCGGCGCGAGTATGACGCGCACGGCCTGCCGTACCACGACGCCGCCTACGCCGTGGGGAGCCTCGCCGAGGCGTGCACGGTGATCCGGCGGTTGTGGACCGAGACGGAACCGTTCGACTTCGACGGCACCTACGTCCACCTGACCGGGGCGTTCGGCAACCCCAAGCCCATCCAGCGCCCCCACCCGCCGATCCTCATCGGCGGGCGCTCGGCCCCCGTGCTGCGCGTGGTCGCCGAGCACGCCGACCTGTGGAACATCCCCGGCGGCGACATCGACGACGTCATGAGCCGCAGCGCACTGCTGGACCGCTACTGCGCCGAGATCGGCCGTGACCCTGCCTCGGTCACCCGCTCGATCCACCTGCCGGTCTCCTACGACCAGCCCGGCATCACCCGGGACGCGATCGGCGAGGCGATCGGCGCCGGCTTCCCGCACATCGTCCTCGGGCTGCCGGCGCCCTACCCCGCCCACGTCGCACGGTGGGTCACCGACGAGCTCATCACCACGTCGGCCTGATACTTACCTTATTTTATGACTGCGGAAATGAAGGTATCTACGAGCGTCTCAGGCGTGCCGCAATTATTTATCCAAGATACCGTTGTACGGTCGAGCAGCCGGCGGAAGTGCCGTTCTTCGCGCAACTTGTCCTCTTCCCCCATCAGGATCAGGGATCCGTTAAAGAACGCTTCGTGATGGTGCAGGGAATCCACGTCCCCCCCGCTCTCCAGTTCCCGTACGGCCTCGTCCCGCTGGCCCGGTGGCAACCAGCCCGCAGGCTCCCGCACCACCACGGCCACGTGCTCAACGATCGTCGCCGACGTGCTCCATGCCCTCCCGTATACAGTTTCCGGCAACACCAGCATCCGGGCCGTCCGATCCGGCTCGGAGAGATCGGGCGAATACGAGCCTGGGTGTGCGCTCGTGAAGAAGCCGGGCCGAAGGGTGAGCACGCTGCTTGACTTCATGTGCAGCATCCGCTCTCCCGTGCTGGCCAAATTCCCGGAGCTCAGCGAAATGGCGCCCCAGTCGTCGTTCAGCACCGTTAACGGATACTCCGGATGCCGCAGCAGCCCCGCCACAAGCGTGGTCTTCCCCGCGCCGGAACTGCCCGTGATGACCACCCCCCGCCTATCATTCCCCGTACCGAGAGACAACGCGCATCCGTGCAAGAAAACTATGTCGTCATTGCTCACGGCGGAACAAATGCCCCGGACACATACCTTGGCCAGCCGGTATGAGGTGAAGCCAAAGACCGCCATGACCTTCTGATCCCGTGACCACCATCGCGCCCCGTCCCACGCTCCATCAAGGCCGTATCGGCGGGCCGGCCGGGCCAGCGCATAAAGCGTGGCATCCGGCTCCTGATCCGTTCCAGCCCGAGCCCAGTTGGCCGCGAACATGCGGCTGAGCCGGGCGCTATCGGAAACGAAGGCGACAACTATCCGGCCTGCGGGCACGCAGATCGACGCGAGCACCCGGTGCCGAAGCCGCAGACCGGCCATCACGTCCTGGAGGCCGTCCGCGGGCTCACGCACCGGCAAGAGCGCGTCGTAGTAGCTGAGACTCATCTCATCGCACTCCTCGCCCGCAGTATCGGGGGCGGCCCACCGCCACGGCAGCGACGTTCAGCAGCCTTCTCGCGGGCCTTTGGTCCTCCGCGCCCGCGCCCATAAGGTTTCCCCATGGCAGATAACGCCGCGTCTCCTCCGGATGGCGCAAAAGCCGTCCCTCCGCCACACCCCGAAGACGCCTTGCCAGAGCCGCGGCGCGACGCGCAACCGGATAGGCCCGTAGATGCCCGGCACGACCTGCGGGCGTCGCATGAGGACCGGGACCGGATCGTTGACCTGCTGCGGGTGTCCGCGGGCGACGGCCGCCTCAGCATCGACGAGCTGGACGAGCGGGTCGGGGCGGCCCTGACCGCGCGCACCTACGGGGAACTGGAGGCCCTGGTCGCGGACCTGCCGGCCACGCCGGGAGCGGCGGCCGGGGTCCCCGCCCGGAAACCCAAGGAAATGGTCCGGATGGACTGCGGTAGCGGCACCATGAAGCGCGACGGGCGCTGGGCCGTGCCACAGCGGATGGAGGTGAAGGTCCGCAGCGGTGTCGTGACCCTGGACTTCACCCAGGCCCAGCTCACCTGGCCGACGCTGCAGATCGACGCCGAAGTGCACAGCGGGGCGCTCCTGCTGCTGACAAAACCGGGCATCGTGGTGGACGCGGACGAGGTCTCCGTGCAGAGCGGCGGCACGAAGGTGCAGGCGCCCTGGGGTCACGATGTGCCCGCGACGCTGCGGATCGACGTGTCCGGCCGGGTGCGCAGCGGCACGATTACGGCCCGGCCGCCACGGCCGCCGCGCCGATCCTTCCTGGACTGGCTCCGCCGGCGCCCGCGGCCCCGCCAGCCATGGGAACTCCCGGCCGGGCACCAGCCCTACGGGCTCCCGCCCGGTCAGCTCTGAGCCGGAAGGGCCGACGGGCCAGCCCGCCGTGCCCTGAGCCGGCGCTCAGACGGTCCGGCCCAGGAAGCCGGCCAGCCGGTCGATAGCGGAGGCATCGCCGGGGACGGCCACCTCCGGGCCGAACGGCGCACCCGGACCCTCCGGCCTGGATGAGAGCTGCCGCCGGAGCCCGGCGAGGGACTGCTCGGCGAGGTCGGCGGGAAAGTCCGCCGGCTGCCCGGTCGCCCGCGCCAGGTCCCAGCCGTGCGCCAGCAGTTCGCCGATCCGGACGTGCACGAGAACCACGCCCGGCCCGGTGCCGAAGGGCGCCGTGTAGACCGCCTCCAGGGCGCCCGGGGACGAGAAGGCCTCCCGCAGTTCGCGTCCGGTCCGCTGGAAGGCCCCGAGCGGGTCGTCGCCGAGGTGATCGGCCGTACGGTCCGGCGGCGGATCCTTGCGGGCCAGCGCGGCGAATAGCAGATTGCCCGACACCAGGTGGTTCAGCACCTCGCGCACGTTCAGCTCGGTGCACGGGGTCGGATCCGGCCACTGGCCGGGACCGATGCCGGCCACGATCTGTTCCGTGGCCGCGAGGGCGCGGTCCAGGTCGGCCAGTACGGCGGTATCGCTCATCGCTTCGCTCCTTCGCCAGGCTGGCGCGGCTGGGCCGGGGGCCCCTAAGCCGGGGGCCCAGGCGGGCCGGCGGCCATAGCCCTGTCTTATCAGCCGGCCCCGACAATTTCCCGGCCCCGCCAAGCCGGCCGAGGCCGGCCATGATCCCTGGCCGGTGCCGGTGCCAGAATGCCGTCATGGGCAACGACAGCTCCTCAGGTCCCGGCCGCGCGGGCGGCTCGCTTCTCAGCATCGGCTCGTCCGGGTCGATCCTGTCGATCGGTTCCACCGGTTCAATTCTCTCCATCGGCTCGGCGGGTTCGGTGCTGTCGATCGGCTCGGCGGGCTCGCTCGCCTCCATCGGCTCGTTCGCCTCGCTGGGCAGCTTCGCCTCCGCATTCTCGATCGGCTCGATCTTCAGCTTCGCGTCGGCCGCGTCCGGGTTCTCCTCCCGCGCGCGATGCGGCTGGGGCGACCCCAAGGGGCCCTGGGCCCGGCTCTTGCGTCGTGCTCCCACCCAGGTCCGTTCCGCTAAATAAACGGGCTCAGCTGCGGTAGTCCGCGCGGCTGGTCTCTGTCCCGGCCCGGCGAAGCGGGAGATACTCGAAGCGCTGTCCGTTGATCGCGCGGGGGGGATAGGTGTGGCCGAACTGAGTGCGGGTCCCGGGGCTGCCGGATCGGGGGCTGCGGGCGCCGGGGCGGCCGGACCGGGGACCGCCGTGACCGCGAGCACGGCCGTTGACCTGGAGGTCCTGGAGGAGATCCAGCGGCGGGTGCTGTGGCTCGCGGTGCGCATGGTGGACGCGGCCAACCACGAGCGCAATACCGGGGACGGGGTGAAGGTCGGCGGCCACCAGGCCTCCAGCGCCTCCCTGGTCACCGCGATGACCGCCCTGTGGTTCGCCTACCTGTCCGCCGGCGACCGGGTCAGCGTCAAGCCGCACGCCTCGCCCGTGTTCCACGCCATCCAGTACCTGCTCGGCAACCTCGACCGGAAGTACCTGACCACGCTGCGCGCCCGCGGCGGCCTGCAGGCGTACCCGTCGCGGACCAAGGACCCCGACGATGTCGACTTCTCGACCGGGTCGGTGGGCCTCGGGGCGGTCGCGCCGCTGTTCGCCGCCGTGGCCCGGCGCTACGTCGACGCGCATTTCGGTGAGCGCCCCCGGTCCCGGTTCATCGCGCTGCTCGGCGACGCCGAACTGGACGAGGGAAACGTCTGGGAAGCGATCTTCGACCCGGCCACCCACGGGCTCGGCAACGTCATGTGGGTGATCGACTTCAACCGCCAGTCCCTCGACCGCGTCGTCCCCGGCGTCCGCATCGCGCACTGGAAGGGCCAGTTCGAGGCGGCGGGCTGGCATGTGGTCGAGGTCAAGTACGGCCGCCACCTGCAGGCCAAGTTCGCCGAGCCGTACGGTGCCGCGCTGCGGGCGTGGATCAACAACATGCCGAACGAGCACTACCAGTCGCTGTTCGGCCTCCCGGCGGAGAAACTGCGGGAGCGGTTCACCGACGGGGCACCGCCCGGCGTGGACCGCGTGCTCGCCGGCGTCACCGACGACGAACTGGTCCCGCTGGTCGGTGACCTCGGCGGGCACGACATGGCCAGCATGCTCGCTGCCTACGCGGCCTGCGACGAGGTCCGCGACCGGCCCAGCGTGATCTTCGCCTACACGGTCAAGGGGTGGGGCCTGCCGATCGCGGGCAACCCGCGCAACCATTCGGCGCTGCTGCTGCCCAAGCAGATCGACGAGATGCGGGCGGGACTCGGCCTGACGCCGCACACCGAATGGGACCGGTTCGACGCCTCGACCGCGGCCGGCATCCTGTGCAGCCAGCGCCGGGAGGCCCTGCGCCGGGAGCCGCGCACCCCCGCGGCGCCGGTCAGTGTGCCGGCGGCCACAGGCATGTCCGGTACCCGGCCGGTGTCCACGCAGGAGACGTTCGGCCGGACCCTGGTCAGCCTGTCCCGCGACGAAGCCCTGGCGCCCTACCTGGTGATGTCGGCGCCGGACGTGGCCACCTCGACCAACCTGGCCGGGTTCATCAACCGGGTCGGCGTGTTCGCCCCGGTCGAACGGCGGTCCTGGCGCGACGACTCCGTGCTGCGCTGGTCCGAGGGACCGAAGGGCCAGCACATCGAGCTCGGCATCTCCGAGATGAACCTGTTCCTCCTGCTCGGCCAGCTCGGCCTGGCCTGGGACCTGTCCGGCCAGCCGCTGCTGCCGGTCGGCACGGTCTACGACCCGTTCGTCTGCCGCGGCCTCGACGCCTTCATCTACTCCGTCTACTCCGGGTCGCGGTTCCTCATCGCCGGGACGCCCTCCGGCGTGACGCTCGCGCCCGAGGGCGGCGCACATCAGTCGACCATCACCCCGTCGATCGGCCTGGAACTTCCTAACGTGACCTTCCTCGAGCCTGCCTACGCGACGGCGGTCGACTGGCTGGTCTGCGACGCCCTCGGCCGGATCGCGGCCGGCCCGGCCCAGACCACGACCGCGGTACCCGCCGAGAACGGCGCCTACTACTTCCGGCTGAGCACGCGGCCGCTGGACCAGGCCCCGTTCGCCGCCGCGACCGCGCGGATCGGCGAGGCCGTGCTCCGCCGCCAGGTGCTGGCCGGCGCCTACCGCCTGATCGACGCGTCGGCGCTGGCCGAGGGAGGCGCGCCGCAGGTTCACCTGGCCGCGTCCGGCGCGGTCATGCCCGAGGTGCTGACCGCCGCCGCGGAGCTGGCCGACGAGGGCATCGCCGCGCACGTCGTCGACGTCACGTCGCTGGACCGCCTGCACACGGCGTGGCAGCGGACCCTCCGGCACGGCATCCGCACCGCGGCCACCCCGTCGATCCCCGGCGCGCTGCGCGCGGCCCTCCCGGGCCGGGCGCCGCTGGTTACCGTGCACGACGCGGCCTCGCACGCGATGGCCTGGCTCGGCTCGGCGCTCGGCGTCCCGTGCGTGCCGCTCGGGGTGGACCAGTTCGGCCAGTCGGGCAGCGTCGCCGAACTCTACGAGCTGCACGACCTGCTGCCCGGCTCCATCGTCAACGCCGCCCTGGCCGCGCTCTCCCTGATGTGAGCGCGGCCGGGCCGGGACGCGCGGCCCGGCCGGGCCGCCGCTTGCGACCGACGCCGCCCCATACCCGGGCCGGGCTGCTGGCCTCCAGCTCGCTGACCGGCCGCCATTCGGGCACCACGACGACGCCGGACTCGATCAGTTCGAGGCCGTCGAAGATCGGTCTGAAAATTGACTAACGTGGCCTATAGTTCTGACTATGACCATTGCTGCAACGCCCGTGCCCCTGTCCGAGGCCAAGGCACACCTGTCCGAGTTGGCCCGCCGGGTGCGTCAGCAGCATGAGCGGATCACCCTCACCCGCAACGGCGAGGCTGAAGCTGTGCTGCTGTCCGTGGACGACTTGGAAGGCTTGGAGATGACCCTGGAAATTCTCGGGGACAGCGAAGCCGCAGGGCGCATCTCTGAGAGCCTGGCGGCGCTCGGCCGCGGGGAGCCTGGGGTTGATCTGGCCACCGTCCGGCAGGATCTGGCCAGGCGTCGCGCCAGCGGCGCGTGACAGCCGAATCTGCAGACCGGTGCCAGATCCGGTTCCAGCCTGCCGCGCGGCGCGCGATCTCCCAACGGCTTCCGGAGGCGGTCGCAGCTGCAGTGCTGGAGTTCTGCGATGCCACGCTTGCGGTCAACCCGCACCGTGTTGGCAAACCATTGTTCGGACCTCTCGCCGGCTGTCACGGTGCCCGACGCGGTACGTACCGGATCGTCTATCGGATCGAGGAGAACACCCACACCGTTCACGTTCTCGACATTGATCACCGCTCCGACATATACCACCGCCCGCAAGCCTGACAACGTCACCAGCACGTTACCCACGCAGAACGCGGCGGCCCGGGGCACGGGCAGCCGGTACCGAGCGCGCACCTGACTCCGGGAACGCTACCCCGCGGTAAGCGGTCGGCCCAGGTGGCTCTCGCCGAAGAGGCGGACCGGGTTGCCCCAGCAGACCGCGCGCAGCCACTCCGGGCCCAGGTCCAGGGCGTTGAGCGCGGCTATCTGCTCGGCGTAGGGGTAGGGGATGTTCGGGAAGTCCGTGCCCAGCAGGACCTTGCCGGCCAGGCCGAGGTCGCGCACGCGGGGGAGCAGGTCGCGCGGGAAGGGGGCCAGCTCGTCGAAGAAACTGGTGAACGCCATCGTGGTGTCGAGCGCGACACGCTCGTGGTCCTCGGCCAGGCGGACGAAATCCGCATAATCCGGGGCGCCCATGTGCGCGATGATCGCGGTCAGCCGGGGATGGCGGGCCAGCAGCGGCGTAAACGAATCCGGCCCGGTGTGGGCGGCCGCCACCGGGGCGTGGCCCGCGTGGATCACCACCGGGATGCCCGCGTCCGCGAGCAGGCCCCACACCGGGTCGAGCTGCGGCTCGCCGGGCGGGAAGCCGCCGACCTGGAGGTGGATCTTGAAGATGGCCGCCCCGTCGTCGATGGCGCGCTGGACGTAATCGAGCACTCCCGGCTCGGGATAGAACGTGGCCGACGGGAGGCAGCCCGGTGCGGTCCTCGCGAACGCGAGCGTCCAGGCGTTCAGGTCCTCGGCCATCTCCGGGCGGTGGGCGTAGGCCAGGGCGCTGAACATCCGCACGCCCATGGACGCCAGGTGCGCGATCCGTTCCCCGTCCGGCCACCGGTAGCGGATCGGCCAGGTGACCCCGACCAGCGGGCCGGCCTGGTCGAAGTACGCCCACACCCGGCGGAGCATCCGCGGCGGCAGGAAGTGCACGTGCACGTCGGCGAGCCCGGGAAGCCCCAGCGCCTGCCAGAAGGCCGGTACCTCCTCGTCACGGGCCGGTCCCGCGGGCTGCCCGGCCCTGGACTGTTCTGCAGAAGTCACCCTCGTACGGTATCGATAGAGCCGTCAACACGGTCGACACGTTCGCCGGAGAGGAACCATGACCCAAGCGCCCGCCGGAACGCATCCGGTCGACGGGATCGTCAGCACGCGCAGCAAGCTATCTGTGACCGACACGGCCGAGCGGCTGGCCACACTGATCGGCCGTGTCGGTCACAGATAGCTTGCTGCGCGTGCTGACGATCCCGTCGACCGGATGCGTTCCGGCGGGCGCTTGGGTCATGGTTCCTCTCCGGCGAACG
>Ga0116134_1000662_pt1 | contig 17704 bp, 14 predicted proteins | sample June2015DPH_19_5_FD_89737 | JGI IMG/M metagenome (GOLD analysis project Ga0116134, IMG submission 89737) | Peatland microbial communities from SPRUCE experiment site at the Marcell Experimental Forest, Minnesota, USA - June2015DPH_19_40 | ecosystem: Environmental > Terrestrial > Soil > Wetlands... | reverse complement strand
GAGCGCATCGATGAGCGCCGGCGAGAACAACGGACCGCAGACCGGCTCGCCACCCTGCCACTCATAGACGATGTCGTCGCGGTGATGGCGGAAGTAGTTCAGATCGAGGCTGAAAGTGCCGTCGTCATGCAAGGCGATCAGCCTTTCGACCTCGGGTCGGCAACGCGGATCGCCGTAAGCGGCGAGCCCCATCAATTTGTATTCGTCGCCGTAATGCGGGAAGCCGAGATATTGGGTCATGGCCTGGTAGAAGATGCCAAGCGAATGCGGAAATGGGACGCGGCCTTCGAGCGTCAGCGACGTCGCGTCGCCGTGGCCCCACGCCGCGCTGGCGAAATCGCCGAAGCCGTCGACGGATACGGCCGTCGCTTCGCCGAAGGGCGATGGATAAAACGCCGACGCCAGGTGAGCGAAGTGATGCTCGATGTATTCAACCGAGCCGGCGAACGGCGGGCCTGGTAGAGCGCGCAGCTCCTCGACCACGCCCCTGACTTGCGCCCGGTTTTGCAGCCTGCTCAACAGCAGGCGCGGGCTCGGCCGGCGGGTCGCCACATAAGTGAGCTTGCGGAGAAAATTGGCGCGGCCGCTGCGGTTCACGGCCACATGCGTGACATCGGCGAGGTCGACCTTGGCCTCGTTCAAACAATAGGCGATGGCGCGGGACGGGAAACCCGCCCAGTGCTTGATCCGCCGAAACCGTTCCTCCTCGGCCGCCGCCAGTAATGCGCCGTTGCGCACGATGCAGGCGGCCGCGTCGGCATGATAGGCATTGATCCCGAGAATGATCGAATCCGATGCCATGCCTGATGCCGCCGGTATCCGATCCGATAATAGCGATACTCTATGCCTTCGTTCTCAAAAATCGGCGCGCGGAGCGCCCATCTCCAAGCACGCGACGATCATCCTTCGTCATTGGCATTCTCGATACATCCCGATGAGCTCGCGGCCGGAGAGATACATCATGTCGGTGCCGAGGCCGCCGTTGCGGGCGATCCATTGTCGGATCGGGTCGGGGTAGAAACTCAGTAGGGTCCGCGTCGCCGGCTCGTTGATCACCCGAAAGCCGAGAAAGCCGGGCCGCCACGCGGCGTGAAAGCCGAACTGTGCGTTGCGCGTTACGCAAATCTCTTCGGGGCGCACGATCCCAAGCACCAGCGTGCAAGCGGAGAAGCACGCTCCATCGATGATGACTTGTTCTCGAGCATTGCGGAGGGCCATATAGCGAGCCCAATACTCTCCGATATTTCCGCCGCGATCGTCCGTTATCCGGACGGCGGCTGCGGCATCGGTCGGCGTCGTCATGACCGCGGCCGTCGCTACCCACGTCGCAATCAAGTAACTTGCCAAACCAAACCCACCCCGCCCCACCGGCAAGGCGCCAAGACCCGCCCGAGGACGCCGTCGGCGAGTTACGGACTTGCCGGGGTTTGCGAAGCCGCGTGCACAGGCCGCGTCACTTCGTATAGGACCAATCCCCCCACAGTGAGCGCCGCCAAGGTGCCGCCTATGATCCATGGCTTGTCGCCCAAACCATTATCCGCCGCCAACGAACCCGAGGCGCAAGGCGATAACGGCGCGATTGTTGCAACCGCGCCGGGCTGAACGCCGACCTGACATCCGTCCGGATAGACGACGGTTGCGGCCCCTTCGGGGCCCACCATGATCGCGTCGCCGACATTCGCCGAAACACGGCCGTCCACTCTCTGAAACCCTTGCCCCTGGTTGAGTGAAAGGTCCCCTTGCAGGGGTTGAATAGTCGCGGTTTGCGCGAGTGAACTTCCGGCAAACAGCGCCGCACACGCTATTCCGACGATCACTGATCTCATATTCGACCCCCGAAGAGCAGCCCGTCCCACGCAACCATACCAATGATCTCACGTATCGTTGCAAGCAATAGAGCATTCAACCGTTAAATCTATAAACTGTGGTATTTTTGCAACATGGCAAGCGAGGGGGCCTCCGGCAGTCGAAGCCGCGAGAGCCACGTCCGCGCAAACGCCGAAAAGGGCCGAACGGCTAAAGGCAAATCCGGCGAACCGCGCGCCACTTTGCACGCATCAAGTCCGACGAATGCCAAAATACTTAAGCCAGAGCGGGATTTAGGGGCTTGCCGGAGCCGTATTCTTGGTTTGGATGACGCGGTCGACGAACAGCACCGTCCCGCCGACAAAGGCTGCGCCCATGAGCCAAGGCCCGGGGTCAAAGCTCGAGGCGTCCGCGAACGAACCCGATGCACACGGTGACAAAGGCGCGACGCTCGCGACAGAGCCGGGTTGAACGTTGACCTGACACCCGTCAGGGTAGACGACTTTCGCGGCCCCATCGGGGCCGACCATGACGGAATCGCCAACGTTCGCCTGCAACCGACCGTCGACCTGTTGGAAACCTTGTCCCTGGCTGAAGGAGATATCGCCCTGAACCGGCTCAATCGTGGCCGTTTGGGCGACGGCGCTGCCCGCAAAGATCCCCACAAAACAGATGCCGCACATCAGTGAGCGCATGACTCTTACTCCCCACTCTTACATACCACCGCGGACCGCAGATTAGCAAGCAACGCGGGCAACGAGAGCTGCATCGTTGCCTTATTGCAACAGCTGGTCTTCGAAACGCCGGAGTCCCGTGAGAAATTGACGGCTTATACACACGCCCTTACCAACATGCTATTAACAGCGGGAGGTGCGTCATGCCGGCGCTGGCTGTGGTTCAGCTGTGATCGACCTTCATTGCCATATCCTGCCGGGTGTCGACGATGGGGCAAGCGACCTTTCGGTGTCGCTTGACATGGCGAAAGCCTCCGTCGCCCAGGGCGTGACGGTCGTAGCCTGCACCTCGCATATCCTTCCAGGCCTGTACCACAATTCCGGCCCGGCGTTGCGCGAAGCGACCCAGCACCTACAAGGCATTCTCGACGACGAAGGCATTGCCTTGCGCCTTGTAACCGGCGCCGATGTTCACATGGTCCCCGATTTCGTTGCGGGCCTGCGTTCCGGCCGCCTGCTGTCGCTTGCCGACTCGCGCTACGTGCTGGTGGAACCGCCGCATCATTCGGTACCTCCGCAATTGGAGGACTTCTTTTTCCAATTGGTCCTCACCGGGTATGTGCCGATTCTGACGCATCCGGAGCGCCTTTCCTGGGTCCCTTCGCGGTACGAAACAATTAAGCGCCTTGTTCACTCTGGTGTATGGATGCAGCTCACAGCCGGTTCGCTCACTGGTATGTTCGGCCGTGATGCCTTATACTGGGCGCATCGGATGTTGGATGAGGGGCTCGTCCACCTTATCGCGACGGATGCGCACGACGCCGAGCGCCGACGCCCAGACTTGGCTCGTGGGCGCGATTTGGCCGCAAAGCGTGTCGGCGCCGAAGAAGCCCAGCGGCTGGTGGTGACGCGGCCGCTGGCAGCATTGAAGGACGCAGTGCCTTCAAGCGTAGCGAAGCCGTTAGGGGTGGTTGCTGATGCCGGAACAGGGGATCGCGCGGAAGGTGCCGACGACTCCAACAGGCGCGGCAAAATTCGCGCGGGTCGCGCTGATCCTGGCATGCGTAGCCTGGCTGGACGGCTGCGGCGGTTCTTTGAGTAGCAACATCCAGCAAAACTCCTTCGCGACGACCCCGGCCGCCCAGTCCGCCGCCAAACTCATGGCCGGCGCGACCCCCGGCAACAGCGCCTACAAGATCGGCCCGTTGGACGTTCTCAGCGTGCAGGTCTTCAAGGTGCCCGATCTGACAAAAGACGTACAAGTCGCCGACGACGGAACCATCACCTTCCCGCTCGCCGGCGACGTGATGGCGGCCGGGAAAACCGCCAAGCAGCTCGAGCGCGACCTCATAGAAAAGCTCGGCTCCAAATACCTGCGCGATCCGCAGGTCACCGTCTTCGTCAGGGAGTACAACAGCCAGCGCGTCACCGTCGAGGGCGGCGTGAAGACTACCGGAGTTTACGCCCTCAAGGGCAGGACCACGCTTTCGCAGGTGCTCGCAATGGCGGGCGACGTCGACTCCACGATCGCCTCGGGCGACATCGTGATATTCAGAGCGATCGACGGCAAGCGTTCCGCCGCACGGTTCGATTTTGACGAGATCCGTTCGGGCAAGATCGAAGATCCGGATCTTCAACCCGGCGACGTCATCGTGGCCGATACGTCCAGTACCAAGGTCGTCCTGAACAACGTGCTGAAGGTGCTGCCGCTCGCCACGTCGGCGGCGATATTCGTACCGCTGATGTGACGGGTCATGCTTGGCGGATTGCCGATATGAATTATCAACGGTCCAATCAGGAAGACGAGGCGAAGCCGAGCGGGCTGGTGCCGGCCGCGCAAAGCTTGCCGGCGACGCGCGACACCTATTACAGCTCGGTCGGCGCCTACACCGGCCCCGGCGTCGAGCCGCCATCGGATTTTCAGATCGATCTGCATGAATATCTGCGCATCCTGATCAAGCGCCGGTGGATGATTCTCAGCATCCTCGCGGCGTCTTTGCTGTTCGGGGCGCTGATCACTCTGATGAAAACCCCGCTCTATACGTCGACGGTCAGAATTCAGATCGATCGCAACGTCGCCAAGATCGTCGAGGGCGGCAATGTCACGCCGGTCGAAGGGTCCGATCTCGAATTTATGAGGACGCAGTACGAACTTCTGCAGGGCCGCTCGATGGCCGAACGGGTCGCCTCGGCTCTCAAGCTCGGCGAAGACATGGATTTTTTCCGGCCGAGAGAGTTCTCGATTCTCGGATTCATAGGAGGCCTGTTCCGATCGCGACCGACGCCCGCCGAGCCGGGCAGCAAGAAGATCAATTACGAAGGCGCCGCAGCCGGCGTCGTGCTCGGGAACCGTCTCGTACGGCCGATCATTGGCTCGCGGTTGGTAGACATCAGCTACTCCGATTCCAATCCGGCGCGCGCTCAACGAGTAGCCGCGGCTTATGCAGAAGCATTCGTCGCTTCGAATTTGGACAAACGTTTTGAAGCCAACTCCTATGCCAAGGTCTTCCTCGAGGACCAACTTCAACAACTGAAATTGCGTTTGGGGGATTCGGAAAGGGCGCTGTTGGACTTCGGGCAGAGGGAGGAGATCGTCCAAACCCAGGACAAGGCGTCGATCGCCGAAAACAATCTGGCGAGCGCGAATACGGCGCTTTCCGTGTTGATTTCGGAGCGGATCAGGAACGAACAATTGTGGAAGCAGCTCGCCTCCGCCAAGGCCATCGACTTGCCGCAGCTGCTTTCCAACAGTGTTATCGAGGGTTTGCGGGCGAAACGCAGCGCGTTGGTGACCGACTATCAACAAAAACTCGAAACCTATAAGTCGGACTATCCGTCTATGCTTCAAATAAAAAGCCAAATAAACGATATCGACCGGCAACTTGGGATCGAGGTCAAGACCCTGAAGGAATCCTACAAGGCGGCGTACCAAGCGTCCTTGGATCAAGAAAACGAAATGAAAAAGCGGATCGAGCATTTGAAGCAGGATGTTTTGGATCTGCAAAAACGCAGTATTCAGTACAATATCTTGAAGCGGGAAGTGGATACCAACCAGGCACTTTACAACGGCCTTTTGCAGCGCTTCAAGGAAGTCGATATTGCCGGGGGCGTCGGCGCCAACAACGTTTTTATCGTCGATAAGGCGACACTGCCCGGCGGTCCATCCTCGCCGGTTCTTTCTCGCGCGCTTCTCACGTCGTTGGCGCTTGGATTGGCGATAGCGCTCGGCCTGGCTTTTGTGCTGGAGAAACTGGACGACACGCTACGAGCGCCGGAAGACATCGAGCGCGTCTTGGGATACGCAACGCTCGGCATTATTCCCAAGATTGCCCCGGGCGACAGCCTCGAAGCGGAGCTGGCGGATCCGCGCTCGCACATGTCGGAGGCGTACCGCTCGCTGTGCACGGCGCTCCAACTCTCGACCGAAAGAGGCCTGCCGAAAACCTTGCTTGTGACCAGTGCCGGGCCGGCGGAGGGTAAATCCACGACCTCACTGACGCTGGCGCGGCATTTTGCCAAAGTTGGTCTTAAGGTTCTGCTTGTCGATGCCGATATGCGCAAGCCGTCGCTGCACACGAGGCTCAATCTGGAGAATGCCAGCGGGCTGAGCAATTATCTTACCGGTGCTTCCGCGCCGCCGGAGCTTTTTCAAAAGACCGATGTCCCCAATCTCGCGTTTTTGGCATCGGGCCCGTTACCGCCTAATGCCGCCGATCTGCTGGGAAGCTCGCGCCTGCTCTCGTTATTGTCGGTCGGGTTGGAGGTGTTCGACCTGATCGTGGTTGATAGTCCGCCAGTCATGGGGCTGGCTGACGCACCATTGTTGTCAAGTGTAGTTGCAGCCACAATCTTTGTCATCGGCGCCGGCCAGGTGCGAACGCGGCTGATCCGCGCGGCCGTCAAGCGGCTGCAGTTTTCGCGCGCGTCGCTCGTCGGCACGGTCATCACCAGGTTCGATGCCCGCAGCAGCTACGGTTATGGCTACGGTTACGGGTATGGTTATGGCGGCTACGGCTATGGCGGTTATTACGGCGGCGACGGCGGCGACGCGGATCAGTCGATTACGCAAGCCGCAGAACCACGCCGGCCAAATCTGACCAGTGCGCGGGCAGAGGGCTAAATGTCCGACAAGATGGCATTGAAGGTTGCCATCGATCTCATGCATGTTCCTTCGCAGGTTCGGCTCTTGCGATCGGAGCCTCTGCCGGATGGCGTGCTGACGCTGCTGCGCATCGCGGCGGGCGATGCCGAGGCGGAAGGTGTCGCGGCTACCGCGACCGATCGATCCCGGGAAGTTGTACAGCGCGCGGCGACCTTCTTCATCGAACAAGTGCTGTTTGCTCCCAATACCGACAGCTACCGCGTGCTCGGTGCCAACGCGCAGGCGAGCACCGCCGAATTAAGGCGCAACGTCGCCCTTCTGATGCGATGGTTGCATCCCGATCTGGACAATCGTGGGGAACGATCTGTCTTCGTGAGCCGGGTGACGGACGCTTGGAACAATCTCAAGACACCGGAACGGCGTGCTGCGTATGACGAACTGCTGCGGCACTTCGACGCCAAGCGCAAGTTTCGGCATAAGAACGGTCGGTCACGATCGGGGGGCCAGCGTATCGGCGGGCAACGTATTAACGGCGGGCCTCATCGCAGGCATTTCGTCGGAAACATGCGATTGATGGGCACTCGCAAATCCGGGTTCTTCCGCCGCATACTCTCGGTGCTGTTTCATCGGCCGCTGCAGTAGGCTTGTTCTCCATGTCGCTGCGGCCGGTGGACGAGATGTCAGCAGACAGAACCGCAGGGAAACCGGGCGGGTGGCGGGGGCACATGCCGTACCGAAATTGCGAATCGCCACAACTGCGCCGCGGTTTTGATTTTTCTTCCGGGCGGCGACGTGAAAGCCCATGAAAGCCAAAGCACGATCGCGGTTCGATTCGCGCACGCTTCTTTTGACCGCGTCCGCGGGAATTTTGGTATGGCTGGTGATCTCGCGAAGCCTTGCCGCGTTTCTTGCTGAAGCCAATCCGTCCGCGGCCTTGTGGCTTAATCCCTGGGAGTCGGAGGCGTTGGTCAAGATCGCCGATCGGACCTTAAATCCTCCCATCACGACCGAGGGGTCGTCCGTAGGCTCGGCGGTTCAACCGCTGGAACGAAGCAAAGGTGCGCCCGATAGCGCGGCAGGCGGCATGAATGGCGCCGCCGCCTCTTCTTCGAATTTCGACCAGGTCTTCGCTGTCATCGATCAAAATCGAACGATCGATCTTCATGCGGTGGGCGCGTTGGCGGAGTCCGCGTTGATGAGCGATCCGCTCAACGCACACGCGCTGCGAATTTTGGGCCAAGTCGCGGATATCGCCAAAGACGATCAGGCCGCCTCGATGTTCATGCGAGCCGCCGCTCATCAGTCGCTTCACGAGACGTTCGCCGGATATTGGCTCATGAAAAAAAGCGCCGAGGCCGGGGACTACAACGCGACCATCTATTATGCGGATGCGTTGCTGCGCACGGAGCTTGGGATCAGCGCGTATGTCATGCCCGTGTTGGCGCACCTGGCGGTTGACAAACGGGGGCGTGGCCCGCTCGTGATGGCTCTCGGCGCCGATCCGCCATGGCGAAGCGCGTTCCTTGGAGCTCTTCCGGACTATGTAACCGATGCACGTACGCCGCTCGAAATATTGATGGCGCTCAGAGCGAGTTCGGCGCCGCCGACATCCGCCGATATCGCTCCCTATCTGAAGGCCCTGATCGCGCATAGGGACTATAATCTGGCCTATTATACGTGGCTTCAGTTTCTCTCTCCCGCGGAACTACGGAATGCGGGCATGCTGTTTAACGGCAACTTTCAAAGCGCGCCGTCGGGGCAGCCATTCGACTGGCAGATTTCGCCTGGGGCGGGCGTTACGATCGACATCGTTCGCCGAACGGACAAGACCGACGCGCGCGCGCTTCTGATCGAGTTTCAATATGGCCGGGTCGGCTATCAAAGTGTCACCGAGCTTGTCATGCTGGCGCCCGGTAACTATCGGTTCACGGGCTCATACAAGGGTGAACTTGGTGGGCCGCGGGGTCTGAAGTGGCGGATTGTTTGCACGGATGGAGCGACCACGCGCGTCGGAGAGAGTGCTATGATCACCGGAAAAGCACCCGATTGGCGCACCATAGAATTCGGCTTTACGGTTCCGGCCACAAACTGTCCTGCCCAGCAGGTCCGGTTGGATCTTGACGCGCGGATGGCTTCGGAACAGCTCGTGTCCGGTTCCGTGTTGTTCGACGAGCTTCGGATCTCGCGTGCGCCAAGCCCGCCGACGTGACCACGATCAGTTCGAAGGTTTTCCCGGATAGAAGAAGCTGCGCCGATCATGGCACTTCAAGATATGTTTCGCGAACGGTCCATGCGGACCATTTTGGACGGGCTGGCGTCCGCTCAGCTCCGGGATCATCGGCCGCGCCTTGTGTTTTTTTGTTCTGCCTTAACGCTGATCGTTTCCCTGCTGCTTGGCGGCGGTACTCGCGGCGGTTTTCTATCGGATGCGGTCCTTGAATTGCTGGCTATTCCCGCGCTCTTAATCTCATTCGTGTCATTAGTCGAATTGCCGCACGCAGGGGCCTCCGTCGCGCGGCGCAAACATCTGCTGCTTGGCGCCTGTTTTGCTATTTTGCTGTTGCCGTTTGTTCAGCTTGTGCCGCTTCCGCCGTGGATTTGGACGAGGCTGCCCGGGCGAGACGAGGTAGTGGCGGTCTATGATTTGCTTGGGCACCGTCGCCCGTGGATGCCGCTGAGCGTGTCGCCAAATGCGACCTGGCTCAGCTTCTTGTCGCTTTTGCCGCCGATCGCGATCGTTCTCGGCGTCGTTCAACTAAGTTACCAGGAACGACGCGCGTTAACCGTGGCGTTCATTGCCTTTGGTGTCGCCAGCGTGTTTCTGGGGCTCGCCCAGCTTGCGCAGGGGCCTTCGAGTTCGTTGCGGTTCTTCACCGTCACCAACGCTACGGATGCAGTTGGATTTTTTGCAAATAGAAATCACTTTGCTGCGCTGCTTTACACGGTGCTACTATTTGCCGCCGCATGGGCAATCGATTTAGGATACAAAACCCGATCCTTGAGGGATCTGGGGACTTTGGAGCTTTCCACGGGCCGGGCGCTCGGGGCGATTGTCGTCGTCGTGATCTGCCTTCTGGCGGCGGAGGCCGTTGTGCGGTCGCGGGCCGGACTTATCCTTACGATCGGTGCACTCACCGGGGCATTTGCATTGGGTTTTGTGGATCGGAGACAAGCGACCGCCGCGGGAGCGAGGTCCGGGAGAATTATGCTCGTCGCGTTGATAGTCGCCGTCATTCTCGTCATTCAGTTCGCTCTGTACCAGGTCCTGAGCCGATATGCCCTCGATTCACTGCAGGACGCTCGGATAAGCTTCGCCCGAAATACATTCCAAGCCGCAAAGGCGTTTATGCCATTCGGATCGGGACTTGGCACGTTCGTCCCGGTGTACGGAATGTTTGAAAAACCGAGCGACGTATTGCTCAATACTTTTGCCAATCACGCGCACGACGATTTTCTCGAACTATTGCAGGAAACCGGGCTCATGGGCATGGCTCTGGTCGGCGGAGTTTTGGTCTGGCTTGGGTTCAGCGCCGCAAAAATCTGGTGGAAGCCGCCGGCTCATGCAAGCCATCTGGATTATTCGCTGAGCCGGGCCGCTACGCTCGTCATCGGGCTTCTTATCGCGCATTCGTTCGTGGACTATCCGTTGCGGACTGGAGCGATGATGGCGGTGTTCGCTTTTTCCTGCGCGCTATTGATAGAGCCCTGGGCGGGTGCCGAGGCGACGATGAGGGTCGAGGCAGAACCCAAACGAGACAGGATTTCGCGGAAAGCGGCGGAACACGCAGCGAGGACAGCAGTGTCATTGCGCACCTCCCCGGGCTCGTCGGCCCCGCCGGCGCAAGAGACAAAAGTTTCACCTCAGCCGTTGCGGCAGCCCGCGGAGCTCTGGGGCGATGAGATCGACTGGCCAGAGGAATGGCGCAAGTCAGGCGAACACAAGCCAAGCGAACACAAGTCGAGCGAACACAAGCCAAGCGAACACAAGTCGAGCGAACACAAGTCGAGCGAACAAAGGCGGTCCGGAGAGGACTTTGACCAATCGAAACCCAAAAAGTAGCGATCGGGAAGCGGGATATCGCCGCTTCAGCCGGCGGGCCACCCGGCAGCATTCACGGCGGTCCGCCAAGCGGCTCATACCGGCGACACAATCGTGCCATACTGCGTGAGATGAGGTAGGGCGGTAACGATCAATTATTCCCTAGCATAGCCGCGTATAGTATTGGTCGATACGACACGTGGGGACGTTTCCTGACATCCCTGGGCGCAGTATGTCTTGCGCCTTTGTAGGCATGCACCAAGCCGAGTTGGGTGAAGGTTTGTCACCCGAGGTGCGGTAGCATTTGTGTGACCCGGGGCTTCACATGAAGGGCCTGCAATTGGAGCGAATGCCGAGATCAACGAATTGGCGGCGCCAATAGTTTAGCCCATGCAGGGGTAGACACCTCCGAGTTTCTGAGACTTACTCACTAACTTCATGTGCGGCATAAATGGCATTTTTGCCTACCACCCGGCGGCTGGATTGCCGACGGAGCTAGAACTCGTGAATACGCGGGATAGGATGCACGCGCGCGGTCCCGATGGCCACGGCGCATGGTGGAACGCGAGCCGCCGTTGTGGCCTCGGACACAGGCGCTTGTCGATCCTTGATCTGTCCGAGCGCGCTGCACAGCCGATGGTCGGCGACCACGGCAACCTTGTGGTCACCTTCAATGGGGAAATTTACAATTATCCAGCTTTGCGCCAGCGCCTCGAAGCAGATGGCTTTCGTTTCGCCACGACCTCCGATACCGAAGTGCTTTTGCATCTTTACGCGCGGCACGGTTCCGAAATGGTTCAGGAGCTCCGCGGTATGTTCGCCTTTGCGATCTGGGATGAACGCAAGCAGGGTCTGTTTCTCGCTCGTGATCTTTACGGCATCAAGCCGCTCTATACTGCGAACGATGGCTGGACGTTCCGCTTTGCATCGCAGGTCAAGGCACTGCTCGCCGGCCATCAAGTGTCGCGAGACCCGGAACCGGCCGGGATCGTCGGCTTTCACTTGTTCGGCAGTGTGCCGGAACCGTTCACTTTCTATCGTGAGATACGCGCACTGCCGGCAGGCCACGCCCAATGGGTCGATGGCGGCGGCGCACGCGAGCCCAAGCCTTACGCCGCAATCTCCGTGATCCTAGCGGAAGGCGCGCGCGATCCCCTGCCGATCGCGCAACTGAACGAACGCGTTCGCGCGGGCGTCTTGGAAAGCGTGCGGGCCCATCTTCTCTCAGATGTGGAGATCGGGATTTTTCTTTCCGCGGGCATCGATTCAGGGGCGCTTCTCGGCTTGATGCGCGACGCCGGCCAACGGGATATTCGCGCGATTACTCTGGGGTTCGACGAATTCCGCGGCACGGCCGAAGACGAAGTTCCCTATGCCAAGGAACTCGCCGACCGCTACGGCGCGCGGCACGTCGTGCGCCGTGTCGGCGAGACGGAGTTCAAAAACGATCTGCCGGCGATCTTCGATGCCATGGACCAGCCGTCGATCGACGGGGTGAATACCTGGTTCGTCGCCAAGGCCGCTAACGAGGCCGGTCTCAAGGTCGCCCTGTCGGGACTCGGCGGTGATGAACTGCTCGCAGGCTATCCGAGCTTTGTCGACGTGCCGCGCTGGCGGCGCCAGTTCGGTCCGTTCGCATACGTGCCGGGGCTGGGCGCCTTGGTGCGCCGCGCCGCACTGGCGCTGGCGCCAAAACTTGCGCGCTCGCAGCCGAAGGCGCTCGGCATGCTGAAATATTCCGGGAGCTGGGCTGGCGCCTATCTGTTGCGCCGCGGGCTCTTCCTGCCCGACGAGCTCGACGACATTCTCGACCCGGATATCGCGCGCGAGGGACTGCGACGGCTCGAACCCTTGCGCCGGCTCTCTGCAAGTCTCGATCCCGATCCACGCTCGTCCAGCGGGCGCGTTTGCGGGCTCGAATCCTCGCACTATCTGCGCAATCAACTGTTGCGCGACGCCGATTGGGCCGGCATGGCCCATTCGATCGAGATTCGCGTTCCCCTGGTCGACGCATCGCTCTTGAAGTCGCTCGCACCGGCGATCGCGACGTTGGCGCCCGGATCAGGCAAGCTCGCGCTCGCACGCGCTCCCACACTGCCGCTCCCGGAAAAAGTCGCCCAGCGCGCCAAAAGCGGATTCGGTGTGCCTACAGGCGCGTGGATGGCCAAGCGCGTGGACCGACTGTCGAGGACCACAACCGGCAGCGAGCCTAAGGGTGCCATTTCGCGCCGCTGGTCGCATGCGGTGCTTGCCGGAGCCTTGAGCCAATGAGGCGCCGATCTTGAGCAACTCGGTTGCGTAATGACCGAGCTCCGAAATCGACGAGAAATTTCGCCTGCGAGGTCGCCGTTGCCCGGATGCTTGGCGCTGGTCACCGACGCCTTCGGCGGCGAAGGCGGAATCGCTCAATATAATCGGGATTTTTTGGGTTCGCTTGCGGCGGGCGGTATCTTCTCCTCCGTGATCGTATTGCCGCGACATGCGCCAACGGGGTTGAATGCGCAGCTGGGAATAACGCAGCTCGCGCCGCGCAAGCATGAGATCGGCTATGCGCTGGCGGCCTTATGGCTTGGCGGCTCCCGGCGCGCTGATGTTATCTTCTGCGGACACCTGTACATGGCTGCACTGGCGGCGTTGGTCGCCCGGCTGACCGGGGCAAAGCTGATCGTGCAGATGCACGGCATTGAAGCTTGGCGCCGCCCGAGCCGCGCCCAGCGCATGGCCGTCGAGAGCGCTGATCTCGTACTCTGCGTCTCGCGCCACACCCGCGCGGCGGTCCTCGGCTGGGCGAGGATAGCTCCGGAGCGAGTTGTGGTGCTGCCGAATACCGTTGCGGACGAGTTTACGCCGGGAGACGGTTCGGCGCTGCGCACGCAACTCGGCCTCGACGGCAAGCGCGTGCTCTTGACAGTCGGGCGCATGGTCAGCCGCGAGCGGTACAAAGGTCATGACCGCGTCATCGCGGCGATACCGCAGCTGATCGCGAACGGCCATGACGTCGTTTATATGATCGCCGGCCAAGGCAACGACCGCGGCCACCTGGAGGCGCTTGCCGTGGCGGCGGGAATTGCGGAGCGCGTGATGTTTCTTGGGCCGCTCGACCCTGCGCGGCTGGTCGAAGCCTATCGGATGGCGGATCTTTTTGTCATGCCGTCGACCGGGGAGGGGTTTGGCATTGCGTTCCTCGAAGCGATGGCTTGCGGCACACCGGCCGTCGGCCTCGATGTCGCCGGCGCGATCGATGCCTTGGCCGACGGCGATCTGGGAACACTCACGAACGAGCGCAACGTTCCGACCGTGATCTCGCGTCTGCTCGCGGGGTCGAAGCCCGATCGCCGTACGCTCGCGGCGGCGGTGCACAGCCGGTTCGGTCGGGAAACTTTTGCGGCAAACCTGCGCGCCGCGCTCACGCCGCTGCTCGCAGTGGAAAGCTGATTTGGACGTGAAGCGACCAGCAGCAGCGGCGATGGACGACACGTGGCGCGAGGACGCAACGGTCGCGCCCGACCGCGTCCTGATCATCGAGCGGGGGCGGCAGGAGCGTAATTATTGGCGCGATCTCTGGCGCTATCGCGAGCTGTTCCAGGTGCTGGCCTGGCGCGACGTGTCTGTGCGCTACAAGCAAACGGTGATCGGCGTTGCCTGGGCGCTGGTCCGTCCATTCCTGACCATGGTGGTCTTCACCGTTGTCTTCAGCCGTGTCGCCCATCTGCCGAGCGACAGTGCCGCGCCTTATCCGATCATGGTCTTTGTCGGCCTGCTGCCCTGGTTTTTGTTCTCGACGATCCTGAGCGAGGCGTCTAACAGCCTGGTCGGCAACGCCAACCTGATCGGCAAGGTCTATTTTCCCCGCATCATCATCCCGGTCTCGTCCGCGGTCGTCGCGCTGGTCGATTTCGGCATCAACCTCCTGATGCTCGGCGCGCTGATGGCGGTCTACGCCTTCGTCCCGAGTTGGCGGCTCCTGCTGCTCCCGGGGTTCGTGGTGCTCGCCATCCTCGCCAGCCTCGGACCGGCGCTGTTCATTACGGCGTTGAACGTCAAATACCGCGACTTCCGCTACATCATCCCCTTCATCGTGCAATTCGGGCTTTACATCTCCCCGGTCGGCTTCTCCAGCGCGGTCATCCCGGACCGTTGGCGGTTCTGGTACAGCCTCAATCCCGTCGTCGGCATCATCGACGGCTTTCGCTGGTGCGTGCTCGGCGGCTCGTCGACGCTTTACCTGCCGGGCTTTCTGCTCAGCCTCGCCATCGTCGCGCTGTCGCTCTGGATCGGCATCGCCTATTTCCGGCGCACGGAGCGCACGTTTGCCGATTTGCTGTAGTCGCTTTGCGGATGCCACAGTCTCTGTGCAACACCGTGCAGGCTCGCCGAAGAAGCGATCCATGATCGTCGGCCGACATATCCGACAAATTATCTATCGCTGGCACTGCTTCATCGCGCGAGCCGAGTCTGCGACACGGGCCTATATCTCTCTTCTGTCGGCAATTGCCCGTGTCATGCCCGAGGGGCGCGTGCGCGATCTCCTTGAATGGGCGCTGACTGGGCAGTCGGTGCAGTGGCCCCCGATTGCTTTCGCGCCCAGATTGGTGACCGTTGGGTGCAGAACGCTCATCCGCGTGACCCCGCATCTGGGCGAATTCGACCAGGCCGCTTTATTCCGGCGACGCCTCGACTATGAGGCGTCGGTGTTTATGTGGTTGGAGCAGCAGGCTCCACGCCGATATGATGCCGTCATCGATATCGGCGCCAATGTCGGGATTTATTCGGTGTTCTTCGAAGCACTGATATGCCAGAACCCGGCGGGACGGTTGCGCCGCGTTTATGCGTTCGAGCCCTCTCGCGAAGCCTACGGGCGGCTTGTTGCAAATCTGAGGGCCAATAATGCGCGCAGCGTCGAGTGCTTCGCTGCCGCCGTATCCGATGAGGGCGGGTTGGTGCGGTTCTACGAGCCGGACGGGCACCTGACCAATGGCTCACTCTCGCCTAGCTTTGCAGGGATGTTCTCGCCGACAGTCGGCGAGCGTTTTGTGGTCAGCATAGGAGGCTCGCAGCTTGCCGACCTATTTGCCCGTCACCAGCAGGTGCTCCTGAAGATCGATGCGGAAGGCTCGGAACCCCGCATCCTTGCGGCCATGGCGAGCATCTTGGATCGTTACAGCCCCGATATCCTGATCGAAGTGCTGCAAGGCGCCGAAGATGAGATCAACAGGATAGGCTGCCTTGCCGGATATACATTCTTTCACTTGGCCCCCGACGGGGCATCCAAGCATCGAAAGATTGCAGCCGATCGGCTCGCGCGCGACTGGCTACTCACAAAGTCCTCGCTACGGGACGAGATAAGCTCGTGAACGACGTCGCCATCCGGGCGCAGGGGCTCGGCAAGAAATACGTCATCGGCCATCAAGCCGAGCGCGAACGCAACCCGACACTGCGGGATGTCATCGGCCGCACCGCCCGCAACCTCGTGCGCACGACAAGCGACGTGCTGCGCGGCCGCGCCATGATCGCCGGTGACAGCACCGAGGACTTCTGGGCGCTCAAGGACGTGGATTTCGAGGTCAAGCGCGGCGAAGTCTTGGGCATCATCGGCCGCAACGGCGCCGGCAAGTCGACGCTCCTTAAGATTCTCTCGCGCATCACCGAGCCTACAGAGGGCCGTGTGGAGATCCGCGGCCGGGTGGCGAGCCTCTTGGAAGTCGGCACCGGATTCCATCCCGAGCTGACCGGGCGGGAGAACATCTATCTCAACGGCGCCATCCTCGGCATGACGCGCGCGGAGATCGGGCGCAAATTCGACGAGATCGCCGCGTTTGCCGAAGTGGAAAAATTCCTCGACACGCCGGTGAAACGCTATTCGTCGGGCATGTATGTCCGGCTTGCCTTCGCGGTCGCCGCACACCTCGAGCCGGAGATTCTTATCGTGGACGAGGTGCTCGCCGTCGGGGATGCCGAGTTCCAGAAGAAATGCCTCGGCAAACTGTCCGAGGTCGCCGGCGGGGGAAGGATGGTTCTGTTCGTGAGCCATAACATGTCGGCAGTTTCGAAACTGTGCAGTCGATGCCTGCTGATCGACCGCGGCACAGTCGTTGCCGATGCACCGCCCGCCTCCGTTGTGCCGCTGTACCTTCGGCAGCCACTGGCTTCCGAGGGCGGATCGGAATGGTCCCTCGCTGAATACCGAAGCCGCGATCCGCGCGATTTCGTCTTGATTTCGGTCAGCGTTCGCGGTGCGAAATCCACGCGGTCCCCTTTCTCGCCGGACGAGGATATCCAAATCACGCTGCGATATCGGCAAAGAACAAAATTAACTGGCGCGCGAATCGCGCTGCAACTTCACGCCGGCAATGGAGATATTGCATTTGTTTCTATCGATGGACCGGCGCGAGGCGAGAACAGCTATGGGCCCGGGACTTACGAGTCAATTTGCGAGATCCCAGGTGGGCTTCTCAACCGGACGAATTATTTGATCCGGCTCTGCGCGGATATTCCTGGTCGGCAAATGCTGCTTGATTTTATCGATATTGGCACCTTCGCCGTCGATGGGATCGGCAATGACGGAAGCCCCCATGGCGAGACTGTGTGGCCCGGTGCGGTTTGCCCTCGGCTGAATTGGCGGATCCGCGCGGTAGTGCCCGACGAAGCTCTCCGTCACGCCGAGACCGGACCAAATGATGTGCCCTCCGGTGTCGTCCTGGAGGGGTAATTTTTTCGGGCGCAGCCGTTGGGGGAAATTTACTGCTTGGCCGCGGACCGACCCGTCGCGGGGAGTGAATGAACTTGTTGATTCGCCTGGTGGACTATGCCGGAAATCCGGGCGGCGGCCTCCGTTTCGCGATCGAACTGCTGGCAGCGCTCGCCAAGCACAACAGTTCCCGAGTCGAAGTTGTCAGTCACGGTGCAGCGCTTCAACGTTACAACGATCTTCTCTCGCAACGGAAGATGGCGGTCGAGCTGCGTGACATGCCGCCGCACCAAGCCTGGCGAACCCACACTCCCAAGCGGTTGATGGGCATACCGGGTACCGCACGGTTGGCCCGGGCCTTCGGCGCCGGCAAGCGCACTTTTTGGCAGGTGCCG
>Ga0116134_1000661_pt1 | contig 17709 bp, 14 predicted proteins | sample June2015DPH_19_5_FD_89737 | JGI IMG/M metagenome (GOLD analysis project Ga0116134, IMG submission 89737) | Peatland microbial communities from SPRUCE experiment site at the Marcell Experimental Forest, Minnesota, USA - June2015DPH_19_40 | ecosystem: Environmental > Terrestrial > Soil > Wetlands... | reverse complement strand
TTCTGCCGTTTCCGGCTTGTTTCTTTCTTCACTTGAGCGGCAGCGGGAAGAAACAAGGCGGAACGGTGAAAGGGACAGAACGGAGGCCGAAGGAGGGTGGCAGGGCGTGAGTGAAAGCGCGGTGAGTGCCAAACGCGGTTGGGGTTAGTTTGGCGCGAAACCGGCGCAGTCCGAAACGCCCGTCCGAGCCGCGGCTGAGCGGCGTCCACCCGGAAGAGGCCGAGGTGGAGAAGAGACGGCGTAGCCTTCCGTTTGGGATTGAATGCCGGGTGCAATGAATGAATGCGTAGCCCCGGTAAGAATGGGGATCACGCTACACTAATGACCGAATGAGTTTTCATGGAGACTTCGTCTTGGTTTTCGAGCCGTGTTTTCTGAGAGACAGACGCGCATTCTTGACGGACTGAACCTTACTTCCGCAGACACTTGCTATTTCCAGATTGGTTAGTTTGAATCTTGTCAGAATATCAACCTTGGTCTCAAGGCTCGCCTCCTTTTCCGGCGATGCATAGATATGCCAACATCAGGCGAATCGGATCTGAGGATTCGATTGTTTTTCCGTTGTCAGTGGTCACTTCTGCCCTTTCCTTTTCTTTTTCAGATTTGACTTCATGACCGCCACAGTCAGTGGTGTGGTGTCACAAATCGAGGCTATTTCACGATTGCCATAACCAAGACGGTCCAAGACGCGAACTCGGTCTTCGCGTCTCTCTAGGTCCTTTACGGCGATATAACCAAAGACCAGCACGAGGCTCGGGAGCGATTCTTGATCAGATTGCTTCGTTTTCTTCGGCACGATCTTTTGGCTCTCCTATCTGCGGACTTTTGTTTGCGCCTATTCTTTGACTCTTTTCCTGCCAGTGGCGCCCATCCTTACGACGCCGCGCAGACTATTCGTCGATAGGCACTTTGACGTGTTTGGAGATTCTGTTCACGCGTTTCATATCTAGTCCCACCACAGTTCGTAGTTCCTTCCGCTTCATTTGCGCGAGGGAACCCTGCAAAATGAAAAGATCCTCCAAGAGTTGAATTATCCGGTCGAGTCGTCGGGATATTGCCTCCCCTTCAGTGTTCTTATTCATTGCGATCTCTCCTTCTTGATGTGTTTGGCGATTCGGCTGACCTTGTGGATGTCACATCCAACAATCTTTCGAATCTCAAGTTGAGGTACGTCTGACTTTGCTAATGCAACGATCAAAAGGTCCCTCAGAAGTTCCGTGCTTGCGTCTGCTTGTGTGCGTTCCTTCTTGTGTGGCATGTACTCCCCTCTCTGTCTCCGTTAAGTCGTGGGAATTAAGGAGCGCTTTGCTTTCATTACGCGTTCCCAATCGCGAAAGTTGATGATGACCCTTTGACGGTCATGGTTGGAAATGGGGTTCATGTGCGCGACTGGGTTTCGGGACGCGCCAATGCAGTTGATAAGTTGGCTGAACCACTCTATGTCTCCCAGGACAGGTTTCAGTTTTGGCCAAGCTTCGCGATTTCGCACTATCGAAACCAAGTCCTTAATATCCGTGTAGAAGATGGGATTCGCGCCGCGAGCGCCGTGCCACGGCGTATCATTTTCCTGTCGCATCCTGTCAGCGACTACTCGTTTTACGCCATCGGAAACGCAACGATCCCACCAATCTGTACCGAATGCGTCGGTCAAGATCCGCCTTACAAGTTCACGTACTGAATTTTCGAAAATGTACAAGATCGGATAGACTTTCTCCGCCATCTCCTTCGCTTCGACCACCATCCGCGTCGGTAGAATCGGATCGGTCATGGAAAAGTTCCCTCCGACATGGATTTCGCTAACTTTGGTCACAGGCCGCCTCACAGTTTTTCGTTGGCCGGCGGATTCGCCGCGTGGCCGGAGCCCGGCAAGAAGGTCACGGACGCGCTCGATTGCTTCACGATCGACGAATTTGTCCAACCGCAAGCCTTCCTGGTGTGCGATGCAATACGTGGCTTCTTCCGTGCTCATCGGCACCTGTTGCATTAGGGACTTGACACGCTGGGACAATCGCTGCTTGGTAACACCAAGCTTCTTGAGCAATGCGGTTTTCAAGGCTTTGTTCGTCATAGTTTTGTGAACTCATCTCGATGACGATCCTATTCAGAACGTCCGGGGTTTTTCCTTGCCTTTCGGACCTCGGCTAGTCTTACGCTGATCGTCTTCGGCGTCGAAGCCAAGAACGTTGCGATCTCGTTGTGGCCATATCCGGCCCTATCCATCAAATCAACTTGTTCTCTCTGCTTCATCCCTCGAAGCAACGCCAGTCCGATTAAGCGCAAGGCGCGTAGCGTTTGCATGTTTGGGTCGTCTTTGCTCATCTCTCCCCCTTTTTACCGTGGCGATCTCGTCTCGCTTTCCGGAGATTCGATAAAACCACCCTCACCGTGTTTGAAGTCGTCCGAACATTGGCCGCAATCTCCTTCGGTGATAGGCCCGCTAGGTGAAACAACCAGATCTGGTCTGATTGGCTCTTCCCCTCCGTCATTTCCAGTACGCGAAGCCGGATGAGCGCGTCGATCTTGGTGCCAAATGTGTCGAGGATGCCATCCAGTTTTCGCGAGATGGTATTGAATTGATTGTCATTCACGATCTTCAGCCTTCCTTCTCACCCCCATCGAGCGTGTGAGGGTTTTTCTATTGATTTGCCGTCGATCATCAAAGATGCTCAAGTGCAGGATTATCTTATCATGTACTAACGCATAATACCATTGTGAATAATGTCTATACAACTCTATTATGCTTAAGTTCTAGCGACATAGGATAACACAATTATAGTCATGAACACATTGAGATATGTATTTGTCAGATTCTTTCCAACACAGCCCAAGGTATTGTTGGCAGTTTTGCATTCGGTGGGCGTATGCCAGTGATCCGTGGGATTGATGGGAGAGTTGTGCAAATGTTCAGAGCTACCGTGTTGCGATCCCGCCCGAGTCTCGACCGACAATCAGAGCGCACCTCTCACCACCGGCGACAGCATCACCATAAACACTTAATATGTAGGCACTTAGAGGAATCACTGCCTCGCACCAGAAGTTGTGCCAAAGCTAAGTGTTGCGAGTTGCTCCTGCTGGAACTCGGTTCTGGATGCTGACTATAGTCCGGCGACTTCGGCGGAACTACGGTCGGGCAACCCGAGTCGATCCCTCCCGCTCCTTGCCGTAGAGTCATTGATTTTAACTTCAACTGTGTAGCGTAACAATATGTACTAATTAATGTGCTTCTAGTATGTGACTGTATCAAATATAGTTCTTTGAGTCTTATCGTTAGCTATCGACTGATAGATGATGAGTGTTTTAGTTTAGGCGTCCAGTTCCTTAAGGGCGTCTCTGGCAGTTTTGCATTCGGTGGGCGTATGCCGGTGATCCGTGGGATTGATGGGAGAGTTGTGTAAATGTTCAGAGCTGCCGTGTTGCGATCCCGCCCGAGTCTCGACCGACAATCAGAGCGCACCTCTCACCACCGGCGACAGCATCGCCATAAACACTTAATATATAGGCACTTAGAGGAATCACTGCCTCGCACCAGAAGTTGTGCCAAAGCTAGGTGTTGCGAGTTGCTCCTGCTGGAACTCGGTTCTGGATGCTGACTACAGTCCGGCGACTTCGGCGGAACTACGGTCGGGCAACCCGAGTCGATCCCTCCCGCTCCTTGCCGTAGAGTCATTGATTCCGGCCATAATGCGGTTGATCTATCGCGTGTGACTTAACTCACTCTACGGATAGTCAATATTTGAGCGGTATTGGCCCATAATGAGCATTAGCGCCTCGTGCTAGATAGATAGCAAGCTCGGAGCAGTGTCGTTCTCGAATGCGTCTCTGGCAGTTTTGCATTCGGTGGGCGTATGCCGGTGATCCGTGGGATTGATGGGAGAGTTGTGCAAATGTTCAGAGCTGCCGTGTTGCGATCCCGCCCGAGTCTCGACCTACACTCAGAGCATACCTCTCCGCACTGGCGACGAGATTCACCGTAAGCTATAACCATATAGGCACTTAGAGGAATCACTGTTTTCGGCCAGAAACTGCCCGAAAGCTAACCGTTGCGAGTTGCTCCTCCTGGAACTCGGTTCTGGATGCTGACTACGGTCGGGCGACTTCGGCGGAACTACGGTCGGGCAACCCGAGTCGATCCCTCCCGCTGTTTGCCGGAGGCTCGTCGGGGGACATGTCGCGTCGAGCAGAAGCAACCAACGGTGCGGCTGCTCCTAGGGACACTCTATTTGTTGGAACTAGCTAATGTGTTCTGTTTTTCCAGAATCTCCAGCACGTCTTTCGGGTGCCGGGAAACGTCTGCGGTCCACTCACCGAACCCGCCGTGCCCATTCACCGCCCTGACCCATTCCGACAGGAATTCGCGCTTGGTCTGCTGTTGTTGGTCATCCTGACCCTTTACTTCCAAAATGAGCGTTCTGCCGTTTGTCAGCCGCACTAGATAATCTGGCCGGAACTTGTGAATTATGCCTTTGAACGAGTACGTAATCTCAAAACGGATGTGGTCGTTCTTCACCCAAGCGCGCACATTCTGATTGCGGTCAAGCTCAAGAGACTCATTCGCTTCCCAACGGCTGTCGTAAACGCACATGTTGATGTGTGAGCGTTTGGTGTGCTCGCATGCCTTGCCGCTGTACCAGGGCAGCATGTCGCCGGTTGAGCGGATCGGTCGCTCTGTGTCGAACACCGGTTCCAAGGTTAGGGCGTTCTCAAATCGAATCGCTTCCCAAATGTGCTGCACAATTTTGGTCATGTTCAGAGTGATGACAATCCTTCTCCGCTTGTCATCCTCATTGAACAGCGGTGGATCGACCATTACCCTTCCGCTCTCAATGTAGCGCTCCACCAACCGAATCAGCTGGGCTAGCAGGTGTTCCCGGCTGCCTTTCCAGGTCGGAGCCATCAGGTCGTAAACTTCGCTCGCAGTTTCAAAGACGATCTTCTGCATTCTGAACCGTCGTGCCAGTTCTTCCAGATGAATTTCTTTCAACTTGGTGAAATCTGGCTTCCCGTCGATCATCGGAGCGAGCTCGGCGATCATAGGGGTTTGGTAGGCGTCCAGAACCAGTCGGTTAACTTTGGTCGGGTCCAGAGTTAGTTGGGGTCGATATTCGTGGTCGATGCGAATGACGTTGGGCCATGTCATCTCATACTGTTCGCGGCGCTCTACAAGAGGCTCAATTCTGGTCTTGCCTGTCGCTGGAGGTGGCGGCGGAGCATCCGCGCTGCCCTCGTGCGGAAGAAACGTAAACGGAACGCCAAATATGTTGACATACTCCGGTTGAAACAACCCGGTCTCGGGATTGACCTCATACGAAGTTCTGCGCAGTCCGCGGCCCACAACTTGTTCGCACAAGAGCTGGGACGTGAATGCTCGCAGTCCCATGATGTGGGTGACGGTCTTGGCGTCCCAGCCTTCTGAAAGCATCCCCACGGAAATCACGTTCTGAATTTGCTCACCGGGCTGGCCTTCGCGTCCAATCGTATCCACTGTTTTGCGCAGCAACTCGGCACGGTCCTTCTTCGTGAGCTTCTTTTTCGGTTCGGTGCCGTTTTCTTCCGCGCTCTCCTCACCAGTTTCCTCGTCCCCTTCGTCAACAGCCGCGGCCTCAACTAGAACTTCGGCAGTATCCTCCTGTGCTTCAGCTTCGTCCAGCACCTTGGAGTCAATATGCAGGATTTTTTCCGGATCGCAGAGCTCCTCAATGCGAATCCTCTTGTGCTCGAATGCATATTGCACGCGCGCCGCCGTATGGGTTAGGTTGGCCACGGTAATCATCACCGGCGGCGTCTTTATGTTTCCTTCTTTCCATGCCTTCGCTGTTTCTAGCCAGTCCTTCCCCAGGAAGTAGTAGCCCTTGCCGACGAGATCAGGAAGCGGGGTGTGTGGTCCCACTTTGCGATTCAGATCCGGCTTTACCTCCAAGTCTGTGTAGATGTGGTAGAACTTGGATTTGTATTTACTGTTCAATTCTCCGTCATCCCGCACCACCACGCGCGGCGTTTTCACCAATCCTGATTCAATTGCGTCATTGAGCCCGAAGTCGCTCACGATCCACCCAAAGAGCGTCTCTTCGCCGCTTTTGCGTCCAGTGGGAGCGAAGGGTGTCGCTGTCAGGTCGTAACACATCAGAATTCCGCGCGCGCGGTGAATGCGGTCCAGCCCGCCCACCCACTTTGTGGCTTCCTTCAATTCGTCTTTGGAAATTCCCGCAATCTTTACCTTCGGTGGCACGCGCCAGGCGTGGTGGGCCTCGTCATTGATGACCAGCAAGTTCGCCGCGGAATGCATTTCCCCCAGCACCTCGCGCACATAAGCCTCGTCGCTAAGCGCTCCGCGCTTGTCCACGCTGCGTCTTTTGCTGATCTGCTCCTCGCTGTCCCAATCCAACTTGTGCCAGTTGCGCACCTGCACCCGGCACGTTTGCCCTTGGCGCAGCTTGTCATCCAAACCGGGCGGAATAATCTGGAACTCCTGGTAGTAATTCCCCGTGCTGCCGGGAACCAGCACCTCCAGCCGGTTCCTCACCGTCAGGCCGGGGGCGATCACCAGAATGTTCTTGGAAAAGCGTTTGTCTTGCGGATAGGTGACTTTGTTCAGCACCTGCCACGCTATGAGCATGGACATCAGGATGGTCTTACCCGATCCGGTGGCCATTTTTGAGCACAGACGAGTGAATTCGCCGCCGTCCCCAGGGATCTTGATCCCCAAGCGGTCTGACTCCGGAGTCTCAGCCAGCCACATCAGTGTCTCGATGGCCTCAAGCTGGCAGAAAAAGAAGCGTCGGCTGCCCTCCCGCTGTTCGAGGTCTCGCCAGTGCTTTAGGAGACGTCTCGTGATTCCGCTTGCTCCGGGATAATCGGCGCTTCGCCACGCATCCACTCGCGGGCGAATCTTGTTCACCAGCGGAAGTTCAACGAACTCACCCGGATCATCAAAAGACTTGGAAGCGTCGGAGGCGCGCACGTATCCTGCCGGACGGCGTCCCGGTTCACGGGTGAATCGGCGGGTCTCACGATCGTACTTCCAATGCTCTCCGGGTTCTTCGTAGGGAGAAGAGATGATGAGCTGGTCGATGGTTGCCGAGGTCGCCTGGGTTGCCATTACTTCACCTCGACGACCTTGAGGCTCTCAATCCCTCGGTCGTCGATCACCTTCAATGCGATGCGCTTGTAATCGCCGGGTTCAAACGGCAGAGAAACTGTCTTGCGGTAGGCTTCTATCAAGTCAGGGTCGATTTCCGCTTTCAGGTTGCGGGCCAGCTTGGCCCAGCCCTCACTGTCATCTGCCATGGGAAAGAACACTTGCCGCGGATACAGGCTACGTCCGTCGTAGTCCGTGTCCAAGAGCCACATGGCAATCTTGGATATGTCGCCTGAATCGATAGTTCCAGTTCGCGTGTTGTAATAGTCGAAGCCTTTGACCTCGATTTCCCATTTACCTTGGTGGTCGCCCTTTGCAATCTGCCGTAAATCGACATCGGGACGTCCAACGAGCCAGAAGCTCTGGTTCGAGGCACGCTTCTTTTTCAGGTCTTCCGTGAGCAGGTCGGCGTTCATTTGGGCGGTCAGGAAAGTCATGCCCGTTTTTTCCTTGGTCATTCCGTCAATGTCTTTGGCAGCTTCCGGATCGAATTCGAACGCGGCGAAGACCAGAATGCCGGGCTTCGGACTCAGCGTCCGCGCCTCTTCCCATGCGAGCTCGACTTGGCGTTGTTCCAGAAGGCTGTGCTCGGGTCCAAATGAGATGACCACACGCTCGGGTTTCGCTCCCTTCGTTTCGGCATCGGCATGCAGCCAGCGGGTGCCGGCCAGCGGTTCAACACGGGAGAAGTCAATGTGTTGGCCGCCTTTGCCGCGAAGGCCAGTCTTGAGTAATTCGTCGCGCCACTCGGTATGCCGAAGGGTGGGCCCAGAGCGGGCGATGGAAGCATCAGCAGGCAATGGTGGGCCTTCAATCTCATCGAGAGACTTGACCGTAGGGGCAGGCACCGCCTCAACTGTGAATGGACCGGCAATGCGTACACGGTTCCTGTCCAAACCGGGCTGATCATAGAGCGTTTCTTGGTCGGCGCCACGGGCGATGATCGCGTCAATCTGCTCGCGGGGCATGCCTTCGCGAATCTCGGGATTGGTGGCGATAGATTTCAACGTGACATGTGGCACTGTTTTGTAGCGGAATCCGCTGCCAATGCCTTCCTCCGGATGTGCAAGTTCGTAATAATCGAAGTTGGCAGCCATCAGGCGTTGCTTTGCTAGGGTGATCGCAACGCGGGAGGTGTCACATGTGATCCAGCGGCGTCCCCACTGTTCTGCGACGTACGCGGTACTGCCCGAGCCGCAGGTGGGATCTATGACGAGGTCGCCGGGGTCGGTGGTCATTAACACGCAACGCTGAATTGCCGTATTCGCGGTCTGGACGACGTAAATCTTGGGATCACTACGACTCTGTATACCACCGATGTCCATCCAGGCGTTCGTGATCGGAAACGCTGGAAAATCGTCAATGAATCTCACGTACGCCAGCGAATCGCCAGTGACTTCGACTCGTCCGGCCCTGAGTAGTTTTGTCATTCCATCTTCATTTGTCTTCCATCGGTTTCGGATGTTTGGCTTGAACTCCCGACCTTGCATCGTCACAGGAAACCACGACGCTGCGCCTTCCCCCTTCTCGCGACCGACGCTTTGACTCATCAAGTTGTCATACCGATACGCTCTGCTACCCACCGGGAGTCGTTTCGCGTCTGCTTTCTCCTCAACGTTCATTGGCCGCCGGTTGCCGTCGAGCAGCTCAACTTGGTCATACTTCCCCGCTCCGTCTCCGCCGAGTGACTTCAGCGAAAACAGCCGACGATACTTCACGGACTCCTTGCTTTTCGCATACCAGAGCAAGTAGTCAGCCGTACCGGGAAGAAGGACGACCGTTGCCCCAGTGGTTTTTGAAAACGTAATAAGAGAAACGAAGTTGTTCGTGCCAAACGTTTCGTCCATAAGATTACGGACAAGGTGGACATTGTCGTCGCTAATCTGCACGAAACAGGAGCCTGACTCGTGTAAGAGGTCACGGATCAGCAAGAGACGGTCCCTCAGATACGTCAGATACGAGTGAATGTGAAGTTCCCACGTATCTCTAAATGCTCTTATCATCTCCGGTTCTTGCGTGAGATCTTCGTCCCTGCCGTCCCTCACATCACGCTTATTTACGAACGGTTGAAAATTCGATCCATACTTGATCCCATACGGCGGATCGATATAGGCCATTTGCACTTGGCCCGCCATGCCTTCCTTTTCTAGCAGCGAGTTCATTACCAGCAGAGAGTCGCCAGCGATCAGACGATTCGACCAGCCGTGGGCATGGCGATAGAAGTCAATGGCTTCGCGCAGCGGAGGATTTTCTTCCCTACGCTCGAAGAGCGATGGCTGCACCGGCAAGCTATTGCCGTTGCGCTTACGAACCGCCTCGATGATTGTGTGGGGATCGATCCGCTCATGCACGTGCAAAGAAACCGTCGGTACTTCAAACGAGCTGTGCTCCTTTTTGCCCGCCCAGACCAACTGCGGATCAAGATGCGGATCGTAGTCCAGTTCCTGGCGAGGTTTCACCGACGGTACAGGGGCGACGTAGTCGTAAGTCTTGTGCGTCGGCGCAACGGGATCGGTCTCCGGTGTCACCAACCCAACGGGTGGGTTGTTGATGCGCTTCTTGTCGCTGTGTTCATAGCGTTCTATCGGGCGTTTCGGCGGTTTCCCGCCGCTCGTCTTTCCTCGGGGCATCTGCTCGTTACCTCTTCGCGTGAACAGTGTTTTTGGGGAACGCTGAATTCTAAGCTGCGAGAGTGCCAAAAGCCAGTGACGAGCTTGTCCTTGGAGGGCTTGAAACGTACAGGCGCAGTGGTTGGTCAGTTTTTCCTTATTCCGTAGTCGCGGGGTCCGAAGAAGCATCCGCCTTGGTTCTACTCCAGCCTTGATTTGGAGTCCATGAAGGAATCTTGGGCCTTGTCGGAGAGTCGCCGGAGATACACGGCAAGAGGAAGGCGCGAAGGACGGCACCGACTTCTTCAAGAGATGGGGCCTTCTCTCCTGGGTCCAGTCGATTCACAAATGCAGTCCATTGCTGCGTCTTCTGCGGATCGTTTAGGAAGTCGTCCGTTAGGGCAAACGGGACTCCTGTTGGAATCGTTGAGCCGCGTCTTTTAAACGAAGCGAGGATCGCGTTCCGTAGGGACGCCATATCGAATGTCCAAGTGTTTGCCATGAACCAGATGTCGTAGAAGTCCTTCATGCGGCTGTTGCGGATGTCGAGCAGGACCATTGCATGGAATTTCTCAGCGATGCTGGCTTCTCGCGGATATGCACGAATGAGAGGTGCTTCCATGGGCAAGAGGACAGGAAACGAAGCCAGTTCGGGTTCCGGGTAAACGGCATCGCCAAATCCGATGTCGATCTGCATCGGAATCCGCGCTCCGGCCAATTCGGCCAGGAGCTTGATGCGGACGCCATCGTATTCGTCATCTTCTTTGATTTTCGTGCCCTCGACCGATGCGCTGTCGAATACAAGGCCGTCTTCTTCCTGAATCTCGCAGATTGCCCGGATTGTTTGTTCAACCTCGCCGATAGCGGATGATCCCTGTCCGAGCAGATCCAGGTCCTTTGTAGGGCGGTGAGTCTGGCCTGTCCACAGCGTAAAGAGCGTGGCTCCCTTGAGAGCAAATTTGTCCCGATATGGCGACCGGCCCAGGCGATACAAGAAGCGTTCAATGGCGTATCTGCCCAGCACCCGTTGGTAATCCTCGCCTTTGCTCTGCGCGAGAGAGAGCAGGCGGGCGCTGATGGATGCCGCTGTGTTCTTGCGTGGCTCGGGTGTCACAGGGCCTCCATATAGGGACGAATGACATTGTTGACCCGGCAGAGTTTGGCGTAGCGGTAGATTTCATTGACGGTGGCCTTCTTTTGGCGAAGACAATCCTTTAGGGCTTCGATTGCGACATCGAGTCCGATTTTGTTCCTGAACTTAAAGGAGTCGGCGACGGTCTTGGCGGCTGAATAGACACGGACTGGGACGCCCTCCACCTGATGATTGTCGATTCCCTCGGTCAGCGATGGTCCTGACAGCCGAACGATCCTGAGTGAAGGCGAAGGGAGCACAGGCTTTCTTGCTCCCTTACGGAGGGCGATCCACACAGAAGGAGGACTCTGGGTCGTGATGCCGTGAAAGGCAAGCGCAGAAAGCAGGCAAATCACAGCTTCTGGCACACGTTTCGCGACTTCAGCGTAAGAGTGGCGTTCCGTAATGTTAGCATCTGGCACGGTGTAGATTCCACGTCCGGAGCGATTGAGCTTGCCCTGACGGTGGAGACGAATCAGGTACTCCCGCGGCAGGCCGATGGCCTCGATATCGCGGGGCCTGACTATTCCGTGTTCGCCGATGTACCGCATAATTGTTTGAAGGGGCTTTGCCATAGGGCTGTCTCAATACGTCATTACTTAATCATATCTAATGACGTTTTGCAACATGTCGCGCCTTGGATTCTTGGGCCAATGAATCGTCACTCCCTTCCATCAATTTTCTCTAAGTTACATATATTACCTATATTACATTAACTTACTTATTTTACTTGACACACTGATTTTAGTGTGGCATCTTCCAGTATGCAAGGGGGCGATTAATGTTCACCGAGAATGTTTTCACAATCGAAGAGGTCAGTCAGCATCTGCGCGTTCCCGAGGATGCGATTCGCAGAGAGATAGGTGCTGGCAGGTTGCTGGTTTTGGACGTTGCGGGATTTATCCGCGTTCGCGAGTCGGACCTCAACGCATATCTGAATGCACACCTTGAGAAGGACGCTGCGAAAGCGGTTCTCACGTCCGCCGTTGGTGAAAGCGAAGTCAACAATCAAGACCCCTTCCAACTCAATCCGGCGCCCGACTTCACTTATACCTGGCCGGCCAAGAAGGGAGCCAAGAAACCGACTGAGCAGTACAGCGGAGTGCGCGAGGGCGTGGCGTCGTATCGTGGCAAGGAATATCGCGTGAAGATGGGATTTACATTCCGCCATTCTGCAGGAAAGCGGCGGCGGCGCTGTTTGTTCCTGATTGATCGCTATGCGACTGTCGAGTTTGTCGCGGCAGATGAAAAAACGAATGGAAAAATGGCTGCCATTATCAGAGACCGCAATGGGAAGCAGCTTCCCGTTGGTGCGACAGTCCCCCCTGAATATCAGGGACTTCCTGTTGCACCATATAGCGATGTTGTCGTGGGGGCAGGCGCTTCTAACGGCCTAGCGGTGGTGTGCGACTCGCAAGATTTCGCGACAATGCTCAAACACGCGCTGATTCGTTACCGGTTCCGTGAAGAAAGGGCGTAGTCGTGGAGAATAGATTTAGCACTCGGTCCCTGGCAAAGTTGAAATAGTTCTGTTGTTCATAAGGAGGCGTACCATGCTGGTGCGATTTACGATAGAGGGGGGTTGCATTCCCGTCAGAGAGCAAGCTCGTGAGGATACATTCGATGAATATATCGCGGTACTTCGCCGGTTTGATCCCGCAGCCGAAGGTCGCGCCCGGCTCTCGATTCAAAACTACCTCGCCGGTCATGCTGAATTCACAGCCTCACGCATAGCGTGCACGGGTGACGGCGACGAATGGCATGAAGAATTCGAACCGCTGTATACCGCCTTGGAACGAGAGTTTACAGACGCCGAAAGGGCGCATGAAGAAGCCGGAAAGTTCTTGGGGCTGCTGGTTTGGAACGAGGCACTGAATAGTCTCGAACGGTGGCATTTCACCAAATATCCCAAACTGGATACCGACTTGCTGGTGACCAACTACTTTGCAATGGACGGCCACATTTGCGCGAATGTGAAGGAACGGCAGGCCGACAACGCCCGTAGACACGGTGATGAGGCCAGGGCTCTCGACCTGGAAGCGGCGGCTGAGGCTCTGAGAGCCAGATTTCGTCGAGTCTAGTTGCCCAAATTCAGTTAATTGATGCACCTGTGGGCTGCCCGGTGGCGCCGCAGTAATCTTTAAAGTGCCTGATTCGAGGAGAATTCTATGATTGGCGATGCTGGCAAGGCGCTGCATTTTCGATTACTTAGTATAGAGCTGGCCGCATCGCGAAAGCTGGGCCGCAAACTGCAACGGTTGCTTTGGTACGACATGAACTCTGTTGCTCCTACAGGCATGGAATTTGCAATTTCTTACGTGCTATTTCTAAGAGCGGAGAGGACCTTTTCTTCAATACGTACCCTTGCGCGGATGCGACTTGTGGATGATGCCTTCGCACTGGTGAGAGTGTTGGTAGAGAGGGTCATAAACGGAGAATTTCTAATACTTGCGGGCACCGAGCCGGCCCTGGATTTCATGCAATATCACGCATTTCGGGAGTGGAGGGATTTTGAAGACCTTCGCCACGTAAGCACTGAGTTGACCCCAAAGCATACGGCGGAGTTTCTAGCTGAGTTGCAGAAGGCCCATGATCGAGCCAAGACAAGATCTCTCCCGGACGGAAGTAAGAAAAACAGATATGGGCGCGGTAACGACTGGATCGAGATGGGGCTGTCCAAACGGGCAGAATTTGTCGATGATTCACTGAAACAGCGGTTCTCCATGACCAAGCAGACGTCTACGCGCGTTCTTTACCATATCGCTTACAAGAAAGGGGCTGTGTACCTGCACGGTATGTGGGCGTCGCTGGCGCGCAGCCTTGAAATTGGCAAGGGAACCGACGACGTTGATGCGGACGGATACTGCGAAATGAGTGTTGGCATTCGAGTGAAAGACAGAAATCCCCGCGTTGCTGCAAGTGCGCTGAATGCCGCGAATCTGGCGGCATTCTCACTGATTTTGTTCTTGGACAGGCTATTCATGAACAAGCTGAATCAGTCCTGGGTGACGGATTTTAAAGACCGGTATGTCCTAGATTTGAAAAAGGCTCGAACCGCCTGCTGATCTGGTTGAGCAACTCGCTGTTCAGTTGCCCGCTTTGTTTTTCTCTGTCTTTCAAGTTGTTCCTGCCACGCGTTGAGAAACGGTGCGTAGTGCTTCTGTGACCTTTATGCTGCTGTTTCCCAGTAGCATTGACGCCTAGTTGATCGGGACTCCTGAGAGAAGCAATTCAGGAGCGAGGGTGTCCCGCGCGCGAAGTAGAGTGGAGGCATCCTCATCATCGCGATCCCCTTCTCTTAATATTGGCGCTGTCAGATGCCCAGCCCGATGCCCTGAGCGACGGATGAAGCTTGATTGATTTCCAAGGCTGAGGTTTTGGAGACATCGGCGCCGAGCTGTGGGCCGAGTTTTGCCATGTCGTCGGTGAAGAGCGTGGCCTCGTGGCTAGCGCGGGAGATGGAGACGTAGGCGAAGCGGGAGTTGAGCAGGTCTGGGTGGACGCTGGTATCGGCGTGAACGAGGACGCGTTCGGCGGTGAGGCCCTGGGAGCTATGACTGGTGACAGCGTAGCCGTGGTCAAAATGGCGATGCTCGCTGGCGGGGAAGTCGATCTGGCGGTTGTTGTCGAGGCGGGCGGTCACGTGGGCATCGGGCGCAATCGACTCGATTACTGCAAGGTCGCGATTGGCAACGCCCAGCGATTTATCGGGCGCGGTGAACTGGATGCGGTCGCCTATGGAGAACTGGCGTTCGATTTCTTGGTAGACGCTGACGCCTGTGAGGCGGCGGGGATCGTAGGTGGCAAGTTCCTGGTTCGTTTTCTCTACCGTGAGCTGGTTTGCGGTTGGGTTGATCGCGATGACCGTTGCATAGGCGGCAGCTTCGATTCCGATGGGTTTGCTGCCACGTGCGTAGCGAACCACGTCGTCGATCTCGTAGTGGTTTGCCCATGATCGTTCGGCTCCGGTCATGTCCAGACGCTGAGCCAAGACGCGAAAAGTATGATCTTCCGGCGCAAGGCTTCCATTGGCCTTTAACTCCCGGCGAACAGCGACGTTCAGCTCGCGGCGGGAAGCATTGTCCGGCGAGACGATGAGAGTGTTCCCAGGGGATTCGACGTAGCTCTTTGCGATGGTGCGGATGCGTTCTTCTGCGTTGGGAATTTCCTTCACACGGCCCTGCTCTTGAAGTGCGCCGAGCGCCGCGGAAACTTGGCCCGTGGCCAGCAGTTCGACGGCAGATTTCAGAGCCGGGTCGTGCTGGCGCACGATCTCATCGAGTCTGGCTGTGCGCATTCCGGCTTCCTGCAGTTGCTCGAAAGGGCGGCCCGCTTCAACGCCCTGATGCTGGCGGATATCGCCAATCAAAAGGACGCGATCATTATTATTGGGACCAAGACGCGCAAGGAACTCGCGCATCTGATTCGTGCTGGCAAGGCTTGATTCGTCGATGAAGTAGAAGTGCTTTTGGTCTCCTAGGTCCGGATTCGCAGTGCGAGCAAGGAAACTTTGCAGGGTTCCGGCCTGGATTCCAGCTTCACTCAGTTGGCGTGCGGCGCGGGAGGTTGGGGCGAAACCCTCAACCCGATATCCGTTGCTTTCCGCGGCGCTGCGGATGGCCGCGAGGGTGGTCGTCTTGCCCGCGCCTGCGAAGCCTTGGAGTCCCTGGATGCGGTCGGGCGAGCTGAGTACATCCTCGACCGCAGTCTTTTGCGCCCGGTTCAGATGCGAATGCTCGTCCGCTACGGCGATGGCCTGCGGACGCGAAAGAACGGGCTCGACCTGGTTTCGTCCTTCACGCATCCCGCGAAGAATTTCTTGTTCCGCTGCAATCGTTTTGGCGGTAGTGTACTGACGGCCCGGAATGTTCTGATTCCGCTCGACGATTTGAAATTCTCCCGAAGCCAATCGAGCGTCAAGATTGGCGCGGACCTGGGCGTGGGTGATCTCGCCCATTCCGCGCCGTAGTCCGTCGCGTATCAGCGCGCGTTCATCGACAACCGCCTCGCGCTCGAAGTTCTTGTCACGGGAAAAGGTGAGAGATTCTCGAACACGGTCAAACGAGTTGACAGGCTTTTCCTGATGTTGAGACCGTTCACGCGCTGCGCGTACGACAGCGTCGGCTTGGTGTCCGAAGTCGGCTGCCAGCTTCCGGTGCGCGGCCATCACCTCTCTAGGCGAATGAATCTCCTTGCGATCCCGCGTCGAGTGCGCCGCGATCTCGGCGGCTTCCTTCCCGGAACGGCCTGTGCGTTCGAGGTAGTCGCGAATCTGTTGGCTGCGGGGACTTGATGCGTCGAGGTATTCCTGCGTGTATCCCTTGATCTCAGGGGCACCGCTCCGTCCGGTCGTAATTTCGTAACCGAGTTGGCGCAGTTTGTATGTCAGGTCGGATTGATAAACGGCACTGGCCAACTCCTGCGAGGCGAAGAGGCTCTGCGGCTGGATGGCACGAGGCTGGCCGTTGTCGCGCTCAGTGACGTTGAAGACGACTGCGTGCGTGTGGAGTTGCGGCGCGACATAGCCATTGACCGGGCGGGCCGTATCGTGTTCGAACTTGGCGGCGATAAACTTGCCCGTGGTCTCCGGCGGATGATTGCCGCCGATGCGGGCTTGCGTGTAGCGTTCGAGCTGGTCCAGGGCAACCCGCACGCTCTCCCGGTGCGCTTCGCGGACACGCTCATCGCCGCCGACGAGCGCTGTCAGCGAGACAGATTTGGGCGCTGAAAAGGTCGCATCCCACCCGGCTCTGTGTTCCATCGTTTTGATGGTCTTGCCTTCGGCATCCTGATATTCATACGACGCTCGTTGTCGTACCAGTTGCTCGCCGGTCTGTGGATGCTGGCCCTGGCTGAGTTTGGCGAAGTCGTCGGCAGAGACCGTCCCCGCAAGGCCGAAGTGCCCGGCCAGTCGCCCTTGCCATTCGCCCGTGATCACGCCGCGTTGCGACCAATAGTTCTGCTCCTTCGCGGTGAACTCCTTCTCGTGGTAGGTCTGTGCTTGGCCAGCGGAGAGTGGCTTGGAAATCGTCAGCATCGCTCAAATCCTCGGACCAAAGCTGAGTTCACCTTGGCGGTCTTCTTGGGGCTCAACGGCGGGCTTCGTTACATTACTTTGCTTGTTCTGTCCATCGCTTATGGGTTTCGATTCGGCGCGTGGCGGGGATTCTGGACGGTCCTCAGTTTTTGCGGACTGTGGTTGTTCCACTCGCGGTTCCCGCACGATGTAGTCGTCCTCCAGGCGCTCGATGAACTTCGGTTTTGACGGGGAAATCTCCAGCAAGGGGAAGGAGAACTGCGCTACGTAGTTCCCATACTTGAGATAGGCGTGAAGGTCCGTTAATCCGCTGATTTCGGAGTCGAGCACCAGTGGCTCGGTCTGCCTATCGAGCGCGAAGTTTCGACCACTACGGTGGCCGTCGAAGTGCGTCTCCTTCATGCGCTCGATTTCCACCTTGCCAATGGCGCGGCTTACCCACTCGGCGGCATTCGGCTCCGTCGTTCGGAGGAAGATCTTAGTCGCAGGCTGCGAGAGCATGACCTCGGCCAAGTGCCCATAGATGACTTCCAACTGAGCCTTGCCCTGGAAACCCAGAACGAGTGGGTTGCGGGACTTGCGATTCTCGGTGATGGCGGTGTGCAGCTGTGGCAGCTTCTGCAGGCTGGCCAACTCGTCAATGACAAACCACACCGGGTGCTGCTCGGGCTTGGGCGCGCTGAGCAGACGGAGAACGAGCATATCGATCCAAAGACTGTGCAGCGGACGGAGAGCTTCGCGTTCGGCGGGCTGCGAAGTAATGAAGATCCATCCCTGTCGATTCTTGGACCACTCG
>Ga0116134_1000657_pt1 | contig 17729 bp, 19 predicted proteins | sample June2015DPH_19_5_FD_89737 | JGI IMG/M metagenome (GOLD analysis project Ga0116134, IMG submission 89737) | Peatland microbial communities from SPRUCE experiment site at the Marcell Experimental Forest, Minnesota, USA - June2015DPH_19_40 | ecosystem: Environmental > Terrestrial > Soil > Wetlands... | reverse complement strand
GACGACATCCTCGACAACATCACGCTCTACTGGCTGACGAACACCGGGATTTCCTCGGGCCGCCTCTACTGGGAGAACAAGGCGGACTTCTTCGACGCCAAGGACATCTCGATCCCGTTTGCCATCAGCGTCTTCCCCGACGAGCTCTATCAGGCCCCGCGGAGCTGGGCCGAGCGTGCGTATCCCAAAAACCTCATCTATTACAACAAGCTCGACCGAGGCGGCCACTTCGCGGCGTGGGAACAGCCGGCACTGTTCGCCGCCGAGATGCGGGCCGCTTTCCGGTCACTGCGCTAGCCGGGCAGGGGCGGACGGCGCGCCCAGATTGGCGCGCCGTCGGCCGGAGACCTGGCGACACCGGCCGGGAGCGTCCGGGCCGGGACATCCAGCCCAGGAAGGCATCCTCATGAGCGCACCCTGGCGCACGCCCGCCGGACTGCACACGGCCTCGGTCCGCCTGCCCGTTGAGGGCGTAATGCCCGCGTTCGGCGGCGCGACCGGGTGGCTCAATTCGCCGCCGCTGACACCGGCAGACCTGGGCGGGAAAGTCGTCCTGGCCGGCTTCTGGACCTATACCTGCATCAACTGGCTACGGCAGCTTCCCTACGTTCGCGCCTGGGCCGCGAAGTACGCCGGCTACGGGCTGGCCGTGATCGGCGTGCACACCCCCGAGTTCGCGTTTGAGCACAACCCCGATAACGTCAGCCGGGCCGTGAAGGACATGGGAATCGCCTACCCGGTCGCGCTCGATAACGACTACGCGATATGGCGTGCCTTTGCCAACCACTACTGGCCCGCTCTCTACTTCGCCGACGCCCGGGGACATATCCGCCATCACCACTTCGGCGAAGGCGAATACCAGCAGTCAGAAATGATCATCCAGCATTTGCTGGCCGAGGCCGGATCCGGCGACATCGGCCAGGAACTGGTATCGGTCGATGCCCGCGGTATCGAAGCGCCTGCCGACTGGGCCAACCTGAGATCATCGGAGAACTACACCGGCTACGAGCGCACGGAAAACTTCGCCTCCCCCGGAGGCGCCCGGCCGGGCCGGCGTTCCAGCTACGCTGCCCCCTCGCAACTGGGACTTAATCACTGGGCCCTGGCCGGCGACTGGACGATGGAAGAACAGGCCACCACGCTGAACACGCCCGACGGGCGGATCGTCTGCCGTTTCCACGCCCGCGATCTTCATCTCGTCATGGGACCGCCAGGACCGGGAACTTCCGTGCGGTTCCGTGTGCTCATCGACGGACAGCCACCGGGCGCGGACGGCGGAACCGACGTCGACGATCAAGGTCACGGGCAGGTCACGCAGCAGCGGCTCTACCAGCTCATCCGGCAGCGCGGTCCCGTCACCGACCGCACCTTCGAGATCGCCTTCCCCGACCCCGGAGTGCAGGCATACGTGTTCACCTTCGGCTAGGACGGGCAAAGATACGACCGGAAAGATGTCATGCACGGGGCTGCACTCGTGGCCATCGCGGGAAGTAAAGGATTCAGCGCCCAAACAAGGCAAGCCGGAAATATGGGCATTATGCTCGTGAACCACGATCGTGCTTTCAAATTTGCGCCAGCGGAACTTAGCCAAATGATGGGCCGTGTCAGGCGCCGGGCCAAGCTGTCGGGGCCGCGCCTGGGTTTTGCGACCTTTTTGACCCTGGGGAGGAGAAATAGCGGGGAGGATAAAGTAGCGAGGAGGATGGGGTTAGCGTCCGGTCTCTGGCCCGTTCAGGACATGGGCGCCTTGTGCGCGCAATCCCGGGGGGGAGCAGTCTTGAGCCCGAAGATCATCGGCATTGCGCAGGCGCAGGCGCGGGGCGCCCTCGGTGACTAGCTCCCGGTCCCAGGTCGAGGTGACCGGTGGCGTGTCTGGGACCAGGCAGCCGGCGACCGCCGTGGCTGATACCGCGGGTAGGGGTGCTGCGCGGCGGGCGTCCGCTCCCCATGCGCTCGTGCTCGCATCGGTGGCCCTGCTCCTGATTCTGTTCGTGGCCAACGTAACCCTCTCCGTGCGGGCCTATGTGCTCTATGAGAGGGCTGACGTCAGCACCTTGGATGTCATTGGGGCGAGCAACAGCTTGCTGATCGAGTTGCTCAACGCCGAGACTGGCCAGCGCGGCTATTTGCTGACCGGCAAGGCCGATTATCTTCAGCCCTACGATGCGGCGCTCTCGGCGATCCCGGCCGACCAGCAGCGTCTCAGGCCGCGGGTCTCAGCGGTCCCTGGCGGCAAGCAATACCTCGCAGAGCTCAATAGTCTGGTCGCGGCGAAGATGGCGGTGATAGCCGAGACCATCAAACTGGCGCGCGCCGGTGATCACGCCGATGCGCTGCGGAAGGTGGACACCGGCGAGGGCAAGCGGACCATGGACCAGGCGCGGGGGATAATCGCAGGCATCCAGCGCGCCGCCACTGCGGCAGGCGCCTCGCAGCGCTCGGACCTGCATACCCAGCTGACCATCTTCGCTGTCCTGGCCGCCATCCTGGCCGTCGCTGATGTGCGTGCCGGTCTTGTCCTTCGCCACCGCCTGCGCCGGGCCGCCAAGGAGATCCGGTCGCTGAACGCGAATCTGGAACAGCAGGTACGGCAGCGCACCATTCACCTGGAGCGAGCCAACAAGAACCTGGAGGCCTTCGCCTACTCCGTCGCCCACGACCTGCGAACCCCGCTGCGGGGGATCAGCGGGTTCGCCGAAGCCCTCGTGGATGACTACGGCGACCGGCTCGACGAAACCGGCCGCGAGTACGCCGGGCGCGTCCAGGCAGGCTGCGCGCGCATGTCCAACCTGATCGATGACCTGCTGCACCTGTCACAGGTGACCCGGGCCACGATGAACCTCCAGGACGTCGACCTCAGCGCCGAGGTCACCGCCATCTGCGCCCAGCTCCGCGCCCATGACCCCGGCCGCCAGGTCCGGGTGACCGTACAGGAAGGCGTCCGGGCTACCGCGGACCGCACCCTGATCCGGTCCGCACTGGACAACCTGCTCGAAAACGCCTGGAAGTTCACCGCCCGCCGCGACGGCGCCACCATCGAGTTCGCGACCGCACCCGTCGACGACGCCCCCATCTGCTGCTACGTGCGCGATAACGGGGCCGGCTTCGACCCCGCCTACACCGGCAAGCTGTTCCAGCCGTTCCAGCGGCTCCACGACGCTGACGAGTTCCCCGGCACTGGCATCGGCCTGGCCAGCGTCCGGCGCATCATCGAGCGTCACGGCGGCCGGACCTGGGCCGAAGGCGCCGTCGACGGCGGCGCCACCATCTACTTCACCCTCAACACGGAGGGCACCCATGAATGACAAGCAGATCATGCTCATCGAGGACAACCCTGACGACCGGGACCTCACCATCCGGGCATTCAGGAAAAACAACGTCCTCAACCCCGTCACCGTCGCCAGCAACGGCGCCGAAGCCCTCACCATGCTTTTCGGGGACGAAAACCGCGACCAGGGCAACCCGGCGCTCATCCTGCTCGACCTGAAAATGCCCAAGGTCGACGGGCTCGAAGTCCTTCGCCGCATCCGCGCCGACCAGCGGACCCGGGTCGTTCCCGTTCTCGTCCTCACGTCCTCCAAGGAAGAAGAGGACCTCCGCGCCGCCTACGACCTCGGCGCCAACGGCTACGTCCGCAAGCCCGTCTCGTTCAGCGAATTCAGCGAGGCGGTACACACTGTCGGCCTGTTCTGGCTCCTCCTCAATCAACCACCGCCGGATCCCCCGCCCTGAGCACCAGCTTGGAAGGCTCCGGGCACAGGATGCCTGACCAGCCAAAAAGCAGGTTAGAGCGGCATATCGCTCTGCCCATGAGTGACCGTGAATCCCCGCAGTTTGCCGTCTGATCGGGCACGTAGCGGGCCCGTGCTGCCAGGACGAAAGCAGATCAGCCGAGCAGCGGAAGGGGTCTTATCCGCACCCATTCATCGCTCAAGACGACGATCGCGCCCGCGGTGAGGTCTTCGGCAACCTGCTCAAGGTTGGCCTGGATGATTGCTGACTGATCGGCCGCGCGGCGCCCGGCGAGGCGGCGTATCAGGAGCACCGATGGCCCCGCGACCCGGAGCGGGCGAGCAGGCCGCCGAAGTCGGTATCGGCCGAGATGAGAACCTGGGCTTCGGATCGGGCGTGGGCGAGAACGGCCTCATCTTTGGCCGCCTGCATGCCGAGGTCGCGCAGGTGGACCGCATCGTGCCCGGCCGCGTTCAGGCTTTCGGCAAGAAGCGGCGACAGGTTGTTGTCGATCAGGAATTTCACGCCGAATGCTTGAGCGGCAGTTCCCTTTCACGGACCGCCTCGGCGGCGTACAGCAGCGACTCGTGAATGTCCTCGTGCGTGAGGTCCGGGTGCTCAGCAAGGATCTCGTCGGTCGTCATGCCGTCCGCGACCATGGCCACCACCGTGGCTACGGGGAAGCGCAGTCCCCTGATGCACGGCAGGCCGCCCATGACATCGGGGTCAGTGGTGATTCGCTCAAAGGTCACGCTTCGATCATATCCGCGACCGATCCGCAGACCAGGTACACCGTGCGGGCTCGGCCGGGGCCCTACCCGACTTCGTCGTCCTGATCAGTCCTGCCGATTCTCCGCATTCCTCACCGCCGTCCCGGCCGCCCTAGGGCCAGGGAAAGGGCCAGGAAACCGTCCGCTGAGCTGGTGAAATGCACCAGTCACGTCTTGCTCTGCTGGTCCTGGGCGCGTACCTGCGCACACCTGCCCCACTGAGCATCCCGTCTGCCCTCGGTGGCGACGAGTGAGGTGGCGACTCCCTGGCGGAGATGCGACACTAGGCGCCTGATCCGCGGCAGCCTTGCGCACGACCCGGTTGGCCTGGCGGAGCCGCTGTATCGGCTCCGTCATCCGGTCCAGGTCGTGGTGCCCTCCGCCCTGGACCGGATGAGCCCGAGTTGTTGATTTGCGCCCAGACCGCCATCAGCCTTCGGACGTGTCTCAGGAGGCTTGGATGCCAGCGCCCAGTCCGCTCATCACGACTCGTTTCGACGCCGCAAGCACCGCTAATGACGTCGTCGCCGACGAGGACCTCACCAGCGTCCGCGCGATCGTCACCGGAGCGTCGTCCGGCATCGGCCTGGAGACCGCCCGCTCGCTCGCCCGCGCCGGCGCAGAGGTCACCCTCGCGGTCCGCAACCCCGACGCCGGGGCGAAGGCCGCCCAGGACATCGCCAAGTCGACCGGAAGTGACGACGTTCACGTCGCTGTTCTGGACCTTGCCGATCAAGCCGCGGTGGCCAGCTTCGTCCAGAGCTGGAACGGCCCGCTGCACCTGCTGATTAACAACGCGGGGGTCATTACGCCCGCCCTGTCCCGAACCGCGCAAGGCTGGGAGCTGCAGTTCGCCACCAATTACCTTGGCCACTTCGCCCTGAGCCGCGGATTGCACGGCGCCCTCGCCGCCGGCGCCGGGGAACGGGGCGAGGCGCGCATGGTCTCGCTCACCTCCGGGGCGCACATGCGCTCACCGATCGTGTTCGACGACATTCAGTTCGAGCGGCGCGACTACGATCCGCAGGCGGCCTACGCGCAGTCCAAGACCGCCACCTCGCTACTGGCAGTCGAAGCGACGCGCCGCTGGGCCCCCGACGGCATCGTCGCCAACGCCGTCAATCCCGGCGGCGTCGCCACGGGGCTGCAGCGGAACTTCACCCAGAAGCAGAAGGATTACCTGGCCGAAGCCGAGGCAGCGGGAGCCTTCGTCTACAAGACTGCCCAGCAGGGTGCCGCCACCACCCTTGTCGCGGCGGTCGCCCCCGAATTCGCCCACACCGGTGGCCACTACCTTGACGACGGCCGCGAGGCCCACACCGTGCCCAACGACGCTGACTTGTTCGCAAATAGCCACGGCGTCAAGCAGTGGGCGATCGACCCGGAAACCGCGCAGGAACTGTGGGCGGTCTCGCTCGACCTCATCGGCTAACCGGCCGATCGGTCGATCATGCCGACGCTGGAACAGCACCTGGCCAAGTTCGTCGGCCCGGAGCCCGGTGCGCCCGTTGATGGCCCGGAGCCTCGGAAACGGCCTGGCGCTGCCGCTCGGACCAGCGCACTGGCGCAGCGCCGTTACTGCTGCGGATGCTTGCGCATTGCGTGGGCCACATTGATGATTCCGACGATGACCCAGATCAGGGCCATGAGCATGATGGCGGCCAGACCCGGGGACCCCTTGAGGACGATCGCGGTCACCGACAGGGTGACCAGCATGGACCCGAGGGCCAGCATGATGGACTGTCGGCCGGAGCGGTCGGCCCGCTCCGCCCGGATCGTGCGCTGCTCGGCCCGGATCATGCGCCTGGCCCGTCGCCGCTGGTGCCTGCACCCCGCGTACCTGTCCAGTTGGGTCAGAATGCGGCTGTCCACCTCCGCCGTGACCCGGTTGTCGATCTCGGCCGTGATCCGCTGGTCGATCTCCGCACCGATGCGTTCAACGAGACCCTCGGCCAGTGCCTGGTCATAGCCGGGGCCAAGGTCTTGCAGGGCGGCTGCCGAGGCGGCGATCTCAGCCCGGCGATCTGTGGCCATCACGCCCTCCGAACGTTTCCGTCAACCCTTGCGGAAACGGTACGGACCCCAGGTAGGCAGGCGGAATGCGGTTAGCCCCCCTTCGCGTCCTGGGGTTTCCCTTACCCTGGTCGCGACCTGGGGCTTTACCCCGACGTCGCTTAGAGGGCGTCCATTGTGGCCTGGCGATAATCTCCTGGACCCACCAAGTGACCCGCAGGTGATGCCGTACCAACCGTACCGTTCGCAGGCACTCGCCCAGCAGCTGCGAGCAGGGCCGCCCGGAGAGCAGCAGCACTTCGTGCACGTTGTACACGCTCCCGTCGAGGAGCCGATGGAAAGGGCCGAACGGGAGCGAGGCGGAGCGCAGGATGGCGTCCGGCCTCTAGCCACGACATGTCGGGGTTAAGCGGATCCTGAAGCTGACCATCCCCAGTGACTCGGTACCTGGTGGCCGAGGAGATGCTCGAAGCGGCGCTGGTCGGGGGCAAGGCGGTCGGCGAGTCGGTCGCGGAGTTCGGGTGGGATCGCGGAGTCGTCGACACGCGCTTGCCGAGTCGTTAGGAGCCGAGCCAACCCGGTGCGTTGATCGGGTCGCCATCGCGGATGGAGCTTGACCTGGCGTCGCGGTAGCCACTCGAGATGGTGCAGGCGCGGGACGGGCTTGTCGATCGAGCGGTGGTCTTGCTGCCGCTTGTCGAGGTCAACCGCGGCCGGATCGACGGCGAGATGGTCAAACACCGCGCTCAGTGCCTCACGTGGCCACCTCGCTCGCGATTACGAGTACCTGGCTGTGGTCGAAGTGATCGAGAAACGCCGCGAGCTGGAACCCGTACCGGCTTGGCCCGAGGTAACGGTCGTCGAGCAGGGCCACCTCCGCGCGGCGTCGCTCCCGGCCTGCTGACACTTGACGAAGACTCACGGTCCCCGCCTTCATCGCCCCGATCACCACAAAAGTCGGCAGGGTCATCGCGTCGTCACCGCAATCGATGTCCTCCAATAGTCGCCGGAATCAGCGCCGGGTACACATTCTCTGCCAGGCGGATCCGGGACGCGAAGGAATATTCGATGCGATGTATCAGGTGCAGCGGGTAACCCCTCTGTGAGGGTGTGGAACAGCGCCCAGTGGCCGCCTACCGGGGTTGCGTGCCCGATGACGGTCGCCGACGCGGGGGCTGCCGGTTGCGGGCATGTCGCCGGCCTCCGGGCCCGCGGCGGCCAGGGCCCGCGGTTAACACCGGGCATACGATTGGATGGGGCCGAGTGCCGGGCCGGTGCCCGGGCCTGTATCGAGGTGAGCAGCAGATATGATCCGCAAGTGTGACGTTGCCATTGTCGGTGGCGGCATTGGTGGCCTTACGCTTGCGGTGAGTCTGTTGCAGCAGTCGATATCGGTGCAGATTTTTGAACAAGATACTAAATTTCGGGAAATTGGGGCGGGGGTCGCGATTGGCGGTAATGCGACTCGTCTGCTGCAGATTCTTGGTGTCGATCTGGCACAGGTCGCGAATATGCCGCCAGCTCTTGAGGTTCGCCGCTGGAAGGATGGGAGGCTCCTCTGGTCCCATCCAATAGGAGAGTGGTACCGGCAGGAGGTGGGCGCGGCATTCCTGACACTTCATCGCGGGACTCTTCAGCGTCTCCTTGCCGCCGCGGTGCCGCCGGAATGTATCCAGCTGAATCACCGCCTGGTCGGCCTGTACGACGAGCCCGCTGGCGTGCGCTTGCACTTTGAAGAAGGCGATGACGTCGTTGCGAGCGTCGCCGCTGGTGTTGACGGCGTACATTCCACGGCGCGGCGCTACGTCTGCGGAGACGTGACGCCGACCCACTCCGGTGAGATCGGGTTCCGTGGCCTCATCCCGGTCGCGAAGTCGCAGGACCTGCCGGATCCGGCTTCACTCCATATCTGGTGCGGGCCCGGTACGCATGTGGTCCATTATGGGCTGGATAGGGGCGAGCTGGTGAATCTGCTAGCCGTGTACAAGCCGGATCGTCTCCCGGAGTGGACTAGGTTTTCAGATCGCGTACCGGCTACAAGGGATGAGGCTCTTAGTATCTTTGAAGCATACTCTTGGGATCGCCGCATTCTCGACCTGGTGCGTAACATTGAGGGAGACATGAGTTTCTGGGCTCTTGTCGAGCTGCCGCGCCTGCCTCGATGGAGCCGTGGCCGGGTGGTGCTTCTCGGCGATGCCGCCCACGCGCCCTTGCCGCACCAGGGACAAGGCGCTGGCTTGGCGATAGAAGATGCATACGCCCTGGGCGCGCTTCTCGTCAAAGGCGGGTTGACGGATTACAGCTCGGCTTTCCAGGCCTTCGAGAACCTTCGCAGGCGGCGGAGCTGGATGGTCCAGGCCTATTCACGAGCCTCCGGACGGGCAATCAAATTCGGCGGCGGCGCGGCAACAAGACGAGACGCAAGCTGGTCATCGCTGCCGCGGCGAATCGGATGGATTCATAGGTATCGCGAGGAGGAGATCGTGTCACTGCCATCCCGCAGCGACACAAACTGCCCTTGAAGCTGGGGCGGCCATGGGTTGATCGTGGTCTGTGACGGTGCCGGACCGGTGGTAGTGGCTCCCGGGCCGATGGCCGGCTGGCCAGTCGCGTGCGACGGCTATGGTGGGCCACGGTTGACGCCAGTGGCCGCACCCTGGACACTCGCAAGCCGGGAAAGACGGCGCGGCGCCGCACCCGCGACCGTGACCAGGCCATCGCCAAAGCGCTCGGCACCTTCGTCCGCGACGTGCGCGGCCCCACGACGAAGCCGCCCGACCAGGCGGAACGAGGGGAGCAAGGCGCCTGAGGCGAGCACCCGTGTGGCACGTATGTGGCCCGCCAGGCCCGCGAGTACCACGGCCGACGGGAACCGGGAGTGAGGAGACCGGCCCTGACCTGGGCCGGAGCAAAGAGCGGGCGACCGGGATCGAACCGGCATGACCAGCTTGGAAGGCTTCGGTTACCGGGCTGCTGATCAGCCCAAACGAAGGTCAGGCGGCGTGCCCGTCTGCCCGTGAGTGACCGTGAATCGCCGCTGTTTACCGCCCGATCGGGCGCGCCGTCCAGTTGCTCCATGTAATGAGGCCACCCGCCAAGGGCGCGCGCCCATCCTGGGGGCACGAGGTGCCCGCCAGAAGTGGTATCGGATCCCCCGGGACTGGTTACGCGGGGAGCCCCTAGGGCTGAGATGTGCTCAGTGATGTGAAGTCAGGCAGCGGTGCTGTCGTGCTCGAGTCGCTCGGCGATCCACACCTTGATGATCGATTGGCGGGTGACGCCTAGCCGACGGGCCTCGCGGTCGAGCGAATCGACCATCCAGGAAGGGAAGTCGACGTTGACACGGCGCTGCTCCAGGGCGGGACGGTGGATCGCTCCAAGGTCCAAGTCCCTGGTCATGTCCTCGCCATCGTCGAACTTCTGGTCGAACTCTTCAGCTCTCATAGAGCGTCACCTCTTCCTTACGCGACCGCCGGGCCGAGACGATCCTGACCCGCTGCTCCCGGTAGGTCACCACCACCGACCAGTGCTTGCCCTCAATCTGCCCGATCACCAGCCATCTCGCCTCGTTCGTCGTCCGCGCAGGAATCTCCACCCGCATGACGTCCTGCCAGAGCGCCTGTACCCTCCCGAAGTCGATGCCATGCTTCTCGAGGTTTGAGGCGCTCTTGACTGGGTCGAACTCGGACTCCACCCGATTGCACCGATCCTGGGTATAAAAATTATACCTTAACTCTCCTTATCTTACCGCTCACTTCATGGCGGAGCGCAACCCCCGACGCGGGGGCCGGAGGACGTCGAGATCGTTGACTACCACGGAGAGGAGGAAGCACGGTGACTGAAACGATCATGCCGCCGGTGCATCCGGGCGAGATCCTGCTGGAGGAGTTCCTCAAGCCTCTCGACGTGAGCCAGTACCAGCTGGCCAAGGAACTTGGCGTCCCGGCCCGGCGGATCAGCGAGATCGTCCACGGTCGGCGCCGCATCAGCGCAGACACGGCGCTGCGTCTGGCCCGGTACTTCGGGACCTCGGAGCGGTTCTGGATGAACCTGCAGACTCGCTACGACCTGGAGATCGAGAAGGACCGGCTTAGGACGGTCCTTGATGAGATACATCCGCTGAGCGCCGCAAGCTGACCAGCGGGCACCGTGCCGGCTGTGGCGCAGGCCCCGGCTGGTTATGCTCCCGCGCCACTATTGGACGAGGACCGGGCAACGCGCTGACCTGCGAAGGAACCGAAAGAGCGGACGACGGGAATCGAACCGGCATGACCAGCTTGGAAGATCGGTGCCGTTGCATCCCGGGTGACCTGGGCGGACATCGCCCCTGTCATTGGCGGGGGAGTGCTTGTGAGTGACCGTAGCTGACCGCTCATCACCGCTGTGGGTGGCACGTATGTGGCACGCGGCCGTATCCGGGTCTTGCTTGGTCTCGATGGCTATGACGCACAACGGAGCAGCTCTTGCCGTTGCGTTGACCGTCGCGGGGCCGCAGCGGCGTTTGCTTAGTTATCTCGGGTGGCGAGTGGCACGGGCCGGTTGTCGATGATGCGTTTCATCACGATGGTTGAGGTGAGGCGGTGTACGCCTGGCAGCGTGGCTAGTTTCTGGTCCTGCTGGAAGCGCCGTGACCGCCGCAGCGGTCCAGTCCCCGCGGTCCAGAGGGACACGGCCGTGCGCTGAGATGATGCACCGAGTCAAACCGGAAGGAGCACCGAGATGAGCTGGACGATCGAGCGCCGTGGGCGGGTGGCCGTGGTGACGATGACGACGAACCCCGTCAACGCGCAGAACCAGGCGTTCTTCGCCGACCTCCACGACGCCTTCGACCGGCTCGAACGCGATCACCCCGACTCCCCGGTCGTGCTGACCGGGACTGGCCGTCGGTTCTCCGCCGGGCTTGACCTCGACGAGCACTTCCGGCTGTTCGCCGGCGACCCGGCCGCTGTCGGGTCGTGGTTCGCGGGATACCGGGCGACGAACATGCGCTTGTTCACCTACCCGCGTCCGACCGTCGCCGCTATCAACGGCCACGCCTTCGCCGGTGGGCTCATCACGGCTGCGGTCTGCGACCACCGCGTCGCCGTCACCGAAGGCGCCTCGTTCGGGCTCAACGAGGTACCGATCGGTATCCCGATGCCCGCGGTCTATGTCCGCATGCTCGCCTACGCCTGGGGCGAGCCGGTCGCGGCCCGGGCCTCGCTGCTCGGTGAGATCTTCACCCCCGCCCAGGCGCACACCCTGGGCATGGTGCGCGAACTCGTCCCGGCCGAGGACCTGCTGGACCGGGCCGTGGCCATCGCCGGGCAGACACCCGAGGACTGCCTCGAGCAGTACGCCTTCACCAAACGCGCCTGCCAGGCCGCGGCACTACGCGACGTCGCGGACCTGGCCGACCCGCTCGACACCGAACTTGCCAAGTGGATGACGAGCGAGCACGCCCAGCACGCGCACCGCCGCTACTGGCAGCAGCTCAAGGGCCGGCCGTCGCAGTGGTGACCCGTACGATCTGACCGGCAGCCTTACCTTCACCAGTGCGCCTGGTTTATCGACGCCGCGCGGCTACTAGGGCGGGCTCCCGATGCACTCGCAGCCGAACTGGTGGAATCGATGCTGCGCAGCGGCTCCATCGCCACCCGGCAGGGCTGCATGCTTTCAAGCCGGCCGGAAAGTCCCCAGAGCGCTGTCTGCCCTCCTGGCATCAAAACCGGGTCGATCCGGTCTGAGTCCTCCCAGCGATGGATCAACTCGAACATGACAAGGGCCTCGTCTGAGGTAAGAGTCACGGTCACCTCTTGCACGTTCACAGGTTGTCGACCCGCGATGTCGACTTAGCGGTTGCTGCAGGGCATGGAGCGGTGGCTGGGATCGAACTCTCATGACCAGCTTGGAAGGTGTACCGCAACAAGCCGTGATGGCCGTTGACCTGGGGGTGCAGGTGCCCGGTGCCGGCCGTGAGAGACCGGTAATGACTGCGGTTAATAGCACGCTAATGACATGCCGCCTCGGCGGCTGCGGCGGCGAGCGATGGCCTGGCCGAAGTCCAGGGCGCTGGTAGCCCGTGTGCGGCCTGCCCTGGCAGAAGATTGATCAGTAGCGGGGGTTGGGCTGGTCACGGATGGCGGTTTCGAGGGCTGTCAGGCTAGCGGCCAGGTCTTCTGCCTGGTTGGTTTTGACCCATTGCCGGACGGTGGCGGACAGGGACCGGGGGAGCGCGACGTAGATCGTGGTGTAGACGCCGTAGACGGTGGTGAGCTGGTCTCGTACCTGTTCTGGGGGCACCCCGGTTGCTGGCTTGCACACGATCCGGCCATCAGGGATGCGCGAGTTGCTTTCGTCCCGCACTGAGCTGACGTCGAGCCGGGTTGCGGTGTGGAGTGGGGAGGGCTGGCTCAGGTCAGATGTCTGCTCTGCGCGCTTGGCGATGCTCAAGGCAGCGTCATCGGTGGTGATGTTCGGTGGGATGTTCTCGACTATCACGCTCTGTCCGTCGTCGCTTATTGTGATCTTTGCCTGGAGCCGCAGCTCGGTGGGCAGGCCCGCGGCAAAGGCTTCGAGATCGCCGGTGACTGTGCAGCCAGTGATGAAGTCAGGCGGCCCGATCATGCTGACGATGTCCTGCGCGGCCGCTATGGGATGCCGGATGACGTGACGGATTGCTTCTATGACCGCTAGCGGCCGGAACGGCGGCTGCGTGCCGTCGCGGTAGCTGGTGCCGTTGATGAGCCCGACCGGCACCGGCGCGAGGTCCCGGCGTTCTGCTGCGAGTACCACCCGTCCCGCCTCCGTGAGACGTGACTCGGTATAGCGGCGGCTCGCCGCCGGATCGTTGCCGCGGCTGCCGAAGTTTCCCTGGCCGTCGACGAGGGTGACGGGCATCTTCCAGGGCTGCGCCAGGTCCACGAGCACCGGGTAGGCGTACCACGGCGCGAGGCCTATCCGGCTCTCCGCCTCGCGCAGGACATGCTCGTTAGACCGGAAACCGCGGCCAGCCGTAGCAGCAAGTGCCTCCACGATGGCGACCTGGACGGCGCCGACACCGCTGCGCTCGCTCAACGTCGCATGTCCTTGAACCGGCGGCGGAGCTTCCACGCGTCGGAACTGGCGGCGACCACTACCTCGGCGCCCGCTACCAGCATGACATCGGCGTTCGTTCGCAGCCGGTCCCAGTCGAGCCGACCCCGCCCCAGCAGGCAGTCGATCTTCCCGTATGAGGTCATGATCGTGACGATATCCAGCATTGCAAGACGGGCGGCCTGGGGGACAGCGTGAGGCTGAAGAGCCATATCCGCCAGTGCAGCTCGCGCTCGCTGCATGTTCTGCTCGCCGGGCTCGATCACCACATCCGCATCGCCTACCGGGATCGATTCACCCCGAAGCCACAAGGCAGCGCTGCCGACCAGCACGAACGACACCCCGGTAGTCGCCAGCACGGCGGCCGCCAGTACTCCAGCCGGATAACCGGCAGGATCGCCGTTCGTGCCATCCTCCGCACTGGGTGCTGACCCGGCCATGTGGTTACGCTAGCGCTCCCGAAGAGTCGACCAGGCAGCCTGGTTCTGTCCGTCGCCCTCGCAGGTGTCGATGTCGCGGAGGCCGACAGCTTCTAGGACCCCGGCACGCCTCATGATCGCCCCGGACAACCTCGGCTGCCGTGATCGGTGCGGTCGTCTTTGACGTTGGCGAGTGCCTAGTAGACGAGGCCCGGGAGTATGGGACGTGGGCTGACTGGCTGGGTGTGCCGCGTCATACGTTCTCGTCCGTATTCGGAGCCGTGATTGCAAAGGGCCTGGACTACCGCGAGACGTTCCAGGTTTTCCAGCCAGGATTTGACCTGATCAAGGCGCGGCAGGAGCGGGCCGATGCGGGTCAGCCTGAGTGGTTCGGTGAGGATGATCTGTACCCGGATGTGCGTACCGCGCTGGCTCAGCTCCGAGCCGGTGGCCTGTGGGTGGGTATCGCCGGGAATCAGACGGTCCGCGCGGGTGGCATCCTGCGGGAGCTGGATCTGCCAGCGGACATGATCGCTACGTCGGATGACTGGGGTGTGTCCAAGCCGGACCCGGGATTCTTCCGGCGGATGCTCGAAGTGACCCCGGGCGGCCCGGACGAGATCTTGTACGTGGGGGACCGGCTGGACAATGACATCCGGCCCGCGGCTGGTCTGGGGTTGCGGACGGCGCTGATCCGGCGGGGGCCGTGGGGGATCGTCCAGCAGGACGATCCGGAGGCGGAGCGGGTGCCGACGATGCGGATTGACTCGCTGGCGGAGCTGCCGGGCCGGATCGCGGTGTTTAGCGCTGCAGGGTGCTGAGGGTGGCCTGCCAGCCGTAGAGCTGGTCGTCGAGGGCCTGAACGCAGTCTTGTTCGGCCCAGGGCTGGAGGGCTTTGCGGACTTCGAGGATTCGGTGCATGCCGGTGGCGTACCAGGTGATGGCGAGCTGCTGGAGGGCTTGCTCGGCGTAGCCGCAGGCGGTCTCGGGGTTGTGCTGGGCGGCTTGGACGGCGGCGAGGTCGCCGAGGATGACGGTGCGCTGCTTGTCATCGGCGGGGGTCGCGTTGGTGAGTGCGGCGGTCAGGGTCTCGTGGGCTTGAGGGAGGTGCCCGGCCTTGAGCTGGGTGTTGCCTTTGAACGCGGCTAGGCGGACGGGGGAGAACCAGGTGAACCAGTCCGGGGATGCGTGCTCATTGCCTGCGGCCAGGATCGATTCGGCGTGCTCGATCAGGCGCAGGGCCTCGCGGGGGTGGCCGCTGATCGTCTCGCATTCGGCCTCGACGGCATCCAGCCAGGCCAGGAACTCCGCGGAGGCGGGAGCGCGGCGGGCGTAGGTGCGGGCGGCGCGCATCCGGTCGGCGTACTCGTCACCGCGTCCGGCCCAGCCGGGCACGAACGCTACGTGTGCCAGGATCGCCGAACCGAGCAGGGCGTCGTCGGCTTCACCGGCCGCTTGCAGGGCGCGGACGAACGTGGCGTCGGCGTCGTCGGGCTGGCGCAGGTCGAAGAACTCGATGCGCCCGGCTAGGAGCAGGGCCTCGGCCAGGGCGGTGGCGACGATGGTGTGGCCCACGCCTTCGGTTTCGCCGAGCAGGTGGGCGCCGAGGCGGGTGTGCTCGATGACCGGCGGGTACAGGTGGGTGGGTAGCACGCTGGCATACATGCGGCGGTACGAAACGGTGATCGCCGCGTAGTCACCGGCGACGGTCGACGGCTGGATGGGACCAGCGCAGACACGATGAGAGCGGGCGACCGGGATCGAACCGGCATGACCAGCTTGGAAGGCTGGGGCTCTACCATTGAGCTACGCCCGCGACATGGCGGCCTGACCCGTCGATCCCGCCAGGCCGTCACGGGGTAGCGTACCGGCTCCGGCCCGGGCGCCGCACGGTCCGCCCCGTGGGAGCCCCGGCCGGCGCGGCGCAAGCCGGCGGCACGAGCACACCGGCTGAGTAATGCACGCGTCGTGCATGAACGGCTCCCTTGGTGCGGTGCCCTGGAGTCATGCACCGCGCCGTCGGCCCACAAAGCCGTCGGCCCACAAATATGCTGGCGGAACAATTCCGGGCATGTCCTGTCACTCGATGACAATCCGCTCCCGCGGTTGCGCGCTCAGGCCCGTGCGAGGGCCGGCCGCAGTGGGCCCTCCCGTGCGAGGGCCGGCCGCAGTGGGCCGGCGCAAAAGGGATGACAGTCAAGTTACTGCAGCGTAACATCATCATAAGTACGCGGCCGTACTAATGATCCTTAGGGTGGTGAGTGGTTGTGCTTGAGCTGGCCGAGGCCACTGATGTGTGGCGTGCGCTCCCGGCGGAGATTGCCGGGAGCTTGCGAATGGAGGCCAGCAGCTTGATCACCGAAATGATCGAGGCCGTCAGCTCGGAGGCGGTCGGTTACTCTCCGCTGCTGGACATCTCGTACACCGGTACCCTCAGCTGCGCGGTCCGGCATGCGGTGGACACGTTCATCGACCGGGTCGCCGATCCGGACGCCCCGATGACCACCATAGTGAACGAGTTTCGCGGCCTCGGGTTCGCCGCGGCGCGGGAGGGCCGCAGCCTCGAGCCACTGCAGGCGGCGATGCGGCTCAGCGCGCGGGCCGGATGGCGGCGGCTGTGCGCGGTCGCCGGCGACCATGGACTCGACATGCCCGTGCTCGGCCGCATCGGCGAGGCCATTTTCGTCTACCTCGATGAGCTCGCGGCGGCGTCGGCCCGGGGGTACCGGGATGCGCAGGCCGAGCTTACGGGTGAGCGTGAGCGGAACCGCCGGAAGCTACTGGACATGATCCTCACCGATCCGCCGTCCGCGGCGGACGCCGTGGCCGGCATCGCGAACGCCGCCGGATGGACGCTCCCGCGCCGGGTCGCGGTCGTCGCCCTCGGCGAGCGGCCGGCCGGGGACAGCGCGGTGTCTCCCGAGCTCCCCCCCGGCACCCTGATCGACTGGGCGCGGCGGGAACCGTGTGTGCTGGTCCCCGACCCGGACGGCCCGGGTCGCGTCAGCCGGCTCGGGCACGCCCTGCGCGGCTGGGATGCCGCCATGGGACCGGTCGTCCCGCTGTCCCGGGCGGCCATGTCGCTGCGCTGGGCTCGCAAGGCGCTGGGGCTCACGGCCCGGGGCGTCATCGACAGCCATGGCCATCTTGTGCGCTGCGACGAGCACCTGTCCACGCTGCTGATCTTTTCCGACGAGGAACTGGCCGGCGCACTGCGAGCCGCCCAGCTCGCGCCGCTGGAGCGCCTCCGCCCGGCCCAGCAGGACCGGCTGGCCGAAACGCTCCTCGCCTGGCTCCAGAACGGCTGCAACGCGAACGAGGTGGCGGCGTGCGTGCACGTCCATCCGCAGACCGTCCGGTATCGGCTGCGGCAGGTGGACGACCTGTTCGGCGACCAGCTCCGCGATCCCGATCGCCGCTTCGAGCTCGAAATCGCGCTGCGGGCCCGCCAGATGCTCAGGCGCAAAAACCCCTGACGCCCCGTGCCCCGTGCCCGTACCCCGCGCCCCCGCGCCCCGCCCCAGGGACACCGGTCATGGATTGTTACGGCGTGGCACCTTGAATCATCTTTTAGAACAACCAATCCTATTCCCGGATCGTCTAAGGGGTGTGTACCGGAACGGGGCATTGCGCCGCCAGCCCCCGAGCCAGACCAGTTACCGCGGGTAGCAGATGGGGGCCTGGATGAAAAGCCGCAACACGCCCCGGCCGGGCGGGGCCG
>Ga0116134_1000656_pt1 | contig 17739 bp, 10 predicted proteins | sample June2015DPH_19_5_FD_89737 | JGI IMG/M metagenome (GOLD analysis project Ga0116134, IMG submission 89737) | Peatland microbial communities from SPRUCE experiment site at the Marcell Experimental Forest, Minnesota, USA - June2015DPH_19_40 | ecosystem: Environmental > Terrestrial > Soil > Wetlands... | reverse complement strand
GGAACAGCGGCTTGATGTCTTTCGCATCGAACCAGCGGTAGCCGACCAGCAACCCTTCCTTGTAGAACAGCGTGCCGTTCGTGCCCGGATACGTGTCCAGCGCGTGCGCCGGTGAATCCAGCAGTTGCTTCGGATAGGTCACGGTCAGCTTGCCCGACGGGTTCACGTCGCCGAACAAGATGCGGGCGAGCGCATGGCCGCCTTCCATCCCGGAATAGTGCGCCTGCAGCACCGCCGGCACCCGGTCCAGCCACGGGTCCATTTCAATGGCGGGTCCCGAAACCAGGACCACGATCGTGCGCCGGTTGATCCGGGCGACCCGCTGAATCAATTCGTTCTGGCCGTACGGCAAACTGAGATTGGTCCGGTCCCTGCCTTCGTCGTCCAGATAGCGGGAATGATTGAGGCCGGCAACGATGATGGCGACATCCGCCTGGCGCGCCGCCGTGACGGCGCGTTTGACCAGGTTGGAGTCGCCGCCTTCCTTGCTGTAACCAACCGAATAGGTGACGTTCACCTTGCCGCCGACCAGTTGCTCGATGCCGTCGAGCGGGGTGACCTCATACATGGTTTTGACGCCGGCGCCAAAAAAGCCCGCCGCATTGTGGCGCACGGCATTTTCACCAATCACCGCCACCGATTTGATTTTGGACACGTCCAGCGGCAGCGCGTTGTTGTTGTTCTTCAACAGAACCATGGATTCCTCGGCGACGCGCTGTGCGGTGGTCCGATGTTCCGGCGAGTTGAGCGCGCCGGGCAGGCGCACGGGATCAAAGATGTGCGAGGCGAACATGACGCGCAGGCTGCGCCGCACCTTGTCGTCCAGGACTGACACCGGAATCCCGTTGGTGCGAATGGCATCCAGAAACGCGCTGGCCAGGAAAAAATTGGTGTAGGCCGATTTGTCCTCCGACCCGACGAGGGTGCCCATTTCCACGTCCAGCCCGCCCAACGCCGCCTCGCGCGTGCTGTGGGTGCCGCCCCAATCGGACATCACCAGCCCCGGAAAACCCCATTCGCCCTTGAGGATTTTATTGATGAGATAATCGTTGTAGGCGCAATACTCGCCGCGGAATTTGGTGTAGGCGCCCATGACGGCCCAGACGTGGGCCTCCTTGACGGCGGCCTCGAACGGCGGCAGATAAATCTCGCGCAAGGTGCGTTCGTCCATGTCCATGTTGATGCTTCCCCGCCCGTCCTCCTGGTTGTTGCCGGCAAAATGTTTCACGCAGGCGGCGACTTCGTTGGATTGCACGCCTTCGATGTAGTTCACCCCCATGCGCGTGTTCAGGAACGGGTCTTCGCCGAAATACTCGTAAATCCGCCCGCAGAGCGGGGTGCGTGCGATGTCAACAATCGGCGCGAGGATGATGTCCTTGTCCCGCGCCCGCGATTCCTGTCCGAGCACGTTGCCGTAGGCCGTCGCCAGGTCCACGTTCCAGGTGGACCCCAGGGCGCTCAACGCCGGCATCCAGGTCGCATAATCGTCGTTGCGTCCGGCGGCGTTCCACGAGTAGGGGCCGACGTCCTCGCGCACGCCGTGCGGGCCGTCGTCAATCCAGCGGCGCGGGATGCCCAGCCGCGGAATGGCGGCGGTGGAGAATTTCGAGTCGGCGTGGACCTGCGCAATCTTCTCCTCCAACGTCATGCGACCCAACAGGTCTTCGACGCGTTTCTCGACGGGCTGGTTGGTGTCGAGATAGAGCGGCGGTGGTTCCTGAACCGGCTCAATCTTGACCGGCTGGTTCTCAGGGGGTTGAACCTGGGACGGCGGTTGCGGGGCCGGCTGGACCTGGACCCGCGGCGGTGGGGCCGGCTTGTCCTGCTGGGCGCGGAGGAATGCGGTTCCCAGTCCCAGCAGGAGCAACCCCAGGACACACGACAAACGACGCAGGCCGCCCGTGATGAATTTCATGATTCTCATTCCAGAACAGTTGAACAAGGCGGCATCAACGCATCACTCAAACTTCACCTTCACCTCTTTGCCTTGATAAGCGACGGTCCGGTCCGCTTTCGGGGTGAATGAAAAACCGGCCGGCTTGGCCTTGGCCGCCCGCACGACGTTGAAGGTGCGTTTGGCCAGCATGCCGGGGAACTTGCCCTCACGTTTGCCGATGGTCAGCGTCTTGGCAGCGTCATCCCAATGAATCGGAATGCGCGCAAAGGAGCCTTTCTCGTAGCCGCAGGTCAAACCGTCGTCCTCGTAGAGTGTGAACGTGCCGTCCGCGCCCGCATAAACATACAGCGTGACCGGGTCGGCTGGTTTCTCGCCGGTGTATTGCAGTTCCGGGCCGAACGGAATGATGGAACCGGCGCGGATGAACAGCGGCATCGAGTCGTAGGGCGCCGGGGCGTCAATGGTCTGTCCGCCCGCAGTAATCGCCCCGGTCCAGAAGTCGTACCAATCGCCGGTCGTTGGTGGCAGATAGACGCCGCGGCTGCGCGCCTGGCAGGTGGTGACGGGCGCGACGAGGAACGCCGGGCCGAACATGTATTCATCGGTGATTTCACGGACCTTCGTGTCGCCTGGGAAATCCATGACCAATGGCCGCATCATCGTGCCGGCGTCCAGGGTCACCTCCCCGGCAATGGAATAAATATAAGGCAGCAGGCGATAGCGCAGGCGGTCAAACTTGACGATGGTTTGATAAGCGGGATGCGAATCGCCGCCGAAGGTCCACGGTTCGCGCGGTTTCAATTCGCCGTGCAAACGCGTCAACGGACAGAACGTCCCAAACTGGAACCAGCGGGTGTTGAGCTCCCGCCATTCCTCGGCATTCGCCGGCGTGGGATTTTCCGTGGAGAATTTTTGCTCCATGGTGTAGCCGCCGATGTCCATGGTCCAATACGGCACGCCGGAGATGCAAAAGCCCAGGCCGGCGGGGATCTGCTTCGCCAATCCGGTCCACGTTGCCGTCGTGTCGCCGGACCAGGTGGCCGTGCCGTAGCGTTGGATGCCGGCGAAGCCCGAGCGGGTGAGGATGAAGACGCGCTGGTTGGGCGCGACGCGGCGCTGTCCTTCGTAAATCCCCTTGCTGTTCATCAAGGCATAACCGTTCATCACGCGCGACGCGGTGCCCATCGCCGTCGGATTCATGTGGGTGCGTTGTCCTTCGAGCGTGGGCGGCGAGGCGGTAAGGTCGGGTTCGCTGGCGTCCATCCACCAAGCATCAATGCCCTTGCTGAACAGCGCGGTATCGATCTGCGACCAGAAGAGCTTGCGGGCGGCGGGGTTGAACGCATCGTAGAAGGTGTAGTGGTAGTCAATCCAGTCTTGCAACCCTTCCCGGAGATTGGCCTGGTAGAGGAACCCGGCCTTTTGCATCGCGTCAAAGTTGGTGGTGCCCGGGTAGAATTTGCCCCAGACCGAAATCATGACGTGGGCGTGCCGCTCGTGCAGGGCTTTGAGCCAGCCAGCCGGATCCGGAAAGCGCTTCGGATCAAACTCATGGGAACCCCAGGCGTTGGGCGGCCAGTATTGCCAGTCCTGCACGATGTTGTCGAAAGGAATGGCGCGGTGGCGAAACTCGTCCACCACGTCGAGGCTTTGCTTGTCGGTCTCGTAGCGCTGGCGCGACTGCCACAAGCCGAACGCCCACTCCGGCATCAACGAGGCCTGGCCGGTCAACTGGCGGAAACCGGCGATGACCTGGTCGAGCGCCGGACCGTAAACGAAATAATAATCCTCGCCGTCGGCGACCTCGGACCACAACGACGTGCTGCCATCCGTCGTGGGCGTTTTCCACGTCAATTGCATCGTGCTCCGCTCGTCCCCGCCGGATTCGATTTTGATTGCGTAATGATGCCCGGCTTCAAGGCGGACTTTAATCTGATCATTGTCCGTCAGCCAGCCCTGCCGCCAGTGGTCAATGACCACCTTTCCGTCCAGCCACATTTTGATGCGGCCGTTCGAGTAGGTTTTAAGTTGATAATCGCCGGTCGTGGGCGGGACGAGTTCGCCGGCCCAGCGCGTCCAGCCACGGGCGCCGCCGCGACCGCGGGACTGGAAGGAGATTTCATTGGTGCGGTGCGCATTTTCCAATTGGCCGGGATTGGCCGCGGTGAACGTGCCGGTCGTGAGCCCGCCGGGCTGGTTGGAAACGTCAATCAGGCAATCGGCGGGGATGGGCTCGAATTCACGCAAATCGCCGAAGCGCGTGTAGGAGAGATTGTCCCACAATACACCGTAACCGCGGCTCGATACCAGAAATGGCACGACGACGTGCGTGTTATGCTGCCACAAATCGAGGTCCCAGCCCTTGATGTCAAGGATGCCGATTTGACGCTGGCCGAGGCCGTAGAGCGACTCATCGGCGTTTGGTTCCCACTGCTGGCGCACATGGGACGTTTGCTCGCCCTGCACCTCGGCGGGAGTGATCTTCCGGCCATCGGCTTTTTCGGCCAGAATGGGTTTGCCATTGGAATCAAAAAATGCAACCGCGCCGGTGACGAGATTCACCCGCACCTGGAGTTTTGCGGTCGAGAGCGTTGCCACCCCATCCCGGGTGTCGAGCTTCCACCGGGTCTTCTCCTGGCGGCGCACTTCCGTTGCGGGCGTGCTGTGGGCAAGGAACGCCCGGTCCTTCGCCGCGGCGATGCGGATGACGTTGCCGGCGAAAACTTCCACCTTGAGGAAAGTGCCGTTGATTGGAACCACGATGCCGTCGGAGAGCTTTTCCGGCGCCGCCAACCGGTTCGGCTCAACCTGGTTTTTTTGCTGCGACTCGTTGGCGGCCTGTGCCGGCAACTGGCCGTTGGCCGCCATCAGAGCGGCCAGCATAAAGCATTTAAGAAACGTTTTCATATGAAGCCCATATTTTTAGACGAATTTTGTGATTCGGCAATGAAATCAAATTGCATGACTTGACGCGACCCGGCTTTTCAAGTTGCGTGCTGTGTCCAGGGCCGCTCTAAACCAACACGCAAGTCGTTGGGGCAGCATAAATCCAAAGGTCGAAATCCGAGATCCGCGTATAGCGGCGTGGCCGCCACGCGGCTTTACGCCGAAAGAAGCCCGAAGCCCGAAATCCGAAGGACAAACCGGCTCACGAGCCGTTCTGTATTTCGGGCTTCGGATTTCGGATTTCGTTCGGGCTTCGGCATCGCGACAACCAGCCGTCAAGGTTGACTTTCAGAAGGAAGAGCGTTTGTCAGGCTGATGTCACGGAATGGGGTGTCCGCTTCGTAAAATCCGATTTGCGCCCGCAGGGCATCGGCAACGGCGGTATTGTTTTGAGTGGTGGCCAACTCCAGGGCTTTTTGAGCGGTGGTCATGGCGTCTGGGAATCGCCCGACCTCGGCATAAGCCGCCGCCAACGTGGCCAAGATTGCAGGATTGCTGCCACTGGAAAGCTGATCGTCTTGTTCGGCCAGCTCGATTGCCTGGGCGCCGTTCCGGACTGATGCCAGTTTCAGCATGTAATTGCACTGTTTCGCATTTTTTGTAGCGGCGCTCTGTGAGCGCCGGTGGAATCAATGGCGACGGTCGCAGTGCAAAAGCAAACTGTAAATGGCATCACGTGCCGGCGGTCTCGTTCCAAACGACTTTTTGCCCACCTGGTAACGACAAAAAAGACCGCTGCGTTTCAGCAGCGGTCTTCAATTTGAACCTAAACTCAGTCTATGCCTTTTGACGGCGGCGAATAACAAACGTGCCGACAAGCGCGCCCAAGCCGAGCAAGGCCATTGAAGTCGGCTCGGGAACGACTCCGATCTGAAAGCCATCAAGGTAACTGGAGCTGGCGTTCTGGTTACCGGTAACGCCATTGCCGCCGAAACCATACACGGTGATATCACCACTGCCGTTTGCAGTGATGTCAAAGATCGCCGGCGCCGTCGTAGCGCCATCCGTTGTCCAAGTGATGGTTTGCTCATCGGCTGGGGCGGTAAAGGTGTTATCGGTTGTTCCATCCCACCACCCATTTTTACTATTCTCCAAGGTTGGCGCGGTAGCCGTCCAGTTCATCGTGTTGCCGCTTGAGTAGTCGTACGAATAAAGAGCAACTGCGTATGTAACGCCCGCAGTAAGCCCACTCAACGACAGCGTCAAATAGTTCATACCTTGAATTGGGCCGCTCCCAGTGCCGGCGAAGATGAAATCACGGAACATATCATTGTCGGCGCTATAAATCGGCGAGGGATTGCCGCGGTCGCGCGAGTTCATGGACGCCACACCATTTATTTGGGCGTAGGCAGTGCTGTTAACGGCAGTATCAATACTAAGTGTGGCTCCGATTGACCCAAAGGTCTTTGAGATGCTGCTTGCGTTTACGGGCGTCGTAGTCTGACTCGAAGGCAATTGGGTGCCGTCACCGCCGTTGTAGGTTGGGCCGCCCCACGGTGACCAAGTCACGCCGTATGGATCCGCCGTGAACGCAGAGCCGTTCCAGCCCTCGGTTGGGGAAGCGGCGCTTTGTGGGGCATTAACACTCGGTCCGCCGTTCAGGTCCACCGACAAAATCGGGTTAAGCAACGGGCCGGTAAAAGGCCCGGTGGAGGCAAAAGCGGGATTGACGAACAATAGAACGACTGCCACACCCAATGTTCCAAGAATATACTTTTTCATACGGTTTTACAGTTTTGAGTTTATGTTTTTTCGGGTTAACTTTGAAATTACATTATCACCACTCTCAATTTTATGGAATGGACAAAACTATGATTGTCATGGAGGATTCTCCACTGGCAAAATGGCACTTTCCCCTTGTAAACACTGGCGAATTTGGCGGTTGGCTGGTTCAGGGGCCGAGCTGGATGCGATAAAAGCGGACGGGGTGGGCGTTGAAGTTGGTGTCCACCAGCGTGACCGGCGTCACCGGCGAATTGCTCGTAAACAGGACCTGCCAGCTTGTAAGATTGGTCGAGGCCCATAACGTGTAATCCGGCCCCACCGCGCCCGTCGCCACCAGACTCACCTGCCCGCCCGACACACTGATTGAACTGACCACCGGTTGGGCCAGCGGATTGACGGTGACCGTATAACTGTTGGTCGCACTCAGGCTCGCGCTGTCCGCCACTTTCACCGTAATCGGGTTGGTCGTGTTGGCCTGGCTCACCAGCGGGCGCCAGTTGAAGACGGCGTTGGTGTTGTTGAGCGGCGTGAGGGTCGCGTTGTTGGGAGCGCCGAGCAGGCTGAACGTCAAGGTTTGAGGCGGCGGGTTCGTGTCGGTGGCCGCATTGGTAATGACCAGGGTGACTCCCGCATTGATCGTCTGGTTCACAATCGGCGCCAAGGTCGGCGGCGTGTTGGTTTGTTGCTGCCCCACGAAGGTAACGACGCTCAACGCCGGCAGCGTATAGGTGAATGACGCATTGTTGACCGTGACGGCATTGGTGCTGACCAGCGAAAGATTGCTGGTGGTCAGCCACGGCGTCACGGAACCGGCGGTGAAGTTGGTGAGATTGAAGGTCTGGCTGATGGCCGTGCTGGTGTTGGTGTTGACGGCCACGATGGCGAAGCTGCCGGAGTTGGTGTTATTATAGGCGCTGATCAAGGCGTTGCCGGTATTGCTCGCGCCAATGCGATAATAGCCGGGACGGACAAAGCGGCTGTATTGGCCAAACACAAAAAAACGCTTGGTTATGGAAGCATTGTTGTCCAGCAACCCCTGATTTCCCGTGGTATTGCCGGACATGAGCCACCAATAATGGTAGGCATTGGCTTGTGCCTGGGTCATGAACAGGTAAATCCGCTGGCCATAATAAACGCCATTGGTAATGCTGCCATCACTGCCGGTAAGGAGGGAAACTTCCGTCTCCCAGAGCGCCTTGCCGTAACTATTCTTTGAAAGATTCGACGGTCCCGTGGAACCATCGTAATTGTGATCGGCAATGATGCCAACCGCGTTGGAAGCACTGTCGCTCATGACAGTGGAGGCAAAACCCTTTGGATCCGTCCAATTCTGGCTCTCCGGAATTATTATCTTCGTTGAACCAAAGCCCTTGGCACCCAACGCGGCGTAAAGGTTGGTGGCGAAGTCGTGAATCTGCTGGCCGGTCCATTGACATGCCTCATAGCTGGTGACATCCGCGTCCGGCTCGTTTTGAATCGAGATGGCATAGATATTGACGTGATAGGAATTTGACATGCTATACACGTAGTTGGCCAGCTGGCTGGCATAGTTCAGATTGGTGATATTATTGCCGCTGCCGAGATAGCTGCCCCCGTCTAATCCGCCGTCGGTGGCCACGCCGGAATCATAAATGTCGTTGACGCTTTTAAACCCGGCCGCCGGTGTCCACGGCGTGCTCCAGACCCTGGCGCCATTGGTTTGGGCCATCAGCATGATACTGGTTTCGACCGTGGTCGGTGTGGCGGTCGGTGAAGTCGAACTGGCGTATAAAATGTGGTTGCGCAGCAGGGAAAGGCCGATGCCATTGTTGGTGGTGGTGTTGCTCAATTTATCAGTGTAAACGATGCCGTTACTGGTGGAAAAAAACAGGTTGGCCTCAGTCAAGGTCCAAGTGCTCTGCCAGGCCGAGGAAGCGCCAAAGCCGTCTATCCTCTGGTACACGTTGGTCCAGTTCACCGTACAAACCTGCGCATAGCCAGGCAGACCCAAGGCGAAGATTGCCGCAAAAATGTAATTTCTCATGTAAAACCGGGCTTGCGCCTTGTAGCAAACATATCACATTGCTTGCTGGATTGCACCGGGCATAAATCATTTGCAGCCAGTTCAATCATGGTCCGAGCTGGATACGATAAAAGCGGATGCCGGGTTGAACCTGATCCACCACATAAACAGTTTGAGCCAGCGCTGGCGCGCCGAAGCTGATAACAGCCGGCAAAACGAGAATACCAACGGGTTATGGGTGATGCTTTCGCACGCGCGCTGTAATTCATATTTTCAAAGCACCCGATAATCAACTGGTTATCAAATCAATCATGCTTTTTATGTGATAAAAAACGGCGCCGTTTGCCGGCGCCGTTTATATATTGCGTTCTTGCCGCTCAATTAATTTCGCATTCTGTCAAATCAATTGGCCAGCGGCGGATTGAAGAGCTGGAAGAATGCGTTCTTGGAAGGCACTCCACCCTGCGATCCGTCCACCGTCGGCAGGCAAGTCGAAGGAACCAGCACCCATGTCTTGCTGCCCTGATTCGCCTGGTTAGGAATGGTGTTGCCATCATTATAGGAATTGTAATACTCCGGCAACACCCATGGATACTGAGTGCCGTAAGCTGTTGTGGTGCTTCCGCGGATATCGCTGGCCGTTCCCAGTCCAAAATTGACGGCTGGAAGCGTCCAACTCACCCAGTAAGGCGTATTGGTGGTAACAAGTTGCACACAGCTATTCAGCGCGACAGTGAGCGTGTTAATGTTCCAAAGTCCACTATTAAAACTCGTATCTGTCGTGAAGTTGTCATTTTCTTTGACGCCAGCAACTCCAGTAACCGAGATCGAACCCCAATCCTCGTATTCTCCCTCGCCAGCGGTCGAGTTGGGCTGCAATCCAAAATACGCGACCAACGGATTGGCGAAGTCGGTCGCGACATTGGGATCCGCGATGGTGAAGGCCGCCTGGTTACCACCCGGCGCGGTCACCGTGCCCCCCGAGGCGCTGGTGAATGTCAGCGTCCAAGTGCCAACGGCGGTTGAGTTGGTTAACACGACTAGTATATTAGTCGGATTGGCATTCGGCAGATTGGTCTTCCACTCGATGCTGGCGGTGGCGCCGCCGCCACCGTAAGGCTGGATATTGAGCCAGAGCGCGTTGGCCGCCTGATATTCAATATACTCGTTGTTATACATGCCCTGGCTGCCGGCGGTATTCACCGGCACGAGGAAGATCATGGTCTGGCCGATGTTGGCCGGATAGCTCAAAAGCGTGAACGAATAGCTCACCGAACCCCCGCCGATCCAGGACTGACTTTGGTCAACCGTGGCCACCTCTACACGATCATAAGTGTTGGCGGTTGATCCGGCAAACATCCGCAGGGCTGGAGTGGTCTTTTGGATGCTCATCGTCGGTGCCGGCGGCAGGGTAAACGTGGCCGGCCCCACAAACTTGACGTTATCCACCCAGAGTATTGACGTCCCACTCAAAGCGTGGGAGCCATACCAGTTGCCATCAATATGGAAGACGACGTCATTGATGGTAAACAGATTGGGGTCGGTGGATAAACTGAGCGGAATGGTCTCATGCACCCAATTTGTGGTGCCGACTGGAATTTCAATGGCCGTCCAGTAGTCCTGACCAGAGCCATTAATCTGCATGCCAATTTGCAAATGGCCGTAGTTGGTCACGCTGGTGCCGCTGTTGACGGTAATCGCCGAACTGGGGTCAAACCGCAAATCGCACTGGAAGCTCGTGATTCCGTTCGAATAACAGCTCAGCGGCGGTTTGATCCCATTAAATCCGTCGAAAACGGCATATTGACCGGGGAAAGTCGCAGTGATTTTCAAGGAGCCGGAATTGGGACTGTTGCCATTGGCGTCACTGCTGGAATCCCACTGGTTGGTCACCCACGCAGTGCCGTACCCGTTCCAATTCGTCCAGACATTTATTATTCCACCGGTGGAATAGTCGTTCGTGCCCACATATTGGTTGGTTGGTCCGTATCCAAAGGAATTGAATACGTCTATAACGTAATTAGTCACCACTACGTTATTGGTGTTATTGTTGACACTCGGAGCGGCACTGGTGGGCGAACCGTAAAGCGCCAGAGTGAATGTCCGCGGCGCACCGCCGGCCAAGCCCAGGCTGGTAATGGTCAACCGCGCCACGCCCAAACTCGCATTTGCGCTGCCCATGGCTTCCCCGCCGGGATCCGCATTGGAACTGCGGTACCAGTAAGTCCCGCCCGACGGAGCCCAAATCTCAAATGCGTAGGTGTGTCCGGCGCCCAGCACAATTTGATCGTCGGTTCCGGGGCCGGTGGTCAAATTATAAAGAATCTGATCTTCTCCACCCAATAAGTTGGTGAGAGTCAAGCCAAAGCCGCCGCCTAAAAGATCACCATTGGCGACGAAATCATAAGTCGCCCCCGAACCCTGCAATGGGGTGCCATTGTTTGATGTTAAAGTAGCCGTTACGTCAAACACATGGATGGAACTGTTGGCCGGTTGATTGCCACCCACTATGGCGATGCCCGTCAAGGTATAATTGGTTGTGCCGTTGGCCAGCGAACCCGCACCGTTGGTGATGGTAAAGGTTTCGCTGAGCACCGTGTAGGTGGCTCCGGAACCGAGCCCTGGCGAACCTTGACTGGAAATTCCGGACAAGCTCGTTACATAAAAGGGACTCTGCCCGCCAACCTGATTCCAGGTGGCAATGGTCGTGGAATTAGACACGGTTAGGTCCGCCCGCGCCGTTCCGCATAGCGTGATAAACGCGATTCCGGCAAGGAAGCTGGCCGTTAATGATTTAATGATTGTTTTCATGGTGGTGGGGATTAATGACTACAGTTCATGGTTCGGTTTGGTTCTGAAACAAATTATATCACTGGGCGAACGATTTACCATGCACAAAACTATGTTTCGCATGGAGAATGCTCTGGTTGATTCCTGGTTTTTCATTTGTTCAATCCGTCCGGGTTATGCCGGCCTTAAAAAACATTTTCAATAATAGTAACTGCTCTGGTTGCTGAACTGCCATGAAATGGAAATGGCGTTGTGAGTTTCCACATGATTATCGGCAAAACCGCAATTAATCGAAGACAGACTGCCATTGTAAAAATGAGCGTCGGTATTTGGGATGGTCTTGGGATCGGTTGAACCTACGCTGGTTTCCGCCAGATCAGTGATGATGGGTTGCAGAGACACAGTTAAATCACTTGTCTTTAGCGGCCAAGGAAGTTCCCCGGCAGGTGCGATTGATGTTCCGAGGTTCGGCGTAGGAAACATAGCTGCCGCCGGCGCAGCACTGAAACCACCACCAATATTTAGTCGCGGCACCCACCAATCGTGTAAAAGTTTTGCATACCCTCCGTCCGAGCGGCCCTTGTTATTGTTGTTTCCTGAGAACCATTGATTAAGATCTGAAATGGATTGAATGTAACGATGAGAGGGAACACCATAGAGATAAAACCAAGCATTGGCGGCGTCCAAATCCGCCTGTCTGACCGGGCAAAAAAACATCGGCACCGTAAACCCGAAAGCCCCCAGATTGGAAAGAAAATTGGTGGCGACGTCAGTCGGATTTCCGCCGCAATTGAGAGTATTAAAAGAGGGCATGCTGCCTCGTGCATCATCCGTGGCATACACATTGGCCATTTCCACCCACTGCTTGTAGTTGGAAGTGCAACTGAGGACTTTGGAGCGGTATTTCGCTTTGGCCAGCGCTGGCAGCAGCAGCGCCGCCAAAATGGCGATGATGGCAATGACCACCAGCAGTTCAATCAGCGTGAACCCGCCGGCCGGGAGCTTTTTCTTTTTCGATTTGTTACACATATAAAATTTCATAATAAAATTCGCCTTGACGCTTGAATTACTGTCACTCTTTTTCACCGTTTCTGCAACCGGACATCCCCACGGGGCTGATGCCGGTTCGGCCTTTGGCGCCACCCGGATCTGGTGCCGGATGCGAGCCGGTGCGCTCCAGACCGGTCTTGGATTCATGGGGATGAAAAAAGCGCAAAGTAATCCCGCAGTTCCTGACATCCTCCTTGTCCCCATTTTTCAGCAACCGATACTCGCTGGGCGCGACGTGGATGACGGATTTGAAAATGCGGGAAAAGTAGAAGGGATCATCGTAGCCGAGCGTGGCGGCAACTTCCTTGACGCTCAGCACCGTCTCGTCCAGCAGACGGCAGGCGTGCTGCATGCGCAGGCGAATGAAGCAGTCAATGGGCGCGCAGCCGGTTTGCCGTTTGAACAGCGCGAAGAAGTGCGATGGGGAAATATTTGCCTGGGCGGCAAGCGTGGCCACCTGCAACGGCTCGTCCAGATGCCGCGTCATGTAGGCAATGCTTTGTTCAATCTTCCGGACCGCTTCCGATTCGCAAGATTCCACCTGATAACCGGCATTGTTTTGCATGGCCGGCTTCGGCGGTTCGATTTCGGCGGTTTTCATTGGTGCTTCAGCAATAAAATTAGTTCGACACACGAACAATATAGATCATCACAACCATTTCAGTTTGGTTAATCGTTTTCATGCGATCAGAGGTGCGCCGAAGTGATTTTGGAGAACCAGCGCAATGGTGCCCCGCAGCCGGGGTTGCGCTTCCGGGTCAGTGGGCAAAATCCGGGTGACGGCATGGGTGAAAGACCGGCGCTTGACGGCCTCGGCCACGACCGGGCCGACCTTGTCCCAGGCGCGCGTCACTTCTCCGACCACCACCAACACATCCGGGGCCAGCCCGGTCACCAGCATGGCAATGCCGGCGCCCAGATGACGCGCCATTTGACTCAATGCTTTGCAGGCCCGGGCATCATTCTGTTCCACCAATCGCAAAATGTCACCAAACGGCAACTTGGCCATGTCACTCTTGGAGCCAACTTCGCCCTTGCGGACGGAAGCCGACTCCGCGTAGTAGCGCACGGCGGCGGAATTGGACGCCAGCACCTCCCAGCATCCGCTGTTGCCGCACCGGCATTTGGGACCATCCGGCTCCTGGGTCACATGGCCAAACTCTCCAGCCACACCCGTTGAACCCCGCACCAACTGGCCGTTCATGATCATGCCCACGCCGATGTCATCCGACACCGTCACGGCCACCAGGTTGCGCACTCCATCCACGTGCCGCCCCGACCATAATTCAGCCAGCGCACAGGCGTTGGCGGCATTCTCCAATTCCACCGGCAATCCGATGTTGCGTTCGAGGTGCGTCTTTAAATCCAGCTCGCTCCAGCCCAAGGTGGGAGCAAATATCAGTCGTTGCGACGAAGAATCCATCCGGCCCGGCAGGCTGATGCCAATGCCCTCGTAGGAGTTTCTGGGATGTGCCCGCATCAAATCCTTGATCCGGCGGCTTAACCGGGCGATGAATTCGCCCGGATCTTTTTCCGTGGACATGGACTCCTGGGCCAAAAACTGGCTGTCCATGCTGGACACCGCCAGAGTGGTTGTCGCCGGTTGAATATCCACACCGACCACCCCGCAGCGCTCGGTATTGAGATGCAGAAAGGTCGGCCTGCGTCCGCGCGGCAAATTCCCGACCGCCCCCTCCTTCAACCAGCGTTCCGCAATCAGCCGCTCGGCGATCGCCGACACGGTGCTGCGTTGCAATCCCGAGTAACGCATCAAATCAGCCCGGGAGACGGGTTGGTGTTTGCGCACCAGATTCAACATGATGCGGCTGTTGATGTCGCGGACCGTTTCACTGGTCGCCACCTGAAAGTTGTTCAGATCAATTTTGCGCACAAAATGCCTTCAAGACATTGCTCAACAGGATTAGTTCGTGTGTCGAACTTAATCCGTTCCTGTCAGGGTGTCAAGGATAAAGTTCGAGGTGCGAACAAATTCGTCGCAATCAAGCCAATATTAAAAACTTAAAATCAAACCATTATCAGCAATTATCAGCCAGGCGGATTTCCCGCTGCTTAACGCGGTTAATACAGGTTTTTTTGCTGCCTCCACCGGCAAGCAAACTCTGGATATCTGCAGACTTCAGCCAAGACAAAGCCGATTGGAGAATCCGGTAGTGGGCTGCTTTCGTGCCACAATTTTTAGCGCCGTGTTGTTAATTCCCAAAACAACCTCAACAGCGCGAAAACAAACGTGAAGGCCCCCAGACCGAAGAGGAGACTTTTGTAAAGTTCGCGTTTCAACTCGGTTCGGTCAGTGCCACTATTTTCCTTGGACTCCATACGTAGTCAGTAATGCCAGCTTCCATAACCGGTATCACGCGCAAAGTCTTTTACATAAGGTTTGCGCTGCGTTTGGGAAGCATACAACCCCACAGGAATGCCATAAGACTCGAAGCGCGGATAGCCTAACGACGAAAACCGGGAATTTCTCACAGTTGTTTTTTTTCGTTGATTATTCCAATATCCGGATGCAACCAGGCAGCGCCTCATGGTCAAAAGCACTTCGCCACATGCCACCATGATCCCGGTAGGCCATGCACCTGAAACCAATTCCCTGCACCATGAAGAACTCAACGATGAACGGCGACCCGCCGCCTTCGTTATCGGCACTGAGTCTTGGTTCGGATTGCTGCTGAATGCCACATCTCTTGTACTCCATGACTGGCTCGAATGATTTGTTTAGTCCTTCATCAACCCGGTGATTGTCTTAATCCTGTTCTCGGGATTTTCAGCAGTAGCCTATCACGTGCTTGCGCTCCGACAACTGCCCCTTGGGGAAGGTGGCCAAGGCTAATTGCTGGCGTTGCGTGTCGGTAGCGTTGAGCCTGCGCGCCAAGATTGCTAGGCCCCCACGTTAAAGGCAGTTTTTAAGAAGTGAAATACGATTGTGAGACGCCACACCAGGTGTCACATTGACCTGCTGCGCCAAAGCAGGGCGACGGCAGGAATTCCCTGGAGGCGGTTGAGGAGTTACGGGCTTGTGTCGCCGGCCGGCTTTTCATGGTAAGGTTTGCCGGCACGATAGAGAGGCAGGAGTTGATTGTTGACGTCCGCCATCTGCATCTCGCCGGCCTCGATTTGCAATTTCATCGCCATTTCCGCAGTGGCGACGGCTTCGGAGAAACGTCCGGCTTCCGCGTATGCCGCTGCCAGTGTGCTGATCGTCTTCGTCTGCTTGAACGCCGTCAGGCGACAGGCCTGCTCGGCGTGCCGAACCGCTTCATCTCCATTACGCACCGTATCGTCCGAACAGGCGGCGAGGATCCAGGCCAGATTGTTCAGTGGTTCCGGCATGTCAGGCTTGAGCAATAACACTTTGCGAAACTGGTCTGCTGCCTGACGGGGGTTGCCAGTTTGATAGAGCAATCCCGCCAAATCAAGGCGGGTTTGAACATCCGGTTGCAGGCATACCGCCACCTGTAGATGGAGGAGCGCTTCCCAGGTTCTTCCTTGCCGACCCAAAGCTTCGGCGAAGCTTTTATGCGCCCGCGCGTCATCGGGTTTAAGTTTGATCGCTGCCAGGAAATGCGGTTCCGCCTCCGCGAATTTTCCCTGCAAGGCCAGGGCCTGGCCAAGGTTTAATTGCGCGCCGGCATTGTCCGGATTGGATTGCGCCGCGGCAACAAAATGGGTAATGGCCTCGGGATAATTTCCTCTTTTTGCCAGGATGACGCCGAGATCGTTGTGTGCGCCCGAGGCCGCCGGGTTTTTCGCCAGGGTGTCGAGGAACAGGTTTTCCTCCGTGGCGAACACCCGGGCGCGTTGGGAGGTTAAAACCGAAAGAACCAGGACCAGGGCGATGGCGAGGCATCTAAAAACCTTCGAGTTTGGAAGGCAAGCAAGCCCCGCAGCGGCCAGCGCCACCGGGGCAATCAATGGCAAGTATTGGAGATGATCCGAAACCTGCCACATTGTCAGGAATTGCGAATCGAAGAAACCAAGCGACGGAAACAAGGTGATGAGAAAACACCCCAGCCCGAACAGTGCGTGCCGTCCCCAACGGTTGCGGAACCACCAGCACAAAAGGAAACCCGCGGCCAAAAGAAAAACCGGGAGGTATGCTGCCAGCGTCGTCACATCAATTTTCCACCGCACATAAACGATGCTCAGGTTCAGAGGCAGAAGCGCCTTGCCCAGATAGAACCAGAAGACCCGCCCGGCAGCGGCCAGCCGTTCTCCAAAATTTTCCGGTTGCAAGGTCAGGCCGGCCAGCGCTTGATGCTTTTGGAACCAGGTCGTCATGAGTCCAAAGCCCAATGCCAGCAAGAAGTAAGGGCTGATTTGCAGCAAATCCTGCCGCGTGATTCGACCGCGTTGCCACGCCGCGCAACTGAGCAGCACCAAGGGCAACATGACCGTTGAGGTTTTGCTCAGCAGTGCCAGCACAAAGGCAACCAGCGACAGACCGTACCATAGCGCGGCCTGGCCGCGACGGTTCTGATGGACGGGATTCAAGGAAAGGGCTTCGTAATGGAGGTATAACCAGAAACTAAGGATGAAGAACGGCAGGGAAAGCGTGTTCTTGATCTCGGCAATGCGCGCGACTGAGTTGACGCACACCGGATGGACCGCAAAAAGCGCCGCCGCCAGCCACGAGCCCGGGATCTTCAGCCGCGCCAGCAAACGCCATAACAAGACCGCGCTCAGGGCATGCAACAACATGTTCACGGCATGATAAAATCCGGGGTTTTCCCCCCACGCCAGCCACTGCAACCACAAGGCAAAGGTGGACAGGGTAAAATCCGTTTGAAACCAGATGTTGAGAGGTCCCAGCTGACCATTCACCAAGGCATTGTCCTCTTTGATCAACCGATGATCGTCCATCAAAAAATTTCCCGGCAGGATTGGGCTGTAAACGATGAATACAAGGGTGAAGATCAATAATGTGCCCAAGCCGTAGCGGATACGACTTTCCCTGGCTTTCCTCGCGAAGGCCAGGCAATATTCTTGAAGGGATTTAAGCCAGAGGCTCTCCGTCCCAATCAGGTCCGTGCCGTCATCCTTCAACGCCGCGGTGGTTTTGCTGCCGCTGTTCATGAGGATTCAACTGCAGTCTATCCGGTGCCGGACCGCCCCAACAACTGCCCCTTGGGGAAGGTGGCCATCATCAGATTTGGCGCTGCTAATGCTGCGAATACGCTAAGTAAGCTGCGGTTGCAGCAGGCAATCAGTGAACAAAGTGTAGTCATTATAACCTGCCTGTTGTCTTGTTCACGCCGCAACAAACGGAAAGAAAAATAAAAATGAAAAATACCAAAACCCTCCGCAAGGC
>Ga0116134_1000655_pt1 | contig 17762 bp, 19 predicted proteins | sample June2015DPH_19_5_FD_89737 | JGI IMG/M metagenome (GOLD analysis project Ga0116134, IMG submission 89737) | Peatland microbial communities from SPRUCE experiment site at the Marcell Experimental Forest, Minnesota, USA - June2015DPH_19_40 | ecosystem: Environmental > Terrestrial > Soil > Wetlands... | reverse complement strand
GTGTCCACGTTTTCCCCAGCGCTCAGCCCGAGTCTGACGGCAAATGACTAGCGACTAACGACCAACGACCGGTTTTATCGAGTCTTGCGAACCGGTGGGGCCGGTTCGCTTCCCCTTCTGGAAGCGGGCTCGGGCGGGGCGCTGACGGCCAGATCAGCGGACCAGCAATCGGCCAGAATCTTCCATGTGCCGGCGGGCTGGCGCACCAGGACGACCAGGTATTTCCCGCGCTCTTCGCGGCGCTTGCCCATGGCGACGGGCACGAGCATTTTGCAACGCCCGAGATCGAGAGCTATATCGCCCATCATTTCGACGCGCAGCGATTCCATCTCTACGTCGCCCAACCCGGCTTCGAGCAGCGAGATAAGAAACTCACGGATTGCCGGCAAGCTGCGGATCGGCGGAACGCTGGAGCGGATGAGAGTAGCGTCGGCGGCGTAGAGTTCAAGCAGGTCGTCGATATGCTTGGTATTGCAGGCGTGCGCCCAATCCTGGACAACCCGGCGCGCGGCCACTTCGGCGCGACCTCCGGTTGAAGTCCCCGCCGCAAGTTGAGTTTGCGTAACCGAAGGAGCACGGCCGCGCGGAATAGAAGGAGCAGAGGGCTCGGCATCGGCAGCCGCTGCGCCGGACGTCGCGGCGTGGCCAGAAACTCCAGGCCCGGGAACAAAATGATGATAGTGGTGGTGAATGTGATGCGGGCCGCCAACGGCGTCACCGGCAATCGATTGGGTGGGGATTCCACACCAGACACAAAAGCGAGCGCCGGCTGGCAGCGAACCTCCGCAGGCTGAGCAGGCTTTGCCGGGTTCCTCCGCATCACCAGCCGCCGCCAGGTCTTGGGCAGCCGCGCTGCCCGACATGCGATGGATTGCTTCTACCGCCGCGGCCACAGCCTCGGCATTCGGCTTGGGCCAGCGAAAGCTGCCGGGTAGCCTTTGAAGAAAATCTTCAACTCCCGCGCCTTCGAGCTGATCGTTCCGCTTGTCGGGCCGCTCGTCCCGTCGCTCGTCTTGATCGGGATCGGGAGGAATCGCATTGTCTTTAGTCACGGCAACCTCGTCGTTATCGTTGCCATTGTAGGAGAATTCGCGCGCTAGCGGATGCTGAATCTTACGAGTGCCTCGGAATCGGTGGGAACGCCGTTGCAGAGGGCGGGACGATATCGCCACAAGCGGACGGCGCGCAGAACAACCTGGTCCTCGCTGGGTCCGCCGCTGTCCAGGATCAGGGCGCTGTGCACGTGTCCGTCAGTTCCGACAATGAAGCTGACGCGCACGTGCAAATCGTCATCTTGAGGTAGCAGCAGTGGGTCGGGGGTAAGCAAAGCTTCAGGCGGACGCACGTTTCCACATTTCGGCAGCGCAAGCGGCTGCGATAAAGAGGCGAACTCGGAGATATGCGAGGGCACACGGCGCAGGGTCATTTCTAATCGCGAGAGCGGGGCTCGGTGCGAAATGACGCGTGACGGGGAAGTCACGGCGCACCATGCGAAAATGCTGCTCAGGCCGGCCAGCGACAGGGCCGTCGCGCACACCCACCTGCTCGTCGCTTTGATGCTCGTCGTTTTCGCGCTCCGCCAGAGACACTGCATCAAAGGAGTGCCGGCAATTCGCGTTCCAGCCTAGGCAAATGCTAATCACATTCACTTCAATGAGTTACAAAGGATTCCTGATCGATCTCTTAAGTCCGGATGCAATCCGTTGCAATGGAGGCGAACCGAACCGCACTTTTTCATTGAGTCTGCCCCGACGGCCTGTACTTCTAGGTAGTGGTGCAGTTGGAATCGGTTTTGAAAGGGCACGGCTTCAGCCGTGCCGTAAGCATCGCATTTTCATTGCGGCTTTTAGCCGCTGAGGGACGGCAATTTTCAAACTGCACCACTACCTAACTTCCGGGCCGATTTCCGATTTTTGACGGCGTGTGGAACAATGAAAGGCTCGGGGTTGAGCCCACATCGCATTCATGACCGCCACGCTAAACAGCCTTCAACTTGCGCTCTTATCTGCTGCCATCCTGGGGTTCCGTCACGGATTCGACTACGACCACATTGCCGCGATCTCCGATATCACCAGTGTGCAGACCAGTCGCTGGCAAGGTATGCGCCTTGGTCTGCTTTACGCCTTGGGACACGCGGCAACGGTCGCTGTACTAGGGACGATCGTAATCGTGTTTCAACTCTCGCTGCCGCATGGTATCGATCGGATCGCCGAACGCCTCGTGGGAATCACCTTGCTGATCCTCGGAGTCTATGTTCTAGGATCGCTTTTCACCGGGAACCCAGCACCGCGCAGCCGCTTTCACGTTATGGCCGGGGCGGCGCGCTGGATCCATTGGAAGATGAACAGCTACTGGCATGATCACGATGTCCCACGCCCGGCGGACAAGACATGGAATTACAGTTCGAAATCCGTACTCGTGATCGGCGTTGTGCATGGGCTGGGTGCGGAAACACCCAGCCAACTGATGATCTTCTTACTGGCCGCCAATCTTGGCGGAATCGGCAAGGGCTTTGTCGGCTTGGCGATGTTTATCGCAGGACTGCTGGTGATGAACACGGTGATGACGGCGTCGGCAGTAGGACTCTTCGGCTTCAGTTCGCGGCTGCCGCGCTTTCAGTTTGCAGTTACCGCGCTGACGGCAATCTATAGCCTGGCAGTTGGTGCCCTCTTCTTGTTCGGGTCGTCTGGACTATTACCACCCTTGGGATGAGGCTGTGGGCGCGGCAGTTGCAGGCAGGATTTATCTCCGGGTCACCGTCCTGGATAGTCAAGTTTATGTAACCCCCTTCGGCCAGTAATAAAATAAATTATGACAAAATCGGTGAGTTAGTAATACAATTGCCCACGGTAAATTACCCGAGGGGGTATTGATGACAAACATTGCTAAGGCAATAGTCCGGCTCCGCGAGGAACGCCGGGATGCACAGAACCAAGTCCAAAAGCTTGGGGAAGCTATTTCGGTTCTCGAACGGCTTACCCGGGGCACGGGCGCAACCGGGCACGCTGCGGCGCCACATCGCGCCAAGCGTGTTCTCTCCGCGGCAGGGCGCCGGAGAATTTCTCTGGCCCAGAAAGCACGCTGGGCCAAGATCAGACAGGTAAAGAGAGCAGCCTGAACGCCGGGCGGGCCGCAGACTGCGCGAAATTCTCCTCGCCAGGCTGCAGCCCGCCGGTTTTTTGTCTCGCAAACAGGTGCGAGAGCGGTTCGAGTCAGGGTATCGCTTTGGCGATACGGTAAGCTCTTCGAAACAGATTCAAGGGCTGGGCGCTGATACAAATCTCACTTACACCACGCCTGCTAGCCGTGTCCTCCGCCGAGCTCGCGCACGATGCCGCCGACAAATGCCTTGGCATCTCCAAACAACATCAGGGTGTTATCGAGATAGTAGAGAGGGTTATCAATACCCGCGAAGCCAGGATTCATGCTGCGCTTGATGACCATCACGGTATGGGCCTTGTCGACGTCAAGGATTGGCATCCCGTAGATGGGGCTGGAAGCATCGGAGCGGGCGGCCGGGTTAGTAACGTCGTTGGCGCCAATCACCAATGCAACATCGGTCTGCGGGAAGTCTCCGTTGATCTCGTCCATTTCAATCAGGCGATCATAGGGAATATCGGCTTCGGCCAGCAGCACGTTCATGTGGCCGGGCATGCGTCCGGCAACCGGGTGAATGGCGAAGCGCACGTCTACGCCGCGCTTAGTCAGAGCATCGTAAAGTTCGCGCACTTTGTGCTGCGCCTGGGCCACGGCCATGCCGTATCCCGGAACGATGATGACCCGGTTCGCGGCAGACAGAATGGCCGCGGCTTCTTCCGCAGTCGCGCTGCGAACGGGGCGCGCTTCTTCTCCCGCAGCGGCCGAAGTTTGCACCTGACCAAAGGCTCCGAACAAAACGTTGGTGAAGGAGCGGTTCATGGCCTTCGACATGATGATGGAGAGGATGAGGCCCGACGATCCGTCGAGCGCGCCCGCGATGATGAGCAGCTTGCTGTTCAGGACGAAGCCCATGGCGGCGGCCGACAGGCCGGCATAGCCGTTCAACAGCGAAATGACTGTCGGCATGTCCGCGCCGCCGATGGGGATGATCAATAACACACCGAACGCCAGCGCGATCAGGATCATGAACGGAAACAGCGTCCTCTCTTCCGGATGCAGAATCAAAGTTATGGCGATCGCTAAGGCGGCGGCAAGCAACAGAAAGTTGACGAGGTTCTGCCCTTTGTAAGTCAGCGGCCGCTGCGGAAGGATCTCCTGCAGTTTGCCGGCGGCCATCAAGCTACCGGTGACGGTCAGGCCGCCGAGAATTACCTCGAGCGACAGCACCGCCATCATGAAACGCGAGATATCGGGAGTGCGCAGATAAAATTCGGCCGAGCCCACCAGGGTCACGCAGAGCGCTCCAAAAGCGTGACTGAGTGCGGTTCGCTGCGGAACCGCAGTCATCGCTACTTCCCCCAGCGGAATCCCGATGATGGTGCCGAGCACCAGCGCAATCCCGATCAGCCGGTAGTCCATGCCACGGTTGAGCAGCGTGCCGCCGATGGCCAGCACCATGCCGATTTCGCCCGCCCAGATGCCGTGCCGGGCTGTGGTTGGCGAACTCATCCACTTCAGCGAGAGGATGAAAAGCACGCTCGCGATGAGATATAGAAGCTCGATGAGGACCTGGATTGCTCCGAGTTCGGCTGTCATTACTTGGCCGCCGGTTTCGCCGCGGGACGGCTGGATTTGAACATCTTCAACATGCGGTCGGTGATCAAGAAGCCGCCGACGATGTTGCTGGTGGCGGCGACCACGGCGATGAATCCAAAAACCGTGGAGAGCGTGCTCTTGTGCTCGCCCACAAGCACGATCGCACCCACCACCGCGATCGCGTCCAGGGCGTTGGTGAGCGACATCAACGGAGTGTGCAGCAGCGGTGAGACCCGCCGGATCACTTCAAATCCGATGAATCCGGCGAGCACGAAAATAAAAAGTGCGTTGATCAAGGCCGAACTACTGTTCATCTTTCCTCCGTCTAATCCTCAATTAGTACGAACCTGCTCGCGGAAGAGCCGGGCGACACCCCCCGTCTCTCCACCATAGGACTGTCACGGTGCCAGCGCGGGCAAATTAAAAAACTCTCGGACCCGAGCCTGCACGATCTCGCCACCGCGAGTAAGCAGAGTCTCGCGAACAATCTCATCTTCCAGGTTTAGATTCAACTTTTGATCCTTAATCAGATGAGTCAGAAAGGCAGTGATGTTGCGGGCATACATCATGCTCGCGTGATAAGGCACGCCATTGGCCAGGTTGATCGCTCCGATGATAGTTACGTCGTGCTTGACTACCGTCTCGCCAGCTTCCGTGATCTCACAGTTGCCGCCACGTTCGGCGGCTAAGTCAACGATCACCGACCCGGGCGCCATTCCCTTCACCATCTCTTCAGTTACCAGCACCGGCGATTTTTTCCCCGGAATCACCGCCGCGGCAATCACCACATCGCTTTCCTGCACCACTTTTCCGAGCAACTCACGCTGACGACGGTAAAAGTCTTCGTCCTGTGCGCGGGCATATCCGCGAGCGTCCTGTGCGTCCTTGGCTTCGATGGGGAGTTCGACGAACCGCCCGCCGAGACTCTGCACCTGCTCCTTCGCCGCCGGCCTTAAATCGTAAGCCGAAATCACCGCGCCCAGGCGGCGCGCGGTCGCGATCGCCTGCAGTCCGGCAACGCCGCATCCGATCACGAACACGCGGGCGGGAGTGACGGTTCCAGCTGCCGTGGTGAGCATGGGAAAGATGCGCGGGTGGGAGTCGGCGGCCACCAGCACGGCTTTATATCCGCATACGGTTCCCATCGAGGAGAGCGCGTCCATGCTTTGGGCGCGCGTGGTGCGTGGCATCAACTCGATCGAGAACGCGGTGACGCCGGCGTTCGCAATCTCCTGCACGACCTCTTTCGAGCCGAACGGGCGCAGAAATCCGACGAGTATCTGATCGCGGCGAAACAACGGTACATCCTGCTTCCCCGTAAGGTCGTTGGAACCGTAGCAAAGAATCTGCACGACAATGTCAGCGGCGGCAAACACCGCGGCGCGATCCGCAACAATCTTCGCGCCCTTGTCGGCATATTGGGAATCAGGATAGCCGGCCTCGTTGCCTGCGCCGGATTGTATATGGACTTCGAATCCGGCCTTGGTTAGCGTCGGGAGAACCGCGGGCACGATCGCAACCCGCCGTTCCCCCGGATAACTTTCTTTCGGAACACCGATGATCACGAAAACCTGCCTGTATGATTCTCTATATCGCGATGGAGAAGATTTGGAGCCGCCCAGCTCGCATGAATCCTACTCTTGCGGGCAACTTCTGAAGAACCTTGGATTCTAGTTGAGCGGATGAGTGCGCGCAAATGGCTTTTCGAAAACACTTAAGTTTATAGCGCGAGGTTCACCTGAAGGCCATGCTCCCGATCACTGGAGGCTGTCATGTCGGCGCAATTTTGAACGATCCACTCGGCGCCGGCGTCTTCGAGGTCGCGGCGAATCACAGTCGTGAGAAATGCAATTACTCTGGCGCCAGCGGTCTTGCCCGCGCGAACTCCAGCCGGCGCGTCTTCGACCACTATGCAATCGGAGGCGGCAAACCCAAGCTTCATCGCCGCCTTCAGGTAAGGCTCGGGATCGGGCTTGCCGATCTTCACGTCGCTCGATGTGATCATGTTCTCTGGAATGGGCAGGCCCGCGGCTCGCAAACGCACCTCGGCCAGCCGTCGCGTGCATGAGGTCGCAATGGTCCAGCGATCTCGAGGCAGGGTGTTAAGGAGTTGCCGCGCACCTGGTAACAGCACCACACCATCGAGGTCCTCCATTTCCCGGCGTTCGACTTCCCCATCTTCGTAGTCAATATCCGCATTGGGAAGAAGCTCGCGAATGGTGGTCCGACTGGGACGTCCGTGCGCCACGCGAATCACTTTCGCTGGATCAAAGCCGTGGTCAACCGCCCACTGATGCCACACCCGCGCAACTGCCGGAGTGGAATCGATCAGCACGCCGTCCAAGTCGAAGAGCAGCGCGCTACAGCGGATCGCAATCATCTCATCTACATTGCTGCGCGAGGCCAAATAAAGGCGACAACTCGGTGACGGTGACAACCGCCGTAAACCGCCCTAAACTGAAGATCCGCGCGGCCAGCCAGGACCGCCAGCAAATACTTCCCCGGTGAGAATGGTGAGCGCGGCAGGAATCGAACCTGCGACCCACGCCTTAAAAGGGCGTTGCTCTACCAACTGAGCTACGCGCCCCACCATGTTGCATCTACTGGCTAATAAAGCACTTAATTGAGACTTCCTGAAGCCACCGCCGGAGCACTTTTTGCTGCGGTGTCAGTAGTGGTGTCAGTCGGTTTCCCATGGCCAGCGGGAAACAGTATAACAGCTTCTTGGCGCTTCCTTTCGAGCGCGTCGAACGCGGAAAGCTTCTCGACCGCGGCCGCCTTGTGCGCCGGAGCGAGGTGTGCATATCGCATGGTCATCTGAATGTTGAGATACCCCATCAAGTCCGGTGCGCAGATCTACGCCGGCCATGACCAGACGACTGGCGAAGGTATGCCGGAGATCGTGCCAAGTAAAATTCCTGATCTTGGCCTCGGCCAGCGCATTTTCGAACCAGTGGCGAGCATCCTGTAGGGCGGCACCGCCGCGCTCGGACGCAAAGATCGGTCCCTCGCCTTTCAGAAGTTGAGGGAGTCCTGATAGGCGGCGTGGGCCTTGCTCGTTAGGTGCTCTTTGCCCATCCCTCTACTTCAGCACAGATTCCGCTCGTGGGACAGGCGGGTTGGTCGAACGCTTACGTTTGAGTTCCGGCCATGCATCCCTCTTTTCTCCGACTCTCCATGGGAACGCTGGTTTGGGCCTTCAATTGAAAATGACGATTCACTAATTCTGAAAGCTCGCAGGCGCATTAAGGCGAACTACTTTGCCAGTATCCAGCTCGTATTCTGCCTCGATCACGCTAAGCTCGCCCGACTTCACCGCACTGCGAATGATCTCGCTGTTTCCTAAAATATCCTTGGCACTCTGATGTACGTTTTCCTTGATCGCTGACTCGATGAGATCATCTGCCTTGGCGTAAGTCTTTGCCTGAGTTACGGCAGGACCGATCTTATCCATGATGGCATCAAGGTTATGGCTAGGCATCTTTTCGCCAGAACATGCAGCACTCACTGCGCCGCATTTCTGATGGCCCAGCACGACCAACAGAGGGCTATGAAGGTGGTCCACAGCATACTCGATGCTTCCCAGCGCCACCGCGTCAGCGACGTTCCCCGCCGTGCGCACCACAAAGAGATCACCCAGGCTTTGGTCGAAGATCAACTCAGGACCAACTCGGCTGTCGGAACACGAGAGAATGATCGCCTCGGGCGATTGTCCGGAAGCAAGCTTGTTGCGGAGCGCAACCAGCGCACGCACTTGGGGCTTGCCAGCCACGAATCGACTATTGCCGGCCATAAGAATGCTCCAGACCCGGTCTGCGGAGCGTCCGGCGTGGCTTGGAGCATGCGATGAGTGTTGTGCGGAAACAGCAGGCGCCTGTTGCGCGAGCCCCGAACCTACGAGCGATAACACGATATTCAGGCACAGTGTGCGCATCATAGATGGTTCCTCCGTTCTATCGTTCACCACCGTCCGACCGCGTCTGGAAAAAACGCGAGGCTATTGCAGTGGCGGGTCAATCATCCCCTGAAACGCCGTTCCCAGAAACTTCCCTTTCGCGTCGAAATTCCAGTTGAATACGACGGCTCCGGCTCGCGCGCAAGCGTGACACCCGTTAATCAGCGGATACTCTACTGTGAACTGGATTCCGCCATCAGGTCCCGCTTGTGAGTTGGGCCAGATCTTCCCGTCCCGGTCTCCCGGCCAGACATCCACACTGGGGAATTGTCCCTTGAGGTCTTGAAACTGGGAACTTTGTTTCATGGTTTTCACGTCGAGCAGCTTAAGATCCTCGACATTGACGATTCGCGGCTGTCCATTCAGCAGAAGAAGCCCGTAATTAGTATTGGCGCGCAAAGGATATGCAACCCATGCAAACGCTACCGGACCCTCATCCTGGAACCCCGTCATGATCCCAAGCTCGCCATGATTTTCCTTGTAGAGTTCCCGCGTAAACCTCACGGCGTCGGCCGGGGCGCCGGCCTTACCCATCTGGCCGATCATGCATTCCGCTGTCGACGAAAGGAGTTGATCGCAGGCAGCATGGGCCGCGGTGATGAACTGCGGTGGTATCTGCCAGACGGCCGTAGATTCAAACTTTGCGACTGGGTGCTTGGATTGTGCGGTCAAGCACACAGTCAAGGAAAGAAAAAGAACAAGAATCAACAATTGATAGACGTAACGCAATTTTTTCTCCTCAAAATTCGGCAGAAGCCACATCTTAAACCTAATTGCAGTAGAACTGACGTTTGTCGATTTTCAGGGCGCGGATCTTGGAGTCCAGCGTCGACGGCGGCAGGCCAAGCATATTCGACGACACTCTGAAGACGGGGCTCAGCATTTCCCTGCGACAATCGCCTTTTCTGAATTTGCTTTCCGACGGCGAAGTTGAGAAGACTTTAAAACTGATGACCCGTCCAGCGGGCACGAAACTCACGCCTGAAGTAGCCCGCGAACTGTGCCTGCGGGCGGGCAGCAAAGCCTATCTTGCCGGGGCGATTGGCAGCCTGGGCGGCGAATATGTGCTGGGATTGAAGGCGGTTAGCTGTCAGAGCGGAGACACGCTGGCCGAGGAGCAGGTGACCGCGGTGTCCAAAGAGAAGGTGCTGGATGCGCTGGGCAAATCGGCATCCAAGCTGCGCAGCGAAATGGGCGAATCGCTGGCCTCAGTAAAGAAGTTTGATGTTCCCCTACCAGAGGCGACAACGTCTTCGCTAGAAGCGCTGAAAGCATATAGCCTTGGCCTAAAGGTTTATCACGATAAGGGTCCCGCCGCCGCCTTACGCTACGATCAACAGGCCATCGAGCTTGATCCGAACTTCGCTATTGCCTATTCGCAAGTCGGGGGCGACTACAACGGTATCAACGAGGTTGGACGAGCTCGCGAGTATTTCAACAAGGCATTCCAGTTACGGCGATTTGCGAGTGAGCGCGAGAGACTAGAGATTACGGCCGGTTTCTATGGCACAGTGACCGGGGAACTGGATAAAGCTGCCATGACAATTCAGCAGCAAATTGATAGTTACCCACGGGTTGGCGGAGCTTACATCGATTTGGGCATAATGTACGCCGAACAAGGCCAGTATGAGAAAGCTACGGGGCTGATTAGGCAAGAGATGCGCCTCTCACCGGGACGTGTGGACGCGTATGAAAACCTGGCGGGCTGCGATCTTGCCTTGCAGCACTTCGATGAAGCACGGCGGACAATCCAAGAGGCGCAGACGCAAAAACTCGATGACTCTTTACTTCACGAGTACCTTTACGCTCTGGCTTTTCTGGGAGCGGACTCCGGAGCGATGGCCGAACAGCAAGCATGGTTTTCGGGCCAACCGGATTATGAAACCATTGGGTTAGCGCTGGCAACTGATACTGCGGCTTTCGCGGGGCAGATAAGTAGGGCGCAGACGTTGGCCGAGCGAGCCGCTGCGGCTGCCATCCGCGCTGACAACAAAGAAAGTGGAGCGACCTGGCGGGCGAATGCTGCTTTGCAACAAGCCGCTTATGGCAATACCAGAGAGGCTCGGCACGCGGCGCAGGAAGCTCTAAAACTTGCTCCGGCGAGTCAGGGAGCGGAAGTCGAAGCGGCACTTGCATTTGCTATGGCAGGCGATACCGCGCAAGCCGGTTCCCTGACCCAAGATTTAGGAAAGCGCTACCCACTGGACACCCAGATACAGTTTCTTTGGCTGCCAACGATTCAAGCCCAATTAGCTCTGCGTAGAAACAACCCGACCTCAGCAATCCATGGTCTGCAATCTGCTTCAACCATTGAATTAGGTGACATCCCGTTCGTTAACAATATCTCCTGCCTCTACCACGTGTACGTCCGGGGGGAAGCATACTTGGGAGTCGGACAAGGCAGTGCTGCCGCAGCCGAGTTTCAGAAGATTCTCGACCACAGCGGCATCGTCTGGAACTGCTGGACGGGAGCGTTGGCGCACCTGGGAGTGGCGCGCGCGAATGCCTTGCAGTCGAAAACCTCGCAGGGCGCGGATGCCGATGCCGCCCGCGTCCGGGCGCTCACCGCCTACAAAGATTTCCTCACCCTCTGGAAAGACGCCGACTCCGACATCCCTATCCTGAAAGAAGCCAAGGCGGAGTACGTGAAGCTGCAATAGCCCGACAAAGTGGTGCCTCGTTGCCTCGGACAGACGGATCTTGCTCCGCCAGTATCGCAAGACGCTCGCTGACGGCATGGAGTTGCTCAACTTCGTTTAGGATGGCCTCAAAAGCCATGAGCGGCACCGCTCGGGACTTCGCCGTCGGGAATGGTCAAGTGTGTCCTGGCGACAACGCGGGTAACGATGTCTTCCGCGTAATCGCGGTACAGGGTGTGTAACGTGCTGCGCCAGCCTATCAGTTCGCCACGCACAAACTCAGTATTCCACCCTGCGGGGTCCTTCTCGTGCTCAACATAGAAGGTCCTCAGAAGCAATTCGCCCTGTTCTACTAGGCGATTGATAGTTTCGGCGTTTTGCAGTGCTAGGTGGATGGCTGCCCTCCTCGGCGCGAATCGAGCGCATGCTGGTTGGTGGCGCGAGAAGACGGACGTAGGTCCGCCTTCTCGTGGCCCAACCAAACTCAGAGTGTCTTTTACGTGGTCACGAGTTCGTGCTGCTGGAGGGTCGAGGTGACAACGTCAAAGGTGTGAACCTGGGGCGTTCCCTCGATAAATCTTGCCAGCGTCTTCAATACTTGCGGATAGGTATTGGTGTTGTAGTTGTCGGCATCTTTCTTGTTTTCCCACAGACTGATCGCGGTTACATCAACTCCGCCGGGACCGGCGAAAGTGATTTCGTCCTTAAAGCCATTCTGCTTACGAAGCAAAGGCAGGACGTCTTTTTCAAAAGCTCGCGTGTAATCGGACAGCATATTCGACTTCAGATGGAAAGAGACATTGCGTGCAAACATATAGGCAACCTCCTAAGGTTGTAGTCGCTAAGAGGAGAGAACTTCAGATGGGCTGACTTAGTTTCAGGGAACCTGAAAGAGGTGGAAGCCACCTCACCTTTAACCCTAGCCCTCTGAAACGCTATTGTCAAACTGCCGAATCTCAGAAAGACAGCAGGGCCGAGCACCGAAACTGCCGACTTCACCAAAGTGCTTTGGGCTCGAGCCCAATCGCCATACGGATTGCTGCCATCTTTAGGAGGACCAGCAAGAGTGTGGATCGTAGTCCCATTCCAGCCGCCGCTGCCGTTCGGTGATAGTTCGAATGCTGTCGAAGTTCCGGTACCGAAGACGTCTCCGGCGGCATCTATAGTCGGCCCGCCGAAGTTGGGTGAGACGCTGTAAACCACTTGCTCTGTCCAGGCGCCAGCGGACGGGCTAAACTCGGACACGCCGTCGCACGCTGGGCTCGACGCAGCCTGCATCCTGCGCTCATCCAGCCGTGACGTTGGTGGCGGAAAGGCTATACACTTTGCATTTATGCTGCGTTCTTCGTTGTTCCGGCCAAAACTGGTGTTCCATGTTGGCCCGATTATGTCGTGCGCGATTCTGTCTTTCGCGATTCTGTCACCGACGCTGAGCCACGCGTCGAAAAAGAAGCAACTGCCCGCCGTCCGCTGGACCGCTGGCGCGCCCGGTTGCATATTCGAACGCACCGATGACGGACATTACCGCTGGACGATGATCGGAAGTGACCTCACCGTCAAGCTGCTCGTGGATTCACAGGAACTGGCACAGAGCCGTCACCGCTTCTATCGACTGTTTGGCGCGTACATAAGTGTGACTTATACCGGCCAGACTAAAGTTGAGTTTCCGGCGGACGTGCGGCTCGACTTTGTTCGTCATCACGACGTTCTTGAGGGCTACGAGGATCCCGCGGAACTCTCCAACCGGTTGCAGAACGACGTGGATACTAAAATCTTCGAAACCGAGCGCAAGATCAAGAAGGATCCAAAAATCGCCGATGAACAAACGGCTCGCTTGCGCGTATACCAAAAAGAAGCGGCCGAATTCATCGAGTTTCTCAGCACCCAAACCATCGATCCCGCTGGCATGACGCTGAGTCCGGGCAATCCTGAAGCCCACGGCTGGGTCTTATTCGCAACCAGCAACAAGTGGATCGGTCCGTGGAAAGAGCGCGAGGATTTTATTCTTAGCGTCTGGATGAAAGACAAAATTTGGCAATTGCCTTTCTCGCTGCCACCGACCGAAGGCGACGTGATTCTGCGGAAGGCGCCCGATTAAAACACTTGTCGCGCAAGAGTTGCCGCAAAAGGTTGAGTGGCACGCGCCGTCAGGGTGTGTGGACAGTTTCATAAAGCCGCGGGGCGACTGCCGCGATAGGTGTCTGTTTGGGCGGACCAAACCCCATCACCCCATAAACTGCCAACACTAGCATCAGCGGATCGATTTGGCGCCGGAAGTACGTTTCGACGTGCGTGAAGTAGTACACAACGGGGAAAAACAGAAACACAAGAGCATAAAGAGCGGCAACCGGCTTATTTTCCCGAAACGCACGGCGCAGGCCAATAAGGGTCAACAGGGTAAAGAGTGTGCTGAAAACAATATTGATTGGGTCGTCAGGTTCCTGGGCTAGATAGTAAGGGCTGAAACTCCAAAAATGGGTCCAGATATAGACGATGCGCCTCGCGGTTACCACGGCGAACCAACCTGGGTGTGCGCGGATGAGTGCGACCGCCCTTTCTTTACATTCCTCCATGTAGGCGATCTCGCCAATTTGCTTAAACTTCTGCCACTCCGCCTCGTTGTGCCAGGGACCAATCTTCTGCGTCAAGGCCGAGCTTACGGAGGCGCCGGCCCAATACGAAGTGTCGCCATTGTTGCCGTTGAGCAACTCCAGTCCCATCGAATCCCGAAAAGGAATGAAGCGGTGAAATACTTCATAGTTGCGAATGAACCACGGACTCACAGAAATGATGATGGCGAGCGAGGCGACCGTAAGGGGCACGAACCAGCGTTCTCTCTGCTGGTATAGGCGGAAACCGATCCAACCAAACATGACCGGCAAAACGGTAAGTACAACAGGGTCGGTGAGCGCAGCAAATCCCCACAGTAATCCATAACCGATCCATGTCCATGCACCCAAGGTCCATGCACCCAGACCTGCCGGGCGCTCAAAATTCAACGTCATCGAAAACAGTAGAGTAAGCAGCAGCGTCGCCAGCCACGTCGGCCAGATGCGCTCCGCCTGCCAATAAATCGCGAGGGGAAAGAGCGCCCACGCCCATGCCGAGAACAGCGCGACCCGGTCCCCGAAAGACTTGCGGGCCGCGAAAAACACTGGCAGGCAGGTCAAGGCCGAGATTAAAGCCTGCAAAGAGAGCAATACCAGTGCGGATGCCTTGCTATAGGTCCCGAAGATCATGAAAACACCGGCGATCAAATAGGGATAGACCGGGGGTTGCCAGGCTGTCGGCCCACTGTCTTCGAAGAGAGGGTTGCCAAATCCACGACCCTGCACAATGGAGTAGGCGACTCTGCCGTTTTCGAACCCAAACATAAAATGATTATGTGCGGGACTCATCTGATCAGGGTAGAGAAACCCAACCACGGCCAGCCGTATGGCTAGAGCGACAAGGACGATACACTGTTTGCGCTCGAAGTACCTCGCGAATTTTTTACGGGCAGGAACGGCGGGTGTCGCTGGAAGTTGCATGCTCAATAAGATTAAGGACGAGTATCCAGCTTAGCAGGAAATGATTTTGCGCAACCGCCGATACTTAGTGAAGATGCTACACCATCCCGGACGAGAAATTAAATCTCCGCGGTGGAAGTTGCACCGGCATGCACGCCCCGGTCTTAGGATGAAAATCATATGTCGAAAAGCGCCTTCCACGTGCTGAATTCGGGAACTTGGCGCGAGGTTGGGTGGGGTGCGCCGAAAAATTGTGCTACAGTTTCGTGCTCATAGTTCGTGCATGGTTCGTGCATAGTTCGTGTTCAAAGTTCAAGCTCATGGAGCTCACTCCAAAAGCGGCAGCGGAGGCCAGGAAACCCGCGGCCGTGTTGTACTGCCCCGTCTGCGCCATGGAAGTCGGCGATCCGCTGACGTGCCGTGATTGCTCCGCCGTCATCTGCCGGCGCTGCGGAACGCCGCTGGAAAATTCGGATGAACTGGCCATGGGATAAAGCTCGTTGTTTGCTGCTCGCTATGGGCTGTTCGGAACCGAAAGGCACCCGCCTCCTGCGAGCCTCCACGAATGACGAATAGCGACACTAACGACGATCGACGAACGGCCAACGACTTAATCTGCGGATGAAGAACTAACTAACTAAGAAATGAACACACCTCCCGCTTCCCTGGCTACCGAAGCCGAAACATCCGGTGAACAACCGAGTCTTGTCCGTGGGCTTGGTTTGCTCGACTCCGTACTGTTGCTCGTGAGCGGCATCATCGGCTCTTCTATTTTTCTCACCGCCAAAGATATTGCCGGGCCGTTGCCGAATCCGACATTGTTTTTTCTGGTGTGGGTCCTCGGTGGAGGGATTTCTTTGTGCGCCTGCGCCGCCTTCGCCGAACTCGGCTCCATGTATCCCGACTCCGGCGGACAGTACATCTACCTCCGCGAAGCTTACGGTGACCTGGTTGCTTTTCTCTATGGCTGGATGTTGTTCGCCGTCGCAAATGGCGGCTCTATCGCGGCACTCTCCGTGGCTGCCGCAGCCTACATGGGGAACATCATTCCGGCAATCTCGCAGCAGCATGTGATTTTCTCGCTGGCGGGTATGCCGTTCACCCGCGCCCACGCGGTCGGACTGTTGCTAATCGCCATCCTCACCTACGTCAACGTTTTCGGACTGCGCTGGGGCGCGCTCCTCCAGAATGTTTCTACCTGGACGAAGTTCACCGCCATGGCGGCGTTCGTTGTCCTCGGATTCGCCATCGGCAAGGGACATTGGTCGAATTTCAGTTCGCAGGCGCCGGGCGGTTTAAACCAAGGAATGACTATGGGACTGAGCCCCGGACAGTTGGTCTCCGCTGTCGGCGTCGGCTTGATCGCCGTCTTCTGGGCTTATGACGGCTGGGTGTACATCACTTGGGTCGCTGGCGAAGTCAAAAATCCACGGCGCAATGTGCCGCTGGCCATGGTGTTGGGTGTACTCGCGGTCGGCGCGATTTATCTTGCGATGAACATGACTTATGTTTACGCGCTGCCGCTGAATGAGATCGCGAAGCACGAAACCATCGCCCACGCCGCCGCGGCCGTGCTGTTTTCGCCGGGTGCTGCAGTGTGGTTGTCGGCGATGATCGCGGTTTCGTGTTTCAGCGCGGCGGCGACCTGCACCCTATCGGGCGCGCGCGTCTATCTCGCCATGGCGCAGGACGGCGTGTTCTTCCGCCGCATGGCCGTCATCCATCCCAAGTGGCGCACGCCCGCCTTCAGCCTGATCGGACAAGGCATTTGGGCTGCGGTGCTCACCATGAGCGGACGCTACGACCAGCTTTACACCTACGTCATCTTTGGCATGGTGCTCTCGTACACGCTGACCGTCATCGGCCTTTTCGTCTTGCGCTGGAAACGGCCCGACGTTCCCCGCCCTTATCGCTGCACCGGTTACCCATGGCTGCCCGCGATCTACATTCTGATCGGGGTCGCGTGGACGCTGAACACCATCATTGAGCGGCCAACCGAGGCGTTCTGGGGCGCCGCAATTGTGCTCATCGGCGTGCCAGGATATTTGTATTGGAAGCGCAGGAGCCGGAAGGAAACAGTTATGGAATAGAGGATGGTCGCACCGGCAGGGCGCACACACCGCCCTCGGAGAAATTCTCTGACTCGGCACCGAAAGCGTGGTTGAAGCGGGCTCGATAATTCTCCCATGCAATCGTCGTCGTCAACTCGACAAGTTGCGCGCTACTGAATTGCGTCCGCAGTTTTTCAAACAGCGCCTGGGGAACCTCGACCGGTGTGTGCGTCATGTGATCGGCGTAGGCGAGAACCAGCCTTTCCGTTTCGGAGAACAGTTCGCTTGTCTCGTAATTCTGGAGGGCGCCGATCTTCTCCGCTGGGATTCCGATACCTCTGCTGACCGCAGAGCCTATGTCAATTCAAAATGGACAGCCCACGAGCGTTGCCACGCGCATTTCAGCCAGGTGCTTAAGCCTGGAGTCGACCAGCGAACTCGCCGCGAGCGATTGTTCCATCTGCCCGTAGCCCCACAAAATTCTTGCGTGATGAGCCGTGACCTCGACCGGTGCGATGACGCGCCCTAGCTTGCGTTTTGTCATGCCGTAAACGATTCGAGTCAACAGCCCGCTCAGCCAGTCCTGCCGCTTGGGGTCGGCTCCCGCGACACGTGCCATGCCATTGCACCTCGCAAATATTCTATAGCAACTCTACACAGGCACCGCCGTCTTCCGCTTCGGATTGAAGAATGGCAGCGACACGACCGTCGCTGTCGTCTTCATTCGTTGCGCTTCGATCGTCAACTCCATTTGCAGCTTGGTGCCGGGCTTTGAATACTCCGCGCCCACGCTGGCCAGTGCAATCAGCTTCTTCAGCAGGGGAGAGAACGCCGTTGTCGTTGCCTTGCCCACCTGCTTGTCATTGGAATGGGAATCGGCGTAAACGGGGACGGCGACGCGCGAAGCCTGGCT
>Ga0116134_1000654_pt1 | contig 17772 bp, 14 predicted proteins | sample June2015DPH_19_5_FD_89737 | JGI IMG/M metagenome (GOLD analysis project Ga0116134, IMG submission 89737) | Peatland microbial communities from SPRUCE experiment site at the Marcell Experimental Forest, Minnesota, USA - June2015DPH_19_40 | ecosystem: Environmental > Terrestrial > Soil > Wetlands... | reverse complement strand
TCCCCAAAACTCTGGAAATGCGGCGCCAGCACTTGCACCCGCAGCGGACCATACGGAATCCCGTCAACGCTCGTCCGCCCCTCTGCGTCCGTCTTCAGATCCATCTCTCCCTGCGCCTGCTTCCCCTTGCGTTTTACCGGATGCAGTACCACCGCCGCATCCCTCACCGGCTTACCGTCGGAGTCGCGCACCACCACAAACCGCAAACGTGACGTCGGCCCCTCATCCTCCTGAGTCCACGCCAACCCAGCGCCGAATCCCAGTACGATAGCCACCACCATCACCATCGAAAACTTTCTTTTCATATGCAACCTCACCCGCACCTCTGTCATTGCGCCTCTGATCACTGCGGTCTCTGCTCCGCCGGTTTCTTGTCGTCATTTTTCTTCGCGTCTCCCTGATTCGGCTGCGACGAGTACTGCGCCCCCGGACGCTTCAGCTTCACAGTGATCTGCAACTCCGGCTTGTTGATCTCGTAGTCTTCCCCAAAAGTCTGGAAACCCGGCGCCAGCACCTGCACCCGCAGCGGACCATACGGAATCCCGTCAATATTCGTGCGCCCATCGTTGTCTGTCTTCAACTCCATCCCGCCGCGCGACTGCTTTCCCTTCCGATCCACCGGATGCAGTACGACTGCGGCATCCCTCACCGGCTTGCCGTTGTAGTCGCGCACGACCACAAACCGCAATGCCGACATCGGCCCCTCATACTCCTGGGCCCACGCCCACCTAACCACGCCAAACCCAAGCGCGATCGCCATCGCACTTACAATCAAATAACGTTTCTTCATGTCAGTCATTCTAGACTCATCTGGTAAACAGTCCACTAATCCCTGTGTAATTGGCGATGCTGCTCCAGTTGAGCATCAGGATTGGATGTCGTAAGGCTTGGCGTCGGCCTGAAGTGAGTGTCATCTGAAGGTGTGGATTATATCGGACTGGCGGGCTCGGTCCGCGGAAAAAGGCCTACCAACCTGGCAGGCCTTGAGATCCGGACAAGAGTCAGACAGCAGTGGCGCTGATACGCTGCAAACGGGACATTCGGCGCAGTTTATGCACTTTAACCAATGGCTATACCTGCCTTGCTCTCCTTAGCTGCCCTGCCTAGGGCAATGGGTTTACTGAAATGCAGCCGCCAAAGAAGTAATTTGCGAGCGGAGGCCCGGGCCATCCGCTTCGAGTTAATCTAATGATCTTCTGGCGCAGCTTGTTACAGGTTCGCGGCAAGAAACGGAGTGTCGCTTTGCCCTGCCGGCATGAGAACCTCGGGCATGGTCAGCACTCGATCGAGCGCGTCGGCGAGAATAAAGGGAAACTCGGAAGTCAGGAGGTTGACATCCAATTGAAGAGCACGGTGGCTGTAGATGCGGTAGACGTCGAGTGAGCCGCGCTGCCGGTTCGAAGTTGTCACCAGGTCCAGCGTCAGCTTCCATGAAGGCTCGTTGGAAATTGCCACCATGTGAGGAGATTTGCTCCAGTGAAAGTGGCGGTTGGTTTCGCCGGGCATCGCTTGATCACCGGGAAACGACTTGAGGTGCAATTCGAACGCATCGAAATCGTTGCTCTCGAAGGCGGCAAGCAGGACGCTGCGCACCTGATCGAAATCGCCGGCCACTTTGAGTTCCTCGACCGCGCGGCGCACCAAAAGATTGTTGATCACGATCTGCCGCTGGCCAATGGCGCGCTGCGCCACTCGCCGCAGTTCGCCAAACTCGAGGTAGTTCAGGTGCTGGACTCCCAGCCAGATGCCGGTCCCCACGATCGCCAGCACCAGTCCCAGGGTGCTGCCGGTCGGCCAAATCAGGAATATGCTGAGCATGGCAAATATTGCGGAGACGGCGTAGAGAACGATCACCACCTGGCGATGCGAAAAACCCATCTGCAGCAACTTGTGGTGGATGTGTTCGCGATCGGCGGTGAAAATCGGGCGCCCGCTGATCAGTCGTCGCAGGATGGATAGCAGTGTTTCCAGAATCGGCAATCCGAACGAGACCACCGGGATGGCAACGGCCACGAACGTCGGCGCTTTCTGCGCTCCGGCCAGAGCCAGCGCGCTGAGCATGAAACCGATGAACAGGCTGCCCGAGTCACCCAGGAAAATCGTAGCTGGATTGAAGTTGAAGCGCAGAAATCCGAGGATGGCGCCGGCGAGTGTCACGCTCATCAGCGAGAACAGCCACGAATGATTAATCAGCGTGACGACAAAAACCACGATCGTCGAAAACAAGGCCGATCCGGCGGCCAAACCATCCAGGCCGTCGATGAGATTGAAAGCATTGGTAACTGCCACCACCCACAATATCGTGAGCGGCAACCCGACGAACCATGGCAACGAATAGGATCCGAAGATCACTGGCAGATCGAGAATGCGCATTCCGCCGGCGAACAACATGGCACCGGCGATCGCCTGCACGGCAAACTTTAAATACGGGCCGGCGCCGTGGAGATCATCGTAGATGCCGAGACAAAAAATCAGGCAGGCCGGAACATAAATCCGGAGAAGCGTGGTGGGGGCGAGTCCATCAACCACGCGGGGAAATATCAGGGAGAGCCCCAGCCACACGCTCAAGCTGGCCGAGAAAGCCAGGAAAATCGCTACGCCACCCAGTCGGGGAAGAGGAGATTCATGGATATGGCGACCGTGCTGCGGGAGGGAAAGCCATCCTCGGCGCGTGGCCATGTCTCGCACTTGGCGCGTCGCCACAAATGATACAGCCAACGAGAATGCAAACAGCCCAAAGAAGAGGAGCGTCAAAATCGGACTTCCCTTTCGGCTAAAACAAACGGCATTTCAGGCCAAGCTCGCAGAATGGATTCTCCGTCTCTTCTTCCAGACGAGGTTTTCTTACCAAGCGAAGGAAATTCGTAATATTTGGTTCCAGGAAATATACATCACCCGGCTTGCTGTGGGCAAATGTCTCTGGCAGCAGGATGACTGGCATGCGACCATGGACAGCAGATGTCAGAACATTTGGCGTCGTGGTCAGAATCGCGCAGGTTTCCGCCGTGTTCCCACTCGGGTCCCTCTAGCGACCTACGAACGCGAACAATTCGGTAGTGATGCAATATGCGGTAGTAGGCTACTTTGTATTCTGCTGCTGTTCTCGGCGTAGCGACTCCAATAAATCCATTGCTTCCTGATCGCTGCAATTGGAATGATCTGCCACGAACTGTTTCGCTTGTTCTAGGGTCACTTTTGTTGCGGTGGGAGGAGAATACGGTTTTTTCTTGCTGTCGGAATCGGACTGCATGGACTTATCACTCCTTTACGTGGGACTACCACACTTCCCACACCGTTCTTCATTGTTTGGCAGCCTGCTCGAGATCGTTCTTCAGCAGGCTGATTTCTACGCGTGTACCCCTCGTGCGCTTGGCACCAGAAGCGTTGCCCATCCCAATCACGTAGATGCGGTAGGCCGGAATCTCGTGGTTCAACACCAAATAACGCATCACCGAGTCCGCCATCTTCCGGGAGTTTGCGATCGCGGCTTGGCCCTGACCCGAAGAGAAGCCCTGCACTTCGATGACGTAACCGTGCTGATTCTTCACCTGGGTAGCTATCTCATCAAGCGCGTCCTTGGCCTGCTTGCTCAACACGGTCTGGCCGGTGCGGAAATGAACCTCGGTCAGCGACGCGGACTTGTACTGATCGATGTTCCCGACCACTGTCTCGACTGTGGAGAGGCGGGTGTCAACGGCGGTCGCCGTCTGATGGGCCATCTGAGCCGTGTTGGCGGCCTCTAGCGCATGCTCATCGGCCATCTTGGTCTTGGTGGAAGCCAACTGAATGCCTTGCTGGGCACGGGCATCCACGTCCCTGATCATTTTTCTGTTCGACGCGGTCAGCTCATCGAGTTCGTTGACCCGGTCCTGGATGCTCTGCACCTGCCGCCGTACGTACTGCTTGCTGGCAAATGGGTGCAAGACGAGCCAACCCAAGCCGGGCTCATCGCCCTCCCAGAAATCCTGGTCCTTCCTAGGTTGCAACGGTTCCTTGCCGGTGGCCGTCACGGGCTGTGAAGGTGGAGCAGTTTGATCCGCAGATGCTGCCGGCTGCGCGCTTGAATTTGAATTGGTTTGCTGCGCGAACGCGGGAAGCGCAAGTACTGTGGACAAGAGCAGCGTTATGAATATGCGATTGTTCATATCATCTTCCTTCCGAATGGGGAGCCTGAGGGCTCCACTCCAATCTGATGGCCAGTGCTGGCGACATATGGCTACGAAACCAGAAACATCAAACCCGGGAAACGAAGTCTTCCTCCTGGTTACGGATACGATGCCAAACTGCCGGAAACTTTGATCTCTAATGTGGCAATGACATTGTAGCGCCGAAGCGGGGGGTACCGGTCAAGAAACTTCGGTTGCGGAACAATTCTCTTGGCAGGAGTTGATACTGAACAGGCGAAGATTCCCCGAGGCCGCCACCAGTCATCAACGCAGCGTTAGGACATCACCAAATCACTCATTCGGGTTGTGCATCTGCACCGCGCGGCTTAGAATCATGTAGATCTATGCAGCGCATTCCGAATTTTCTCTCGCACCTCTTGAACCCGGTGGTTGTGCTTCTCATTGTTGGGTTGCTCCAAGTGGCCATGGCACAGGACAGCGGCCCTGTGCAAGACGCTACCCATCAAGGCAACGCAACCACAGAACCATCGAGAATTGCCACTCAGCCTCCGGCTGGATCCTCAGAACAAAAGACCACTCCGCCGGCCAATTCGTCCGCACTCGTCATCGGTCCTGGAGATGAGGTAGAGATCACAGTGTACGGCGCGCCTGATCTTTCCGTGCACACTCGCGTGAACGCCGAGGGAAACATCTCGATGCCGCTGATCGATTATGTTCGAATAGCTGGCCTCAGTAGCAGTGAAGCGCAAGCGGCCATCGATGCGAAGTTGCGCCAAAATAACATTGTTAACGATCCGCAAGTCGCGGTATACGTCAAGGAGTACACCAGCAGCGGAATTTCCGTGGCCGGCGAGGTCACTAGGCCCGGTGTCTATTCGGCTCTGGGGCCGCACAGGCTATTCGACATCCTGCAAACCGCCGGAGGGCTTTCGGAAAAAGCCTCGGGTTCAGTTACCATCTCGCATCAAGGCAACGAGCAAAACCCTGTCACAGTTGAGCTTTCGAAGAACCCGGCGGAGATGGTACGCAGCAACGTCGAATTACATCCCGGTGACACCGTGTTCGTAGCTAAGGCAGCGATGGTTTATGTAATAGGAGAAGTGACTAAACCAGGCGGATACATCTTAAACTCGACCGGCGCCGTGACAGTGTTGCAATTAGTGGCCGCAGCGGGAGGACCAACGCACGCTGCTGCTGTAGGCGGCACCAGGATGCTGCGGCGGACCCCGAACGGGTTGCAAGAGCTACCAGTGCCACTGAAGGCCCTCCTGCGCGGCAAAGCTGCAGATATTCCAGTCTCGGCCGAGGACATAATCTTCGTCCCGAGCAGCCGCATGAAGGAGTTTGTTTCTGCTAGTACATTGGTTGCTAGCAGCACTGCCAGCGCGGCTGTATACCGAATTTATTAAGATACAGGTACCCCGCTTCTTTGCGGCATCCGCTTGAAATGTGGAACGGAATCTAGAGTGGAAATCTTTCTGTCCCGCCAGGCCTGAGCAAAATCACGGCAATGGTCTTTAGCGCAGTGGCATCTCCTGGCCCGGTTGCCGGACTTGGGGGCCGAAACACTTCTAATGCTGACACTTTTCGAAACGAACCGCTACGATTGCCGGTTTCTAAAGTAGATAAGAATAGATTGCGTGAGTTGCAATTGCATATGCATGTGCACGATCCGCATCACCCGCATGCAAAGACACACTAGAGCAAAACTGGATGGGTGTTGCTCATACTATCCGTGATTATGGGAAAGGCGGCCATGACCATATAGCCGAGCGCGTCTGTGATGTGATCGAGTCCTGATGTTTTATCCGGTATCTTCGATCTCAGACAGTTCCCTTCTGACCCAGTCCGGCACGGGCCGAAACTTCGCCTCTCGGGCTGGGATTTGTCGCACGGAGGTCAGCACTTCGTCTGTGCGATAGCGTGCGATCATCATCCCTAGAATCTCTTGAACGGTATCGAGAGTCGTGGTTAGTCGTGGGGCCAAAGCCTGCTGGGACGAGGTCATGCAACCCTCCGTGAACATATTCGCTTTTTCTTCGCGTCAAGCCTAGCACCTAGTTGCGACCGGTGCAACATCCGAACCCCGGCATACAACAGGCACCGGCTCTTTCCGCTGCAACTCCGCTATGCGTAGGGTTCGTCCGAGTAGCTGATTAGAGCCTCAGGAATGCCGCCGGCCGCGCGCTCTTCGGGAGTGGACTCAACATGACGTGTGATGCGGAGGAACAGCAAAACCAGGTCTGAAACCTAGTTCCAGCCTAACCCTAAATTGGCGCTAGCCACCGCTTGCGGACGGATGACATTGGGTAAGGTTTGCCGACCACTCGTCCAGAATCACCAAAACCACCGTGCTGGATACGTGAACGCCATCACATTCTCTCGAGCGATCTCTGTGGAAGTATGTACCGAATGCTAAGCTTCTGATCCAAGGATAAAGAGCGTGCCTACGCAAGCCACGGTTAGCTCGGCAACACGGAGAGACGAACGGGAGTTGCGCGAGGCGCGCTTCGCCATGCGTCTCTCCCTGATTTTTGGTTTGGCAATGTTGATCGGGAAGACCACAGCCTATTTCATGACGCATTCTGCGGCCATTTTTTCCGATGCAGCCGAGTCGGTCATCCACGTGATCGCCGTGGGGTTTGCGAGTTTCAGTCTCAGGCTCAGCACTAAACCGACTTCTTCTCAATTCCTCTACGGTTACGAGCGGATCACCTTCTTCTCCGCCGGATTTGAAGGGGCAATGATCGTCGTGGCCGCCATGGCAATTTTCTTTGAGTCGATCTGGAGGTGGATTGCCGGGCTGCAGCTGCAGCACCTGGGAGCAGGCGCCTTGCTGGTGTTAGTGGCTGGAACACTCAATGCAGGTCTCGGCTACTATCTTCTGCGCACCGGCCGGCGCACCAACTCACTCATTCTCGAAGCCAATGGCAAACACGTCTTGACCGATAGCTGGACCAGCTTTGGCGTTGTGGGAGGGCTGGGGCTAGTGATGCTAACGCACTGGAAACCGTTCGACCCTCTGGTGGCCATGGCGGTCGCCGCAAATATCCTCTGGTCGGGAGGACACTTGGTCTGGCATTCGGCGGTCGGACTGCTGGATTATTCTGATCCGAAAGCCGGCCGGGAAATTCGCGACAAGTTGGATGCAATTTGCTCGGAGTTGGCCATTCAATACCATGGCGTCCGCTTCCGAACTACCGGATACCGCCTGATCATCGAAATACACTTGTTGTTCCCGCGCCTGACATCGGTCAGCGAGGCACACCGCCTCGCAACCATTCTGGAAGAACGCCTGCCCGCCGAACTGGGGATGCCCGCCGAAGTCACGACTCACCTGGAGTCCTTAGAAGACCATGCCGATGTCCACCGCGAACAACACTACACGGGGAAACCTGAGTAGACTGCGTGGAACGCGCGAGAGTTTCGCTCCTGGTGGTTCTCCCCGAGTCGCCGACAATTCGTCCGCTGGGAGCTCGAAACTCCACCCTCTTTGGCTTTGACTCAACGCTGAAACCCACATTTCTACGGCTCGCAACCCGTGCTGCCGATTCCAGGGAGGATGGGCAACGGCCCCTGTTTATTGGCGGCAAGAACTGCGTTGAAGGCAGCGAGATCCTGTTCGTTCAACTGCCGCCAGTTCGCGAGATCCTTGTCGAGAGCATCGCAACTTTGTCGCGCCGCGGACTGAACGGTGTCTGGGGGAGGCATGTCGGCGCTCTCCACGCTGAAGATGAGGCGGGCCAGGTCGCGGTTCACGGGCCCAAATCCCGGAGCGCGCTTGGTCCCGTTGTCGATGGCATCGATCTTCTTTTCGAAGTCGGCCACCGCATCCTTTGTCTCTTTGGTGGCCGACTGCTTTAACGCATCCGTCGCTTCGGTGAAAGCTTTACGAAACCCGGCGACCTGGTAAAAACCATCAAAACTCGCCTTCATTCCCCGGCTGATTCGCTGCGCTAAATCAAGTTGCTCGGACAGGTCGGCCGGTGAGGAATGAGCCCGTGGATCAAGTTCCACCGTCAGAGGCTGTCGCAAGGTTTGACCGCCAACCCGTAGTTCGATTGTGTACCGGCCGGGCAAAACCAGCGGTCCGCGAGGTTGCAGGCGCGGCGTGAGGCCGGGTACCGCGTGATCGGCCAACGTGTATTCGATGTACTTGAGCAGTTTGCCGTAGTACCCGTAAGGAAGCGAAGGCGGGGGCGGATAACGCAGATTCCACACAAAGCGATTGACGCCCGCCGCCTTGGGCAAAGCGGCTTCTGGAGCAAACCAGTAACTGGGGGCATTGGCCAGAAGATACGCGGTCGGCTTTGCTTCGCTGGAAAATCGCGCCACCTCGGTGCCCTTCCCGTCGTAGATGGTTAGCGTCAGGTCACCCGCCGGCGACGTCTTCAGGTAGTAGTCGAGGATCGCTCCGTCGGGCGGGTTCTGGCCGGCCGGAGTTTCGATGGGATAGGGCGTGTCCTGATAGTTCTCCCACCGCACACGCAGGGCAGTTGCAGGCACGAACAGGTGGGCATCAGCGGCGGTGATTTGGGGACTGATTTCGCGCAGGGGAGTAATGTCGTCGAGAATCCAGAGGCTCCGTCCGAAGGTCGAGATTACCAAGTCGTTGTCATGCACTTGGAGATCGGTGATGGGTGTTGCTGGGAGATTCAAGGAAAATGGCTGCCAGTGGTTGCCGCGGTCCCATGAGACGTATACGCCGGTATCGGTACCGGCATACAGCAGCCCTTTACGCTTGGGGTCTTCGCGCACCACGCGGACCATTTCGTTTTCCGGAAATCCGTTGACGATCTTCTGCCAGGTCCGGCCGTAGTCATCGGTGCGCGCAACATACGGAGGAGTGGACTGTCGTGTCGCACCTACCGTCAGGTAGGCGGTGGCCGGGTCGTGACGCGAGGCCTCGACGTAGAGGATCTCGGTGGGTTCGGCCAGTCCGAGCGGAGAGACGTTTTGCCAGTTCTTTCCGCCGTCGCGGGTGAGTTGGACAAGTCGGTTGGTCGTGCCAGCCCAGATTACGCCCGACTGGATGGTTGACGGTGACAGGGCGGTAATGGCTGGCGGAGACGGCTTGTCCGGGTCGGGCTTCTCCGGTTCCTCTTGCTCGCCATAGCCAGTAAGGTCAGGGCTGATCTCCCGCCAGCTCTTTCCTCCATCGACCGTCTCGAGCACAAACTGCATGCCTAAGTAGAGGGTGGATGCATCCTGGGGCGAGAAGGCCAGAGGCGGCATTTGAGAGGCGCGATATTTTTTGCCGCGCTCGAATACGGTTGCGATTTGGCCGGTCGATTTGTCGTAACGGACCACTGAGCGATACCAGCCCTCGCTATAGACGAGGTTGGGATGCGCCGGATCGGGAGTTATGAATGCGTACTCAAATCCCCCCATGGAAAACCAATCCTGCAGAAGGATCTCGCCATAGTCGCTGCGACTGATCACGCCGGCCGTACCACTGTCCTGTTGTGCTGCATAGGCGCGGTAGGGGAATAAGTTGTCGGTAGAGACGTGGTAGAACTGTCCGGTCGGTTGGTTGTACCAGGAACTCCAGGTTTTGCCGCCGTCCACCGTGACGATCGCTCCCTGATCCACACCGAAAATCATGCGCGCTGGATCGCGCGGGTCAATCCACGCCACGTGGAAGTCGTCGCCGCTGGGGGCTCCAGCGAAAGCTTCGAACGTCTTGCCACCATCGGTGGAGCGGTACATCGAGGTCTGCGATACGTAGAGCACGTCGGGATTCCGGGAATCGACGAAGACACGACTGAAATATTCATTGCCAATCACCCGCGCGTCCTGGGTGGACTGTTGCCAAGTCGTGCCGCCGTCATCCGACCGGAAAAACCCCTGCTCCAGAATTGCGTACATGCGGTGTCCACCGGTTCCCGGAGCGACCGCGATGCCCAGCCTGCCGCGAGCCTTTTCAGGCAGACCGGTGCTGGCAAGAGGAGTCCAGGTCGAACCCCCATCTCCGGACTTAACGATGTCTGAGGTCGCTTCTGTCGCGGAATCGCCAGAGCCGAATCCAGGATGATAGAGCACCGCGTACAACGTGCTCGGATCGCCGGGATCGGAACAGAGGTCGACGACGCCGATCGAGTCTTCAGCGGAGAATACCTTCGTCCAGTTCTCGCCGCCGTCGACGGTTCTAAAGATTCCGCGATTTGCGGTTCTTGCTGTTGCTGGCATCGGCCGCCAAAGTATCCCGACGCCGATCGAGTTTCCGCCCACCACGGCGACGTCGGGATTTTTGGGGTCGACAATGATCGCCTGTATAAAGGGCACGTCCCGCAGTCCCACGTTCTTCCATTCGTCGCCTGCATCCGTCGAGCGATAGACACCATTGCCCCGCGTCTGTTCCCCGGTTCCGACATACAGAACGTTAGAATCGGACGGAGCTACCCCAATCGCGCCGATGGACGCGACCCGCTCTTTGTCGAAAATCGGGTGCCAGACTTGTCCTCCGTCGGTGGTTTTCCAGACTCCACCACCGGGGGTACCGAAATAATAGTTATTCGGGTCAGCCGCGCCGGCGACGGTCGTGACTCGCCCGGCGCGAAATGGGCCAATCAACCTCCACTGCATGCCGGAGAGTAGCTTGCTGTCGATTGGTTCCTGACCCGAAAGATTGATTGGCAAAATGGCGATGGAGGCGATGAATGCAAGAAAGAGCCGGAGGCGTGCTCGGCACAGGACTGTTTTCATTTGGATTCCCATGTTCCGAATCGCACCCCGTTCCGGGTCGCATCGTGGTGACATTTAGCCGGATTTACGCTACCACAGTCTAGTTCACATTCTTGCGTCATAGTTCAGGATCACTCTTGAATTAGCTAACCGGCAATTATTCCGGGCCAGGAGTCCTCTTCGGGGAAATCTGCCTAAAACGCTCGCAGCTTGGCTGACATCCAGCCACGAGACTTCCCGGAAGCCCGTTTGTGGACCGCGTCACGTTTGCCCCCGGGTTGGCGACCACTCGAAAGAGGTGCTCCACCACACCTCCACGGCATCGGCGTTAGAAAACCTGCCCAGAATTGCTCCCGTGGAACCCCCGAAAAGATTGCCCTTCTTGATTTCCAGACTTGGCGTTAGGAACGGGTAGTTTTCTAACCCGGCCTTAGCAGAATTGCTTGCACTCGTTCAGAAGCCGGTCGACGAGTGTAATCGGGAATCAACAACTATCCTCTCGATCCCCCCATTCCATCGCTTTCATTGACTTGCCCCAACATCCCGCCTACCATTGCACGAGTCCATGATCGGTCAAACCATCTCGCACTATCGCGTTATCGAGAAGCTCGGCGGAGGCGGGATGGGCGTTGTTTATAAGGCCGAGGATCTGAAACTCGGCCGCTTCGTCGCCCTCAAATTTCTGCCCGATGACGTGGCGAAAGACCTGCAGGCACTGGCCCGTTTCCAGCGCGAAGCCAAAGCCGCTTCTGCTCTGAATCACCCCAACATCTGCACCATCTACGAGATTGACGATCAGAACGGGCAGGCCTTCATCGCTATGGAGTACCTTGAAGGCGTCACGCTGAAGCACAAGATTTCTGCCAAACCGTTGGAAGTCGAAACTGCGCTGGAATTAGCTATCCAGATCGCTGACGCACTGGACGCGGCGCACTCCAAGGGAATCATTCATCGCGATATCAAGCCAGCTAACATTTTCATCACCGCCCGCGGGCAGGCGAAAATTCTCGACTTCGGGCTGGCCAAAGTTACCGCCAAGCTGGAGAGTGCTGGCATGAGCGCCCCGACCCTTGAGGTGGAAGCTCATCTCACCAGCCCGGGCAGCGCGGTGGGCACGGTCGCCTACATGTCGCCAGAACAGGCGCGCGGGGAAGAGTTAGACGCACGAACTGACCTGTTCTCATTCGGCTTGGTTCTGTACGAGATGGCAACCGCGCGTCCAGCATTTTCCGGCGGAACTTCCGCCGTGATTTTCGATGCAATTCTGCACAAAGTGCCGGTCTCGCCCCTGCGCCTCAATCCTGAACTTCCCCCGGAACTTGATCGAATCATCAATAAAGCGCTGGAAAAAGATCCCGAACTGCGCTACCAGTCCGGCGCCGAATTGCGTGGTGACCTGAAGCGCTCGAAACGCGATTCAGGCTCTGGACGTTCCAGCAGCGCTTTGCCGAGCGCGGCTGAGTTCCCTGCCGGCTCATCTGCAAGCGGCACGGCGAAAATAACGACACCACCCGCCAAATCATCGCGCAACCAATACATTGCCGCCGCGGCAATCGTCGCCCTCCTCGTGCTCGTCGCGGTGGCCGCGTACTATTTCCGCAGCCCCTCCACCGGCCCGGCCAAAGTCGCGCAGATCAGCCATTGGAACAAGCCCATGAACCGCGCGGTTCTTTCTCCCGACGGCCACACCGTGGCATTCACCTCGCCGATCGCGGGTTTCGACCAGGTCTTCGTGATGCTGGCTTCGGGCGGCGAGCCGCTGCAGCTCACCAACGACTCAGTCGATAAGGTCGTGGAAACTTTTTCGCCGGATGGCACCGAACTCTACTACTCCAACGACTTCACAGGGGAAGATATCTTTGGTGTGCCCACTCTCGGCGGGACCTCCAGCCTCGTCGCCTCCGGATTCGGCATGGCGATCTCTCCCGACGGAAATTCTTTCTTTTTCATAAAGAGCCGTCGCGGCGAAAATGGCGTCTTTCGCAAGCCCAAGGTCGGCCTCGGGGAAGAGATGATCTTTCGCTCTCCGGAGGGCTCGAACCCGGCAAACATACTGCCTTTCCCAGACGGCAAGGACCTGCTGATCACCGCGGGGAATGATCAGGTACTGGGTTCAACAACGCTGACCCTCCACCGGGTTAATTTGGCCACTCACGCTTCCCAGAAAATCGGCGAACTATCCGGCAGCCCAACCGGCCTCGTCTGGAATGATCCGGGCAAAAGCTTCCTCTGCAGCCGCACCGTCAACGACGTCACCAATATTTGGGAATACCGCGTGGCCGACGGCAACCTGAGACAAGTGACAACCGGCGCCGGTCCTGATCTCTCACCCATGCCCGCACCCGCCAGCAAAGGGATTTATTTCGTGAACGGCAGGCGGTCGGGCTTCCTCACGGCTTACCACCCGCAGACCAAGCAGTCGTTCGACTTAACCAATGAAGAAGCTACACAGCCCGCCCTTGCCTGGGATGGCCGCCACGTCATGTACATCACCCTTTCGGGCAACGCACAGCAGGGCGATCTCTGGTTTTCCGACGTAGATGGCAACAACCGTGTCAAAATCACCTCGGGAACCGAGCTGATAACCGTTACGTTTACATCGGATGCTTCCAGGTTGGTATTTACAGCCACTGAGGGTGGCAAGATAAAAACCTACATCGTTAAAACCGACGGCACCGGCCTTCGCCAAATTCCCTGGTCGCCAGAGTCCGGCGGCTATGGGTCGGCCAGTGCAGATCCGAACGTTTTCTACCTGGGTGGTCGCGAGACCGATGCGACCGGGATTTCCACCTGGAAAGTCGCCGCGGACGGCTCCAACATCGAGAAGGTAGTGGATAATTGCGGCGCCATCTGGGATTCATCACCGGACGGCAAATATCTGCTCACCTCTCTAAACTCAACCAGCGGATCGCCCAGTATCAGCGAATTCTCTCTGGCCGATCGCAAGTGCATACCACTACTACCGGAACTGACCACACTGGTTGTGCACTTCTCCGCCGATGGCAAATCAATCCTTTATCTGGGCGCTTCGCGCGGAGAGACGACGATCTATCGCCAACCGTGGCATGACGGAAAGATAACCGGGCCCGCCCAAGCAGCTCTCAAGCTTCCATTCGCATTCCGCCAGGGTTATTCCGGCAATGCATACGATTTTTCCAAAGATCTTTCCACCGTCGTTTACGCCCGCCCCGCCGGTCACGCTGATCTCTATCTTCTGAGCCAGAAGTGAATATCTCGGGGCAAACGAGTACGCGAAACTGCAATACCGCAATAGCAGTCGTAACGATGGGCCGTCGGCGAAGTGAGCTTCGTGACTGTTGAAATCAGTTAGCACAAGCTTGCGCCGTCTGTTCGCCTTTTTTGGCGTCAATGAGTGAAATCGGGATATTTCAACAGCTAGGCCCCCGCTAGCCTGTCACGACGGGGTCAAAGGAGCCCTTGATCGTGGACACTTTAGGGCCGTGACAAAAGTAATTAACGGAAGGCTCAAATCCTTGAAATTCACTCACGAAACCCTGCAAACTACCCCCAAAGTTAGGAAAGGTAGAAGTATGGAACCCCAACCACAAGCCACGATAGCCCGCCGGAGGAGTGATCGCTTCTCGATTGCGTTTCCGGTGGAGGCCTCGGGGATTGATCCCTCTGGGAAGCACTTCCGCGTGAAAACCAAGACAACCGCTGTCAGCCGCTACGGCTGCTGTCTGTCCCTGCCGCGATTGTTGCGGCCCGATCAGGAGATCACCTTACGCCGGGTTGGCACCAAAGAGAAAGCCAGCGCCCGCGTGGTGGCGCCGTTAGGGCCGCACGGGAAAGGATTCCTTTACGGAGTTGGCATGGACGAGTCGTGCGAAGCCCTGTGGGGCATCCATTTCTCCTCCTCATTTTACGAGAAGCTTCTGGACACCATGTATGACGGCGTCTATTTCGTAAACCGGGCGCGCAAGATCACTTACTGGAACGCGGGTGCCGAGAGAGTATCTGGGTACAACGCCTCCGACGCGGTCGGAAAGCACTGTTTCAACAACTTCCTGGGGCACGTGGATGAGACCGGTAAGCCGCTGTGCACCAGCGAATGTCCCCTTAGCAAAGTGATAGCAGACGGGCGCGCCAGAGAGGCCGACATTTACCTCCGGCACAAGGCCGGACATCGCGTACCGATTACCGTGCGCATCCTACCCATGCGGAACAGCCGCGGTGCAATTGTGGGAGCGGTGGAGGTCTTCAGCGACTCCACGGCAAAGACGCGAGCCGAAAAACGAACCAGCGAACTAGAGCACTTGGCCTTCCGAGATTCCCTGACCAACCTGCCGAATCGGCGATTCCTGGAGCTAAAGGTGGCGCAGGCCTTGCAGGATCAGCAGCAGCTTGGCCGAGAGTGCGGCCTGCTGCTGTTCGACCTTGATCACTTCAAACAAGCCAATGACATCTACGGGCACGAAGTAGGCGATGCCGTGCTGAAAGCGGTCGCTGAAACCCTGGTCCAGAGCCTGCGCACCGTGGACCTAATCGGTCGCTGGGGCGGGGACGAGTTTCTGGTCTTGATGCCCGACGTGCATGCGATTGATCTGGGCGATCTGGCCGAGCGCTGCCGGGTCCTGATCGCGCAGTCGTCGGTCGCTCACGGCACAACCCGGGTGTCGGTCACGGCGTCCATCGGTATCACTACCCTGAGCCACACCGATTCCGCGACGACGGCGATTCGCAGAGCGGACGAGCTGATGTATCAGAGCAAGCGCTCTGGTGGGGACCGAACCACCGCGGGGTAAACCAAACTCGGGCCGATCCGTTGACATGAGCAACAGATCTGGCGGCGCGGCCTCGACCTACGCCTGATGTTCCTATGGCCATAAAGAGAGTGCATTGATCTGCGTCATCGCGTCTCGGAGGGGACGGTAGGACATGTACTTTCGTAACTTTCGACTTTTGATTGCCCCGTAGGAAAATGCAAGCCCATGCCCTCCCCCACCTTGTTGTGCGTCGACGACCGTCCACAAGCTCTGGAGCTTCGCAAAGCGAGTTTGGAATCTCATGGCTATTGCGTCAAGGTCGCGTCAAACGGCTACGCCGCGCTGAAGATGTTGGAGGAAGCGTCAGTGATGGCGGTTCTACTGGAGTACAAACAAGAGGGCATGGACGCGGAGGCCATCGCCTGCCATATCAGGAGACGGTTTCCAAACCTGCCGATCATCTTGCTTTCCGCGTACTCGGAAATGCCCGAGCGAATCCTTTGGTTAGTGGACGAATACGTGATGAAGAGCGAACTGCCGGAACGGCTGGTTCCGATCATCGCGCGGGCGTTCCAGCGTGGTAAAGCAGCCGCGTAAACATCCCTTTCCACCGCTCCCGCCAAGAAATTCCCTGGAGGAAGCAGAACGACCAGAGGATCTGACCGGGAAATCTGCCATGGGGAACGTAATGTCCTGCGCCAAGACGAATGACAAGCCCGAAAGAAGAAACACTCCGACTCCACAACACACATTGCGCCTAGATCCTCCGCAAGGCTGCATTTATAAGACTATTCTCACCTCGGCGGAGCGCAAATGGAGTGACTATTGAAAACAGATTTCGCTCAAAACCCCCCACAATGAGTGTTAACGCGATTTTTCACCAACTATCGGTCAAGAGCGTTACCGCATCTTGGGAGTTTGGCTACGGGGACGTACATGGTGACCGCGAGTACAATCATCTGAGCTTCTACGAGCCGAAGCGAATAGCCCGAGGTAGAATCTCAAAGCGTGATTCCAACTCGTCGATTCGAAGGAGTGGCGTATATGCGTCCGATTCAAATCGCGGCGGCGCTGTGGCTGTTCTGGACTGCAACAGTGTTGGGCTTCTCTGCGGGCAGGTCGAAAGACAACTGTGTCGAAGCTCCACAGCCATTCGAGAGTCAATATCAAGAGGCGTTCCGCGCTTATAAAACCGGCGATGATCAGGCGGTGAAGGCGGCGTTGGAAAGCCTCCGGATGCCCTTGAGCTGGTTTGCCGAAATGTTTGGCGCGGAGAAAGCGCCAAAGGTGGAAGCGCAGTATGCAGATGAGTTCGAGTATTTCGAGTGGCATACTTTGAGCGAGTTTCACTCGATTGATAAGGCGGAAAAAACAACGATTAAGACCGTCACTTGCGGTGCGTCTTCACCGAACCCTCCTCCAAAGCCCGCACCTGCTTCGCTAAAGCCCCTTCCCGAGGCGAAAGTGTTCCGTACGTCGTACAGCACGCAGCATCAGCGATTCGGAGAATTCAAAGCCGAGGGTTGGACAAACCTCTACGCGGAAGTGGACGGTCACGTTTGGTTCTTCGGCAGCGGAGGATATCCCTTCTGGGACCCTGTTGGTCACGCGGATATGTGCGCCAAACCGGGTGAACAGACGACGCAGGGCAAACTGATTACGCGGGTCGAGCCCGAGTATCCGGAGAGCGCAAAAGGTAAACATGTTGGGGGCGTGGTGCGCGCGCGACTCACCGTGGCGAAAGACGGCACAATCTCGGAGGCCGAGATCATGACGGGCGATCCGCTTTTAGCGGATGCAGCCAAGAAAGCGTTCTTGCAGTGGCGCTACACCCCATTCACGAATTGCGGGCAGCCGATGGAAAAGAGGATCCTGGTGCAGGTAACGTTCACTCCGCCATCCTAGAGACGGAGACTCTGAGATAGCAACTTCGCTGCGCGGTTGACGCAATCAGGCGAGGCGATAGCGCTCAAAACCCCTGAACCCATCTACAGTGCTCACGCTTGCATCGCCCAGACGATATGCCGTAGTTCCAATGGTGCGGCATGGGGGCCGTCGCCATGGGCAAACACAGAATCTAATATGAAGTTCTCGCCGGGAGCGAACCCATTGGCCTTCCGGTCGTTCCGAGTTCCGAAGCTAAGAGTCAAAACAGGCAAAGCCGGTTAGCTCTCCTTCGGCGGCAAAGTCAGGCCAAACACCGAAATCTGCCCCTGCCCAGCTACATTCACCAC
>Ga0116134_1000653_pt1 | contig 17780 bp, 11 predicted proteins | sample June2015DPH_19_5_FD_89737 | JGI IMG/M metagenome (GOLD analysis project Ga0116134, IMG submission 89737) | Peatland microbial communities from SPRUCE experiment site at the Marcell Experimental Forest, Minnesota, USA - June2015DPH_19_40 | ecosystem: Environmental > Terrestrial > Soil > Wetlands... | reverse complement strand
GAAGGAGCTTCGATTCCCGAGGAACTGATCGCGGTGTGCGCGAACCTGGGAATGCCGGCGATGGCATTGCTCGATCGCGATGGAGTGTACGGCTCGCCGCGTTTCCATCTCGCCGCAAAAAAGGCCCGGATCAAAGCGCATATTGGGGCGGAAGTGACGTGTGCGGCGTTTTCACCACGGAGACACGGAGACACGGAGGAGTACAGGGGAACTTCTAACTCGACAAGAACTTCAACCCGCCAATTGAGCACAAAACTAGAGAGATGCAAAGAAAGCAATTCCTCCGTGTCTCCGTGTCTCCGTGGTGAATGTCGTCTTCCGCTGCTGGTCGCTTCGCGCACTGGATATCAAAATCTCTGCCGCCTGATTACGAAAATGAAGTTACGTGTTGGACGCAAAAATGAAGAAGGAGCTTTCGCGTCGAGTTCTGATTTTGTCGAGCACGCCGACGGTTTGATCTGCCTGACCGGTGGAGAAGAAGGACCGTTGGCTGCGGCGCTCCAGCAAGGTGGACCGCAAGCGGCGTTCGAAGCGGTAAAACGACTAACGGAAATTTTTGGCCAGTCCAATCTTGGCCAGCCTAATGTTGGCCAGTCTAATGTTTACGTCGAATTGCAACGGCATTTTCGTCGCGAGGAAGAATATCGAAACCGGGTTGCGATCGAGATTGCGGAAGCTTTGCAACTGCCGCTACTCGCGACCAATGGCGTGAACTATTCCACGCCTCGGGAGCGCGAGTTGGCGGATGCGTTCACCGCATTGCGGCATCATCGCACGCTGGCCACTGCCGGACGTTTGCTGGCGCGAAATGCCGAGCGCTATCTCAAGTCTCCCGCGGCTATGCGAGCGCTCTTTGCGGATTTGCCGACGGCCATCGCAAACACGGTTGAACTTTCTTCACGGCTTGAGTTCACGCTGAACGATCTGGGATATGAGTTTCCCCGTTATCCCGTGCCGGAGGGAGAAACCATGATGTCGTTTCTGCGGGAGCGCACGCGGGAAGGAATGCAGAGCCGGTATGGGCGGGCGGATGCGGAACTGAAGAAGCGGGCGCGCCGGCAGATCGAACGCGAATTGAACTTGATTGAACATCTGAAACTTGCCGGCTATTTCCTGATTGTGTGGGACCTGGTGCGCTTCTGCCGCGAACAGAAAATTCTGGCGCAGGGCCGCGGATCGGCCGCCAATAGCGCGGTTTGTTACTCGCTCGGCATCACGGCGGTGGATCCGATCGGCATGGAATTATTGTTTGAACGATTTCTTTCCGAGGAACGCGGCGAGTGGCCCGACATCGATCTCGATTTGCCCAGCGGCGACGAGCGCGAGCGCGTTATCCAGTATGTCTATCAGCGTTATGGACCACGCGGAGCGGCCATGACCGCCAACGTGATCACATATCGCAATCGCATGGCCGCGCGCGAAATGGGTAAGGCGCTGGGATTCGATCCGGAGACGCTGAAGCGAATTTCGGCGGCGGTGGCCACCTGGGAATTCAAAGACGAGAACGACGCGCTCGACCGTCGTCTGCGTGATGCCGGGCTCGATCTTACGCATCCGCGGATGCGCAAATATTTCGAGTTGTGTCTGGCCGCGCAGGATCTGCCGCGGCACTTAGGGCAGCATTCGGGAGGCATGGTCATCTGTGAGGGGCGTCTCGATTCCGTCGTCCCGCTGGAGCCTGCTTCCATGCCCGGCCGCGTGGTGGTGCAGTGGGATAAAGAAGACTGCGCCGACATGCGCATCATCAAAGTCGATCTGCTGGGCCTGGGTATGATGGCAGCGCTAAAAGATTCTCTAGAACTGATTCGCGGCCATTACAAAGAAGAAGTAGATCTGGCGCACCTTCCAGCGGACGATCCCATCGTATATTCCACGCTGCAAAAAGCCGACACCGTGGGGATGTTCCAGGTCGAGAGCCGGGCGCAGATGGCGTGCCTGCCTCGGCTGAAGCCGCAAAAGTTTTACGACATCGTGGTGCAGGTTGCGATCATACGGCCGGGGCCGATCGTGGGGAATATGGTGAATCCATTTCTCAAGCGGCGCCAGGGCAGGGAGGCGGTCACGTATCCGCATCCGTCGCTCGAAACGGTGCTGAGCCGCACGTTGGGCGTGCCGCTGTTTCAGGAGCAGTTGCTGCGCATGGCCATGATCACCGCCAACTTTACGGGCGGCGAAGCGGAGGAGTTGCGGCGCGCAATGGGCTTCAAACGTTCCGAGGCGCGAATGAAACCGATCGAAGAAAAGCTGCGCGCCGGCATGACGCGCAACGGAATCTGCGGCGAAACGCAGGAGCAGATCATCCAGTCGATTACTTCGTTTGCGCTTTATGGATTTCCGGAATCTCATGCCGCCAGCTTTGCCTTGATTGCCTATGCCAGCGCTTACTTGAAATGCCATTACCTGGCGGCGTTCACGGCGGCCCTGCTGAATAATCAGCCGATGGGCTTTTATCATCCCTCGACGATTGTGAAAGATGCGCAGCGCCACGGATTGAAAGTGCTGCCCATGGATGTGACGCGGTCGGATTGGAAGTGCAGTTTAGAGCCGTCAGCCATCAGCCATCAGCCGTCAGTGCGCCTCGGTTTGAAATATGCGCGCGGATTGCGCGAGCCGGCGGGGCAGGCTTTGGTTCGGGAGCGCAGCCTGGCGCCGTTTGCTTCGGTTCAAGATCTGGCTCGTCGCGTGCCCGAGTTGCGCAAGGATGAGTTGACGACGCTGGCGGAAATCGGGGCGCTGAATGAAATTGGAAACTCACCACGGAGGCACCCTTCGGCTGCGCTCAGGGCAGGCTCCGACGCGGAGAAAGGCATTGAGAGGAATTCTTATTCAATGGGTCTCAATCAAAAGAATTCCTCCGTGCCTCCGTGTCTCCGTGGTGAAAAGCTGTTTCATCGGCGCGATGCGCTGTGGCAAGTGGAGCGGGCGGTGCGTTGGTCGGGGCCGTTGCTCGATGAGCTGCCGGAAATTGATGGAGAATCTCCGCTGGCGGCCATGACGGACGAAGAACGATTGGTGGCGGATTTTCGCGCTACCGGGCTGACGGTTGGGCCGCATCCCATGCAGTACCGCCGGGCAGAGATGAAAAGGATGGGGATTTATCGCGCTTCGGATCTGGCGCAACTGCCGAATGGACGCCGCTTGCGAATTGGCGGATGCGTGATTGCCCGCCAACGTCCGGGGACGGCCAAGGGGATGATGTTCATGAGCCTGGAAGATGAAACGGGAATCGCCAATGCGATTGTCGCTCCCGATCTGCTGCAGAAGAATCGGGTGTTGCTGATATCCGAGCGCTTCCTGATGGTCGAAGGGATTCTGCAGAATCAGGACAACGTGATTCACATCCGGGCGGAAAAAGTTTCGCCGCTCCGCGTCACGCGCGCGGAAACGGCGTCACACGATTTTCATTGACACGAATCTGCAGACCTTCTCAGGCGGTCGAGAGCTTCCTGGCGTTGTGACGCAGCGAGCGGCCTTCGGACAGGCTGTAGAGTTCTTCTGCCAGATTCTTGGCGTGATCGCCGATGCGCTCCAGCGCCTGGGCGGCGAGAAGGATGTCGAAATTTTGCTGGCCACTCGGACTGTTCGGCTCGGCTAGATGTCTGTGAAACAAGGAATGACACAGGCGATCCACTTTCGGATCGGATTGAAGAACGCTCTGCGCGTGCGACACGTCACACTTGAGAAAGCCCTGATGAACCTGCTCCAGCATTTCGCACAGCAGAGAAGCCATCTCCACGAGCTGCCGCGAGTCCGCGGCCGGCAATTTTTCGCGGCGCGATTGCAGTTGCATCACCGCACTGTAGGCGAGGTCGCCGATGCGCTCGAGATCGGTGATGAACTTCAGACACGCGAGCAACTCACGCGCCTTGGCTTCGCCTACGCGGGTGATGGCTTCGGGCAGTTGGTCGTCAATCTTGCGTTCGATCTGGTCGAGTTCTTTTTCGCAATCCTTGATGGCGAGAAAAGCCAGGCGCGAACCGTCGGCGAGAAAGTCCCTGGCATTGAAGACCGCGTCGCGGGCGATCAGGCAGCCGCGGACGACGAGGGCCGTGAGTTCATCTTCGGCTAAATCTTCGTTTCGGGCCTGAGCACGTGGGCGAGCTTCCGTTGCTCGGGAGCGCGTCGAAGGCAGGCGCCGCTTTGCTCGTGACGACAGGGCCGGTTGTTTTCGTGCCATCGGAAACTCGCGCAATTCGAAAGCAGTTGCTAACTGCAAACAAGCTAGCATAAAGCGGGAATGTGAAAGGAATATAAATGAGCGCGGCGGGTGGGAGCCGCAGTTGATTTTCTTCGATTACTTTTTTTCGACCGCTGCGGCCTGCTCTTCAGCGCGTTTGGCGGCTTGCTCTCGGCCGAGTCCGCGATAGGCTCGCGCCAGCAAGCGCAGGGCGGCGGCGTTTCGCGGATCGGATTTGGTGAACGCTTCGAGATCGGGCAGGGCGCCGGCAAAATCGGATTGCTGAATCTGCGCTTCGGCCAGTCCGAGGCGGCCTTCGCCGTTGTTCGAATCCACCAGCAGCGCTGCCTCGAACTGGTCGGCCGCGTTCTTCGCGTCTTTTAGTTGCAGGTAAACGTGGCCCAACAGTAGCCGCGCAGATATTTGACTGGGCGAGAGCTTCAAGCTCGATTCGAGTGCATCGCGCGCCCCGGGCCTATCGCCGGACTTCTCCAGTGCCTGGCCCAATTCGAAAGCGTCGGTGGAATCCTCGGGACGCAGTTCACAAGCGCGTTTCAAGTGGACCGCTGCTTTCGAGAAATCTCCGGCTGCGAGTTCGAGCTCGCCCAGTTGGCGGAACGCGGTTGGCGAGGTCGGGTCGATCTGCAACGCTTTTTCCAAAAACTGGCGCGCGTCACTCGATCGATTGTCGTCAGCGGCGAGCATGGCGCGGTGCAGCAGGTTCTGCACGTCGATTTTATCTTTGGGATCGTGCAAAGCTTTCGCGGCCTTGCTGGCCTCACTTTGCGGCGGGAGCTTGGCCTCCCACTTTGCCATTTCCGCCTGCATGCCCTGCGTCTTCGAGCTGTCGGGAGCGTAGAGATTCTTCAGCTCCTTCGGATCGGCTTGCAGGTCGTAGAGTTCGGGCCGGGGAGCTTCGATCAGCTTAGTGTGCTCGGTGCGCAAGGCGCGCAGAGGAGCCCATCCCCAGCGGAGAGGATAGTCGGTCTCGCCGAAGAGGTCGCGATGGGGGGGCGGTTGCGCGCTGCTGGTTTGCGCGATGTTGGATGGCTCGATGAGGGGAAAGAGCGACTCGCCGTTCAGTTCCGGCGGTGCCGCGACGCCGGTCGCCGAGAGAATGGTCGGCAGTATGTCGGTGGTGCGCACCTCGGCATCAATCACGGTCGCGGGATGTGCAGCCGCCGAAGTTTTCAGGGGCATTTTCAGAATGAGCGGGATGTGCAGCGTCGAGTCGTAAAGAAACAGCCCGTGAGTTTCTTCTCCGTGTTCGCCCAGCCCTTCGCCGTGATCGCCCGTGACGACGATGATGGCGTTGTCGTAGACGCCAGCTTTTTTCAGAAATGCAATCCAGTGGGCGACCGCGGAATCGGCATAGGCGATTTCGCCGTCGTATAGACGATCTTTGTATTTCTCGGAGAATGGGGGCGGCGGCTCGTAGGGATCATGCGGATCGAACAGGTGAACCCAGACGAAGTGAGGTCCGGTGCGGTGTTTGTCGAACCAGGCTTCGGCGTGCTCGACGACTTCCATGCCGCGGCGCTCGACGCGTCCCCAGCGCTCGTTATTCCTGCCATCGGCGCTCTTGCTATCGGTTTTGGGGAAGTTATCGTAGAAATCGAAGCCGCGATCGAGGCCGGGAGCGAGCGTGTTGCTGTCGAGAATCACGGCTCCGATGAAAGCTGCAGTTTGGTAGCCGTGCCGCTTCAGCAGTTCCGCCGCGGTCACATGCTGCGGCAAGAGAGGGACGCCAAAATCTGTGACGCCGTGAACGCTCGGCAACAGGCCGGTCATTATTGTGGTGTGCGAAGTGTTTGTGATCGGGCTATGCGTGAAGGCCTCGGTGAAGCGGACACCATCAGCGGCGAGCGCGTCGAGTGCGGGGGTCTCGACCTGCTTGTATCCGTAGCAGCCGACGTGGTCGGCGCGCAGGGTATCGATAGTGATGAGGAACACGTCGGGAGCGGAGTTTCGTGCCGGAGCCTGCGCCCAGCTTCCGGTCCCGGGCCCAGCAATTCCAAGGTAGAGAATGCCATACAGAATGGCGAACTGTCTCATGAGCGATCAGCGTATCACAATCTTCCGGGGCAGTTGGCGGGCGGGTCGTGGCCGCAATGCGTGAATTTCGATCAGCTTGTGCTATCTCTGTGCGCTACCTCATTGATCGCGGCCGGTGGCCGTTCCCGCCGCGGCCGCTTGCGCTTTCTTCAGCTCCGCGAAGCGTTCTCTCTCGCTTTGCGCTTCTTCGGTTCTGCCGAGTTTTTCCAGAACGCGCGCCAGTTGATCGTGCGGGCTCGGATCCTTCGGGTTGAGTTCCGCCGCCTTCCGCAAAGAAGACTCGGCCTGAGCCGCCTGCCCCGCGAGCGCCTGCGCCTTGCCCAGGTTGCACCAGACGTCAGAATTCGTCGGGTCGAGTTCCGTGTCACGCTGCAAATAGGTCACGGCCGCTTCATATTTTCCGCTCTCCAGCAGCGAGCGCCCCAACTCGTAAACCACCGCGGGACTCTCTCCCGACCGGCGCAACTCCTCCTTATACTCGCCGATGGCTTCGTCGTTGCGACCAAGGCTGAAGTAGGCAAATCCCAGATGATAGTGTCCAAGTTTGATCGCGGGGTCGAGGTTCAGAGAGGTTTTGAATTCCTCAACCGCCTGCAAGCTGTGATTCGAATTCAGATACGCTCGCCCCAGCAGCATATGCGCGAGCGCGTTCGCCGGGCTGAGCTTGATCGCCGCTTCGAGTTCGTCCGCGGCTCCTGTGTAATCCGGCTGGCTCAATAAGACCAGCGCCAGATCAACATGCGTGGCGGAATCTTTCGGGTTCAACTCGCGTGCTCGCGTAAGCTGCTCCTGCGCCTGCTTGGAATCTCCGGCTTTGAAGTAGGCCACGCCCAGATAGTGACGGAATTGCGCATCGCGAGGCCAACGCGAAACCGCTTGCTGACCAAGCAGGACCGCATCCCGCAACTGGCCCGCGTTCAGTTCTTGCAACAACTGCTGGCGGGTTTGAGCTTCGGTCTGATTTTGCGTCTGCGCTGGCGCGGCCTGGCACGACAGACATACTAAAATCGCAACAATAATAAAGACGGAGGCCGGAGATCTGGGCCGCGGAAGAAGGCTGGTCATAGCGCCGCCGTGCTCGTCGTCGCACCGTTTGTCGTCGGAAGATTTGTCATCGTGCGTCTGTCATCGTATCGTTTTTGCGCAGCCAGTCGCAACGCGCTTGCCGGTCTCGGTCGCAGCGCGTCTCGTCGAAGGAGGTTTTATGCACGCCAAAGATTTTCTTCGGATGTTTGCCTACGATCACTGGGCGAATCGTGAATGCCTCGCCGCGATGCGTGCGGCCGGCCCCGTTTCCGCGGACACGGTCGGACGCATGGCTCACGTTCTTTCGGCGCAGAAGCTCTGGCTCGAACGTATCCTGAAGCAACGCCAGAGCATGCCAGTATGGCCCGGTTCAACTATTGAGGATTGCATGTTGCTGGCCGACGAGATGTCGTCGGCGTGGCGAAATTATCTGACGCCGCTTGCCGCGCAGCTTCCGCCCCGCTCGCTCGACGACCAAGTCGAATACCGCAACAGCAAGGGCGAGCCGTGGTCGAGCCGCGTGGAAGACATTCTGACGCACGTGCTCTTTCACTCGGCGTATCATCGCGGGCAGATCGCATTGCAGATGCGCTCTGCCGCAATGGAGCCCGCCTACACCGATTTCATCCACGCCGTGCGCCAGGGGTTTGTGGAGTAGAAGCAGACTAGAAAGTAGAGTGGAGAATAACAATGGATCGTGGAACGATATGGCACGTCTGGCTGCCCTTGGTCGTGGGGCTGTGGGTTCTTGGCTGGATATTTCAGTTCGGACCGGGGCCGCACGGACTGGCGCGCTCGATCGGTCTGCTGCTCGGTTTGATCGGCCTTGGCGGCGTGATTCTCGCCCGCTACACGCTGGGCCGTTCGTTCTCCGTTACCGCGAAAGCGACCGCGCTGGTCACCAGCGGAATCTATTCGCGAATCCGCAATCCTATTTACATTTCGGGAGAAATTTGCCTGGCCGGGCTGGTTCTCATCCTGTGGCGGCTTGACCTGCTCATCATTCTCCTGGTGATCGTTCCCGTGCAGATCATCCGCGCGCGCCGCGAAGCCGCAGTACTCGAAGCAAAGTTCGGCGACGCCTATCGCGAATACCGCAAGCGGACGTGGTTCTGACACGCAAGTATCCACGCACATTCTTTGTAACACGGGAACGGGCTGGGGGAATCTATTTAGAAGGAGGTTTTCGCAAAGCAAAAGTCGCGAATCGCACTGTCACGACCCATGCGCCTATGCAGATCGCCCCACATGATCAAGTTCCCGATCACTGCCTCTCCAAACGGCACTGCGGGGTTGTGAAGATCGCCCAATGCGGGTACGGCATAGCCAAACGCGATGCACCCCGCCAGGGCCGAAAGCGTTGCGAGCACCACTGAAGCACCTCTCCGATTGGCTGATCGTTTGCCGCGCCACGCCAACAAGTAAGCTCCGGCGGCGACGCAAGCCAGGGCAATCAGGATTGACCATGCTTCGACCTTCTCGTCCATATCAGAACCTGTTCCGAGCCTTGATTTTGCATTTTACGCTCGCGAAGTTGCGGTGGGTCTTAGCGGGGCGGCCTCGCCCCAGGACACCGCTGATCCAAGTTTTCGCTGCTATCATTTCAGCAATGAAATTAGCATCGCCCAAACTGCTCCCAGTATTTTTCCTTCTTCTTCTCACCACCCGCCTTCAAGCCGCCGACGAGCCCACGCTCAGCCCGCTGCCGGCGCCGGTCTCGAACAATGCGGTTGCTATTTCGCATGGCGAAGGCGGACCCAGAATTTTTTCCTTCATGGGCATCGGCCCGAAAAAAACCTGGGACGCAGTCACCACCAGCGCCTACGAAATGGATCCGAACACCGGCAAGTGGAAGGAAAAGCGTCCCGTGCCGGGCGTGGCCGGGCGTCTGGCGGCATCGGCGGTCGCGCTCCACGACCAGGTCTTCATCTTCGGAGGCTACGTCCTCGACTCGCAGGGTGGAGAGACCACGGCGTCGGACCTGAACGTTTTTGTCCCGATTGAAAATCGCTATTATCGCGGACAGGACATCCCCGTGCCCGTTGCCGACGCAGTGGCCGGCCTCTATCACGACCGCTACATTTTCCTCATCGGCGGATGGTCAACGGCAAAGAACGACGCGGTCCGCAACGTCCAAATCTACGACACCGATAAGGATACTTGGATGCAGGCCACGCCGGTTCCTGGCAGGCCCGTGTTCGGTCATGCGGGCGCCATCATCGGCGACGTTATCGTTTACGTGGATGGCGCCTACAAAAACCCGATTGGCGCAGGTCCCAAATACCTCGCCTCCAACGAATGCTGGGTCGGCGAGATTCCGAATCCGAAGAAGGGTGACATCACAAAAATTGAATGGACCCAACTTCCAGCCCATCCCGGCAACGCGCGCTATCGCATCGCGGCCGGAGCGGGGCCGGTGGAAAAAAGGGCAGGCAGAATTTATTTCTCCGGCGGAACGGACGCTCCTTACAACTACAACGGAATCGGCTATAACGGCCAGCCCGCCGAGCCTTCTCCCGTGACCTTTGCCTTTAACGTCTACACCGGCGAATGGGAAACGGTCAGCGAAGAGACTCCTGAGCCCACCCCCGAGCCCACCATGGATCATCGCGGCCTGCTGGTTACACACCGCGGCCTGGTCATCGTCGGAGGCATGGAAAAGGGCCAGCAGGTGACCGCCAAGGTAACAGTTGTAAAACCGGCCCGCAAGAGGTAGCCTTAATAGGAGCGCTAACGGACACATTCCACGGGGTTTACCGCGTCCTACTCACAGGTGTCCTACGTACACAGTCTTGTGCCCAATTATCACGAAATCGGGTGACGCCAATCACGGCAGAGATTCCCCTTCAGGCATCTAATTATTGCAGCCGCCATTTCTGCGGCGTCCTGTTTTGATAATCCGTTCGTTACTTAAAATTCGGAGGCAAGCCTATGACTGTCATGGAACCGCCCAAGCATGTTAAGGCGGACTACACCACTCAAATTCTCAACCTCGTAAAAGCCAAAAACCCAGCCGAACCAGAATTCCACCAGGCCGTTCTCGAAGTGTTCGAATCCCTGAAGCCCGTGTTGGGGCGCCACCCGGAGTATCACGAAGCCAAGATCCTGGAACGCATTACCGAGCCCGAACGGCTCCTTATGTTCCGCGTGCCGTGGTTCGACGACCAAGGCAAAGTCCAAGTCAATCGCGGCTTCCGCATCGAGATGAACAGCGCCATCGGGCCCTACAAGGGCGGACTGCGTTTCCACCCCTCGGTGAACCTCGGCATTCTGAAATTCCTGGCGTTCGAACAAGTCTTCAAGAATTCGCTCACCACGCTGCCCATGGGCGGCGGTAAGGGCGGTTCGGATTTCGATCCCAAAGGCAAGAGCGACAACGAAGTGATGCGCTTCTGCCAGAGCTTCATGACCGAGCTCTGCCGCCACATTGGCCCCGACACGGACGTACCCGCTGGCGACATCGGCGTGGGCGGACGCGAAATCGGCTTCCTCTTCGGCCAATACAAGCGAATAAGGAATGAATTCAGCGGCGTTCTCACCGGCAAGGGCCTGGCTTGGGGCGGTTCGCTGATTCGTCCCGAGGCCACTGGCTATGGCTGCGTGTACTTCGCTCAGGAAATGCTGAAGAGCAAAAAGGATAAGCTCGAAGGCAAGATCTGCCTGGTCTCGGGCAGCGGCAACGTCTCGCAATACACCATCGAGAAGCTGCTCGATCTGGGCGCGAAGCCAGTCAGCGTTTCCGATTCCGACGGCGCCATCTATGATGCCGACGGCATCGACCGCGACAAGCTCGCCTTTATCATGGAGCTGAAGAACAACCGCCGCGGCCGCATCAAGGAGTACGCCGACAAATTCAAGAAGGCCATCTACAGCGCCACCGACAAGAAGCTCGATCACAACTGGCTGTGGAACATCAAGGCCGACTGCGCGTTCCCGAGCGCCACTCAGAATGAGATCAACGCGAAGGATGCGGCGAACCTCATCAAGAATGGCGTAAAGGTAGTCAGCGAGGGAGCAAACATGCCGAGCACCCTCGAAGCCACCAAAGCGTTCCTCGACGCCAAAGTCCTCTACGGACCGGCCAAGGCCGCCAATGCCGGCGGCGTGGCCACCTCTGGACTCGAGATGTCGCAGAACAGCATGCGCCTCTCCTGGACTCGTGAAGAAGTCGATGATCGTTTGCACAAGATCATGATTGCCATCCACCAGAACTGCTACGAAACGGCCGAGAAGTACGGCACGCCCGGCAACCTGGTGAACGGCGCCAATATCGCCGGCTTCCTGAAGGTCGCGAACGCGATGCTGGATCAAGGCCTGGTGTAACTGAGAATTGCATTTCGCATAAAACGAGGCGGGAGGGAGCGATCCCTCCCGCTTTTTCATGCGCGGAAAACTCAAGTAGAGACGGGGCTTTGCCCCGTCTCAGACCGGTGCCTCGCCCAGGAGACAGGCGAGGAAAATTGCTCCAGCCAGAGTCCGGCGAGGCCACCAATCCGCGTTTCACCGGATTGCGCTCCATCATCGAACGCCGCTCCGCGCGCCGACTGATGCGAAGGTATCGATCGATACCTTCGTCCAATAGATTCGTCTCCTCACTTCTGGCCTAATGCTGCGGTGTACCGGGTCCGAAACCATCGGATGCATGCAGCGGACAACTTCCTAATCAAGGGAACCATGACCCCACCCGAACCAGCGTATCGCCCCACCCAAATTCCTCAGCATTCTCTGCAACCTGAGCGCTTCCGCATCATCTTATGTAATTGGGTGAAATTGGGGTTGGGCGCCGGCTGGCACGATTCTTCCCGTCAGCCTGCATTCCACATCGCGCTCGGACGAGCGCGGAAGGAACCACGATCCGAGCGGCGGTCATGCAGGACGTGCCGCCGCGTATGGGGGAAACTCTGCCTCGGTTACGGTAGATGGTTGTTAGCTGCGACACACTGCAGCAGAAGAAAAAGTATCCAAATCAAAAGGAGAAAAAACTATGCAAGCCAGTTTGTATGTCGGTATTCTTGCAGCCGTCAGCGCGGTCATGGCTCCTTTCGCAACGGGACAGTCCAAGCCGCCCCACCAGGGGACCATCGTCGACGTCCAGAAACAAGGTGTGACGACGCCTGTAAAAACAGGTTGGATCAACGACGATGAGAGGGTCTGCAACCAGATTGGCGGCTCGAACTGCGCCCCTGTTTCTACACCGTCGCAGTCGGGGCAGGCTGTGACGACGCCTGTAAAAACAGCCTGGATCAACGACGATGAGAAGATCTGTAACGAGATTGGCGGGTCGAACTGCGCCCCTGTTTCTACACCGTCGCGGTCGAACTATTATCGCTACAACGTTTCCGTGAAGTTGGACTGCGAAGTCTTTGTTGGGCATTACGTGTCCGCAAGCGATAATTTGCCCGTGGCACTTTCCGGCAACAACCAGGTGCCGGTTCGCCTGGAGAAGCACGTAATGTACATCGACTTTCCCGGCGACACGGTGGAGATGCGGATCATTCACCGAGAGGCTAGCCGTGAAGGAGCGTGCAGGCAAATGGCGACTGCCAAGTAATCACTCCTGTCCAAAGTAGATTTTGAGCGGCGGGGGTAGGACTCTGCTGCGGTTTGTGTTGAGAAGACATAAATCGTAGGGAGGACCACCACCGCCGTGATACGAGAGCCTTTGCGCTTTGCAGTTCACTTAATTCCGAAGAGGAGATGCACTTGGCGAGCAGTGACCTCGCTGGGGTGCGCCACTTCTCGCGCTTTTCGCGCCTGTCCTCCACCTCGTGTCATCCTGAGCGAAGCCGAAGGCATCCCTACATCCTCTTGGTCTCGTATGCGCCTCAGCCGTACCGCCCCAGCCAATAAGCGCGGGGGCTGAGCCCAATAAGCGGCGGGTGGGCCGGGGGGGTGCAGCAGAAACGGAGTATCGAAAAGGGCTGCCTAGACGAATGGGAGCCGAACGTACAGACCACTTTCGTGCCTCAAGACGAACTTAATGTTCTGGTACGATATTGAATAGTCGTGACTTTCTCGTAACGGCTTGTCTTTCTCCCCCACGGAACTGCATACTCTTGGACACCGCCTCCCAGACTCGGGAACGGGCTCATGCGCTCACTCGCGCGAGCATGCCTCCGGTGATTGTCATCGGCGGCGGCAACGTGACCTCTGCCGCAGTCCTCCGCCTTCTGCACCGCGCGGGAATTCCCACCTATGCACTTTGCGCCGACAGTGACTTTGTCGCCTACTCGCGCTGGTACCGGCGACTCCCATGTGCGGGCACCGATCTTACAACTCACGATCTTACAAGTCACGATCTTACAACTCACGATCTTGCACCTCACGATCTGGCGCGGCTTCTGGCCAGCCTCTCCCTCGAAAGCGCAGTGCTTCTGCCTTGTTCCGACGATTGGCTGATCGCCACCGCCGCCCTGTCCGAATCCCTGGCGCGTAGATTTCCTTCCAGCCACGCCGCGCTTCCCGTGGTGGAGACATTGCTCGACAAGTGGCGTCTCGCGCAGCTATTGCGGTCCCAAGGGATTCCCCACCCCCGCACTCGTCTCCTTACCTCAATCGAGCAACTGGCTTCCTTGCCTAGCGAAGATTTTCTGTGCGCCATCCTCAAGCCGCGATCGTCCGAGTCGTTTTCCGCCAAATTCGGCGTCAAGGGACTTCTAGTCGACAGCCGCGCCCAGGCCCTGCATGCCATGGAACACTTGCCCTTTCCCATCATGTTGCAGGAATTCATCCCCGGCCCGCCCACCGCCGGATACTTCATCGAAGGCTTCATCGACCGCCAAGGCCGCGTCTGTGCCCTGTTTGCCCGGCGCCGCCTGCGCATGCATCCTCCCCAACTCGGCAACAGCACTTTCATGGTGAGCGTTCCTTTGGAAGAGGTCGCCGCCGCCGCCGCGTCTCTCCAATTTCTGCTCCAAGCCCTGTCTTACCGGGGTACGTTCAGCGCCGAGTTCAAATACGACGAGCGCGACCGGTCCTTCAAGCTGCTCGAAATCAACGCTCGTCCCTGGTGGTATGTGGACGCGCCTGCTCGTGCGGGAATGGACGTTTGCAGCATGGCCTACCGCGACGCGCTGGAGCTGCCCATCGAACCAGTGACCGCTTATCAAGCCGGGCATTATCTCGGGTTCCTGCCGGGCGATTTTCATGCTTGGCGCGATCAGCGGGACTGCGGTGGTCCGGGCTTTTGGTCCTGGCTGCGCTCTTGGCGGGGTGCGCGCTCCACTCCCTTTCACTGGAACGACCCTCTGCCTCCGCTAGCCTTCCTCTGGCGGAGATTCGCAAACTACATTCGCCACTCGGGAACCCGGATGACACCACTGGAAACGCAGCTCTCCTTCCCGGGTCTCGACCTCCCAGTTCCCTCCAAAGCTCAAAATCTGGTGGCTCGGCACTAGAGCGTATCTAGTGTGGTGTCCCGCGTTCGCAGCATAACTACCTCTGTCTTGGGAAAATCTTGTCAAGAGGGAAAAACTTACAAATTCCTTTTAACTCCATGAAGGCATTCCAAATATAAAGTTCCGAAATTTGTCCACCTACCCCCCTTCAATTTGATATTCTAGATATAGGAAGCTGAAATAAAAGGCGTGGCCCCACGGGCTGTGCCTTTTCCGTTTTGGGGGCAATCTGAACTGAGGACCGACTTTCTCCCGATTCTAGAACCGAAACGAAGTATTTCGCCGCTAAGTCCTTATTCCGAAATACTTTGCCTATAAGTCCTTTAAACCCAAAGACCTGGCGGGAATTTCCTCCTAACCCCATGATTCCAGTAGACCGGGGTATGGGGGAGGGGGGTACCCCCCAGCTCTTGGCAATCTCTGCCAGCTATGGAATTGGCGGGTGGACAATTCGAAGCGACGGCGCCAGAACTTGCCTTCTTTGCGAAGACGCTCTTACTCCTTCGGACTCCGCTGCCACATCGGCAGCGTCGGATTCCAGGTGTGCACTTCCTTCTCAAAATTCCGAACCTTCGGCCCCACTCCAGCCATTGCGCTCGCTTCCAGAATCTCCGCGATCCGCGCATCAAGCCGCTTGCGAAGCTCCGGATTGGTAAACCGCTCCACGATCTCCGACCGCAGCACTTCGCCCAGCCCCTCGCAGAGCGGGCACTTCAGCTTTCCAGTCAATTCCACCATGATGGGATTCCCCAAGGTTTTCCACTGCAGGATAAGAATCTGATCCACTCTGATTAAACTCTCGGAAACGAAGGCGCACAGTGACTGGTGCCACGCGGAGGGGTGAGTTGCCTCACAAGCCGGTGTGTTCTCGAAGGATAAAGACTAGAGCGTGTTTCATAAATTGGTTTTGGGTAGGGCACGGCTTTAGCCGTGCCGATTAGGACTTTTAAAATGCGGGCTTTAGCCCCTGAGGGCCGCGCTTTCTAAGCCGAAGGGCATTTATGAAACACACTCCAGCCGGTGTGCTAAATGTCGACAACTGACAACTGAAAGCTGATAGCTGACAGCTGACCCGCTCTCCTCACCGCGCTCGCGCCAGCACCAGCGTTACGTCGTCGGGTTGTTCGTTGTCGCCGATCCAGTCGGCGACCGCGGCGACGACAATTTCGGTGATGCGTTCCAGCGGCAAATGGCGATTCTCGCGCACCAGTTGGATCAGCCGCTCCTCGCCGAATTCGCCATAATCGTTTTCCGGCTCGGTCACGCCATCCGTGTAAGCCACCAGCATATCGCCGGGGCGGAGTTGCACGGTCGCTTCCGGAAAACTCAAGTTGTCGAACAGGCCGACCACGGTTCCGCCGCAGCTCAGCAGCTGAGACGACCCATCCTCGGAAATCAAAATCGGCGGCAGGTGACCGCCGTTCGCGTAATGGAGCCGGCGCGTTGCGCCATCGTAAGTTCCCAAAAACAAAGTCGCGTACTTTGCCGCCGGAGTGCTTTCGTAAAGCTGATGGTTCAAGAGCGTCAGCAGCGTCGCTGGAGATGTGTCCGCCCCTCTCGACTCAGAAGCCAGCATCAGCGCCGAGCCGCCCGCGGCGCCGCCCCAGGCGGCTTCGCGCAGCACGGGAATGTCTTCGATGGTGTACGCGCGCACTGCGGAGTAGATCGTCGCCATCAGCAGCGCCGCCGAAATTCCTTTGCCGCTGATGTCGCCGACCGCCAGCATCAGCTTGTCGGAATTCAGCGCGAGAAAATCGTAATAGTCCCCGCTCACCGTGCGCGCTGGACGGCAGAAGCCGTGAACCTCGAGGGTCTCCAGTTGCGTGATCAATTTGGGATAAAGTTGCGCCTGTACTTCCTGCGCAATAACCAATTCGCCTTCCAAACGCTGCTTTTCCTTCTGCTCCAGAACCAAATCCTCAATCGATGTGGTCATGGAGTTGAAGGAATTCGCTAGCGTAGACAGTTGATCGCTTGACTGCACCGTGATGCGGTGGCTGAAGTCGGCGCGATTGATGTGCTTGGTGGCTTCGTAAAGTTGGTCGACCGCGGAAGTAATGCTCCGCGTCAGCTTGGTGCCAACGAACAGCGCCAGCAGCTCTATGATTGCGAACAGAATCGCAATCGACAGCAAGATATATTCCACGCCCTTGGCGTAATCTCCGCGCGCCGCAAAAAGTCTGGCATAAATCACCGAGGTCCGCGTTTGGACATCCGCGAGAGCTCCATCGCGCCGCCGTTCTCCCGTGGCCCAATCCACCACTTGCAGCGGAATCGTGAAAGGTACCGCGTAGTCGAACGCGTTGCTGGCGGCCGGAATCGTCCCAGCAGAAAAGGCTTGCTGGCGTTGTTTCCCGTCATCGAATGACAGAAATGGCGTCGAGTCTTTCTGCTCCGCCGGCGCAGTCGGGTTCGCAGCCGGGATCACGGTTTCATAGACCGTGATCCGTCCGAGGTCGCCCGCGATCCGCTCAACAAAATAATTGTCGAGGGGCTCGCTCAAAATCACGCGCAAACTGTTCTGCTCAGCGGCCAGCACGGTCGCCGTGCGCAGATAGAGTGTGCCGCGGTCGCTCACGATGTCGTCGAAATCCCCGGTGATGAACGAAGGAGAATCAAAGCCAGCCGCGCCCTCGGGACCCGAGCAATAAGGATGCGGCTGGCTCCGGTACCACGCGCATACCTGCCGCCGCGTCCACTCCGAACGGCGCGGTCTTGCCTGGGAAATCTCCGCGTCCAGCTTTGCCCCGTCCGAGATTTGCGTAGCCAGATGATGGGCGATGGCTCGGTTAGCTGCCTCCATGCCGCGCAGGTGAGTGGTGATGTCAGAAGTTACGACAAAGCTGGCGAACTGCCCGGCAAGAAGATAGAGCGTGATCAGCGAAATCATCACCAGCAGAAGAACCGGAATCACGCCAATAAACACATACGTAACGATCAACCGGTTGCGCAGCCGCCACAGCAGTTGCGAGCGTAGCCAACGGTATCCGGCGATCGCGAGCAATACAATCGCCAGCAGGCTGAGAAAAATTACCCAGCCCCCGAGGCTCGCTGACGTTGCTGGACTCGCCCGGCGCGTCAGCCACTGCACCGCGAACAGAAGCAGATCGAGGGCCAGCACGTAG
>Ga0116134_1000651_pt1 | contig 17808 bp, 13 predicted proteins | sample June2015DPH_19_5_FD_89737 | JGI IMG/M metagenome (GOLD analysis project Ga0116134, IMG submission 89737) | Peatland microbial communities from SPRUCE experiment site at the Marcell Experimental Forest, Minnesota, USA - June2015DPH_19_40 | ecosystem: Environmental > Terrestrial > Soil > Wetlands... | reverse complement strand
CTGGTGGATGAGTCGAAGCAGGCCGACATCGAAAATCTTGGCGACTGCCTGAGGGCTCTCGGCGACGGCCAATCGCTCGGCGACTTCTCGCTCACAATTGTCCTGTACGGACGCTCAAAAGCTGAACTGGACCAGCTCGGGGCCGAGTTCGCTGGCGTCTTTACCAACGCCGACGGCAGTCTGTTTTCGGAAACCTACAACCAGCTCAACGCTTACTTCGCCATCGTGCCGGGCAACTATGCGTTGAACCTGCGCAAGCTCTATTTGCTCAATACGAACTACGCAGACCTATCTTTTCTATTCACGATCCTTCCGGGCGAAAAGACGAACCCCCATCTCGGCACGGAGTACTTGGCTGTCCTCGAAACCGACAACAGCACACCGTATTTTCTGAACCTGCATAACGGCGAGGTCGCCCACACGCTGATCCTCGGGATGACAGGTAGTGGAAAGTGCTTTCTCCGTAGATTTCAGCCCCAGATTCCTCCACCAAAGCAACTGGAATTGTCGCTACCCGCCTGAGTTGTCACCTTGAAAACGGCAGTTCGTTGACTTACGTGACAACCTTCCCGATGACCGCTATGAAGTGACCGTGGCCATCGAGCACACCTCCACCGTATCCTTCATCTAATGGACGAAGGACGCCAAACGGGTGCTAGGCACCCAATGGCGGTAAAGGCGGTCTGAAGATGCCACGAAAACAGAAAATCGACCGTGCCCGAGTGAATGCCTCTCTCAATACCCTCTGTCCGAAGTGCGGATACTCAATCCCACCCTCTCAGGTCGCCCGTGTTGACTTTCAGCGCATCGAGTGTCCCAATTGCAGGGAACGATTCACCCCAGGAAAGGATGCTCGGGATGAGTACTGAATTATTCGTAAAGGTTCCTGATGCTAAAGTTCTCCTTAGCATGGAGCCGGAAGAACTCGCGAGGGTGCTTTTGCCGATCTTTAAGAAGCGCGAACGGAGCGGAAATGGTCTTAGCATGTACAACTTCGTTCGGGAGTTGTACCAGCTTCAGGAGCAACACTTCCCGCCTGGAAACGTTGCTTCGGGCTACACGCGAAACGATCTTCAAAAAGTAGAAAGCGTTCTCATGGAGGCTGTTGATTGGATGGTGAGCGCGGGCTTGCTGGCGCACAAACCTGACAGTTCGAGTTCCCAATGGTTCTTTGTTACACGGAGAGGTTGGGCGATTCAAACAGACGCGGATTTTCAAGATTTTCGCAAGGCTTCCTTGCTTTCTCCGAGGCACCTCCATCCGAAGATCGCCGAGAAAGCGTGGCCGACATTTATTCGAGGGAAACATGATACGGCTGTGTTCGAGGCTTTTAAGGAAGTTGAAATTGCCGTCCGCGAAGCGGGGAGATTTGATGCGAAAGTGCTTGGAACAGATTTGATGCGGAAGGCGTTTCATCCCGAAGACGGGCCGCTGTCTGACAAAGAACTACCCATTTCTGAGCGTGAGGCATTGAGCGCTCTCTTTGCGGGTGCCATCGGTTCTTACAAGAATCCCACCAGTCACAGAACTGTCGAAATCTCAGATTCGGTCGAAGCTGGAGAGATGCTCATCCTAGCTAGTCATCTGCTCCGTATAGTCGATGATCGGCGCGAAAGACTACAGAATGCCAAAGGCGGAAAGTCCATCGCCTCTGCCTGATACTCTGGAGGCACGCGAAGGCCAGGAGGTGATGAGAAAACATGCTGAGTGGAGAGAGTAGTGTGTATTTCGCGACCTATTTTCGCAGGAAGCGGAATGCACTGTTGAAACAGCGTGAGATCAACCGCAAAACTGTGTCTCGCAATATCATCAACTTTGACGAAGCAGTAAAGGTTGTTGGATACCTCAACATGTTCCAGCCGGACTGCGATTTTATCTCAGGAATGGCGCAGGCGCACGCTGAGGCTGCGCAGACGGCTTATGAGTTAGATGGTCAGCCGCTCACTCAACAGATCATCGACACAGAGATCATCCCAGAAGTCGAGAAGATACTCGCTCAATCAGTCGGCGGGGTGATCGCCCGCGAGAAGGGTAGAAGGGACACTTCAGATCAGCCGGTCGACCCTCTACTATCAGCGGCAACCGCGCACCAGCCGTGCCGACCGTTCGCAGGATGAGAAGGTCATCCTGGCCTGTGGCGAGAAGCCGGCGTATGGGTATCGTCGCGTGGTCTGGTGGCTGGGGCGGCATCACGGGCTGGTGGTCAATGGCAAACGAGCACTGCGCGTGATGCGGGAACGCGGGCTGCTGGTGCGCCAGCGCCGTTTTCAGGTGTCGCGCAGAAAGGACTGGGGCAAAGTGGAAGCACTGCATCCCAATCGCGTCTGGCAGTCGGACATGACCAAGGTCTGGGCCGGGCCGAGTGTGGGTTGGGCGTATCTGGTTTCGGTCATCGACTGCTGCACGCGCGAGATCGTCGGCTGGGACTTGAGTCTGCGCTGCCGCACCGAAGAAGCTCTGGCGGCGCTCAACCATGCTGTCCTGGAGGCTTTGCCTTTCGGTTCTCGTGGAATGGGTTTGACTTTGACGACGGACAACGGCACGCAGTTTACGTCAGCACGATATGTCGAAACCCTGAATCGGCTGGGCATCACGCACCGGCGCACCGCTTACAACCATCCCGAGGGCAATAGTTACATCGAACGGTTCCATCGCAGCTTGAAAGAAGAGGAGGTGTGGCTCAACGAATACCAGAACCTCGACCAGGCCAAGCAGAGCATCGCAAGCTGGATCGAGGAGTACAATCACGACCGTCCGCATCGCGGACTTCACGGACAAACCCCGCACGACGCTCGTGCCCGGTTCGTCCAAACCCTTACTTCAAACACGGCCCCATGTGTCTAGTTTGAAGGGGTGCACTACACACCTCCTATGTCGACCAAGAAACAACCAAGCAAGTCTGCCAGTTGTTCGAGTCTCACCGTGCCAGAACTAGACCAATCGAAGATGGCCGTGCTCAATATGCTGGCGTCTGCACATTCTCGTCGGAGCTACAAACACGCCATCGAAAAGTTCATTGCTTGGTATTGCTCTGAGCCTCGATTGGGGTTTAATCGATCCGTCGTGGTGCGATACCGTTCGTTCCTGGAGAGTCTTTCCCTGTCCGCCGCTACGATCAATCTTCATCTTTCCGCTATCAGGCGACTGGCCGATGAGGCTGCGGAGAGCGGTTGGTTAAGCTCAGAGCTGGCAATTGGAGTCCGGCGAGTTAAAGGAGTAAAGCGGCTTGGCCGGAGGATTGGCAATTGGCTTAGTGGCGATCAGGCGCAAGAACTATTGAATTCGGTTCCTCAAACCACCCTGCGCGGCAGGAGAGATGCGGCGCTGATCGGACTGCTGCTCGGGTGCGGTCTGCGGCGCTCGGAAGCCGTGAACTTGCGATTCGATCAGCTGCAAATGAGAGAAGGTCATTGGGTCATCGTCGATATGATTGGGAAGGGTGGACGACTGCGAACTGTACCTGTGCCGCCTTGGTGTAAGGGGCTGATGGATGTCTGGCTCCGCGATTCACGAGTGACTGAAGGCAAAGTATTCAGACGGATTTCGAAGAATGGGGCGCGGCAGGATGCAGGAGTTACAAGCGACGTAGTCTGGTATGCGGTGAAGCGATATGCCAAGCGAATCGGCGTCGACGGTCTCGCGCCCCACGATCTTCGTCGCACTTGTGCCCGTCTCTGTCATGGTGCTGGAGGGGAACTTGAGCAAATTCAGTTTCTCCTTGGTCACGCGTCGGTGCAAACGACCGAGCGGTACATCGGATGTCGGCAAAACTTCCGAGAAGCGGTCAATGATCGATTTCAAATCTCACTCGCAAACAACGCGCCTTAGGAATTCTAGGGCCATCGCGCGATAATCCGGTTTGTTGAGGGACATAAAGCCGGTAATCAAGACAAGCCTGCTAGTACCTTTCAAAGTAACAAACCGAACAGGTTACCAAAGTGCGCGTCCCCTCCGGGAATCACATTAAGCTTAATGTATTCATATACTTATCGCGCAGTCGTGCGGTTGGCAAGACCCGTCTTTTGACGTTGCCGCGAACCGCGTAAATCGCCTACTATCGGACAGTTACACGAAAAACGCGTGATCGATGGGGGATTTGGCGAGACTCTTGCATCTACTATAGGCGTACTGGCCCTGATAGATGTCAAGCCGTCAAGGGCATATGGCTTCGCCGAAACTTATAACTATCAGCCGCTCCTAGCGGGTGTCCAAATGACCGAAGACGATAACCACGATTTTGAACGCCGTGTCGATAGGTTCTACACCAAGTGCGAGTGGGTCATGCTTCGGACTTTGGTCTTCGTCGCATTTGCCTATGAAGTTGGAAAGTTTGTGTATCGGCTGTGGCGGTGAAAAGAACTGGTAGAGTTCCCCAATTCCCGACTTCGGCCAGTAGCTTTTTCTGCAATCGTGCAAGCGTGGCTTGCTTCTGTCTGGGCATCTTCAAATCCTCACCTTCTCGTACTCGTCCAACGCCGTCTCATCGTTTCGCCGGTCGTAGAGCTTCGTGGTTCGCGGCGAGGAGTGGGCCGCCATGGTTTGCGCGTGCTCCAGCGTGCCGTCGCTCTTGAGGTAATCAGTGATGCCGGTTGCGCGCATCGAATGATTTCCGATGCGTGTCTTTATCCCTGCCTGCCGCGCGCGCCGTTGAATCATCCGGTAGCCGTCCTGCTGCGTCATCCGGTGCGGCCTCCCTGTGAAACGTCCGGTAGTGCGGAACAGCGGGCCGTCCTTGTCGTCGCCGATACCTGCCGCGGAGATGTACGCGTCGAGATACGCTTCCAGCTTGGGTACGCAGGGCGCTTCGTGTTCCTTACCGCCTTTTTCGTGCAGGCGCACCCATCCGCGCCGTCCCTGGCTGAAGTAATCCCCGACATTCATCTGCAGCACCGCCCCGACGCGGGCGAACGTGTAGATCATAATCCCGATGAGAGCGCGGTCGCGCAGGCCTGTGAGCGTGCTTGTGTCTATAGAGGAGAGTAGGGCGCGCGCTTCCTCGCGGTTGAGCACCGGCGTGCGGCCCTTGATTACGACATGCTTAGGCCCGCGTACTGCGTGCGCCGGGTTCACATCGATGATCTGGCCGACGACGAGCCAGTCGAAGAGCATCCGTATCGCCGCCAGGTGCTGCTTGATCGTGGGTTTTGCGAATCCTTCACGAAGACTCTCCACGTAGCCCGCGACATGCACCGGCTTTACGTGCGCGAGATCGTGCACGCCACGCTCAGCGCAGAATTCCGAGAACCGGCAGGCAGCATTGTAGTAAGCCCGCCGTGTATGTTTGTTTTGGATATTTGCCGTGAAGAAATCGAAGAATCGCTCAGCCGCCCTCGCCCGCTGCAGGAACAGGGCAGGGGCTCTGACAGTATTGCCCGCAAGGTCATCCGGCACGTTTAACGGCGTGAGAGCGGTCGTCATGGCTTCTCTTTCCAGTCCCACCGCTCGTGAGTAGGAACGATTTCAGCAATATCGTCTTCTTCAAACGGGATGTCTGCCAATCCGCGAATCCGGCTCAGGAATCCAGCATTGCTGATGAGCGCTTGCTCAAACACCCGTTTATCTTTGAGCGTCACCCGAACGACGGTGTAACCCATGCCCGATTCCGGCAGGGTCTTTACCTTTTCCTTCCACACGCCGGAGAATTGGAAAGCACCCCGACGCATCGATAACAGATGTTGAACGTCCATCGCCCCCGCCGTGTTTATAGAGCGTGTGATAACGTCCTTTATCATTCAGAGTTTTCGTTTGCTAGGTTTTCGGTGGTGTCGGTGTCAATTGTCGTACTGGGGCATTCCCGTCAAGCGGTTCCGGAGAGAATACTTCCGCACTTCTGACCAACTTCCAGTTTGCCGACCAACGGTTCAGAACGGCTCGGGCTCGTCACACCGACGCTTTGGGCCAACGACGGGTTCCCCACCCTTCGCTACCATGTGGTTTGCTTTCGCAGATCTACATCTGCCCGGCGCGCCCCCCGGTAAACGTCAAAGCGAGCGCACACAGGAAGCGACGTGCCCGCGGTACTTGGGCGATGAGCGCGTCGGGCATTTTTTGAGTCCCCGGGTCCAGCTGCATCCCTTGTTTTTTAGCGTCAACAGAAACCATTTTCATGCGCAGGTAACAATTCATCGCTTTCAGATAGTGACCCGTTCGGATGTTCTGCAAAGCCGCCTGAAGCAAACAGTGCATCAGGGCGCACACACTCAACAGTTCCCTGGGATCGTCGTCGTACAACTTCTGAAGAACATCGAGCGCGTGCCGCAATGCGGCGTCGCCTACTTCCCCTTCGAGAGCCGACGCGGCCATCTGACTGAGGAAGGCGTACTCCCGTACGAGAATCTGGTTACTGGCGACTGAGAGCCGCTCGAATACCTTTTGCTGTATCGTGACGACGCCCGTCTTGCTCCGCTCCGTTCCTCTTATTAGGTCATCCAGCTGGCCAAACAGTTCCTCGATGCCCTGGGTTTGAGCCCCAGCGGGAACTAGGCTCTCGCTCAGTTTTTTTGCCACCTCTGACCAAAGCGCGAGGAATCTCCGCGCGTTTTCGGTTTCTTGCCGTTCGAAACAAATGGCCTGCAACCGGCTTATCACGGCTATCAATTCGAGCAGCACTTCGGGAACGTCGGGGAAAGCTCGGTCGACTAGGTCCAGGTAATAGAATGCCGCTGAAAGAAAGAACCATGCGACTCCTAACTCTCGGTTCCAGTACGCACTCGCTCCCGCCAGGAAGAGCAAGCAACCCAGCTGCCTTTGATCCAGAAGCTGCCTGGGCGCCGTTGATGCCAGGCGTTCAATGAGCGCGAGTTCCTCTCCCATCGAACCGTCAAACTCACTGGCTGCCTTGAGCGATCCGACCCTCGCCGACACGGCAGCCCAGGGGCGGACCATACCAACTGCCTGCGGATCTTGACTGAGAATCCCGTCGCGAAGTCTCAAAGCTCTCTCAAAAGACTCCAGAGCTTCCGCAAAGCGACCTTCCGTTACGGAAAGTGATCCTTGTTTCTCAAGCGCGTCTGCGAATTTTGATCTTGCGCCGTGGTCACCAGGAACGCCTTTCGCGATGGTTTCCTCCTCAGGAAGCCATTCCCCATAGAGCTGCCATGCACCCCAAAAGAACGGATCCCTGAAAGTGTCGTGCTCACTGAAGAGTTGGAGTTGAGCCTGACGGAGCGCTTCGGCTAATGACATTCTGCCCTTTCGCCAGTTGGTATAGAAACCTGTAACGACGGCCGTCGAGGGATATACTTCTGGAGCGCCGGAACTGGCTTCAAATCCTGAGGGGATTTGCCATTGGGTCAGGACGACGCTTCTTGCGCCCGCAAAAAGGAACGCCAAGGGGAAGCCCACGACGCCCTCTCCCATGCGCACCCGCCCCAGCGCTGTTTCGCAAGCAGCCAATACAACGGTCTCCGCATTCAGCGTCATGTTGAACACGTCTGCCATTGTGAGAGGCGCCGGTTGCCGGGAGCCTGACTTGGCGTGCCCATCGGTAAGCACCAGATACGATAGCCACGGATTCACGATATTGGCGTGACCATGCACGCTAAACAAAAGGTTGCGAGATCGCGCTGTGGCCTGCGAGAGTGCGAGATCACGATTTGCGGCGTGGCCGAGGCAAAGCACTGCCTCAACATCAGTTGACGGTAGCTGCGAAATTGCAGATTCAGTAACTATGTGATTCTTGAAGGTCTTCGCAACGGAGAGGACCTCCATCCGCGTCTCTTGCAGGCGAGGCCAGATTTCCCGCGAAGAGTCTGCCGCAATCACGTTGAAACTCCTCAAAAGACTCAAACGGACGGCTTCAGCATGCAGTGGGTCTCCATTAGCAGGCGATCGGCCCTTGATTCCTTGACTGGACGCTCGTGGGTCAGAGTCATAGTGCACCGGATCGGCAAACGCCAGCATCTGGTAGCCGTCACCTCCGGGAGGATTTCGCTCTCGCTGCCGGATTGCGTTTAGTACGCTCAGGGACTGGACGAAACTCACTGAGTACTCCTGCATGACGAAACGACAATCGCGAAAACGTGGTAGCGAGTCGTCAGGGGCTGTTTCCAGCACGAGCGTCGAAAATGGCACGACCGCCAACCAGTGCGAGGGAACGATCAGAAGGTGTCTCACGCTCTGAGCAGATAGTGATCGGCGGACTTCTGTTGGAAGAAGAACCTGGGCAAGAGCCACCGACACAGCAACGTGCTCCTGCTCAGATAACGCGGACGCCTGCCAATTGTCCATCCAGTCTCGCTGCAACTGGATTAGCCCTTCCAGCCCCAAGACTTCGGGGCTTTGAATCTGCTGCCTGTACAAGGCAGCCAGCTTTCCTGTATCCAGCTTGCCTTTCAGCGAAGCACTTGTCGGTGCGTCACGTTCGATGTCGACTTGATGGGCCTGTATGCTTTGTGGGGTCAGTACAAGAATGAGCAGACGGTTTTCCGTGGCCGAATACTCGATACAGGCTTCGCCCGCTCTCAAAGTCTTCTGAAACTCTAGGGGCTTCAGAAGATCCGGATCAATTAATGGAGCCCGGCCGTTCTTGCGCAGCAAGGCTTCGATTTCGCGCTGCCGTGCGATTCTGGCCTCGATCTGCTCCGTTTCTCTTTCGAATTGGTGACGACCGCCAGGCCGAGGGGCAACGCCGCGCACTTTGATAAGCGTGCTGATCTCGTCGGCCAGTGCACGCCTTTCCTCCAGCAGTTCAGACTGACCGCCCTTAGCGGAAAGAGCGTACATGAGTTGCAAGAGCGTCCGGGCCTTGCCGCGGTCTATAAGATGCAGCGCGAGTTCCTCGACCGAGCTTCCCCACTGACGGAGGTTATGCTCGCCTAACGGGATCTCGTCGAACGTCATTTGAAGGAGTTGGCACGCGACATTGGCATAGATGTCCGCTTTGTCCTCAAACCAACTTGATTGAAACTCCGACACGCTTAGTGACTTGCTCTCCCGTTCCGCTTGCTCGATAGCACGCATTCTCGAAGACAAGGCCTCGGCCAACTGACCGGGCTGCCTTCTCGCCTCCAGGGCGCAGCTCAACCCCTCATGAGCCCACCAAATGCGCTCTCTTCGAAGGGCCGCGCGATGCTTCTCCAGGGCCTCGTCGATGCGTCCAAGTTTGAGCAGGGATTTGCCAGTATGATGAAGAAGCCGCCCAAGGTGGCCCTCCACGTTCGGAGCCTCAATCCTCCCCGCCTGAGCGTCAGCCAATATCTTGGAGAAGCATTCGTATGCCTCCTGATAGCGCCTTAAGCCGAAAAGACCGGATGCGGTTAACACGTCCGCCAGGAAGACCAATTCGCTGAGACCCAGTGTCGCCGCATCGTGCCTCGCGTGCGCTGTGCGGTCACAGACCTCTTCAAAGCGACGCATCTGGAGTAATGTCTGTGCGTACGTGAGTTCGTGAAAAACAGATTCCTTTGGGTCTAGACTGACTGCGCTGTCCTTGCAAATCTCCAACATCCGGAGTTGTGCCTGTTCGGCTTCGGGGAGGGCGCCGATCGATTGCAGGGCGGCGCTCTTCAGAGTCAAGAATCGGAGTTCATCCTGAAAAAGCGCCGCATTGCGGCACTTGTCACCAAGTTCGTTGCATATCCACAAAACGTCTTCCCACCGGCCGCCGGCAAGAAGCGCTGCCCCCAGTTGAAAAGCGGCGTTGCGCTCAACGTCTTCTGACTGGAACGCGGGGTTTTCCGATCGCAAGATCGGAATAAGCTCCCGTATGCGAGTTCTCGCCGCGATTATCGCCGAAGGAGGAACCCCATCTGTCGCTTGCGCGGCGTCGCAGAAAATCACCAACGCCGACCACTCCAGACTTTGGCAATACGGCAGTTCGCGATAGACTCTGATAGCATTGTCGAGTTGCCGCGTGGCTTGCAAGTCCTGTCCGAGTTCTTTTAACTGAATAGCCCTTTTATATGCAAAAGAAGCGCGATGAAAAGACGCGCGCTGGGGTGGGCTCAGTTCCTCGAAGCTTTCAACGATTTTCCTGGCGGTTTCTTCCAATGATCGTTCATACCGACGTAGATCATCGATGTTTTGACTTGGGATGGTATTGGCGGGGTCGAGGGATTGTGCCGTTTGAAAACATGCGACGGCCTCGTTAAATCGACACAGCCGACGCAGGGCGATACCCTTATCGTTCCAATTGCGCGCCTCGTTGGGACTCAGGCGAATGGACTGGTCGAAGCTGTGAATTGCGCTTTCGTATTCCTGCAATTCCATCTGGCAATTCGCCAGCCAATTCCACGTCTCGGCATCCTCCACACCGTCCCGTAAACGTCGATCCAGAAGTTCAGCGGCTTTTTCAAATTGCCTTTGATGGTAAAGTTCTCTAGCCTCGCCCAACGGATCGGCCATGGTGTGCGGTGTGGTCGCCGAAGTGGCTTTGTGCGTTACGGTACCCCCTGATACCGCAACCAGGTCAGCATGGAAAGCTTCGAGGTCCGCGGAGTCGAATGGAAGGGGCTTATGCGTCTGCGCAAGCGCCGAACCATTTCGGGCCCGCTCGGCATATTCCAGTGCAAGACGCCAGAGAGCCATGGTCCCTTCGTCAGGTTTCCATGCGGGGAGGGGCACGACCTTCGGCAGCGGGCGGTCCCGCTCGGGCTGAAGAAGGGAAAACAGGCCGCTGAGTTCCGATCGGTCCAGGCCCTTTGCGTCAAAGACATGGTGGAAAGATCGTACTGTCGACAAACCAAGCATCGCTCCGATGTCATATTTCAGCGGAGCACCGCGGATGCGAGTCACGAGCTGAGGTTCAACCTGATATCGTCCGATATCAAACCGCCCGCGATCGAACAAATCGAACAGCGCAAGCCCGTAATAGGTTTGAGCGAGTCCCCACAAGGCTCCGGTCGAAGTCGGCAAGAGTTCGAGGGCCTTCAGAAATAGCTCCTCGGCCACCGTATAGAAAGCTCCGGCCAGGAACATCGCGCCGGCATGAACGCATGCATCTGGATTGCGTTCGCGCAAGGCAGCAGTCCGAAAACCCGCGAACAACTCAAACGCCGTGTCGCTCTCCCCGCGCATGGCGTCGAAACGCGCTCTCAGACGTTTGAGGTTATCGACTTCTGCAGAGACTCGTGGCGTCGACACCTGCAGGAGTTCCTGGACTCGTCCGTGAACGGACCGCATCTCATAATCGAAGAAATTGAGAATATTGGGAGGAACCCTGATCTGGCCGTACATGTTTCCGGCGAGGAATCGCTGATTCGAGAGATCCAGCAACACCCTTGCAGCGTCGTCAGGTGAAAACGTTGCAAGCGGAATTAGGTCGGTCGGAAGGCTCTGACGAGACATGTCAATGCCCCGTCTCGTGTCCGGAATCAGTCCGGGAGCCTGGCCGAGAGCGAGAGCAATGACGCCAACGAGTTCACGCTCTTGCCACCCTTGGTCGCGCATAGCTCTACCGGCGGAGGTAAACATAAGCGCCCCCTGTGCAAGAAGCTTGGCTTCCCTTTGGAGGTAGGTCTCTTCACTCATGGGCCGGGCAGCGAGGCGGGCCTCTGACTTGCTGACCGTGCACAGCCTCCGAACGAGCATGTCTAGGACCACGAGACTGTACAGCGAAACCGCAATTCCCCAATGCGAATCCGCCAGTTCTGGTGACGCGGCCAGCACCTTTTCGTACTCCCGGATCGCCATGCGGAAATTGAGATTCGACATGTGGGACAACGCCACAATGACGTGTTCGTGGGGAGTGGTAGCCGGCCTGTCAGAAAGTGGATTCAGGGCCAAAATATCATGCGTGTTGCCCACCACCGCTGATTCAAGACGTGCGATAGCCTGCTCAACCTCAATCGCCCAAGCGCAGTTCCAGGACTCGGGTTTCACCGCAACCTACCTCGTCGCCGGTGCGGGTTGTCCTGGCAGACTCTACTGGCAACGGTTCCTTGAGAGAACATAGGCCTTCGCTCTTAGATAATGTAGTCCCGCTCGCTGACGTTCACCACCAACTTCGACTCGTGGCTTAATGCCGACCAGTACCCTGGATTCTTCAGAAACGGTAAAATGGGCCACGCAGGTGATTGGCGATGAGCTGATCGCCCGAAGCTCTGGAGTCAGCAAATGAACTTCTCGGCTGTGGTTCCCGACGAGCGCTCGCGCCGCGAACTGAATGACATGCTCACCAAGATCCTCGACGATGTCGCACCGGGCGAAACCTCGATGCTCCTACGAGTCGAGGCGTCAATCGCCGACTCCGCTCCAGCAGCGACCAAATCGACTTTGGTCACCAACCGCGTTCGCAGACGAGGATTTCCAGGGGTCATTGAGACGGGATTGGTTTGCCTCCATCTTCTCGCAGGTACGCTGGCCCTGGTTGATGCTTACGTGAGAAGGAAGGAGCGGCAAGAGCAGAGGGAGTTTGAATACACAATTAAGGAAGAATGGGAGAAAGCCCTGATCCATGCTGGAATGTCGCCCGAGCTAGCACGCGAGATTCCTGTCAAATTCTCGGCGGACATGATCCGATTCATCATCACGCAACGCTTGCCCCAACCTGACGATCGACAAGACTTGCGGTGACATTCGCTATCACTTCACGCCCGTGCGCTTCCGAAATTTGAGCTCGCACCATGACGGACGATCTCGAACTTCCCCTGTTCGTGATCAAGTCGAAGTAAACGCCCACATCGCGATTTTGGCAGCGGTCGCGCGCCAGACCGCTTTCAATCCGGATGACGAGCAATCCGGAAGTTGAGAGACACAAAAGACAAGGCGGGACAGAGGTCGGCGTCTGGGAAATCTGGGCACTGGATCGAAATTGTTGGGTCCATGATGCAACAGTCGACACAGCATTTCTCCTTATATGTGGCATAGAGAAACTGAAACCCAATGCCCTGATTCCGCCTTCGAGGCTTCGAGGAGTCGGGAGCAACTTAACTGTCGCGGCGCTGAAGCATAGCCGAACCTGAACAGCTTACCCCAGTCGCGCCTGTGTTAGACTTTGCCCGCTCAATCTGCGGGTATTATTGTATTATTGTACGTTGACAAGAGCCGTGATCGGGCATATCTTGTAGGCCAACTCGGCGAATAGAAGGATGAAGCATCCGAGATGCTTCTCATCCGAGGGGGCTTCTACTCGCTGACTTCCCCAAAGATAAATGTGTGTTAGTGCGTGTGACGCACACCCATACGTGTGCAGTACCGCCTTTTTTGTGGAAATCAGTCGAGGGAACTACGCCAAATGCGACCTCCAAGGGGCATAGCTCCGCTATCGGTGATATTGCGTGTCTACATTCGGATATGGCTAGCCGGATTAGTGCTTCTTCCTGGGGGGATTTGTGCTGGTCAAGAAAACACTCCGTCTTTCAGTCTCGGCAGAATGTTCACACTCTCGTCGAATCTTGACGGAGGCTATCGATCAACGCAGTTTTTCGCGCGGCAATACAACACGGGCGTATTTCAATGGGACAGCCGCCTAGAGCTGTGGCTTCCTCCGGCCCAAGCAGACCACCGCTGGGGACCTTATCTCAGAATGGCAGGTATTGGAGGTTCTGAACCCAATGCATACCAGAACGGGTGGCTAGGAGCGCCAGGCTTCGGCATTCAGATATTTCCCTTCAGCGGATTCTTTGGTCCCCTGCGCCTATTCTCTGAATACAACTTCACACATTATTGGGGCGAGGATTTCCAAGGACAAGGAACCTCGTGGCGGCCACGAAATCAAGTAAGGGCGGGTTTCGATTACTGGAAAGCCGTACATGTTAACGATACCTATGATTATTGGTGGGCAGAAGTGTGGAACGGATTGTATTGGCAATCTGCGAACGAATTTACCGACCGATATGATTCAGTGGTATTCGCCAACTCAGCGCGTTTTGGAGTGAGAATTGGGAAAAGAGGAGTGCTATCGAACTTCGGTCCGTATGCAGCACTGGAAAGTTCGTTGTCGAAGTACCGCCACTCCGGCACAGTCGGCTGTTTCTTGAAGCCTGATCAGAACTCAAGAGATCCCGTGAACCCCTGCGACTTCTCCTGGGAGAACCGCCTGCTAACCGGTGCTGGGGTGCGCCTTGCCCCGTCACTGGATAGGTTGAAGAGTAACCACAAAGGCTGGCTGACTCGATTTGTTGTATATGGAGAGTACTTAAACACAGCGACTTATTACGGTCCCACGCCGCCGTCGTCGTTCCCAAGATTCGATTGGCGGGTTGGTGTGAGTGCGAACATGGGGAACTGGTACAGGTAGTCCTTAGGGTGTGGAGTCATGATCATCTGCGAGATGTTCACACGCAACTGTGGGATCCAATGTAGGCCCGATGAGTTTCATCGGGTTCGACTGTGAGCGTTGCTCATGAGTAAGGATGGACGAAAGAATTGTGATGATGAGTGATACCGTAATGGCAGCTCTCATCGGTGCTACAGGAGCGGTTGCCGCCGCCTTCATGGCCGCCACTGCGCAAATAGTCGTGGCATGTGTCAACAAGAGAACCATCAAGACACCTGAACCACAACTGCCCGCCGCACCAAAGGATCAACGTCGGGAGAATCAGGATAAGGGAATGCACGGAGGTGGAGTCGGAATATTTCTCGCAATAGTTGTGATCCTCTTGTTGGCGGTTGGCGTTTTCGGATTCGTAAGATTGAACGATGAAATCAAGAATGGCGTTTTGGTTGCTGCGGCAACAATCATCGCAGCATTGATCTTGAGACGAAAGGAGCTGAAGTTCATGAAGAGGACCAAGTCCGTATTTTTAGTCATCCCTGTGGCAGGTGCCCTGTTAGGCATAGGCGTCGCGAAAGCTAGGCAGGCACTCGAACCCACATCGCTGACAGCGCCAGTCTGCATTTCCAACAATTACTACCCATCTGGTTATATGGGCGATGCAGAGGGAGAGAACAAGAAAGGCACAGACCCAATTGACCTGAACGACCAGTGGACCCAGAACTGTCATTCGGACCCAACTTGCATAAAGATTGTCTATCATCCACCTTCAAACAAGTGGGCCGGCGTGTATTGGCAATATCCAGACAGCAATTGGGGAGATGAAGCAGGAAGAAAGATCGTTGGTGCGAAGAAGTTGGTCTTCTGGGCACGTGGGGAGCATGGCGTTGAACTAGTCAGCTTTAAGGTTGGGGGCATCAACAAGAAGAAATATAGAGATTCCCTGGATAGATCACTCGGGCCGCTAAAGTTGACAACCGACTGGAAACAGTACCAGATCGATCTCAGTGATGCAGACACGTCCTCTGTCATCGGCGCGTTCGCGTGGTCTGCGTCTGCGAAAGGCAATCCCGACGGCCTTACATTCTATCTCGAAGGCATTTGCTTCAGTAAATAGGACGGCATTGAAGGTGTGCTGGCCCGCAGTCGGGGGGAATAGCCTCTTGAGTTCGTTGGTTCTGTGATGCAACGGTCACCGACGAAAAAGAGATGTGTTGTCAAGCCAGCCGTGCCGAGCGGGTCGTTGTTATCGATGTTCAAATATTTATTGACTTCCATAGTTGAAATGCATATTTTTGTAAGCAATTCGGCGAATCGGAACAGCGGCGATTAACTTTCGCCGCAGCCGAGGGGGGTTCTACTCGCCGACTTCCCCGGGAAACATTCGTTTTGAGGAAAGCCGTGCGCGGGGAAAAGTGTCCTCAATGGCGATCACACTTTATCGCAAGTTATTAAGCACCTGCCTGTTGGAGGCACCAAATGCGTACTGCGTACCGGTGACAATCTGGAGGTGTAGCGATGAGTCTGAAAATCAAACATACGCAGACCGCCCGTAAGGTTCGTGTTCGTCCCGGATCTAAGTCGGCGACCGAGACCAAGCCTCCGAGAGTACCGCCTCCGGTTGGAGTTCTGACACAAGGCATTACCATTCGAACCCTAGGGGGCGATTCTTATTCGATTAGTTTGCCGGAAGACTTCCAAGCTACGGCGATTTACTGGGGTCAGTATGTTTTGCGTATGCGCGGTCGGTGGTCTCAGGATGAGATCGCGTCGCAGACTGTCCAAGACCGATGCGTTGAGTTGCTCAAGAAGCTTGGCATCGACGAGGATCGCCAAAAAGAAATTGGCAACGGCAGCTGTGTCGAAATCGATATTCCGTACCGCGCGGAATCGCTCGGTTGGGAACTGAGAATCTTTCCTTGGGAGTTCCTGCTTTTTACGGCCACCGTTAAGTACCGTACCGGACCTCTCATTGTGGTACGACATCTGCGCCGGGACGGCCAAGACCAAGAAGCAGATCGGACCCCAAAAACATGCATGGTGGTGGAGAGCGCGCCGGGAGACCTAAACAAATATTCGTTTGCTTCGGAACGGCGACTGGTTGAAACGAACCTGAGTCTTGACAAGGTAGAGTGTGCGCCGAATCCGACACTGGAACAGCTCACGCAAACAATCAGGCAGTCGAAACCTGACGTCATTCATCTGGCGGGCATCGATGCTCACCAGGGTCGGCAATTGCTGGAGGTCGACGACACTAACGGTTGGGATGGATATTTTTTGGCCGACGTGAAGGGATCGCCGCTTGCCATTAACTCGGAAACGCTGGCAAATGCGATGCACGGCAACCCGTATCGTCCGATTCTGGTCTCCTGCAACTTCTACAACTCGGGCGCTCGTGTCTCAGCAATGATCGCAGCAGTGGCGGCGGATGCGGCGATCGGTTTCCAGGATGAGGTCGACGACCGGATTGCAGAGAATTTCTTCGCTAAGTTGTACTTCAACTGGAGAACCCTGGGCTGGGATCTGCTGCGCGCGTATCGTTTGACGGTAGCGAGCGTGCACCTGGGCGGTGCCATCGTGATGCTGTGGAGCACACGGTCGTTGCTGGCGGGAATTCAGAACAAACCCTTGACAGCCGACAGGGCGCAAGTAACTAAACAGAGAACGCAACCTGCCAAGGTAACGGCACAAATGGATGCGCGAGATGTCCTGGAGGTGACGCAGCCGAAACTTAAGGACAAGGTCAATTATTCGTTGTTACACAATGACGAGGATTTGTTCGAGGAATTCGTAATTCGAAAATTGGTAGATGGTTGTCTTACCGAGGTGGCAGTCGAAGTGACGCTGGCGGCGGGCAGCGATAGTTTCCCTTACCGTTGCGTATTTAACATGGACACGCCGATGGTACTGTTTGCTAACAACGACCAAGAAGACCGTCGCACACGGCACAGTATCCGATTTCCATTAACCTCGAATCTAATGCGCTCGATTCGTGAGAGCATCAACACGGTGATTTCGATTGAGGTGAAATGGAACAACCAGATCTGCTATCGGGACACGCGGCCGATCAAACTGCTGGCCATCGACGAATGGGTGGACACGCCGGAACTGGATGCCTACCTTCCTTCGTTTGTTTTTCCGCGGGATCGGGCAGTGTCCAGGGTTATCGACGGCGCCCAGCAGTACCTGATCTCGTTGAACGACGACAGTGGGACCGGTTTCGACGGCTATCAAGGCGTAGACATGAAAGCCAAAGATCCGTTTGCGACCGTGGATCTGCAGGCGCGCGCGATTTGGTCCGCGCTGACAATTGACAAGCCGCTGAGCTACATCAATCCACCCCCAACGTTTACCGAATCGTCGCAACGGCTGCGAACTCCAACGGATGTGATCGATGGAGGGCGCGGCACATGCATCGACCTGGCGCTGTTGTTCGCCGCCTGCCTGGAGTATGTGGGAATTTATCCGGTGGTCTTCTTGCTCAACGATCATGCGTTTCCGGGTTACTGGCGGAGCGACGAGGCGCAACAGAAATTCATCGAACCGGCGCCGCTTGAGACCTCTACGACGACTGGCCCTACGTCTGCGGGCATGCGCGATACGGTCCTGCCGCCAAGCAGACCATGGATGTTCACTGATTATGCGGAGGTCGT
>Ga0116134_1000648_pt1 | contig 17824 bp, 17 predicted proteins | sample June2015DPH_19_5_FD_89737 | JGI IMG/M metagenome (GOLD analysis project Ga0116134, IMG submission 89737) | Peatland microbial communities from SPRUCE experiment site at the Marcell Experimental Forest, Minnesota, USA - June2015DPH_19_40 | ecosystem: Environmental > Terrestrial > Soil > Wetlands... | reverse complement strand
GCGCAGCGACGGCGAGCTGGCCGCCCGGCTGGGACGGGCCAGCGGGATGCGGGTGCTGTTCCCCGAATATCGCCTGGCCCCCGAGCATCCCTTCCCCGCCGCCATCGACGACGTGCTGGCCGCCTGGCGCTGGCTCCGCACCAGCCAGGACCTGAGCGCACCATCAATAGCGGTGGCCGGCGACTCGGCCGGCGGAGGGCTCGCCGTCGCCCTGCTCGTCGCCACCCGTGACGCCGGGCAGGCATTGCCCGCGGCCGCCGCCCTGATGTCCCCCACGGTGGACCTGACCAGCTCGGGCCCCTCGATGACCGAGCGCGCCGAGCAGGATCCGGTCTCCACCCCCGCCATGCTCCGCCAGTTCGCCGCCGGCTACCTGGCCGGGGCCGACCCGAAAACACCCCTGGCCTCGCCGCTGTTCGCCGCACTATCCGGGCTCCCGCCGCTGCTCATCCAGGTCGGCACGGCCGACCTGCTGCTCAGCGATTCCGAACGCCTGGCCACCGCAGCCGCCCAAGCCGGGGTCGACGTCACCCTGCAGATCGGCGACGGCCTGCCGCACGTCTACCAGCTCCTGCTCGGCACCCCCGAGGCAGCCCAGGCCACCGAGCAAATCGGGAAATTCCTGCGGGCCCGGGTCCACTGACCGGAAAGTTCCCCACTCTCTCGCTGCGCAAGCTCGCTGAGCGCACCCGTATTACGGGCGGCGCGGTGAGCGTCAGGTGCTGGACGGGCTGATCAACGGCGTGCGTGGCGGGCGCAGCGCCGTGCTCGTGGTGCGCGGCGAAGCGGGGGTGGGGAAGACCGCGCTGCTGGACCACGCGGTGGGAGCGGCGCCGGATCTGCGGGTGTTCGCGAAGCTTGGCGTCAGCTCCCGTTGGGCAGCTCCGCGAGGCACTGCCCGACGCTGCCCGGGTGCCCGTGTCGGCCTAGCCGGACCCCGGCCGCGGCGCCCGGCGCCCGTGTGCGGTGAATGGCTGCGCCGCGGATGTCGGTGTTGCCTGGGGTACCGAAAATCGAGTCCCACGGGATCCGCGCTCCGGGCGCCGCATCCTCAGGGCCTCGACTCGGCCGCTTGCTTGACGCCGATCGCGAGTCCGCTGCCGGGGTCAAAGAAGTGCAGGTTGCGGGTATCCACCCCGAGCTCGATTTGGGCGCCAGCGCGGACCGGACTGCGGGCGTTAACCCGCGCCGTCCACAGCGACTTGCCTTCGTACAGCGGGATCGCCGCCCCGTCCTCTTCCTGCCCCGGGGCAAGGTCCGCGACGTCCTTATGCTCGACGGGCGGCGCGTCGATGGCAAAGATCACATGGATCTCGCTCCCCAGTGCCTCGGTCACATGGGTCACGACGCGCATCTTCGGCCACGACTCCTCGGCCAGGCTTGCGTCCTCGAAATCGGACGGCCGGATTCCGAGGATCACGTCGCGGCCGACGTATGCCTCGATGCCCGAACTGGCGCCCACCACGCCCTCGGGGATGGGCAGCCGGTGTCCGGCGAACGTGACCGATAGGCCGTCGTCGCCGCTGATCACCCCGGCTTTGACGATATTCATCGAGGGCGAGCCGATGAAACCGCCGACGAACAGGTTGACCGGGTGATCAAACAAGTTCTGCGGTGTGTCGACCTGCTGCAGCATCCCGTCTCGGAGCACGCAGACACGGTGTCCAAGCGTCATCGCCTCTACCTGATCGTGCGTCACGTACACGGTGGTCACACTAAGCCGCTCATGTAGCTCCGCGAGCGATGCCCTCATGCTGACACGGAGCTTGGCGTCGAGGTTCGACAGCGGTTCGTCCATGAGGAACACCTGCGGCTCCCGCACGATCGCCCTGCCCATGGCCACGCGCTGGCGCTGGCCGCCGGACAGTGCCGTCGGCCTGCGCCCGAGGTACGGCTCCAGGCCAAGAATGTTGGCCGCGTCGCGGACGCGGCGCTGGATCTCCTGCTTTGGTGTCTTGCGCATCCGCAGGCCGAACGCCAGGTTCTGGGCCACGGTCATGTGCGGGTAGAGGGCATAGTTCTGGAAGACCATCGCCATGTCGCGATCCTTGGGCGGCACGCCATTGACCACCCGGTCGCCGACCCGGATGGTTCCGCCGCTGACCTCCTCCAGTCCTGCGATCATCCGCAGGGCGGTCGACTTGCCGCACCCGGAGGGGCCGACCAGGACCATGAACTCGCCGTCCCTGATCTCCAGGCTCAGGTCGTTCACCGCCTTCACGCCGCCGGCGTAGACCTTGTCGACGTGATCCAGCGTAATCTGGGCCATTGCCCCTCCCTGCCCCTTCCTTGCTCTGGTTCCGTACTCCGGCCAGCCCGCGGGTCGCGGCCTAGCGCGTGACGATGGCGAATCCGCCGGCGGGCACTGGCACGGTGATGGTCGAGTCCGTGCTGATCGTGACGCGCCATTGGCGTCCTTGATGGTCGTAGCTCGTAGCGACCGTGCGGCCGCTGCCGGGCAGGTTGAGCGTGCGGGCGCCCTGGGTGTCAGCCTCGCTGTTGAGCAGGGCCACGCTGTGCCCGTCGCCTGTGGTGACAAGGACTGCGATCAGCGGGGTGAGCAGGATCGCGTCGAGCTGCCCGGCGCCGCCCAGCGTGCCGGCGGTCAGCTGGACCGCCGTCGCGGGCAGGATTCCTGGCAGGGTGACCGGCAGCAGCGCGTCCGGTGCCGGCGAGACGCCCTGGGCGCCGCCGCCGCCGTACTGCACCGCGCCCAGGCGCTCGGTGCCCGCCGCGAAGTCGCTGGCTGCGCCTGGTCCGGGGACGCGGTTGACGACGGCCTGCACCAGGCGGGGCTGGTCGTCAGCCGGGATGGTCCAGGACAGGGTGCTGCCCGTGGCGAGCTGGACGTAAGCGCCACTGCTCCATTGCGATTCGCCGGTACTGACCGGGTTGGCTTGGACGACTTCGGCCGGCCCCGTCAGGCTGGCCGCCTCGGCCTCGATGGTTTGCTGGCCGTCCCGGAATTGCACGCTGGCGCTGGCGCGGGCGATCGCGGCGACATCGGGATTGGCATCGAGCGCCTCCATGGTGAGCAGCCCGAAGATGGTGGATTCGGCGCCGGAGTTGAGGTTCACCGTGCCGTTCGCGTTGATCCCGTCATCGGTGGCTCCGGTGGCCGGGTTGTAGGTGGCGGTGCCGGCTGGGTTCTGGCCGAAGAACCAGCCGGCCGCGATGCCCGCGAGCTGCTGCAATCCGGACGAGCGGCTGGCCGTCGCGACGGCCAGCAGGTCCAGTACGCGGGCGCCGGCACCGTAGGCGATCTGCGAGCTGTCGACCGGCGCGGGCCCCCACAGGTTGTCTGGCCCGGTCGCGGTCAGTAGGTGCGGGGTGAAGACGGCGGTGTCAGCCACGGCGGCGCTCAGCAGCGCCGGCTGGTTGAGCACGGTGGATGCGCCGGCCAGGGCGGTGGCCATCTGCGCGGCCCAGGGATGCCACTCCGAGCGCGACGTCGCCGAGGGCAGGATCGCGCCGTACGGCCAGGTGTCCGCGGTGCCGGAACCCATGCCGGCGATGCCGTCGGCCAGCTGGGCGAGTGCGGTGCGGGCGGCGGTGCCGCCGCCGGCCTGAACGTAAGCGGCGAGGCCGAGCACGGCCTCCGAGCTTGCATCGGCGGCGCCGGTGATCAGCCACGCGGGCACCCGCAGGCCATTCGAGAGCTGGTACTGCCCGTAGCTGGTCAGCACTTCCCGGTCGAGTGCCCCGATGGCCAGATCCAGGCGCTGCCCGAGGAAGGCGGCGAAGGCGGGGTCGGTGCCGCGGAAGTCGGCGTAGCCTTCGCCGAGCGCCCAGATGGTGCGGGCCAGCCAGTACGAGGCACCCGAGTCGGAGGGATTCGGCGAGTCCGCCGGGGTGGGGGTGGGGTTGAGGCTGCCGTCGGGCTGCATCCACAGCACGACGTTGCCGGCGTTCGGTCCGGACGCGGTCTGCAGGTAGGTCAACCCGCGCAGCAGCTGATAGGCCTCGTCGCGGCTGTGCTGATCGCCGAATTGCATCCAGTGCCGCAGGTAGACGACCGCGGCGCGGGAGATGTCGTCGGCGTCGTAGGCGCCCTGCCCGTAGGTGTTGCTGGCGGCGTCATAGCTGCCGCCGCCGGTGACCTGGTAGCTACCGGGAGCCAGGTAGTTGGCGTAGACCCAGAGCACTCCGACCGAGGGCTCGCTGCCGAGCAGGTAGGTGGTGTGCCCGGGCTGCGGCGGTGGCGTGACGGTGGCGGTGGCGGTGAGGAAGTCCAGGTGCGCCAGGTTGGTCAGTGGCGCCGACGCCGCCGGCTCCGGTCGCGCGGGTGCAGCGGCAGCGGCGGCCGGGGCGATGGTGATGCTCGCGGCGATCAGCAGGCCGGCAGCGGCCAGTCGGCGGCTCACGGTGCTTCCACGCTGTCCAGGCGGGCAACCCCGATACTGGAGTCGGCCATTCCGTAGAAGACGAACCGCTGCCCGTCGATCTCTTCGATGGCCGTCGGGAACACCACGTTGGGTACGGTGCCGTCGCGTTCCTCGGTGACCAGCGGTTCGAGCAGCGGGCTGGTCGTGCGGGCCAGGACGGTGCCGGGATCGCCCGGGTCGAGCAGCATCGCGCCGGCGCAGTACCGCGCGTTGCGCTGCCGATTCCATCCCGCAGCCAGTGTTCCCGAGACGCCGTGATGGATGAGCAGCCATCCCTCCCCGACGCGTATCGGCGGCGGGCCGGCCCCGATCTGGACGGCCTCGTATTCGTACTCGGATAGCGCGACGAGCCGGTGCGACCGGACATGGGTGAGCGCCCGCACGTCGTCACGCACCTCGTCGACCGGCGTGTAGGAGATCCAGATCCCCGGCCGCGGGTCGTCCAGGCCGGCCGGCCGGTAGATGTCGCTACCGCCGATGATCGCCCCGAGGTCCCACATCGGGCGGTGCAGCATGGCGTACGCGAGGCGGCCGTCCGGGCCGGGGATCGCTTCGGGGAAGTACACGACGTCCTTGTTCGGGAACAGGTTCAGATCGGCATCCAGCTCGGGCTGGTACTCGAAGTGCACCGGGCCCAGGCGCCGCCAGGCGCGCAGGTCGCCGGACACGGCCAGGGCCGGCCTGGGCCCCAGCGGCCCGAAGGCCACGTAACTCATGACATGCACGCCGAGGCCGGCGATCCAGGTCGTGCGCGGGTCCTCGACCCCGGCATGGTCATGGGATCTCTCCCAGCCGGCATCGGGGGCGAGGACGACGCCGTCGCGCCGCACCCCGGCCGGGCGGCCGTCACGCACCAGGACCTCCGCGATGCCGACCCGGGACACGTTTCCCGCCGCGACCAGTCGCGGCAGCAGCCACAGCCTGCCGTCCGGGCTGCGCCCGCTGGCCGGGTTGAGCACGCCCTCGGCCTCGAAGGCGGCCTCCGGGTCGGCGGACATGATCACGCCCAGCCGGGTCAGCCGGTAGGGCACGTCCGTGATGACGGCGCGCGCCATGGTCAGCCTTTCACGCCGGAGCCGATATTGGTGGACACGAAGTACCGCTGGAACGCGATGATCAATGCGACCGCGGGCGCGGCCAGCACGCACGCTCCGGCCAGGATCGCGCCGTACGGATTCGCCGCGGTCGCCGCCACGTTGTCGATGTAGTTGGCCATGGCGACCGCGAGCGGCTGCAGGCTCTGCTCCTTGGTGATCAGGAACGGCCACAGGAACTCGTTCCACGGCCCGATAAAGGTCAGCAGCATGGCGGTGAGCAGCGCGGGGCGAACCAGCGGGATCGCGATGTGCCTCAGGATCCGCAGTTCGCTCGCGCCGTCCATCCGGGCGGCGTCGAACATCTCGGCCGGCAGTTGCAGGAAGTACTGCCGGAAGATGAGCACAGCAACGGAATTGATCGCAAACGGCGCGATCATCCCGAGGTAGGAGTTGGCGAGCCCGTAGTTGCGCGCGATGAGCACGTACAACGGAACGATCAGCAACTGGAAGGGGACCGTCAGCACCAGCAGCGTCAAGGCGAACAGCAGGCCGCGGCCGCGGAAGCTCAGTCGCGCCAGCGCGTATCCGGCCAGCACACCGAACACGATGGTGGCCAGCAGGACGCCACCGGTGAAGATGCCGGAGTTGATGATCGCCTTGCCCAGGCCTATGGCCGCGTTGATCTGGCCGTAATTATGCAGCGTCATGTTGCCCGGGTTCGGCAGTGCGCCGCTCGGCGAGGTGTTCTCCGTCTTCTGCAACGAGCCGACGATCATGTAATAGAACGGGAAGATGAACACCAGCGCCCCGAAGAGCAGCACAATCAGACGCCACCACGAACGCGAGGCCCGCGGTTCGATCGCCATGGCACGGTCCGATCCCCCGGTGACCTCGGACGTGGCGCGGGCCATCTGGGTCATGCCTGTCTCCTTTGCACCAGCTGCTGGATACCGGCGATCAGGAGCACCCCGATGACCAGGATGATCCCGAGGGCCGAGGCGAAGTCCGGGTGGTTCTGCTCGATGCCGGTCTGGTAGATCAGCAGCACCGGCGAGGCGGACTTGCCGTTCGGGCCGCCGCCGCCGGTCAGCAGGTAAGGCTCGGTGAACAGGTTCGCGCCGGTAATGACCGCCAGCAGGGTGACCAGCGTGGTCACCTGCCGGACGCCGGGGACGGTCACGGACAGGAGCCGGTGCCACCAGGACGCCCCGTCCATCACCGCGGCCTCGTACAGTTCCTTCGGAACTGCCTGCAACGCGGCCAGGTACAGCAGGATGTAGAAACCGAGCCCTTTCCACGTGACGTATATCGCGATCGACGGCATCGCCCATTTCTGGTTGACCAGCCAGGACGGAACCGGCGCCAGGGGCCCGAGCGCGCTGTTGACAATTCCGCCGGAGCTGAACATGAACAGCCATACGCCGATCATCGCCACGCTGGCCGTCACGTACGGCGCGAGGAAGCTGGTCCGGAAGAAGGCGCGGAACGGGATCGCCGCGTTGAGCGCGGTGGCCAGCAGCAGCGACAGCACCACCGTGAACGGCACGTTGATGACCAGGAAGATCAGCAGGTTGAGGAATGACTGGCGGACCGCGGGGTCGCTGAACACGGCTGCGTAGTTGGACAGGCCGACGAACGGCCGGGGCACGCTCACTCCGGGCGCGGTGAAGAAATAGCGGTGGAAGGACATGTACACCGCCAGGCCCAGCGGGTAGGCGAACAGCACCACGATGAACAGCAGGTACGGCGCGCCGAAGATCATCCCGATAGGCTGGCGGCCGAGCACGGCGCGCCCGAACCGCCTCACCATTGGCTCGGTCGCAATTGGCTCGGTCGCCATTGGCTCGGTCGCCCCGGACCTGTGCTTCCCGGGGGCCGCTGCGCTGGTCATGGCTCACCGTTCCCTGTGACAAGCTGATTGATCTGCGACGCGGCGGCGGCCAGCGCCTGGCCGGGCCTCTCCTGGCCGAAGATGACCGATTCCGACCAGTCATTACGGAAGGCCTGCCAGATCTCGACCGAGTTCGGGACGATGGGCACCTCGATCACGTGAGCCGCCTCCGCCGCGAACTCTGTGTACGCCGGGTTCGCCTTGAAATAGGACGCGTAAAGCTGCTGTATCCCCTGGCGCATCGGCATCTGCCCGGTCATGTCCAGAAACTTGCCGTCCTCCGCGAGGCTCGTGGAGTACTTGAGGAAGTTCCACGCGGTCCCGCGGTTCTTGCAGGAGGCGTACATGGCGACGTTCTTGGCGTCACTGAATGTCGCAATCGTGTCCAGGGAGTTGCCCTGCGAGGTCGGCAGGGGCACCACACCCCAGTCGACCACGCCCTGGTAATCGGCAATGGCCCACGGCCCGACGATGGCCATCGCCGCGGTGCCGTCGGCGAACGGGTCACCGTTGTAGCTTTCGTCGCCGGCCAGGTTCCGGGCATACAACTGCCGCCAGAATCCGGCGACCGCCTGGCCGGCGGCCGAGTCGAACGTTGCCTTGTTGTTCTCGACCAGCTCCTGCCCGCCGCTCTCGGCCGCGTACAGCGGGTAGAAGTCGTACCAGGCCTCGAAGAACTCACTCGACGGCGACGGGTAGATGGCGTACTTCGCCGCACCCGAAGACACCAGCTTTTTGGCGGTGGCCAGGAACTGGCTGTAGGTCCTCAGTGGCGGGTTGGTGGTGCTGATACCGGCCTTGGCGAATTCCTTCTTGTTGTAGAAGATCATCACGGGGTTCGATTTCCACGGCAGCTGGTAGTACTTGCCGTCCGGCGACTTGTACACGCCGGCGCCGGGTCCGGTGCGCGCCTCGATGTAGGCGGCACCGCCGGGGAAGTCGTTGAGCGGCACCAGGCCGCCCTGCTTCTCGAAGTCCGGCACCGATGCCGGAGAGGTGTTGTAGATGAGGCACGGCTCGGTGCCCGCCGTGATCGCGGCCCCGATGACCTCCTCCGACGACTGGCCGGAAGGGATCTGCTCCCCGGTGACCTGCTGACCCGGGTGGAGTTTGTTCCAGGAAGCGACCATCTGCTCGCCCCAGGCGACCTCCTGGGCGTTGTTGGAATACCAGATGCTAATCGGGCCGTAGGCGCTGGTCGCGGTGCTGGCCGAAACCCCGCCTCCGCCGCCGCAAGCGGCTACGGCTACGGCTAAGGTCAGCGTGAGGGCTGCGGCGAACCAAGTCCGTGACTTCGTCACTACCTCTCCCTACAGGCAGGGATGTCTCACTGGAGGCAACGGTCAATGGGGGTGCCGGAAGCGGACTCGCGCTCACCCGCCGTTCCGGCCCGGTGGCTTTCTTGGCCCGGCGGCTTTCTTTCCCGCAAGGTTAAACAGACCGCAGCATTATCATCAGGGCCGAAAGTCCCCTTAAGGACAGCCTTGATCGTGGCGGGCCCGAGTCGGCTGGGCCGTTCCGCAGGGGGCCGGCGGTTGGGTGATCACTCAGGGAGCTTGGGTGCCGCTGCGGCCATAGCGGTCCTCGAGACGTACGACGTCCTCCCGCCAACCGGAGGCGGCAGTGGAGGCCTCAATGAGAACCGCGTCGGAGAGCGCGCGTATCCGGTGCAGAAGACGGGGCGGCACGTGCACCGCCTCGCCCGGCGCGACCGGAACGGTGCGAAGGTCGTCCTCGCTCATGCCGAGGTCGAATTCGACCTCGCCGGAGAGGACGGCGAGGGTCTCATCCTTCTCGTGGTGCCACTGCAGAGACAATGACTCACCGCCGGCTACGTGAAGGGTCTTGCCGACGTAGGAGCCCTCGACGATCGCGAAGATCTCCTCGTGACCCCACGGCTTGTCAACGCGTTCGACCGGTTGGGCTGATGGTCGCTCGGTCATGTGGTCCTCACAAGGTCGATCATGAGCCCGCACGTCCGTGGCGCGCCGGGCCGAGGTGCCCTGAAATGGTTCGGAATTGCGGTGAATCAGTGACTCCGTCCCACCACTCGTCGAACTGCGCGATCACGGTAAGCGTATCCTGCCAGCTCGTGACGGCGACGCATGGCACGCCCAGCGCCAATACAGGATAATCATTACCGATCTCATCAAGCCGATCACCGACGAATAGCAACTCCTCCGGAGCCGCGTGGATCTGCATCATGAGCTTACGAATTCCGTAGGCCTTATCGATGCCCTTGCGCGTGACGTCAACCGACGTTGAACCACCCCCTCTCACCTCGAGGCCGGGCAGCAATGGAGCGGCATAGGCCACGAGCAAGGCCTTCTTCGTTCCATCGGGGTCCCACGCAGCCTTGGCGCCGAGTGGGGCGGCTTGTCCCAGGGCGGAGTAGGTAACCTGGCTGCCGCGGTCTTCGATGAGTTCGCCCCACGGATGCTCTTTCCAGTACCCAAGAGTCCTTGACGCTTCTTCGAGGACCTGCTTGATTCGAGCCTTCTCATCCGCGGACAAGTCTTCGGAATAGACCCGTGACCACGCGCCCGCCCGTCGAGAGTAGTAGCGCGTGCCACACGTCGGCATCAAATGAAGCCGGCCGAGAATCTGTTCCGGAGCCGTTAGCCGGTCGAGGACCTGGGCCTGGAACTGCTCGAATCGACCGCCTGAGATGATGCAGACGGGGAGTCGCTGAAGGAGGGACACCAGCGCCGTTGCCATCGAGGCGTCGATAGGCGACTTGGAGGGCGCGAGCGTGTCATCAAGATCAAAGACGAGGGCCTTCATGCTGTGAAGCTTCTGATGCATGATCGCGGCGCGGGAGCGCCTTCTCCTCACTGCGTGTATCGGCAACGAGCCGGCTACTGCCCGGGGAGCCGGACCTCCGCGTAGACGGCCCGGTGATCGCTGCCCGGTACGGCGTGCACCGCGCTGGCCAGCACCGCGCAACGCCGGTCCACCAGCACATGGTCGATGGTGATCAGCGCCGGCCTCCCGGCCGGTCCCCAGGTGGGTGTCAGCGCCTTCCCGGTTTGCAGCGCGGCGTCGGCGTAGCCGAGGCGCAGCACGCTGCGGAACACGGCATGGTCGAGGGTGGCGTTGAAGTCCCCCGCCAGCACCCGCGGGAGTTCCCCGGGCGGGGGCAGCACCGCGAGCTCCTGACGCCACCGGGCGACCCCTCGCGACCACGGCGGCTTTGGCGGGTGCGGGTGCACGCAGACCAGCTCCACCACTTCCCCGCCGGGCAGCTCCAGCACCGCGGTGGGCTGCGCCGCGTGCACCGGCACCAGGGGCGGCCCATCGCTCAGCGGGAACCGGGAGTAGATGCCCGAGCCTCGCGATCGGCCCCTGAGCCCGGGTGCCTTCTGAGGCATCAGGTCACCCAGCCCAGCCTGCTTCAGGCGGGTCACCGCATCGCCGGTGAGCTCCTGCAAGAAAAGCACATCTGCGCCGGTCCGGCGGACCAGGGCGACGACCGCCTCCGCGTCGGCCCGGCCGCACAGCAGGTTAACGGTGAGCACGCGCAGTACCGGCCCGCTGGCCGCAGGCTGCGTCCGCCGGGCCGCGCGCGGCCGCATTACCACGGCCAGCGCCGCCGCAGCGAGCGCGGCTGTCGCGGCCGGTCCCCTCCGCCTGGCCAGGCCCAGCGTCAGCGTGGCCGCCGGCGCGGCCGCGGCCGCCAGCGGGGTGAACGACAGCAACGGCGCCACCGGGGCCTCGATGCGGCGCACGCGATCGGCCGCGGTGACCCTGGCCGCCGCCCATGCGGCGAGCCCGCCCGCCACGGCCCAGGAAATGCCCGTGGCAATCCTTGATCCAACGTCCGGCACGGTCACACCCTACGGGCTCCCCGCGGCTGAAACCGCCCGCCAACGGCCTGCCATGCGCGAGGGCAAGGCCATCACCCTCGTCCCGCACACCTCACGATCAAGAGCGTCCGCTGACCATGACCGCACTGCCGGAAGAGGCACCCGCCGCCTTCACCTCCTCGACAACGTCACGTTCAGCGGCTTGTGAGGCGGCGGCTCGTTGCCTAGCGGTGTGCGAGGCCGTCGATCATCAGGCCGATGGTGAAGTCGAAGCGGTCGTGGCCGGTTCCGGCGGTGATTTCGGCGGCGTAGCGCTTGCTGTGGGGGAAGGTGCCGGGCAGTGCGGCGTACCGGCGCAGCAGTTCGTCGCGGCTGACGACCCAGCTGCCGTCGCTGCGGCTACGCTGCTGGTCCACCAGGGAGATCTCGAGGCTGTAGGCGCCGACGTAAAGCATCAGGGAGTCGATCGCCCAGGCGGCGGCCTGCGGGTCGATGCCCCCGGCGAGCAGGATGGCGAGCATTCCCTCGCTGACGCGCAGCGTGTCCAGATTGGACGGAGCGACGGCAAAGGCCGCCCGGGAGATACCGGGGTAGCGCAGGTACTGGTCGCGCAGCTGGGTACAGACGCTGGTGATCTGCTGCCGCCAGGTGGCGGGATCGGGCTCGGGCAGATCGATGGCGGCGCACAGGCGGCCGATGAGCAGCTCGTCCAGGTCCTCCTTGTTGACCACGTGGGCGTACAGCGACGACGGGCCCGTCTCTAGCGCGGTGGCCACGCACCGCATCGTCAGGGCCTGGTATCCCTCTTTTTCCACGATGCCGAGCGCGGTGATGATGATGGCCTCGACCGTGATCGGCTTCTTCGTGCCGCCGGACGGGCCGCGCCGGGCTGCGGGTGCGCTCGAGCCGGTGCCGAGCTGGTGCCGCGCGGCGCGCCGTTGCTGCGGGGTCGGTGACATACGGGCAGTATAGCCGACGAAACGAACGATGTTCTGCATCGAAGAACGGCGTTCGTCCTGATAAGAACTCATGATATGAATAGTTCATGACAGTGAGACCTGGGACTGGAGCGCGACAACTCCGTATGCACCTCGGCCTGCTCGGGGCGACGGCATCGTGACCCCTAACCACAAAGTCCTCTTCGGCCTCGGGCTGGAGAGCGGCGTCCACCAGGTGAGCGAGATGCTCGGGCACGCCCGCCGAGCCGACGACGCGGGTCTCGACCTCGTCAGCCTCTCCGACCATCCCTACTTCGCCGAGCGCATTGACGCCTACGCCGCGCTGGGGTTCGTTTTGGGCGCGACCAGCAACATCACCGCAGCGGTGATCATGACAAACCTGCTAAGCCGTCCCGCTCCCATTCTCGCCCGGACCGTCACGGGACTGTCTACAATCTCTCGCGGTCGTTTCGTTCTCGGAATCGGTGCGGGCGGCCTGTGGGAGGAAATCGTCGCCCTCGGTGTCCCCCGCCTGTCGCCCGCAGCCCGAGTACGAGCGCTGGAAGAGGCGATCATGGTCGTGAGAGCGCTCGCCGGCGGCGGCGATCCGGTCACGTTCGACGGCGAGTTCTACCAAGTCACCGGGCTGACACCCGCGGCCGCACCGACGCCACCGATCTGGATCGGATCGCTCGGCCCGAAGACGCTGGCAGTAACCGGCCGGCACGCGGACGGATGGATACCAGGACACCTCGCCGACTGGCGCAGCACGCGGGTGGCCGAGTCACGGCCCATCATCGACGAAGCGGCCGCTTCGGCAGGGAGAGACCCTACCGATGTCGACACCATCTACAACGTGTCGGGGCGCCTTACCCGGGTCCCGCTACCGGAGACCCGCGACGACGAGGGCCGCTGGATCGGGGGCGGAGTGGCGCAGTGGGTAGAGGAACTGACTTTCGCCGTGCTTGAACACGGCGCCGCCGCTTTCATCTACTTGCTCCCTCCCGGCGACAGCATCAGCGACACGACACTGAACCTCTGGGCACACGAAGTCGTGCCCGCCGTCCGCGAAGCAATCGCCAGGCCCTGACCTCCGGCCACCGACAAGCGAGCGCAGCCGGCGGGGGAGAAATCGCACGCCGGCATCGTCGGGGCCTGAATGCGCAGGAACTGCCGCCACGCGGTGTCGCCGACGGCCGAAGCCCCCCGCAGGGAGCACCGTGCCAGCGGCGTGTGCGGCGCGTGTCAGCGGGTGCGGGCACGCTTGGTGTCATGACAGAACTAGCGATTGCAGCCACGGGGCTCGCCAAGTCCTTCGGCGAGACCAAGGCCCTCGCCGGGGTGGACCTCGCGGTGCGCCCGGGCAGCGTGCTCGCCGTGCTCGGGCCGAATGGCGCGGGCAAGCCGAATCTCGGAAATTGACAGTTTTTCCTAAATGCCCCGTCATCCAGCGTCGGCAGCGCCCGGCCCTGCTGCCCTCTGCCCTCTGCGCTCGGCCCAGTCGGCGGCGGCGGCGGTCATTGCCTTGCGCCAGGGTTCGGGGTCGAGTTGTTCGAACCGCTGGTACATGCGCACTGTGGCCACGGCGAACGCGTCCACGGCTGCCGGATCGGCCTCGCGCCAGGCGGTGCACCGAGCTGCCCAGTCTTCGGCCTGGGCCGGGGTGTGGCCTGCCGCGATGAGTTGCACGACCAGGCATGCGGGGTCGATGAACGCCGCGCCGTGCGTCGGCCAGGCCCAGTCCACGATCGTCACGTCCCCGTCCGGCCCTACCAGGAGGTTGTCCGGGTTGATGTCGCCGTGCAGCAGCGTGCCGCCTGTGAAAAGCCCTGCCGTGCCGCTGGCGTACCGGTCGTAGCGGCTCTCGCGCCAGTCCTGGGCTGCGGTCGGCAGGGTGATCTTGCTGATGCGCTCGATGGCGTGGACCACGGCGGGCAGGTCCGGTGACCCTGGTGCGAAGCTGGCGTGCATGCCGGGCGCGTGCTGGAAGCCGAGGGCGAGCCAGCCGCGACCGCGCGCCTGCCAGCGCAGCGCGGGCGAGATGTGCTGGACGGCGGGGTTGATCGCCGCTTCGCGTTCAAGCGAGGAGGCATGCCGGCCGGGGTCGCGTACCGCCTTGACGAACACGCGCCCGGAGGCGGCCCGGATGATCCCGGTGTAATCAGAGGTATAGCCACGCGGGGTCCGCGCCGCCTCCAGGATGGGGCCTGTGTGCGGCTCGATCAGCGCGGCCAGGTCCGGTTCCAGCGGCGTGTGCGTCATGGATGGAGAGTTTAGTTCCGGGGATCGCAGGACGAGGGCGGGGAGCCGGGGGAACACTCCGTATTCGGGTCGCAGGCGTCCGTGCGCGGGGGGATGGTGGCGAGCGCGGCGGCCATCTCGGGGCTGCCGAGGATATCGGCCAGGGGCGTTTGCCGGACGTTGCCGGCGCTGAGCCAGCGGGTGAAGATGCAGGGGGAAACGTCGCCGTCGGCGCTGACGGCGGCGACGTCCTGCCCGCAGCGCCCGCACAGCTCGGTCGGGGCGGGGGTGCTGTCGCCACCGCGCCCGATGTGCCGGACCCGGTCGGTGGCCACCTTCGTCACGCCGATCGACTTGAGGTCATTGACGGCTTCCTGCACGTGCCCGAAGTCGATCACCCCTGCCCTGATCGGGATGCCGAGCCTGGCCGCTTTCTCGGCGTTGCGCCGGGTGGCCTTGTGGCTGGGCCGCCCGGTGACCGCATTGTGCGCCGGCGCGTCCTTGGCGAAGTAGGAGAAGGCGAGCGAGACGCGCGGGGACTGGAAAAGTTCCCACATCTCATCGGTGACATGGACCAGGTTGCTGTAAACCTCCACGTCGAGTCCTGCTCCCAGGGCACGGGACATGATCTGGGTGAAGCGGGGGTGCAGGGTCGGCTCGCCGCCGATGAACTGCATCATGTTGATCTTGGCGGCGGCGGCCTGGTCAACCAGGCCCATCCAGTCGTGCGCGCCCATAGCGCCGTGACCGCCGCCCGGCCCGGAATCGGCGTAGCACATGACGCATTCGAGCTGGCACTTGTTGGTCAGCTCAGCCCACAGGCGACGGTACGGTTTGGTGGTCGTTTCCGCATGCTGGTTCGTGATCGTCATGACGGTTCCTTCCGTTGCGACTTGTGGTCTCGTTCGTGTTGTACGCGGATGAAGGTGACGTATCCGTCCGATTCTCTGACGGAACAGGCGGTGAGCACAATAAGTAGCAAAATGATGGCTTATTGTCATTGCCGGGGCAGGAGTTGCCCGGGAACCGCGCCCCGATAGCACTCGGGGGGTTCCCTTCTCAGCCGCGCGGCTGGCCGGGCACGCCGCGCGGGAGTACGGCATCGTTTACAGGGTTTGGCTGGTCACACATCGGCAATGACGCCGTCGGGCGGTAGGCCGAGGTCGCACGAGGGGCAGGTCTGATCACGGGCTGCCGGGGAGGTGGCATCGCAGACGAACGCCTGCCCGCAGCGGGTGCAGGTGATGGTGATGGGGTTGGGGATGGCTGGGTTCGGCACGGGGAACAGGGCAGCCAGGATGAAATCCCTGTCCTCAGCGGTCACGCCGTGGCCGTCTGGGAAGCTGAGGTAGGCGGTTGCCCCGGACGGGTCAAAGTCGCCGGGTACCGGGCGGTCCCGGTAGTCGGCTTTAATGGCCCGTTCCAGCCCGGCCAGGGTGTCAGCGGTCAGCAGCCGGCCGGTGTCACGGCGCATGGCGGTCCACTGATCCCGGCCGTAGCCGATCCGGTAGGCGCCGGCCCAGTGCAAGATCACCGACGCCAGCGCCGGGCGCGGGCCGGTCACGGCTTCACTCCCACCCCGGCCAGTACGTGCCCGGATCGTTCCTGGAACGGGGCCGGGGTCAGCCAGCCCGCCGCCCACGCGCGGGCGTCCGCGATCCCCGGTGAGATCAGGTCCAGGCCGGTGAAAAACGACTCCACATCTTCGGGGGTGTGGTTGTGCAACGGGGCGGCGTCATAGGTCCGGGTGATCTGCTCGCCGATCGCGGGCACCCCGCACCCGACAGAGATGATCACGTGCGAGCCGGGGGCCAGCTCAGCCACGTACGCGGCGGTGACCGCGCGGGCAGTGCCCGCGTCCAGGAAATGCAGCACCATGCCCAGGATCAGGCACGCCGGTTCGTTCAGGTCGATCAGGCCGGTTGCCTGTACCGCGTCCAGCACGGCGGCGGGTTGGACCAGGTCCCCGGGCACGGCGTCGACGTGGTCCTCGCCGCTGGCGGCCAGGGCCCGCAGGTGGTTGATCACCACCGGGTCGTTATCGACATAGACCACCGATGCGGTGGCGTCGTGGCGGTGAACGATGTCGTGTACGGCCGGGGTGGTGGGCAGTCCGGCCCCGAGGTCAACGTACTGGCTGATGGCCTGGGCGGCGACGTAGTCCAGGGCACGGACCAGGAACCGGCGGTTTTCCCTGACCATCTGCCGGACACCGGGGTACAGGGCGACCAGTCGGTCGGCCATCTCCCGGTCGGGCGGGAAGTGATCTTTCCCGCCCAGGAGGTAGTCGTAGGCGCGGGCGATGTTCGGCCGGCCGGGATCGAACGGCACCAGCGGCGCGCCGGTGGCGGGCAGCGAGGCGGCGGAGGCCTGTCGGCTTGGCCCGGTCATTTGAGCACCAGCGGGGCCACGTTCAGCGGCTTGGCCAGCATGCCGCCTTCGGCCATGAGGTTGGCGACCCGCTGCAAGGTAACCGGGTCGGCGCTGGTGGGGAAGATGTTGAGGTTGACGATGGCGGCGATGCCCGTGGGGATCTTCATATAGGCCGGCAGTACCTTTTCCACGGCGGCGCGGTCGGTCGCGGCGAGGGCCTGGCCTTGCTCGACGGCGCGGGTGAATGCGCGGGCGGCGGCGGGGTGGGCCGTGGCCCAGGCGGCGGTGGTGATGTACCCGCCGAGGGGGATGCCGGCGGTGGGGCCGGTGCACTGCTCCAGCACCGGCTGAGCACCGAGGGCCTTTTCGCCGGTGGAAAGGAACGGTTCGACCTCGCTGATGGCGGCGACGCGGTGGGCTTTGAGCGCGGTGGCCATGGTGGCGAACGGGATGGCCACGAACCGGACCCCGGCCGTGGGGACGCCGTCGGCCTGCAACTGCCGGGTGATGGTGAGGGTCTGGATGTTGGGGGCCACGTTCACGGCGATTGTTTTCCCGGCCAGGTCGGCTGGCTTGGTGATCCCGGAGCCGGGCAGGGCCAGCACCGCCTGGGTGTTCGTGCCGCATTGGGAGTTGGCCGCGAGGATGCGGATGTTCATCGCGCCGTGGGCCTGGGCTTCGAAGAAGCTGACGTAGTTGGCGGCGGCGATGACGTTGACGGACCCGTGCACCAGGTCAGCGGCGGCCGCGGTGGATTGGGGAACGATGGTGTAGGTGACGTGCAGCCCGGCGCGGGTGAAGTAACCGCGCTGGACGGCCAGGATGAACGGGGCCGCGTCGGTGATCGGGACGACGGCGACTGCGATGTGCGTACGGATGGGGGTGCCGGGCTGGGTGGGGGCGGTGCTGGTGCCGCACGCTGCGGCGGTGACGGCGGCGGTGCCGAGGGTGAGCGCGGTCAGGGCGCGGCGGATGAGGTTTGGTGCGGGTGGTGCCGGCGCGTGGAGGGGTGCGGCCGGAATGGGCATAATGATGGGACCTTCCTGGCATACGGGAGGTAGCGGAGGCCGGGCGGAACTTTGGTGAGGGACGCCCGGTCTCCGCGCTGTCAGTTGCGCGGGGTGCGTTCGGGGGGCCGGGGGATGCGTTCAGG
>Ga0116134_1000646_pt1 | contig 17839 bp, 15 predicted proteins | sample June2015DPH_19_5_FD_89737 | JGI IMG/M metagenome (GOLD analysis project Ga0116134, IMG submission 89737) | Peatland microbial communities from SPRUCE experiment site at the Marcell Experimental Forest, Minnesota, USA - June2015DPH_19_40 | ecosystem: Environmental > Terrestrial > Soil > Wetlands... | reverse complement strand
GCCCGGGTTCATAACCTCAAGAACATTGATTTTGAGATTGAGCACAACGCTCTGACCGTCGTTACCGGCGTCTCCGGTTCGGGCAAATCGTCGCTTGCTTTCGATACGATTTACGCCGAGGGACAGCGGCGGTACGTGGAGTCGCTGTCGGCATATGCTCGGCAGTTTCTGGAGCGGATTGAAAAGCCGGACGTCGATCTGATCGACGGGATCGCGCCCGCGGTTGCCATCAAGCAGAAGAACTCAACGCGCAACCCGCGCTCCACCGTCGCTACCGCTACTGAGATCTTTGATTATCTGCGGCTGCTCTTCGCCCGCGTTGGACGCACTTACTGCCTGCTCTGCGGGCAGGAAGTGAAGAAAGATACGGTGGACGAAGTTGTTGAGCGTCTGCTGGCTCTGGGCGAAGGCACTCGGCTGAATGTGTTCTTTCCGATTCAGGCGCACGTGCTGGCGGTTGAAGACAAGGGCGCTAAGAAGTCTCGCGCCAGGAAAAAGCCAGTTGAGTCTAATCTGCCCTCGGACGCGATGAGGCTACGGTTGTTTGATCTTCGCAAACGCGGCTTCAACCGGCTCTTTCAGAACGGGCAGGTCTTCGAGTTCTCGACTCCGGAATCGTTGCTCGACGTCAATTTTTCCGAGCCCGTTTTTGGGCTGGTGGATCGCCTTGTCGTCTCCGCCGATCAGCGCTCGCGCATCGTCGATGCGGTGGAGATTGGCTATCGGGAAGCGGGCGAAGTGATTTTCGAAACCGCTGCGGGCGATGGCGAGAATCCTCGTCTTCACTCTCAGCGCCTGCGTTTTTCGCAACGCTTCGAGTGCAAGAATGACGGCACCCGCTACGAAGAGCCGGAGCCGCGGCTGTTTTCATTCAACAATCCTTATGGCGCCTGCCCGCGTTGCCAGGGCTTCGGCAACACCATCGATTTCGATCTCGACCTCGTCATCCCCGATAAAGGCAAGACGCTGAATGAAGGCGCGGTCGAGCCCTGGACTAAGCCAAAGTACAGGCCGCTGTTCACTGAGCTTAAGCGGTTTGCACGGCTGGCCGACATTCCGCTGGACGTTCCATGGTACGACCTCGACTCCGAGCAGCAGAAGCTGATTGTCGACGGGGGCCGCGGATTCGGCGGCGTCCGCGGATTCTTTCAGCATCTTGAGCGCAAGAAGTACAAGCTGCACGTCCGCGTTTTTCTCAGCCGCTATCGCGGATACTCGCTTTGCTCGGCTTGCGGAGGGACTCGACTGCGCGTGGAAGCGCGGCAGGTAAGAATCGATGGCAAGAACATCTGCCAGGTGTGCAGTATGACGGTCGAAGAAGCCGCCCGCTTCTTTGGACAACTCACGCTCTCGACTGAGCAAGCTGCGATTGCCGAGAAGCTGCTTATCGAACTGCGGGAGCGCCTGCGTTTTCTTAACGAAGTCGGACTTGAGTATCTGACGCTTGACCGTCTTGCCTCCACGCTATCGGGCGGCGAAGCGCAGAGGATTCAGCTTGCGACTTCGCTCGGCTCGCGTCTGGTCGGCACACTGTACGTGCTCGACGAGCCTTCCATCGGCCTGCACAGCCGCGATACCCACCGGCTGATCAAGATTCTGCATGACCTGCGCGACTTGGGAAACACGATTCTCGTGGTCGAGCACGATCCCGACATCATGCGTGCCGCCGACCGTATTCTCGACCTTGGACCCGGCGCCGGGGAAAATGGCGGAAAGGTCGTCGCCGCTGGCACTTACGCCGAGATCATCAAGATGCCGCACTCGCTTACCGGCCGTTATCTCGCCAACGAACTTCGCATTCAGATTCCCACGAAGCGCCGGCAACCGGGGTCACAAAAGCTTCGCATCACCGGCGCGCGCGCGCATAACCTGAAGCGCATCGATCTGGAAATTCCTTTGGGCATGCTGGTGGCGATCTCCGGCGTCTCCGGCTCGGGAAAATCGTCGTTGCTGCATGACGTTCTCTATCAGGCGTTGGCCCCGGCCAAACGGCAAATCAGCGGCAGCGCCGCGGCCAAGTTATGGGATGACATCGAAGGCGACGATTATCTCGATGAGGTCGTGCTGGTCGATCAATCGCCCATCGGCCGCACTCCGCGGTCGAATCCGGTGACGTATATCAAGGCTTTCGACATTATCCGCGAGCTATTGGCCTCGCAGCCGGAAGCCAAGAAGCGCGGCTTCCCTGCTGGGCATTTTTCTTTTAATGTTCCCGGCGGACGCTGCGAGAACTGCCAGGGCGACGGCACGGTTACCGTCGAAATGCAGTTTCTGGCCGACGTGGAGCTGATCTGCGACGAATGCAAGGGCACTCGGTACAAGTCGCAAGTGCTGGAAATCCACTACAAGGGCAAGAACATTCATGCAATTCTGAATCTTACGATTCGCGAAGCGCTGAAGTTTTTTGCCGACGTTCCGCGACTCACGGAAAAATTGCGCGTGCTTGACGAAGTCGGGCTTGGCTATCTTCGGCTTGGGCAATCGGCGACCACGCTTTCCGGCGGCGAGGCCCAGCGCATGAAGCTGGCTGCGCACCTTCAGCCTGGAACTCGGCCGGCCAGTCGCTACGCAGAGGGCGGTGACGGGCCTAAGCGCAAGCGCCGCATGCTTTACATTTTCGACGAGCCTACTACCGGCCTGCATTTCGACGATGTCAGCAAACTACTTTCCGCTTTCCGCCGTCTCATTGATGCTGGAGGCTCGATCGTCGTCATCGAGCACAATCTCGAAGTCATCAAGACGGCGGACTGGGTCATCGATCTCGGTCCGGAGGGCGGCGATCGGGGAGGAAATCTTGTCGGCTTCGGGCCGCCCGAAGCGATCGCGGATTTGAAAGACTCTTACACTGGACAGTACCTGAAGCAGGTTTTGAACGGGAATTCGTGTCTGATTCATTCGAATGATGACCACTAGAACATTCTGCCGGTGGAGTGGCGGGCGTCCGCGCCCGGCGGCTAGTGCAACCCTGCTCATTGTCCTAATCGCTTTTGCCGCCTTCGGTCAAACCCACACCACCGTTCGCCATTACAAAGAGCGCATCGATGACACGCCTCCGGAAATCGCGCAGGCGGAAGAGGCCATCCAGAAAAACGATTTCACCGGAGCGGAAACGCTGCTGAAGAAGGCTCTCGACAAAGATCCCAAGAATTATCAGGCATGGTTCGATCTCGGATTTGTTTTCAATCACCTAGACCGCACTGAAGAGTCGATCCACGCCTACCGGCAGTCGGTCGCCGCCAAACCCGACGTATTTGAGACGAACCTGAATCTGGGCTTAATGCTTGCCCGCTTAAACAGCCCCGAGGCCGAGCGATTTCTGCGCGCGGCCACGACGCTCAAACCCGCCGGTCATTCTGCAGACAACCACGCTGCAGACAATCACGCCGCAGACAATCACGTCGAAGAAGGTCAAGCCCGCGCCTGGCTCGCGCTCGCGCATCTGGTGGAAAATACCAGGCCGGAGGACGCGTTCCAGGCCTACCGCAAAGCCGCCGAACTGACGCCGAAAGATCCCGAGCCTCATCTCTCGGCTGGGCTGCTGCATGAACGACGAAAAGAATTCTCGGACGCCGAGGCGGAATACAAACAAGCGCTGACACTCGATCCGCGCAGCAATGATCCGTCGACCTCGGAAGCCGCGATCGGCCTCACCAACATTTATATGAAGTCGGGCCGGCTCGGTGACGCCGAGCCTCTGTTGCGGCGATTGGCCACCGAGCGACCCAATGACGCCAGCATTCATCTCCAACTGGGACGCGTACTCGCCGCGCAGGGGAAGAAAGACGACGCCATCGCGGAAATGCAGGCTGGGGTGAAACTTGCCCCGACGGACTCCGAGGCGCAAGGCGATCTCGCCGACCTTTATGCGAGTGCGGGGAAAAATGATCTTGCGGAAACCGCGTATCGCGCCCTGGTCGCTGCTCATCCGAATGATGCCGAATTGCATCGCGGGTTGGGGAAGGCGCTGCTGCTCCAGAAAAAATTCCCGGAAGCCGAACAGGAATTTCTGACTGCGGTCCGACTAAAGCGCGATTGGCCCGATGTCTACGTTGATCTGGCATGGGCGGCTAGCGAGAACAAGAACTACGAACTCACGGTCAGAGCGCTCAATGGGCGCGCGCTGTTGAATGGGGAAATGCCTGCGATCTGTTTTTTTCTTCGCGCCTCCGCTTATGACCACTTGCGGGACTACAAACAGGCCGCAGTCGATTATCATCACTTTCTGGATGTTGCCAACGGGAAGTATCCTGATCAGGAGTGGCAGGCTACCCATCGCCTGATTGCCATTGAACCGAAGAAGCGTTGATTGCCATGCGACGACTTGCCTGCACCATTCTGCTGCTCGCGCTCGCCACCGCCTACGGCGCCGCTGCGGACGAAACTGTAGCCGGACTCAAAGCACGCTTCGAGAGCGCGCATCCCGAAGATCGCCCCGACCTAGGCACGCGGATCGCACGGCAACAGCTGCGCAATGCGGATAAGTTCTACGGCGAGGGCAACGTGGACCAGGCGCGCGCCGCCGTCGATGACATCGTCACCTACTCGGAGAAAGCTCGCGACGCCGCAATACAAACCAAGAAGCATCTTAAGAATGTCGAGATCGATGTCCGAAAAATGGCGGAGAAGTTACGCGACATCAAGCGCACTCTTGCATTCGACGACCAGCCTCCGGTGGAACAGGCCGTCCGCCGGCTCGAAGATGTCCGCACGACGCTGCTCAAGGAAATGTTCGCTAAAGACAAGAAGGAGAACAGATGAAACCGGGCAGGCGCTGGCGCAACGCGTTCGGTCTGGCGCTGTTGCTCGTGCTCGAGCTGGTCGCTTCGACTTGGTCGCCGCTTTGGGCCCAGCCCCGCCGCGACCCGCTCAATCCGCTGGAGATCGATCAGCTGCGCGACGCCATGCTGGACCCGGACACGCGCTTAAAGCTTTACGTGAAGTTTTCCCGGGATCGTATGACGAAACTTGAGCAGATGCGAAGCGACCCCAAGGCGACCGAGCGCGGACGCCAGACCCATGACATGCTGGAAGATTTCCTCGCCGTCTACGACGAACTCAACGACAACATCGAAATGTACGTCGGGCGCAAGGATGATATCCGCAGGCCGCTGAAAGTTGTTATCGAAGCCGACATCGAATTTCAGGCCAAGCTGCGCGCGCTTAAGGACGCCGCCAACACCAATGCCGCCGAAGCGAAGCAGTATGAATTTCTGCTGACCGACGCGCTCGACACCGTCGACTCCAGCGCCGACGACCACCGCAAAACCGTCGCCGAGGTCGAGGAATATATGAAGAAGAAAAAGAAGACAAAGTAAAGCGGAGATAGGAACCAGCAAGCCAGCCCTTATTTTATTGCATAGGCACCGCATACACGGAGACTTTGCGATCGTTTAGGATCGCCAGCTTGGAACCGTCTGGGGAAAGCGCAAAGTCGTAATCATTCTTAGGCAAGGGAACAACATCGACGGTGAGCGCCCATTTCTTAACAGATACATCGTATACACCTATCCTCCTCGCGGTTATGCTCATGCTCGCTTTCGAAGCAATGTGTTTCTTTATCTCCAGGTGCGCTAGGGATATGGCGACGAGTCTGCCATCTTGAGAAACCACCCTCTTCTGTTCAAGGGGTTCCTCGATCTTGGCTAGCGCCTCAGAATGTCCTTGCATGTCGGCAAGGCAGAGTTGTCCACCCGTTCCCCCGAATACTAGTTCCCCGTCAGTGAGAAAGTTCGGGACGCCCCCGATGAACGCAGACAAATTGCAATCGCCGTGTCCTCTCTCTCCGAGTACCTTCCATTTCCCAGTATCAAATTCGCTGTAGATCCTCAAAGCGGCTAATGTTTGACCTCTGATTGAAGCGGTTGATCATGAAAGTCTTTCTGGTCGGAGACACACTGACAATGGGATGGCCCTCGCCCGACCCTTTGACAAGGGTCGTCTGCTGAAGCTCCGTAAAGTCCTTCGAGAGGAATCTCAATATCTCGCCAGTCTGTACCAATACACCCCCAGTCGTGGCTTGGACGGACGATTCGTGAACTCGTGTGCCCCAGTCTTTGACGAGCACCATCTTTCCCGAATCCGCCTCAAGAATGGACAGATGTAGCCGGTGTGAGCTTGAGATATCTGGGCTCTGGCGGGACGAGAGCTGGCCTGTATCGCGCAGCGCCTCATGTAAAAGAAGTCGCTGGTTGTCCAGGAACGTAACGCCCGCACGGTTGCTGTCGATCAGGAGCGGTGCGCCTCCGTTTCTGCGGAGAATCGAATCCTGAATCTCGTCCGCGCTCCAAAGAGGAGCCGCAGAATCAGATGAAACGGATTCTGCGGCGTAACCTATGCCGAAAATCCAAAGCCAGACAATGAAAAGAAGAGTCCTCATGATCTGGATGGAGTTTAATACAACAGCTCTGCTACTCTTCCCTCAACGTGTCTCCAAAGCTCAGCGAAATTTTCCACGAGGCCTATCGCGAACTTCGTCCTCGCGCGCCCGCGCCGGCCATGCACGTTCGCTTCTATCCGTTTGTTTCCATCAACAACACCATCCGGATGCGGCAGGGAGAGCTTTATATCCGCATCTCAGATCTGCTTGAAGGCGCTCCCGAAACCGTGCTGCACTCGATCGCGCACATCCTGCTTGCCAAGCTTTATCGCCAGCCGGTCGATCGGGCTCACAACACCCGTTATCGCCGTTATGTCGCCGGCCACGACGTTGCCGCCAAAGCGCGGCTCGTCCGGCAGATGCGCGGACGCAAACATATCCGCTCCGCGCGCGGACACCACTACCATCTGGAAGAAATCTTCGACGACCTCAACCGCCGCTTCTTTCACGGACTCATGGGACGTCCGCAACTTACCTGGAGCCAGAACCACGCCCGCAGCAGCCTCGGCCACTACGATCCGGCGCACAACGCCATCGTCATCAGCCGCGTCTTCGACAGCCCGCGCGTACCGCGCTACGCCGTCGAGTACATCCTGTTTCACGAGATGCTGCATTTGAAACATCCGGTTAAGTTGCGGGGGAGCCGTAGATGCGTGCACTCGCGGGAGTTTCTCGCCGAAGAGAAATTGTTTCCGGAACTGGAGCCGGCACGCAAGTTTCTGCGGATGGTATAGCACATCCGACGGTAGAGCGACGGGGGGTCTTGCCCGTCCCGCCGGGCGGGGACGCCCGGCACTCCTCCAGCATGCTGGGAGCGCGAAGCGCCGTTCAATGCGGCGTTTCCCCGTGTGATGCAAATCACAGCAATCCGTGATTCAGTGCGTTGACCGCTCCCCGTCCGAAACCGTATCCTATTGATATTGAAATTGAATTTCATTTTCAATTAGAAAGCGGCCCTTTTCCATGCTTCAGGCATTCATCATTACGCTCCGCGAAGGCGTCGAAGCGGCGCTTATCGTTGGCATTACTTTGGCCTATCTGGCCAAGATCGGGCGCAACGATCTGCGCAAGTCGGTTTACGCCGCGCTCGCTTCGGCTTTTGCCGGATCGATCGGCGTGGCGGTGGTGCTCTCCCGTTTCAAGTTGAACGAGGATGTCTTCGAAGGCTGGGTCATGCTGGTGGCTGCCGTTTTCGTCGTCACCATGATCGTCTTCATGATGAAGACTGGGCGCAGGCTCAAAGGCCAGATCGAAAGTAAAGTCGGCCTGTTCGCCCGTGGCGACGCATGGATCGGTCTTTTTATCTTCGTCTTTCTCATGGTGCTGCGCGAGGGCGCCGAAACCGTTCTGATCCTCTCCGCCGTTACGCTGAATTCGAGCGAACTGATGAGCTTCATCGGCACGGTGATGGGAATTGTCGTGGCCGTCCTGTTCGGCGTGATGTTCGTCAAGGGCAGCGTCAAGATCAATCTGCAGAAATTCTTCAAGGTCACGACCGCAATTCTTTTCCTGGTGGCCGGGCAACTTGTGATCTCCGGCCTGCACGAGCTTTCTGAAAGCGGCGTGCTTCCCTCTTCCCGCCAGGAGATGGCGATTATCGGTCCGATCGTGCGCAACGATTTTTTCTTTTTCGTCACCATCCTCGTGCTGGCCGCGCTGATGGTGCTGTTTGACATGAAGAGCCGGCAACCGGTCGAACTGCCACCCGCCGGTGCAGCCCGCCGCAAGGCGCTCTGGACCGTCCGCCGCGAGCGTTTCTGGATGGCCTCGGTTTACGTTTTTTCGTTTATCTTCATCGTGATGATCACTGCGAGCTTCATCTACGAGAAGAGCGCCAGTGCACTTTCGCCGGCTGCGGAAGTCACGTTCGTCGATGGCAAAGTCTCCATCCCGCTGAAAGAGATTTACGATGGCGAACTGCATCGCTTTGAAGCTAAGGAAGGCGGAGTTGAAGTCCGTTTCTGGCTTTATCAAAAGCCCGACGGAAAAATCGCTACACTCTTTGACGCGTGTGAAATCTGCGGGCCGGTCGGCTTCTATAAAGGAGCGCAGGGCGTGATCTGCAAAAACTGCGCCGCTCCCATTAACCCGCAGTCGGTCGGCATGGCCGGGGGCTGCAATCCGATCCCGCTGAAGGCGCAGGTCACCGACGACGGGGTCATTGTCTCCGAGGCCGACGTCGCGTCCGGCAGACGCTACTTCGAGCAGAAATAATGTTTCCTCGCATCGTCTACGAATCGTTTCGCCGCCAAGCGCGCCGCAAGCTGCTCGCGGGCATCGCGATCACACTGGGCGTTGCGGTCGCCACCGCCATGATCGCCGTGGCCACCGATATTGGCGACAAGATCAATCGCGAACTGCGCAGCTACGGCGCTAACCTGGTTGTGACTCCGCAGGAGGACACACTTGACGTGGAAGTCGGCGGGGTTAATTTGAAGCCTCCTAGCGACGGCGCGTTTCTCAACGAGGCGGACCTTCCGAAGATTCGCGGGACGTTTTGGCACCACAACATTGTCGGCTTCTCGCCTATGCTGTCGGTCACGGTGAAAGTCGGCAGCGACGCGAAGGATGTCACGTTGCTTGGTACTTACTTCAATAAGGCGCTCAGCTTTGGGAAGGACGACTTCACCACCGGCGTGCGGATCACGCATCCGTGGTGGAAAGTTTCGTGTGGGAATGTCAAGGAGTCTCCGAACTGCGGCTGGCCCGACGACAACTCGCAGAATGTTTTGCTCGGCGAGCGCCTGGCAACGAAGCTCGGCAAGCACCCCGGTGACGCAATCGATGTCTCCGGCCGCCAACTCACTATCTCCGCCATTCTTTCCACCGGCGGCGCCGAAGACGACGAGATTGTCGCGCCGCTCTCGGTCGCGCAGCAGATTCTTGGCAAACCGGGCGCGGTGCGACGTGTTTACGTGAGCGCCATGACTAAGCCGCCGGATGCGCTTTCGATCCGCGATCCGAAAACCATGACTCCCGAGGTTTACGACCGCTGGTATTGTTCGCCTTACGTGGAGTCGATTGCTTATCAGTTGCAGGAAGTCATTCCCCATTCGCACGCGGAGCAGATTCGCCAGGTCGCGCAAAATGAGGGCACGGTGCTCTCGCGCATTAAGGGACTCATGCTGCTGATCACGTTTGCCGCGCTTTTCGCTTCCGCGCTCGCCGTTTCTGCCGCGATGGCGACGGCCATTTATGAGCGCCGCGTCGAGGTCGGTCTGATGAAGGCGCTGGGCGCAGGCAATCTCGCGGTTTCCGCGATTTTCTTTGCTGAAGCGCTGCTGCTCGCGCTTGTCGGCGGGGTTGCCGGATTTTCCGCCGGAGCTTTGCTCGCGCACCAGATCGGGCGGTCGATTTTCAACTCGCAGATTTCTATTGAGCCCGTACTCTTCCCGATCATCATCGCCATCGCCGTCTTCGTGACCTTCGCCGGAAGCGCGGCCGCCATTCGCCGGGCCGTGAAGTTCGACCCGGTCTTCGCCTTGCGAGGTGAAGGATGATGATGAGCAGCATTCCTGGCACGCTTCTCACTCCGAGGCAAGTTGCTGACCGCCGCGCTCAGGCGCCGCATAGTTCGATGTTCGCGCGCATGTTGCTGCGCGCTGCTGTTCTGCGTCGCCGACGCGCGGCATCGGCTCTGCTGGCCATGATCGTGGCTGCCGCCGTTGCCACCACGATGATGAACCTTTACGTCGACGTGCAAGCCAAGCTGCGCACCGAGTTCCGAAATTATGGCGCCAACGTAGTCATCGTCGCAAAGGAAGGACAGTCGCTGCCCGCCGACGCGCTCGCCAAAGTCGAATCGGTTCTCGGCGCTAAGACGCTGGCGGTTCCATTCTCGTATGCTGTTGCCCGGATCAAAGACGGACAATCGGACGGACAATCCGTAGTCGTGGTCGGCACCGACTTCGCTCGCGCCCGCCAACTGAACCACTGGTGGAAGGTGAGCCATTGGCCCAGCGCGCCAAACGAAGTCCTCGTCGGCATGAGCGCTGCCACGGTGGTTAGCCCCAAAGCTGGCTCCAGTCGTCAGCCCTTCGAACTTACTTTCCAGGGCAAAGCGATTGAACTTGCTCCCGCCGGCATGCTGCAGACTGGCGCGGGTGAAGACAGCCGCATTTATCTCGATCAATCCGACTTCCAGAACTGGACCGGGGTCGCGCCCTCTACCATCGAAGTCGCCGCTAATGGAACCGCTGTGGACGTTGAAGCATCGATCCGCCAGTTGGCGCAGGTTCTGCCCTCGGCCGACGTTCGCCCGGTTCGCCAGATCATGGAAGGCGAAGCCAACGTGCTGAACAAAACGCGCGCCACTCTTTACGCCTCCGCCACACTGGTGGTGTTGACTTCCGCTCTCTGCGTCCTCGCCACGCTCATCGGATGGGTGTTCGACCGGCGGCGCGACTTCGCTATCATGAAAGCGCTGGGCGCTTCCGAACGTCTGATCAATGGATTCTTTGCCGCGGAAACCGCAGCCCTGGGCGTGGTCGGCGCGATTCTTGGCTTCTTCATCGGCATCGGCGTTGCGGCGTGGATCGGACGAGTCAACTTCCACGCGCCGGTCGTGCCGCGTTTCAGCGTTTTTCCGTACGTGCTCGCCGGTAGCGTTGCCGTGGCCCTCATCTCGGCGGTTCTGCCGATCGAACTGCTGCGGCGCGTGCAACCGGCTATTATTTTGAGGGGAGAGTAGGGGATGGCGATTGAGCCATTGAATCAGTGAGGTATTGAATCAGTGTTTCGGTGTTTCAGTGTTTCAGGTTTCGATGACTCGATGATTCAGTAAGAGGAAAGATCAGAATGATTCGACTGAAGAACGTCACGAAGAGTTATCCCGCCAGAGCGGAAGAAAATAATGGCGGCCTCAGCCTTATTAAAGCGCTCGATGACATTTCTCTTTCCATCGCGCCCGGCGAGTGGGTCGCGATGATGGGGCCATCGGGATCAGGCAAGAGCACCATGGTCAATCTCATCGGATGCCTTGATCGCCCGACCAGCGGCGAGATCTGGCTTGACGGACAAAACGTCGCCAACCTCAGCTCCTCTGAACTCAACCATGTCCGCGCTGAAACCATCGGGTTCGTCTTTCAGCAATTTCACATGATTCCGTATCTGACGGCGGTCGAGAACGTCATGCTGGCGCAGTATTTTCACAGCATGACGGACGAACAGGAAGCGCTCGATGCACTCGATCGCGTGGGCCTGAAAGACCGCGCCGGACACCTGCCCTCGCAGCTCTCCGGGGGCGAGCAGCAGCGCGTCTGCATCGCGCGCGCGCTTATTAACGATCCCAAAATCGTGCTTGCCGACGAGCCCACCGGCAACCTCGACGCCGATAACGAAGAAATCGTTTTGCGCTTGCTGCGCGAGCTCCATCGGCAGGGACGCACCATCGTCATGGTGACGCATGATCCCGTGGTGGCGCGTCTGGCCGACCGCCGCGTCGAATTGCATCACGGCAAAATCGCCGCCCAGGAAGTTTTTGCCATGGCCGACGAGGAGCAGTTCGATGAAGTGCTGGAAGAATTATTTGCCCTGGAAGAAAACGGTGAAATCGCGGAGATTGGCCGGATGGAAGTCCACGGCGCTCTGCCGGTGTCAATCGCGGTGGAGAAAATGGCCGCCATCGATCTGGTAACAATGCGCCCGCACCCGCCGGAAGCGCACGATCATAAGGCCTTCGTGAATCCCTGCCACGACGCGCTAAAGCCGGCTGGCTATTCGACGGGCGACGGCTCCGCGATCGTCGAACTTACGCCGCGCGGACACCAGCGCGCGGCCGACATCATCCGCCGCCACCGCCTGGCCGAGCGCCTCTTTACCGATTCGCTTGCCATGGACAGCGAAACTGAAATCGAGCAACAGGCCTGCAAGTTCGAGCACATACTTTCGCCGGAGGCCACCGACAAGATCTGCACCTTCCTCAACCACCCGCGCACCTGCCCTCATGGTGCGCCGATTCCGCCGGGGCCGTGTTGCGGACGGCGGGCCGAACCTCGGCAAACCGCTGGCGCGTCGTCGGATCGACGCTAAGTTTGATTTTCTTTTGTGGGGACGGCGCTTTGCCCCGTCCAAGCGGCGCAGAGCCCCGCTTCCACACGGTGCTCGCTACTTCTTTCCAAAAAACTTCCCAAATCCGAGGCGCACCTGCACCGTATTCAATCCCGGATTCGGGACGGTGAGGCCGGCATTTGAAATATGCATGTAGCGGACGTCCACCGACCAGGCATGATCTCTCAGAAAATACATGCCAAATGCCGCGCCCGTCGTAAAGTTTATCGTCGAAGTTCCGGCCGGAACCTCGTGGGTCGTGAAGAGCGTTCCACCGTTTAACTCGAGGTAGGGAGCAACGTGTCCGCGGGTCGCGAAAATCCATTTGAAGCCCACCGGATTCACTCCCGCTCCGTAGGCGGTGTTGGCCCGCTGAAACACCACGAAGGCGGGCACCGCGTCCACGGCCAGCTCGAAGCGTCCGTTGAGAAAACCCGGCCCGTGGGGCTCCGTCAGGATCCATCCATAGCGGACTCCCGCGTTCCATACGTTTGTATCGCTCGTGCCACCGGGAACGGAGTGGCCGCCGCCGGTCCACGCCTCGAGCTCATGACCGCCGTCCTCGGGGCGATCTTGTGCGAACGCCGCCGAAGTTGCGAAGGATAGCGTGAGGACGAGCAATGCAAGAAGAGAGCCGACGCCCCGAATGGATCGTGTCATAAGTACATTCACGGTCGAAACAGAACGATACGTGAAAAGGAACGATACGTGAACCCGCGCTCGGAAACAAATTGCGCTTTTCCCAGATTATTAGGAAACTCGTATTACGTGCCGTTGCCCTCAGTGGCTAAAGCCGGCGATGAAAAGCCAGTGATCGCAGCGCTGAAGCGCTGCGCCACCCAAAAGCAAACGCAAAGCCGAGTTTTTCAGCATTTAGCTACAGCCCCAAGCCGCCATCCACCGCCAGCACTTGGCCGGTAATAAACTGCGGAGCCGTGGCGAAGAACATCACGGCTGCAGCAATGTCGGCGGCAGTCCCATTTCGTTGCATGGGCGTCTGTTTCGACATCTTCTTCATGAACGTGGCTGCCGATTTTTCTCCCAGCTCAATCATGCCTGGAGCGACCGCATTCACCGAAATCTCCGGCGCCAGAGCTTTCGCCATCACTTTGGTCAGCATGTGCACAGCTGCCTTCGAAGAGCAATAGTGCGCATGCGTTGCCCAAGGACGCAGCCCACCGAGCGACCCCATATTAATGATGCGACCCCGGCGCTTTTTTAAATGCGGCAGCGCCTCGCGCGACACCAGGAACGGTCCGCGGGTGTTCGATGCAAAAATCGCATCCCACTGCGTGACCGTGAGCTTGGCGAATTCGACAGTCTCGTAATTTGCGGCGTTATTCACCAGCACGTCGATCCCGCTCAGTTCGGTCGCCACTTCCTTCACCATCTCGCGGACGCTCTTCTCGTCGGTGACATCGCAGCGCACCGCCAGCGCCTCGACGCCATGCAAGGCCAGTTCTTCTATCAGGGCCCGCACCTCGTGCGCCGATTCGCGATAGGTAATCGCGACGTCCGCGCCGTTTTCGGCCGCGGCCAGAGCAATCGCGCGGCCCAGGCGTTTCGCCGCTCCGGTTACCAGCATCGTCTTTCCAGAAAGTACTTTTCCGTTTCTCGTCATGCCGAGATTCTATAGCGAATCCGAAATTGCTGGCGGCACAAGGGATCTGCCGAGCTGCTTCATTCCGATGCGCTCGGCTGGACAGCCGAGGCGGCTGTCCCTGCGCAACTTTAGACGGGGCAAAGCCCCGTCACCACACGGGCGTCTATGTCCATCTGCGTCTTGGAAAGCCTGCCGCGAAACTGATACACTCCCTCGAATGACGAAGCCTCGCGAAGTCATCATTTATTCCCGCAAAGGATGCCATCTCTGCGAGATCGTCAAGGAGAGCATCGTCAAGCTGCACAAGCGGGGCGGCTTCACCTGGCGTGAAATCGACGTCGACTCCGACGCCAAAATCCGGCGTCTTTATAACGACGAGGTCCCCGTGGTCTTCATCAACGGCCGCAAAGCGTTTAAGTACCACATGGACGAGCAGGAATTCCTCCGCAAACTAAGCGCTTGAGCTGCGCTCGTTTCCCGCCGCTGCTGTGACTTCCGCATCTGACTTTTAACTTCCGCACTCTCCCATTACAATCACCCCCGATGCTTCGCACCCGACTTTTTGCCGATCCTAGCGGACGCTTCGTCCACGAGATTGTTCTCGAGAGCTGCCGCCAGAACGGCAGTAAGACAGCCCTGGTTGACACTTCCTGCGATCGCCGTTTCACTTTCGCCGAATATGGCAGCCTGGTCGCATCTCTTGCCCGCGGCCTCATCTCCGCCGGTCTCGCTCCTGGAGAAGTGGTAGCTATCTTTCTGCCAAACTCGTGGGAATTCGCCATCACGTATCACGCCGCTACGCTCGCCGGAGGCATCCCCACACTGCTGAATCCCTCCTACCGCGAGCGCGAGATCCGCTATCAACTGGAAAACTCCGGCGCCGTCTTCCTTATCTCCGACGCTCCACTGCTGGAAAACGTGAACCTGGCGGGACTTCCTGCACTGCGTCGCGTGTTCACCACGCGCAGAGGGCACGCAGGCTGCGAAGATTTCGCGAGTCTGCTGCGGGCCACGTCCGCGAATTTCCCGACAGCTGGTCAGAACTCGCAACTCACTATCGCCGCGCTTCCCTACTCCAGCGGCACCACGGGACTGCCCAAGGGCGTCATGCTTTCGCACTACAATCTGGTCGCGAACGTCTATCAGATGCTGGGCCCGAATGCCGCGCTTCTCACGGCTGATGACGTCATGCTCTGCTTCCTGCCGCTCTACCATATCTATGGGCTGACGGTGGCCCTGACTCTTTCGCTGGCGCTCGGCTCCACGCTGGTGCTGATGCCGCGCTTTGACGTGCAAAAATTGTGCGCTCTTCTGATTCAGGAAGGCGTCAGCATGATGCCCGTGGTCCCGCCCGCCATTAATGCGCTATGTCAGGTCGCCGAAGCCGGCATCTTCCCCAAGGATCACAACGTTCGCTGGATCAAGTGCGGCGCGGCGCCGCTCGCGCCCGAACTGGCGCGTCGCTTCACCAGTCTTACCGGCATTAGCGTCGTCCAGGGATACGGCATGACCGAAGCTTCCCCGGTCACCCACGTGGGCTACATCGCTCCGCCTGAGATGAACCGCCCCGCCTCGATCGGACAGCCGCTGGCGCTCACCGAGTGCCGCATCGTGGACATTGACGGCAACGATGTCGCGCCCGGCGAACAAGGTGAACTCGCCATGCGCGGGCCGCAGATCATGCTCGGATATTGGAAAGAACCGCAGGCCACCGCCGCAGTTCTTCGCGATGGCTGGTACTTCTCCGGCGATATTGTGCGCGCGGATGCCGACGGCTTTTACTATGTCCTCGACCGCAGCAAAGAGATGATCAAGTACAAAGGATTCCCGGTCGCACCGGCTGAGGTTGAAGCGCTGCTGCTCGAACATCCCGCCGTCCGCGACTGCGGCGTCGTTGCCAGACCTGACCTCGAGGCTGGAGAAATTCCCTGCGCCTTTGTTGTCTTGCGCGATGGCTTTACGCCCTCTGACGCGCTACAGAAAGAGCTCCGCGACTTTGTCGCCGACCGCCTCGCCCACCACAAGCAGCCCCGCGAGATTCGCTTTGTGGATGCCGTGCCGCGGACGCCATCGGGGAAGATTTTGCGGCGGGAACTGCGCAAGACCTTCTCGTGATCCGCGCGGATACTAGTCCCAGACTATCGTGTGGTAGCGGGGCTACGCCCCGCTGGACGGGGCAAAGCCCCGTCGCCACACGAGATCTCGTGCCCCTTTCAGCGGTGTAAGATTATTGCATCCCTATGACCCTCACCAGCTTCGTCGCCAAGTCCGCGTTTCGTAACAAGCGGCGCAGTCTGCTGACGGTCGCCAGCATTGCCTTTTCTCTGCTCCTGCTTTGCATCATGCTCTGCGTCTGGCGCAGCTTTTACATCGACAAGGGAGCGCCTGACTCCGCGCTTCGCATCATGACTCGTCACAAGGTGTCGCTGGCCAACTTCCTTCCTATTTATTATCGCGACAAGATTCGTGCTATCCCAGGCGTTGTGCATGTCGTGCCGATGACCTGGTTCGGGGGCACGTATAAGGACGAAAAGCCGGAAAATTTTTTCGCTCAGTTCTCTACCGATCCTGACGAATACTTCGACGTCGCCGCCGACAAGGTCATGCCTGCCGACCAACTTGCCGCCTGGAAGCGCGACCGCTCGGGCTGCGTCGTCGACGTTGACCTGGCCAAGAAACACCACTGGAAGATCGGCGACCACATCATCCTGCAAGGCACCATCTTCCCCGCCAATCTTGACCTGACCTTGCGCGGCGTCTACACCATCGATCCGCCTAATAGTGCGCTTTACTTCCACACCAAGTACCTGGAAGAATCCGTCGGCTGGTTTAAAGATACCGCCGGCTTTTACTTCACTCGTGTCGACACACCAGAACACATGCCGGTGGCGGCTCGCGCCATCGATGACATGTTTCACAGCACTCCGGTTCCCACCAAGAGCGAGAGCGAACAGGCGTTCAAACTCGATTTCATCAACACTCTGGGCAGCGTTAAGGCATTCATCCTCAGCATCTGCGGAGCTGTGCTGTTCACCACACTTCTCGTCTGCGCGAACACCATGGCCATGTCGATTCGGGAACGTACCCGCGAAGTTGCCATCCTGCGCACCCTTGGCTTCACTCGCGGGAGCATCCTTCGGTTGCTCTTGAGCGAATCGATCGCCATTTCTGTGATCGGAGGGCTGGTTGGCATCGGACTCGCGACTGGCGTCGTTCTCTTCATGGCGCGTCCCGGAATCGGATTGCCGGTGTCGATGCACATGACCGGCGCGACCGCGCTGGTGGCTATGGCGGTCGCCGCGTTTGTGGGGTTGGTCAGCGGACTGATTCCCTCCTACCGCGCCTCGAACCTCGGCATTGTCGACGCCATGCGCCACATCGGGTGAATCATTAAGGGCATTGAATCATTGAGACATTGAGGCATTGAAGCAATGATTCAATGACTCGCTACGGACACGGATACGGTGTTCCCGGAATGGCCGGTGTTCCGGGGATGACGGTGGCGGGCGTGCCGGGACTATCGCCGATCGGAGGCGTGCCAGGAATGACGGTTGGCGGCGTGCCAGGCATGCCGGGCGTGTAGCATATGCCGCGATCGTAGGGCGGATAGGGCAGCGGGCGCGGAGTGGGCATGGGAACCGCGGCCGGGTGCTCCTGAGCTTGCCGAACCGCATCCGTAACCTGGATTTCCGACAAGCTTAGCGGCTGCGGCAGAGTCATCTCCATGGGGGAGCCGACGTCCACGAAGAAGCCGTGGCTGTGCAGAAGAATGGCGAACATGACCGCGACGCCAGCGGCCGCCCCAACCCCAG
>Ga0116134_1000645_pt1 | contig 17885 bp, 15 predicted proteins | sample June2015DPH_19_5_FD_89737 | JGI IMG/M metagenome (GOLD analysis project Ga0116134, IMG submission 89737) | Peatland microbial communities from SPRUCE experiment site at the Marcell Experimental Forest, Minnesota, USA - June2015DPH_19_40 | ecosystem: Environmental > Terrestrial > Soil > Wetlands... | reverse complement strand
CGCCCATGGCCCCCACCAGGATCTCCGCCACGAGCCCGGCGGATCTCATCCAGGCGAACCGCGACGTCGGGGACGAGGACCTGGAGATTCAGCGCACGGTCCGCCGGTTCGCCGACGAGCGCCTGCGGCCGAATATTGCGGAGTGGTACGCCGACGGTTACTTCCCACCCGAACTGGCGCAGGAGTTCGGCGCGCTCGGCCTCCTGGGCATGCATCTGGATGGCTACGGGTGCGCCGGGGCCAGCGCGACCAGCTACGGCCTCGCCTGCCTTGAACTGGAGGCCGTCGACAGCGGTTTTCGCTCGTTCGTCTCCGTCCAGGGCTCGCTGTCGATGTTCTCGATCTATCGCTACGGCTCCGAGGAACAGAAAAAGGAATGGCTCCCCCGCCTCGCGGCCGGGACCGCGGTCGGGTGCTTCGGGCTCACCGAGCCCGACTTCGGGTCTGACCCAGGTAGCATGCGCACGCACGCAAAGCGTGACGGCAGTGACTGGATCCTGAACGGCCAGAAGCTGTGGATCACCAGCGGCAGCCGCGCCGACGTCGCGACGATCTGGGCTCGCACGGAGGATGGCATCCGGGGTTTTCTGGTGCCGAAGGGAACCCCCGGCTTCGAGACGCGTGATGTCAAGCAAAAGCTGTCCTTGCGCGCATCGGTCACATCCGAGCTGTTCCTGTCCGGCGTCCGGCTGCCGGAAAGCGCACGGCTGCCGGAGGCAACGGGGCTACGGGCTCCGCTGTCGTGCCTGTCCGAGGCCCGGTTCGGAATCATCTTCGGTGCGATTGGCGCCGCCCGCGACTGCCTCGAGTCGACGCTCGCCTACGCGGTCGACCGCGTGCAGTTCGGGCGCCCGATCGCCGGCTTCCAGCTGACGCAGCAGAAGCTCGCCGACATGAGCGTGGAGCTTTCGAAGGGCCTGCTGCTAGCGCTGCACCTCGGCCGGATCAAGGACGCCGGCGAAATCCGTCCCGAGCAGGTCAGCGTGGGCAAGCTGAACAATGTCCGGGAGGCGATCAAAATCGCCCGGACCTGCCGCACGATCCTCGGCGCGGCGGGCGTGACGATCGACTACCCGCCGCTTCGTCATGCTAACAATCTGGAGTCGGTACTCACCTACGAGGGAACCTCGGAAGTCCATGCGCTGGCCATCGGGCAGGCGCTGACCGGCATCAGCGCCTACCGCTGACGCTGTACCTGTACCTGTACCTGTACCTGTACCTGTACCTGCTCTGCCTTAGTCAACAGATAAGCTGACGTGGTTACCCCGTGAACTCGCCCCGTCCCGGGGACAGATGCCGGGAGGGAGCGCCTGGATGGCAAGTGGCATAGGCCGGCGGCGCGCAGCCGCGCTGGCCGAGGGTGGCACCGCCTACACCGAACGCCGCGCGGAGATCGTCGCCGCAGCCGCCCAGGTCTTCCGCGAGAAGGGCTTCAACGGAACCAGCCTCGCTGACATCGCCGAGTCGCTCGGCACCGACCGAGCCACGCTCTACTATTACATCGGCAGCAAAGACGAGCTGTTCCATGAGATCGTCCGCGACGCGGCCGAAGCAAACGCGACTCAGGCCGAGACGATCCGCGACAGCACCGACACATCCACGGCCAAGCTCACGCAGCTGATCATGTCACTCATGTCGTCGTACGCGACACACTATCCGTACCTGTTCGTTTACATTCAGGAAGACCTCAGCAAGGTCTCCGGTGGGCGCTCCTCGTGGGCCCGCGAGATGCGCGCCATCAACAAGCGCTACGACGACGCGGCCATCACCATTGTCAAGAGCGGCATCGAGGACGGCACGCTGCGCACCACCACCTCGGCCCGGGTGATCGCCAACGGCATCATCGGAATGGTCAACTGGACCCATCGCTGGTACCGCCACGGCGACCCGTCGATGCCTGACGCCGATGAGATCGGCTCGGCCTACGCGCAGATGGTTCTCAACGGCCTGGCTTTCGAGACGGACATTCCCGCGCGCGGCTGACTCCGCGGGGCGGTGCCGTCAGCGCAGGTCGGGCACGCCCAGTTCGTCAAGCACGCGCCGCCGGAGCCTCTTGAGATCGATCTTGCCTGTCGGGCCACGGCCCATCACGTCGACGAACACGACCTTCCTGGGTGCCTTGTAACTGGCCAGTTTCGCCTTCGAGTACGCGATCACGGCATCGGCCGTCAGCGCGGCACCATTGTCCGGCTGCACGACGGCCACTACGGCCTGCCCGAAGCGTTCGTGCGGGATACCCACGACAACCGCGTCGGCCACACCCGGCAGCATGCAGATGACCTTCTCCACCTCATCGGGATAGACCTTCTCCCCGCCGGTGTTGATGCACGCCGAGCCACGACCCAGTAGCGTCACGCTGCCGTCGGCGGCCACGACCGCCCAGTCGCCCGGCACCGAGTACCGCTTCCCGCCGATCGTGCGGAAGATCTCGGCCGTTTTGGCCGGGTCCTTGTAATAGCCCAGCGGCTGCCGCCCGGAGAAGGCGATCAGGCCGGCCGTCCCTGATCCGGGAATGACATCCTTACCGTCCTCATCGACGACTCGCATGTCTGCCCTGGGCGCGAACGACCCGGTCGACGCCGGAACGTTGTCCTTCGTCGCCACGGACGACCCGACCGTGATCGCCTCCGAGGCCCCGAACACGTCGTTGATCAGCACGTGCGGGACGGCTTTGAGGAGGCGGCGCTTGGTCTCCGCACTGAACACCACGCCCCCGGAGGTGATCGTCCGCAGGCTCGGCAACGTCCACCGGCCGGGGAACTGCTCGAGGGCCGCGACGACCGGCTTGGCGAACGCATCGCCGACCCAGCTCACCGAGAAGACCCCGTGCCGCTCGACGATATTGAGGAACTCGACCGGGTCGAACGGGTGATTCTCGAGCAGCACGATCGCACCCCCGCGCGCCAGGATCGGCACGCAGCTGAAGCAGCCGGCACCGTGCATCAACGGCGCAGCGGGCAGCAGCCGCCGCCCGGGGTTGGCCACCCGCTCACGAGCGTAGGCGAGATCCTGCACATCGCCGTAGCCACCGCGAGCGGCGTTCCCCAGCAGCACGAACAAGTCGTCCTGGCGCCACATCACGCCCTTGGGCATGCCGGTCGTGCCCCCCGTGTAGAGAAGCAGCAGATCGTCACCGTCACGCGCGACATCGGGCCGGTGCTGGCGGCGCGGATCCCGTGCGAGCGCGCCATAGTCGACGGCCCACGCCGGGCATGACCCAGTCCCGTCGTCGACCCACAGCCACGTCCTCACCTGAGGCACTCTGGCCCGCAGGGCCTCGATTTGGGTGCGGAACTCGCCGCCGAAGATCACGGCGGCGATGTCGGCGTTCCCCCACAAGTACACGAGCTCGTCGGCGCCATACCGGTAGTTCGTGTTGACCGGCACGAACGCACCTTTCAGGCACGCGTACAGCGACTCGATGTACTCGGGCGAGTTGCGCAGGTACTCAGCAACATTGGCCTGGCGCGGCAGGCCTGCCCCGATGAGGAAGTTCGCGATGGCATTGGCGTGCGCGTCCATCTCCGCCCAGGTCAGCACGCGGTCACCCTGAATTGCAGCCGCCGAGTGCGGTACCTGCTCGGCGACGACCTCAAGCACGTCCGCTACGTTCCACCCGGGCATCCGGAACCACCCCAATCAGCATTCGAGCACCCGCGGTCCCGGGCGCCGCCATCCTTCAACACTAGCGTTGACTACACCGGCGAGGCCTGGTGCGGCAATCGCCCGAGAAGCCCTTAAGCCTGGCGCAGCCTCGTGAATACCTCGCCACTGTTCTCGCCGAGCGCCGGCACCCGCGTTCCGGGCGCCGGCGTGGCCTGACCGTCGAGCCGGAACGGAGTGGCGGGGATCGTGAACTCGCCACCTGCGTCCACGGCGGGGCGAAACACTTCCCGTTCGCGCAGATGCTCGTCGGTCAGCAACGACGCAAGAGTGCGGTAGCGCGCCGCTGGCACGCCGCACTCCAGCATCTGCGCCTCGGCCTCGTCGGCGGTGCGCGTGATCGCCCAGGCGCAGACGAGTTCGTGAATCTCATCCCAGCTCTCAGTGCGCGCCCGCACGTCGGCGTAACGCGGGTCGGTGGCCAGCTCGGGCTGCCCGATGGCGCGAGCCACCGCCCGCCAGTTCTGGTCGCTGACGATCGTCAAGATGATGAATCCGTCCGATGCCGGAACCGGGCGATGACTCGTCCGCAGCTCGGTGATCCCGGCCAGCTCGGCCTGCAGCTCGTACATCGGCATGGAAAGCATCGACTCGATCAGCGAGACATCGACGTTCGCTCCCGCACCGGTGTGGTCGCGGCGGCGCAGTGCGGCCAGCACCGCGCCAAAGGCCATGGTGCCGCCGACCACGTCGGCGGTGAACACGCCGGTGACCGGCGGGACGCTGCCCGGGGGCTGGTAAATCAGGTTCGCCATGTCGACCCCGGAGGCCGCATGCACGTTCGGAGCGAACGCGGCGCGCTGGGCGCCGGGCCCGGTCTGCCCCCACCCCGATACTGAGCAGTACACGATGTCCTCGCGCACCTTCCGGCAGTCCTCATACGACACACCCAGGCGGGCCGCGACCCCCGGACGCCAGTTCTCCAGCACCACATCGGCCTGTGCAACGAGATCAAGTACCTGGCCGCGCTGCACCGGATCAGCCAGGTCGGCTGTCACGCTGCGCTTGCCGACGTTGAGCTGCCCGAAGAAGCGGCTCGCCCCGGACTTCCTGGGCCGCAGCTTGCGGATGTGGTCGCCGTCGGCCGGCTCGACCTTGATCACGTCAGCGCCGAGGTCGGCGAACAGACGGGAGCAGTACGGTCCGGCGATCATGGTGGTGAAATCCACGATCGTCAGCCCGCTCAGCGCAGCCGGGCCGCCAGCATCAAGCATCCCTGCCTCCTATGGTTCGGACGTCGTCGACCGGCTCGAGGCCAGCTCGGCTCGGACGGCGGGGACGACGCGAGTGGCCAGCAGCTCGAGCTGCGCGTCTACGTAGTGCCGGGGGCATGCGTGAGCGAAGATGATGCGCCGGGCGCCGGCTCGCACGTACTCGAGCACCCGCTTGGCGCAGTGATCTGGGTCGCCCACGACGAAGTAGCTGTCGGCCCGGGCCGCAAAATCCTGCCGGTAGGTCTTGGCGAGTGCGGTCATCGCGTAGTCGAACGCAACCGAGGCGTCCTCATGGACACACGACCATAGATAGGCCCCGGCCTCGATCGGCGGGAGATCACCACGCTGTGCCGCGATGGCCTCCAGCGACTCGCCGAGCATCCGGGCCGAGTACATGTACGGAATCCATCCGTCGCCGAAACGGGCAGCGCGGCGCATGGCGACCTCGCGGCGGCCGGCAATCCAGATCGGCGGGCTCGGCTTGCGCACCGGGGCGGGCCGGATGGACACGTCGACCAGCTCGGCGTACTTCCCGGTGTACGTCACCTTCTGCGAAGTCCAGAGCCGGCGGATGATGTCCAGCGCCTCATCGGTACGCGCTCCGCGCTGACCGACCGGGACACCACACGCTTCGAACTCGCGCGGATTCTCACCGCCGACCCCCACGCCGAGCACGAACCGGCCGCCGCTGACGTTGTCGAGCGCGGCACCGAGCTTCGCGGCCAGCGTCGCAGGGTAGAGCGGAAGCAGCGTCACCGAACTCATCAGCTCGACCCGCGTGGTCACGGCCGCGGCCGCCGCGAGGCTCACGAAGGCGTTGGCGATGGGAATGTTGAAGCTGACGTGCTCGCCGGTCGTGAGGAAATCCCAGCCCTGATCCTCGATCCCGCGGCTCGCGTCGCCGATGTTCGAGTCGACGACCGACAGCAGCGTGCCGAAGCTGAGGCCGGTCCCGCTGTCCATCGGCTACAGCCCGATCAGGGTGGCCAGGAGCTCACGGTGCTGTCCCGGCGTGCCGAAGAGAATCTCGCTCGACCGGGCGCGCTTCAGGTAGAGATGAATCGGGTGCTCCCACGTCATGCCTATGCCGCCGAACATCTGCACCGCCGCGTCGGTGACCCGGCGATACATATCCGAGCAGTACGACTTGGCCAGTTCGGCCGCGGTGGCCGCGTCCGGGGCCTGCCCGGCGATCACCCGTTCCGCGTAGTACACCGCTGATCGCGCCGCCTCGATGTCGACTACCATGTCAGCGCACTTGTGCTGGATGGCCTGGAAGCTGCCGATCGGCTTGCCGAACTGACGGCGGTGGATGACATGCTCGACAACAAGGTCGAGCACCTCAAGCGCGCCCCCGACCTGCTCGGCGGCTACCGCAACCATGCCGACGCGGATGACCTCGGCAACGACGTCCCACACCGGCGCGGCGGTGCCCAGCCGCTGAGCGCGCGCACCGTCCAGCTCGACGATGGCCTGCTTGCGGGTCTGGTCCATCGTCGGCCGGCTCGCCCGGGTCACGCCGGGAGCCTCGCCGGGAAGGGCAAACAGACCGAGACCGTCCTCGCCCCGCGCGACGACCAGGATGAGGTCGGCCGACGCACCATCGGGCACGAACGTTTTCGCCCCGGACAACCGCCAGCCGTCGTGGTCCCGCGATGCGCTGGTCGCGACGTCGGCCTCCACCCAGCGCCCAGGCCCCTCCGTCACCGCCACGGTCGCTATCGCGGCACCGCTGGCGATCTGCTTGAGGTATGGCTCGGCCTGCGCGGGATCCACCGCCAGCAACGCCTGGACGGCCAGCACCGCCGTCGAGAGGTACGGGCCCGGAATCAGCCGCCGTCCCATCTCCTCAAGCACGGCACCGAGATCGGTGAGCGTTCCGCCCATCCCGCCGGACTGCTCGGGGATCAGAATCGACACCAGACCGAGGCCGGCCAGCGCCGACCAGGTAGCCGGCTCGAACCCGTTCGCGGTCGCCATGAGCCGGCGCACTTCCCGCTCGGTCGATATGCGGCCGAGCAGCGTCTTCGTAGCCCGGCCCAGCTGCACCTGCTCCTCGGTCCAACCGACCAGCATCGTCTGCCCTCCATCCGGGACGGTAGAAGTGCCGCCCAGCCTGCGCACTGGCCGTTGGTTCGCTCACACCGCTCTTGTCAACATCAACGTTGACACAGCGCCAGTCTCGCCCGACACTATCCGTATGTCAAGCACTGCCCAGATCCTCGACTACACCGATCTCGCGCCGGAGTTCCGGGCCGAGGTCCGATCGTGGCTGGAGCGAAATCTGCCCGAAGGCTGGCTGTCCGGCGAGCTGCCGATGACGCCCGAGGAGAGGGAGCAGTTCCGGCTCGAGTGGAACGCGAAGCTGCACAAAGCTGGCTGGATCTGCGCCTCGTGGCCGAAGGAGTACGGCGGCCGCGGCCTGACGCCTCTGGAGAACATCATCCTCACTGAGGAGTTCGCCCGGGCCAGGGCGCCGATGCGGGCGGACTGGTTCGGCGACACGCTGGTCGGGCCGACGATCCTGCGCTGGGGCACCGAGGAGCAGAAGCAGGAGTTCATCCCCAAGATCCTGCGGGGCGAGATCACCTGGTGCCAGGGGTTCTCCGAACCGGAGGCTGGCTCGGATCTGGCCTCGCTGCGCACGACGGCCCGGCTCGACGGCGACGAGTGGGTCATCAACGGCCAGAAGACCTGGACGACACGGGCCGACGAGGCGGACTACATCTTTATGCTCGCCCGCACCGACCCCGAAGCGCCCAAGCACGGAGGCCTGTCCTACCTGCTGGTGCCGATGCGCCAGCCGGGTGTCGAGGTCCGGCCCATCGAGCAGATGGACGGCGCCGCCGACTTCAGCGAGGTTTTCTTCACCGATGCCAGGGCGCCCGGAGGATGCGTCCTCGGCGGGCTGCACAACGGCTGGAAGGTCGCGATGACCACGCTCGGCTTCGAGCGGGGCGTATCGGCGAGCATGAGCCACCGCCGGTTCGAGAAGGAGCTGGACGGGATCATGGCCGACGCCAGGCAGACCGGAGCCGCCGAGGAGCCGTTGATCCGGCAGCGGCTCGTCGAGCAGTGGATCCGGGTCACCCTCATCCGCTACGGCAACATGCGAATCCTGTTCGACGTGCTGAACGAGACTGATCAGGCCAAACGTCTGTCAGCCATGACCAAGCTGTGGTGGTCCGAGACACACCGCGCGACGATGGACCTCGCCATGGACGTTCTCGGCCCCGACGGCCAGTTGCTCACCGGCGACGTCAGCGAGACTGATAAGTGGATACCGGGCATCGGGTTGCGGCGCGGGCGCGAAGACTACCCAGCTTCGGCCCGCCAGCGCGGCTTCCTGTTCAGCCGCTCGGACACCATCGGCGGCGGCACTTCGGAAGTCCAGCGCAACCTCATCGCACAGCGTGTCCTGAACCTGCCGCGATGACCGACGCCGAACCGGCCCGGGCACCAGCGCCGCGATCCGTCCACGCACCGACACCTTGCCCTGGCCAGCACGCACCGGCGAACGACACCCTGGAGACCTCGTGACGCTTGCCCAATCGCTCACCACGGAACAGGCGCGCGCCATCGCCGGCCAATGGCTTGCCGACTTCCAGGGCGCGATCGACGCTGGCGACCCCGCGGCTGCGGCTGCGCTATTCCTTCCCGACGGTTACCTGCGAGATCTGCTTGCCCTGACCGGGGATCTGCGGACCTTCTCGGGCCGTGAGGCGATCACCGAGGCGCTCAAGGACGTCCTGACGTCACGCACGATCAGCACACTGACCCAATCGGGCCAGCCGCCCGAAGTCTTTGAGCGCCGCCGCTTCGGCCAGACGGTCGAGGTGTTCTTTGCCTTCGACACCGACATCGCGGCGTGCCGCGGGCACCTGCGGCTGCTGCGGTCAGACAACGCCGTCCGGCCTTGGCAGGCGTGGACGGTAGCGACGTCCCTCGAGGACCTCAAGGGCTACCCGGAACGGGTGGGTGCACGACGTCCGGTCGCCGCCGACCAAGGGCACGGCGGCGTGCCGGGATTGGTGCTGACCGCCGCGGAGCGCGCCGCGCGGTACCGGACCGAAGAGCCGGAGGTCGTCGTGATCGGCGCCGGTCAGGCTGGGCTCACCGTCGCCGCCCGGCTGGACGCGCTCGACGTGCCGACCCTGGTACTCGAACGCGAGCCCCACGTGGGCGACAACTGGCGCAACAGATACCAGTCCCTCGTACTGCATAACCAGGTCTGGGCAAACCATCTGCCCTACCTGCCGTTCCCCGCCTCCTGGCCCACCTACCTGGCCAAGGACCAGCTCGCCGACTGGCTCGAGCACTACCACGACATCCTGGGGATCGCCGTCTGGACCTCGACCAGCGTCCAGTCGGGCAGCTACGACTCCGGCGCCCGGCGCTGGAACCTCACCATCGGGGGGGCGGGCGCCGGCGAGAAGCGCGAGCTGCACCCGCACCACGTCGTGCTGGCCACTGGCGTGTTCGGTATCCCCAACCACACGGTCATTCCCGGATCGGACCAGTTCTCCGGCACGTTCCTGCACGCGGCCGACTACCGCGGTGGCAGCGACGTGACCGGTACCCGGGCGCTCGTGATCGGCTCGGGCAGCAGCGCACATGACGTCGCGCAAGACCTCGCCGCCGGCGGGGCGGAGGTCACGCTGCTGCAGCGCTCATCGACCTGCGTCGTGAGTGTCGACCCCGGTGCCGCCCGGGCCTACTCGATCTACCGGGAGGACGGTGCGCCGGTCGAGGACTGCGATCTGGTGACCAATGCCTTTCCGTTCCCATTGCTGGCGGATCTGCACCGCGACATGACCGCCAAGATCGCCGAGCTGGACGCTGACCTGCTACGCGGCCTGCAGGCCGCCGGCTTCGCGATCGACTTCGGAGACGACGGCAGCGGCTTCCTGATGAAGTATCACCGAACCGGGGGCGGCTACTACATCAACACCGGCGCATCGGAGCTCATCGTCGACGGCACCATCAAGGTGAAGCAGGGCGTCGAGGTGGCCGGCATCAGTGGCGACACCGTGCGCTACACCGACGGCACGACCGCCCGCTTCGACCTGATCGTCGTGGCGACCGGCTACCAGAACATGTCCGAGACGGTGCGCCGGATCCTCGGCGACGAGATCGCCAACCGGGTCGGGCCGATCTGGGGCCTGGATGAGGAGGGCGAGCCACGCGTGATGTGGAAGCGGACCGCGCAGCCGGGGTTCTGGGTGTGCGGCGGCAGCCTCCAGCAGTGCCGGCCGTACTCGAAATACCTGGCCCTGCAGCTCAAGGCCGACCAGGTAGGCCTCACCGGGGCCTGATCTCCGTAGGTGCCGCTGGCGGCGGCCCGGGGCGCCCGCGTCGGGGGGTCAGATGACCGCGACGGGAGCGACGGGGCTGCCAACGCCGCCGACGATGTTGAGCGGAGCAACCACGAGGAGGCATTCGCGGGCGCCGCTCGCCGCGAGTGCCTCAAGGTCGAGCAGCTCCAGGAGGTAAATCCCGCGATCGCGTATCGCGGCCAGGTGAAGCGGCATGGCCGAGCCCGTGACGGTCGACGGGCCCACCTCAACCGCGATGTTGTCCGCGCCGACGACGCTGATGTCGTGCTGGCCGAGCCACTCGCCGCAGTCAGCGTCGAGCCCGGGCCAGCTCGTCGTGGTCGCGGCGCCGGCCCGCCACTGCGACAGCCATCCGGTCCGCACGAGCAGCGCGTCCCCGGGTGCCGGGATGAGCCCGTGACCGCGCGCCGCGCGATCGAGCTGGGCGGCGCTGATTGGCTCGCCCTCCGCCAGCGGCGCGCCGGCGGCTAGATCCAGGAACAGCGCCCGCGTGACGATAGGTCCTGCGGCCTCGATGCCGCAGCGAGCCGCGCCGCGGCTGGTCACTGCCGAGGCCGGGTAACCGTTCCACATCAGCCCGTCGCGCCAGACGTGCGACAGGGCGTCCAGGTGAGTCGTGCCGTGGCACGCGAGGATGATCGAGTCGTCGGCGTAGCCGTAGCCGGGCTTCTCCGGAAGACCCGCCGCGTAGTCACCACCGTCGCGTGACATGAAGTGCTGCATGGGCAGGCGCAGGCCCGCGATCGGGCCTTGCCCTGATCGCATCGGCAAGCCGAGGGAGATCGGCTGGCCGCGCGCCACCGCGGCCATGCCCCGGCGTACCGCATCGCCATCGACGAGGTTGAGCGCCCCTCGTTCGTCGCCGGGACCCCAGCGACCCCAGTTCCCCTTCACGCGGTCAGGTGAGCACGAACGAGAGATCGGTGATGCGGCCCTGAGGCTCATCGATGAACTTCGCGCGGACGCGCGGCTGACCCTGCAGTTGCGCGGCCGCCGCGCCGATGTCGCTGAGGTCGAGCCCGTGTACCAGGTTGACCAGGGCCGTGTCGGCTCCGTCCAGCGTCACGTACGCCATCACGATCGGCGGCTTGGGCAGACCCGGGAAGGCGGCCGTGATGATCGTGAAGGTCTCGAGGGTACCTTCGGGTCCAACCGGCACCCAGTCGGCCGTGCGCTTGAAGCACGCGTCGCAGAACGACCGCGCCGGCACCAGGACACGCTGGCAGGACGGGCACCGCGCACCCATGATCTGCTGGGACTCCTTGAGCGCGGCGAAGAAGCGGCTGGCCGCCTCGCCCGCGAAGTAGGTGTAGTCAAAATTCCAGTTGCCCGGGATCGTAATCAGCTCAGTCGTGCCGGTCATGATGTGCCGCTCCTAATCCGGGCGCTCGGTGCCCAGTACGCAGACGGTGGAGAACTGGGTCGCGCCGCCCTGCCCAGTGGCGACCGCGCGGCGGACGCCGGGGACCTGACGCTCCCCGGCCATCCCCCGCACCTGCAGCGCAGCCTCGGCGATGCGCACCATCGCCGTAGCGCTCACCGGGTTGGCCGCTTGCGGGCCACCGGACGGGTTGAAGCTCGGCAGCGACAGGTCGGTGAACTGTTCCTGGACGAAGCGCGGCCCATGTTCAGGCGCACAGAAGCCCAGTGCCGGATACGTCATCGCCTCCGCGCTGGAGAACGGCGAATACAGCTCCACCACGTCGATGTCCTTGCGCGCGTCCGTGACGCCGGCGTCGGCGTAGGCACGTTCGGCGGAACGGCGCAGCGACAGCAGGTCGACGAGCGTGCCTTCAGGCCGGTGGAAGCGGTCGCCCATGGCATAAGCATCCGAGGTCGACGCCATGCCCTGCAACCAGGCCGGGACACGATCGCCGATGCTGCTCTCCCCCGCTATGACGAGGGCGCACGCCCCCTCGGACATCGGGCAGGCCTCGAACCGGTGGATCGGCCAGGCCAGCAGCGGCGACTCCAGGATGTCCTCCGGTGACAAATCCTTGTGGATGTGCGCGAGCGGGTTCTTGAGCGCGTTGCGATAGTTGCGCGAGGCGATCTCAGCCCAGTCGCGCTCGCTGTAGCCGTAGACCCGCATGAGCAGGGAGGCGCGCAGCGCGGCCATGGTGATCGTGGTAAGCGGGAAATCCTTCTCGTACACCGGATCGAAGATCGTGTTGAACACCTGCTGCGACGTGGTGGCCTGGCCCATCCGCTCCAGGCTGATGACGAGCGAGACCTTCGCCCGGCCCGATCCCACGTACGACGCGCCCGCGAACGCAGCCGATGAGCCGGTCACGCCGCCGGTGTTGACCCGCACGTACGGCTTGCCGGCCCCGAAGATCGCCGTCTTCTCCACGCCGTTCTCGCCAGCGAGTGCATCGGGCGCGACGCCCATGACGATCGCGTCGACCGCGGAAATGTCCATGCCGGCGTCGTCGAGCGCCTTCTCGGCAGCCTCCCAGATCATGTCGGCCGAGCTGAGCTCGGTGTGCGCACGCTTGTAGGAGGTCTGCCCGACCCCGACCACTGCCATCCGGGATTTCATGCGGCCTCCAGCACAATCACGGTCTGAGTCTGCCCCGCAACGGTCGACGATCCGCTGGCGAGGGCCGTACGCACCCCGTCGAGCTGGACCGGGCCGGCCTGGCCGCGCAGCTGCAGGATCGCCTCGGCGATCCGCAGCAGCCCCATCGCCGGGCGGCTGTACCCGCTCGCCCCGCCACCGGACGGGTTGGCCCGTGGGTCGTCGGCCAGCCGCCGCATGCCCTCACCGGCCGGAGCCAGCCCCACGGCCTCCAGACCGAGAGCCTCGTCGATCAGCGTCAGGCCGTCCACCTCCGCCACGTCCACTGCCGAGCCCGGCGTGCCCGCCTCGGTCAGCGCGCGGTCAGCCGCCTGGCTCAGGCTGCGAATCGAGCGCAGCGGCCGGTCGCCGAACAGGTAGGGCTCCGACGACTGGCCCATGCCGGTCACCCGGATCGCCGTCGGCTCGGTGGACAGCACCATCGACACCGTGATGTCCGCCCACAGGGGCATGTCGCCCGTGTCCAGCGGGAAATGCGGTGCTGAGGTGAAGCCGCCTGCCTTGAGCGCCCGCGGGTTGCGGCCGGCCGCGTCGCGCCTGCGGGTCACCGCCCGCTCGTGCGCCTCCCGCACCTCGTCGCGGCCGAGGCAGAGCTGGGCGCGCATCGCCGATAGCACGAACTCGTCCAGGCCGAGCGGGCGTGTCATATAGGGGTCAAACAAGGCGCGCGAGAAGGCGTCCGGGTCGTGCTCGCTTGATCGGCCCCACGCGGCGACGATCGAGCGCCGGTTATCACCCGCTTCGAGGCGCGTCACCGCTGCGGCGAACGCGGCGGCGCCATCGTCGGAGAACCGGATCTCGTCACGCAGGTAGGCGCCGGCCGCCGGCGCGGTCACCATGCTCGACAGCGACCGGCCATCCACGAGGTCATGAGCGGCGAGGACCACCGAGTCGATCTCGCCCATTTCGCGCCCGGAGTCGTCGACCGAGGCTCGCACGGTGTCGAAAATCAGCTCGGACAGGTTCCGGCGAGCGTCAGCGAAGCTGATCTCCAGCGCCACGCCTTCGATATAGATCGGCACTCTCACACCTGCAGTAGTACCGCTCCGTCCAGCCTGAGTCAACGTTTATGTTGACACAGGTCGGCCAGCCGGCGACGCTGGACAGCGTTCAACGTTTACGTTGATTGTACTGAGCCTGGGGAATTGACAGGATGAGACGATGACGAGCAGTTCACAGTCAGCCTCGGCGCTATCCGGGCGAACGGCGATCGCCGGGATCGGGGAGACGGATTACATCCGGGGCAGCGACAGATCGGTCCTGCAGATGGTGCTCGGCGCCAGCATGGACGCGATCCGCGACGCCGGCCTGACGCCGAACGACATCGACGGCGTGATCCCGCCCCCCGGCTTTGTCGCCTGGGACGAGATCGCGGCCCACCTTGGTATCAAGAACGTGCGGTATACGGCGACCCCGCAGATGGGCGGGGCCAGCCCGACGGCCGCCCTGCTGAGCGCGGCGATGGCGGTGTCCTCGGGGATCGCGACGTCCGTCCTGATCCCGATCGGCTGGAACGGCTTCTCCGCTATCCGGCCCAGGCCGGGCGCCCGGCCCAGCAAGCGCCGCTTTACCGCTGCCTTCTTCGAGACCGTCCGCAACTTCTACGCTCCCTACGGGCTGCGGTCGGCGCCGTGGTGGTACTCGCTCTACCTGCAGCGCTACGTCGACCTCTACGACGTTCCACCTGAGGCGGCGGGCGCCGTCGCGCTCGCCTGCCGCAAGCACGCGCAGCTCAATGACCGGGCGCTGATGCGGGACAAGCCGCTGACGATGGAGGACTACCTCGACTCGCCCCTGATCACCGGCCCGCTCCGTAAGCTGGACTGCTGCGTCGAGACCGACTGCGCCGCCGCGGTGGTGGTTACCTCGATCGAGCGGGCCCGTGACCTGCCGCACCGCCCGGTCGTCTATCTCGGGGGGGCCGAAGGGCACTCGAGCCCCGCTGATGAGCTGGTCAACCGTCCCGACGTGCTGCGGCTGGGCCTGCACGAGGCCGCGCCGCGAGCGTTCGAGATGGCGGGGGTGACCGCGGCTGACGTGGACTTCCTGCAGATCTATGACTGCTTCACGTACGTCGTGCTGCTGCAGTTCGAGGCGCTCGGGCTGGCCGAGCCCGGCGGGGCCGCGGACTTCGTCAAAGGGGGCACGATCGATCTCGGCGGCCGCTACCCGACCAACACCCATGGCGGGCTGATGTCACAAGGGCATTGCTGGGGTCTCAACCATGTCGTCGAGGCCACCCGCCAGTTGCGCGGCGAGGCGGGCGCGGCCCAGGTGCAGGGGGCCGAGCTGGGTCTGGTGACCGGCTACGGCGATCTGGGTGACGGCAGCATCGCCATTCTCGCCAGGGGGGACAAATGACCGAGCGCACCGTCGGCAAGGTCATCGGCAAGCCCGACGACCTGAACCTCGAGCTGTTCCAGACGATCGTCTCCCGTGGGCACATGTGCCTGCAGAGATGTGACAGCTGCGGCCGCTACAGCCATCCGCCGCGCATGTACTGCGGCCACTGCTTCTCCGGTGACTACAGTTACCCAGAGATCAGTGGCGCTGGCACGGTGTACTCGTACACGATCTCGCACCACACCGCCGAGCCTGCCTGGCAGGACGAGCTTCCCTACCTGACCGTCGTCGTCGAACTGGACGAGGGACCGCGCGTCGTCGGTGCGGCCACGCTCGCCGACCCGGCGACGGTGCGGATCGGCCAGCGGGTGCACGTCGTCCCGGAGAAACGCACCGACGACTTCGCCTACTTCACCGTGGTTTTCGACGAGAACGGGACCAGTTGATGGCGGAGATCGCGATCACCACGGAGGCACCGGTTCTGTTCTCGGTCGAGAACGGAATCGCGTCGGTCACCCTGAACCGCCCGGCGAAGATGAACGCTCTCACGCCCGAGATGCTCGTCCGCCTCGACCGGGCGTGGCAGGCGATCCAGGACGACGCGACGGTACGCGTCGCCGTGCTGAGCGGAGCCGGCCACAAGGCCTTCAGCGCCGGCGCAGATCTGGGCCGGCTCACGCCTCTGCTCACCCGCGCCCGCTCCGCGGAGGACGAGTGGGATGAAGCGCTGCTCGCCGATCCGAAGCTGCTCAACCGGGCCTTGCTGCGCGGCATCGACGTGACGACGCCCGTGATCGCGGCGATGCGCGGCGTCGTGGTCGGCGGCGGAATGGAGCTCATGCTCGCCTGCGATCTACGCGTCGCCGGCCAATCGTCGCAGTTCGGCCTGCTCGAGGTGCGCCGCGGCCTGATCCCGGCTGCGGGCGGCGTGGCCAGGGTGTCGCGGCAGATCACGCAGGCTCGCGCGGCCGAGATCCTGCTTATCGGCGATCGGGTCAGCGCCGATGTCGCACTGTCCTGGGGGTTGATCAACCGCGTGGTCGCCGACGAAGAAGTCCAGCCAGCGGCCCGCGCGCTTGCTGAGCGCATGGCCGAGAACGGCCCGCTCGCGATGCGCAAGGCTAAACAGGTCATGCTCGAGAGCTCCGGGCGCCCGATTCTCGAGGGATTCACGGCCGAGGACGCGGCGATCAAGGTAATCCTGCGTTCGAAGGACGCCCGCGAGGGCTCGAAGGCCTTCATGGAGAAAAGGAAGCCGAACTTCACCGGGGAGTGAGACCCTGGCTACGACAGCCAACTGCGTGACCCGGGCCTCCGTCGAGGAACCCGCTGCCCGGCGCGCGCCCGCCACTCGTTGCCGGCCTGCCTTCACGTCTCGGGCAGTCCGATCCGGGAGATCCGGCCAGAACTGCACCACGGTATTAGCTGTGCCGCTACTCGGATGGGCTCAGCGCCGCGCGGGATGGTGACTCGGCCGCGGTGGTCGCGTCCGGTGGCGGGTTTGTCGTATCGCCGCCAGCCGTCGCCAACGGCCTGCGTGGTCCTCTGCGATTCGCCGTGGCGCGGTGCCTCCAGCCTGCGAAGGCGACCGCCGCGATCAGGGCGACTCCGTTGAACATGTCGCTGAGCCATTGGACACCGGTGACGAATTGGAAACCCTGAATGCCGGTGGCGAGCACGTAGATCGCGATAACGCTTCCCCAGACGTTGAATCGTCCCGGCCGGAGCTGGGTGGAACCGAGGAATGCCGCAGCGAATGCCGGCAGCAGGAGCGACGGCCCGAACGTCAGCGACGGCCCGAGCAACGAGCCGAAGGCCACACCCGCAATCGCCGATACCGTCCCGGACGAAATGAGTGAGATCCAGATCCACTTGCCGACCCGGACACCTGAAAGTCGCGCCGCTTCGGAATTGCTTCCGATCACATACAGGTAGCGGCCGGCCGGAGTATGTTCCAGCGCCCACCAGGCGATGACCGCGATGACCAGGAAGTAGATGAAAACGATCTGGAACCCGCCGACTTGCAGCTCGGTCAGCTTCGTCCAGGCCGAGGACACCGGCGGCGACGGCTGCTCGTTGTTGGTGAAGATCGTGAGCAGCGCGGCGAGCACACTGCCCATCGCCAGCGTCGCGATAAATGAGTTAATTTTCAGCACCACGACGAGGAAGCCGTTCACGGCGCCGATCACCGCACCCAGGCCGACGGCGAGCACGATCGCCAATGGGATGCTCAGGTGGTGCAGGGTCTGCAGCTGGATGGCCGCGATCGCCGACACGTTAGCGGTCGCACCGACCGAGAGGTCGAACACCCCGGCGACGAGCGGGATGAGCAGCCCGATCGTCAGGATTCCGGCGACCGCCTGGCCCGACGCGACCGAATGCAGCGTCGAGGAGGTGAAGAACAGCGGTGTCCAGATCGTGAACATGATGATGAACACGGCCCACAGATAGAGCCCGCTGAATCGATCCAGGCCCAAGCGAATGCGGAATCTCATCCTGCTCATCCTTTAGCGTCGCTCATGAGGTGTAGCGCGGACCCGTCCGAGATCAGCGTCTGCTCGGTTACGGCCGCGATCGTCATGTGCGTCCCGGTAAGTTCGGCCGCTACCTGCCCCCGGCGGAGTATCAGTATCCGGTGGCAGATGGCTACGAGCTCGTCGATGTCGGTGGAGGCAACGACGACCGCGGCACCGTCCGAAGATGCTGCGGTCAGAATCTGATGGTGGATCTCGGCCTTGGCGCCCAGGT
>Ga0116134_1000643_pt1 | contig 17918 bp, 15 predicted proteins | sample June2015DPH_19_5_FD_89737 | JGI IMG/M metagenome (GOLD analysis project Ga0116134, IMG submission 89737) | Peatland microbial communities from SPRUCE experiment site at the Marcell Experimental Forest, Minnesota, USA - June2015DPH_19_40 | ecosystem: Environmental > Terrestrial > Soil > Wetlands... | reverse complement strand
GCGGCTGCGCGTCGATCTGCGGCTCGGGCGCGCGCGGCCCGAACATCTCCTCCACGGTCAGGCCCAGCGCGCGGGCCAGGGCCAGCGCCACCCGCAGCGACGGGTCCGACAGCCCGGACTCGACCGCCGAGACCGCCTGCCGGGACACCCCGGCCATCCCGGCCAGTTGCTGCTGTGAGAATCCCCGGGCCTGCCGGGCGAGCCGGAGCCGCATCCCGTTCGGTTCGCCGTGGGCGCGGGCCGGGTCGGCGGGATCGGCAGCGTGAAGTTTGTGGCTGGCCGGGCCGCCCATTACTGGCGCACCTGCTCCGGGCGGCACGGCTCGGCCGGCAGTGCCGCCCCGTCCGGGCCGAAGTAGGGCGGGTCGAGCACGGTCACGACGAACTCTCCGCCGGCCGGCGGCTGGTCCGGCAGGCGGCAGGTGATCACCGTCTCGGCCACGCGCACGTCCGCCTCCCATCCGGCCCCGGCGGGGCGGGACGCCGTCACGGCTCCGGTCAGGACCAGCCCGCGCCCGGGATGGGCTCCCGCCAGGGTCCGTTCCGGATGAATCCCGGCCGTGACCGCCCCGGCCGTGTCTCCGGGGACAGTGTCTCCGGGGACCGGGCTCGTCGGCCCGGCCCCCGGAGACACGCACTGGACCGGCACGAAGCCAAGGTAGCCGACCAGCTCGGCGACCCGCTGCGACACCGGGCGCAGCACCACCTCGCCGGGCGGGCCGACCTGCAGCATCTGGCCCCGATCCAGGATGGCGAGCCGGTCGGCGAAGGCCTGCGCGTCGGCGAGCTCGTGCGTGACCAGGACGGCGGGCACATCGCGCGCGACCACCAGCGAGACCACAAGGTTGGTGAGGGCCCGGCGCAGGCTCGCGTCCAGGCCGGTGAACGGCTCGTCCAGCAGCAGCGCGTCGCAGTGCGCGAGCAGCAGGCGGCCGAGCGCCACCCGGTGGGCCTGACCGCCGGACAGCCGGGCCGGCATGACGGTCAGCAGGTCGCCGACGCCGAGCAGTTCGGCCAGCTCGGTTAGCTCCGGCTCGGTCGCCGGGCGGCCGTAGGACAGGTTGGCGCGCACGGACAGGTGCGGGAACAGGCCGGGGTTCTGGCGCAGCAGGCCGACCCGGCGCTGCCAGGGCGGCACGGCCTGGCGCAGCTCCGTCGAGGTCAGCACGCGGCCGCCGAGCACGATGCGGCCCCGGCGCGGCGTGACCAGGCCGGCGATGGCCTCCAGCAGCGTCGTCTTGCCCGCGCCGGAGGGGCCGAACAGGGCCAGCCGCTCGCCGGGCGGGACACGGACGGCGGCGCGCACGGTGAAATCGCGGCGGTCAACCTCGAAGTCGGCGTCCAGCACGGGCGCTCCAGACGTAGGCGGCCAGTGGCAGCGGCAGCGCGACCACCAGCAGGACCAGGGCGAACGGCAGCGCCGAGGCGAGCCCGGTCTCCTGCAGCGTCGTATAGATCTGCAACGGTATGCCGAACGGATGGTAGGCGATGATGATCACGGCCCCGAACGCGCCCATCGCCCGCGCCCACGCCACGGACAGGCCCATGGCCAGGCCCGGCGTGGCCAGCGGCAGGGTGACCCGGCGGAAGGCCCGCAGCGGCCGGTCCCCCAGCAGCTGAGCCTGCTGTTCCAGCCTCGGGTCCACGCCGCTGAACGCCGCCTGCGCGCTGAGCACGTAGTACGGCGCGGACTCGTACACCTCGGCGATGCACAAGGCGAGGAACGTATTGCTCGCGGACAGGTTCAGGTGGCCGAGCATTTCACCGATCGGCGTGTACGGGCCGACCATGAAGATCAGCAGCAGGCCGATGACCAGCGGCGGCAGCAACAGGCTGCACAGCACGCCGGCCTCCCAGACCCGCGGGAAAGGAAGCCGGCCGCGTGCCATCATCCAGGCCAGCGGCGTGCCCAGACCGAAGAGGACCGCGAGTGTCACGGCCCCGGACTCGACCGAGACCACGAGCGGGTCCAGCGCGCCCGGCGCGGTCAGCGAACTGCGGATGGCGTTCCACGAAAGGTGGGTGAGCAGGGCGATCACCGGGCCGAGCAGCGCGATCCAGATGACCGCCGCGCCGATGACCGATACCGCCCCCGATACCGAACGGACCCGCTGCGGGCCGGGACGGGATAGCGGACCGGACGGCCCGGGAGATCCGTCTCCCGTGACCGTCCCGCCCGCGGCGACCGCGGGGCTAGCCGCCAAGCTCACTCTTGATCGCGGCCGGGACAGCGCTGCTGTCGCCGAACACCGTGGGCGTGATCAGCGTGAAGCCACCCTGCTTATACTGCGCGAGGCCCGCGCTGGACAGCGTGTACTTGATGAACGCGGTCCCGGCCGCCGTCGGCGTGCCGATCGTGGTGATGTCGATGACCTGCGGGCTGCCCGACTTGACCGTCCCGCTCTTGAGCGTGACGGTGGCCTTCTTGTACGCGGCGGCGTCGGCGGCGCTGGCCAGGCTGATGGCGTCGGGGAGCTTGATGGAGGGCAGCTTCAGCTCGACCGCCTGGGTGATGAACGCGCTGGACGCGTCGAGCTGGCCGGCCTCCAGCGTCGAGTCCAGCGAGGACTCGGCGTAGATCTGCGAGGAGGAGGCGGTGCCGAAGTCGGAGGTGCCCAGGATCTTGGCCACCGTGCCCGAGGGCAGGTTGCAGTAGGACTGGGCCAGCTCCAGCATGTAGATGAAGTCCCGGCCCTGCGGGTCGACGTTCGGGTCGGTGCGGCCGAGCTTCAGCCCGGGCGTCTGCAGCACGCTGCTGAACAGGCTGCAGAGGGGCTTGCTGCCGTCCGCGATGGCCTTGAACTGGCTGGCGTACTTGCTCTTCGGGTTGTAGGCGACCACGATCGACGTGCCCGCGTACTGCACGTACCACTTGGTGTACTTGGGCTCGAGCGGCGTGATGTTGTCCCCGCCGACGCTCTCGAAGACGTTCGGGCTGATCTCGCCGCCGGCGATGTCCGCCTCCAGGTCGCCGGAGGCGGCGCCGCGGCCGGAGAACGTATAGCCCTCGGCGCTGGTGAACGCGGGCTTGACGACCTTCTCGTTGAGGAACTGCAGCGACGATGCGTAGGCGACGTTAGCCGTACCGGTCGGCTTCGCCGACGCGGACGCGCTCGCGGAACTCCCTCCCGACGACGGCGACGAAGAGGAACTGCTACAGCCCGCCGCGACGAGCCCGAAACACGCTATACCTGCGAGCGCGGCGATACGCGCTCCTCGTTTTGACTGGTAATCGGCCACCTTCCCGACAATAGCCAGCGCTGATTGCGCCGGGCAAGAAACAGGAGCTTGTAGTCACATTGTGACCAGTGGCGGGTGAGGGCCGGGCGGACCGGGCCGACCGGGCGAACCGGGCGAACCGGGCGGCCCGGTCACAGGCCGGGCGGCCTGCGGCGGGCGAACTGGGTCGCCTGCTCGAACGCGTGGCCGGCCTGCAGGACCGCGAAGTCGGCCCGGTGCGGCCCGACGAACTGCACGCCAATCGGCAGTCCGCTCGCGCTGAACCCGGCGGGCACGGACAGCGCGGGGCAGCCGGTGGCCGAGACCAGGTAGGCGGATTTCATCCAGGCCAGGTAGTCCGTCATGGTCACCCCGGCGATCTCGGCCGGGTACTCCAGGTCGACGCGGAACGGCAGCACCTGGCTCACCGGCAGCAGCAGGATGTCGCAGGTCGTGAAGAACTCGCGGACGCGATGGAAGAGCGCCGTGTGCAGCACCTCGGCCCGGCCAAGGTCGGCGCCGCTCAGCTTGCGCCCCTGCTCGATGTTCTCCCGCAGGCTCGGCTTGAGCTCCTCGGGCGCCCGGTCCAGCATCGTGCCGAACATGACCTCGAACTGCCAGGCCCGCAGGGTACGGAACGCCTCGTCGGCGCCGGCGAAATCCGGGCTGCGCTCGGTCACCTGCGCGCCCAGCGCGGCGAGCACCTGCGCGGCGTCGTGGACCACCGCGGCGACCTCCGGCTCGATCGGGACCGCGCCGCCCAGATCCGGGGACCACGCGACCCGCAGCCCGTACAGGTCCGCGTCCAGCGGCCCGGCGAAACCCGCCCCGGGCTCCGCCAGCGCGATGGGCGACCGCGGATCGGGCCCGGCCAGGACGGACAGCAGGAGGGCCGCGTCGGCGACGGTCCGGGCCATGGGCCCGCTGACGTTCAGCGTGGTCCAGCCGAGCAGCGCGGGCCAGCCCGGCACGCGGCCCGGCGACGGCCGGAACCCCACCACGTTGCAGAACGACGCCGGGTTGCGCAGCGATCCGCCCATGTCGCTGCCGTCGGCCAGCGGATGCATCCCGCAGGCCAGCGCGGCGGCCGCGCCCCCACTGCTCCCGCCCGCGGACCTTCCATGGTCGTACGGGTTCCGGGTGACGCCGAAGACCCGGTTGAAGGTGTGCGATCCCGCGCCGAACTCCGGCACGTTGGTCTTGCCGATCGTGATCACCCCGGCGGCGCGCATCCGCTCGATGACCAGCTCGTCTTCGGTGGGCACGTAGCTGGCCCGCAGCGGCGAGCCGTACGTCGTGCGGATCCCCGCCGTCTCGTGGACGTCCTTGTGCGCCACGGGCAGTCCGTGCAGCACGGGCAGGTCCGCGCCCGAGGCCGCGCGCCCATCGGCCGCCGCCGCGCTGTCCAGGGCGCTTTCTGCGGTCACGGTGACCACCGCGTTGACGCCCGGGTTTTCCCGCTCGATCTGGTCCAGGTGCGCCTGCACCACCTCGCGCGCCGACACTTGCCGCCGGTCCAGCGCCGCCCGGAGTTCCCGGGCGGTCATGAAACACAGGTCCCTCATCGTGCCTCCCACGGCGTCATCCCTCACGATGGGGCAGGCCGGGGACTCAGGGCAAGGTACGGGGGGTTACGGCAGCCGAGCTGGGGCCCCTATTCAGCGGTGCGCGCTCCAACAACAAGAAAAAGAACATAACCGGCGCGCTGCTTATCCGCGGCGACTGGTTCGCGCAGGTCCTCGAGGGCGACGAGGGAGAAATCCGGGCGCTCTTCACGCGTATTGAGCACGACCCACGGCACGACAATATTCCGGTTCTCCAGACCGGTCCGGGCGGGGAACGCAGGTTCGCCCGGTGGGCCATGGCCCGGGTGTCCGCCGACGGGCAGCCGGATATCCCGCTGATCGCGCACACGGACGGCATCGCCCCCGCGGCCAGCCGGGGGACCACCGCGGAGCAGGAACAGATCCTGGACGTCATGCGCGAGGCGACCCGCGCCGACGCGCACGCCGTCTAGCCGATCGGGGCGGGCGGCCACCGGAGAGCGCGGGCCCGCTCCGGGCCCGCTCCGGGGGGCGGGAAATGTCGGAGGGGCTCGTTACGGTCCAGGCATGGACTGGAAACTTGAGCTTGTCTTCGTGCCGGTGACCGACGTGGATCGCGCCAAGCGGTTCTACGCCGACCAGGTCGGTTTCCACGCCGACCACGACCAGCAGGTCAACGACGAACTGCGGTTCGTTCAGCTCACCCCGCCCGGGTCGGCCTGCTCCATCGCGATCGGGACCGGGCTGACCGACATGACTCCCGGGTCGCTGCGCAGCCTGCAGGTCGTGGTGGAGGACGTCGCGGCGGCCCGGAAGCAGCTCGTCGAGCGCGGGGTGGACGCCAGCGAGGTGGACGTTCAGCCGTGGGGATCGTTCGTCACCTTCGCCGACCCCGACGGGAACACCTGGGCCCTGCAGCAGTTGCCTCCACGCCAGGGGTGAGGACCCGGCACGGCCGGCGGCGGTGGCTCAGCGGTTGGCGATGGCCCGGCTCGTCCAGGGCGGCAGCGAGCGCCATCATGCACGGCGGGCGGGCTCGGCCATGGCCGGGCCATGCCCGCTCCGGGGCGGGTGCATCCCGGCCGGCGCGGGCGGGAAGAACTGGTTCCCGCGCGCCACCACCAGTTCGACCCGGTGCAGGGCGGAGATGTCACGCAGCGGGTCACCGCGGACCGCGATGAGGTCGGCATCCTTGCCCGGCTCGACCGACCCGGTGCGGTCGTCCACGCCGAGCGCCCGCGCCGCGCGCAGGGTGGCCGCGCCGAGCACGTCCCGGGCCCGCAGGCCCGCCTCCGCCAGCGCCTCCAGCCCGCACACGTAGGCCCCGTGCGGGCAGTCGTCGGTGCCGGCGTCCGTACCCGCGATGATCTGCACGCCATGCTCGGACAGGCCCATGATGACCTCTTCCAGCACCGGGCCGTAACGCTCGCGCATGATGGGCGCTTGCACGTTGATCGTCGGGCAGACGAAGATCCCCGCGGCGGCGATCTCGTCCGCGAGCACGGGGTCGAAAGCAGAGCCGAAGATCCCGTCCGGGCCGGCGAACGAGCAGTGCTCGATGGTGTCGGCGCGCGCCGCGACGGCCCGCGCGATCCCCTCGGTGCCGTGCGCGTGCGCGGCCACCCGCTGGCCGAGGCGGTGCGCCTCCTCGACCACGATGCGGAGCTCACCCGCGGTGAACTGGGCGTGCCACGGCGCCGGGCCCTCGGTCATGAACCCGCCGGTCGCCATCACCTTGATGAGGTCAGCGCCCATCTTGTGGTGCAGCCGGACCATCCGGCGCAGCTCATCGGGGGAATCGCACTCGCCGCCCATGAACCAGCAGTGCCCGCCCGCCGGCGTGATCGGCCGGGCCGCGGTGACGAGCCGCGGGCCATCCGCGGTGCCGCGGGCAATCGCGTCGCGCACCGCGACATCCAGGAAGGCGCGCGCGCCCAGGTCCCGGGCGGTGGTGACCCCGGCCCGGAGCAGTTCCCGCGCGCTGCGCAGCATGAGGATGAGCTGTTCGGCTTCGGTCTCGGCGCGCATCCGGGCCACCGGTCCCGGGCCGCCATCGAAACCCAGGTGCACGTGGGCGTCGATCAGGCCGGGGAGGAGGGTCACGTCACCGAGATCGACGACCTCCGCACCGTGGCGAGCATCGCGGTGAGCGCGGAGCGGGCCGGACGGGCCGGACGCGACGATCCGGGCCCCGTCGACAAGCACGCCGCCATTCGGGACGACGTCAGCGCTCGCAGCGGGCAGCAGCGCGGCCGCCGTGTAAAGACGCATACGGCTCCTCCCCATGGCCTGCCCCCGGGACGCCCCCGGGACGAGCGGTCCTCGCGGCGGGGCACCCCCGCGCACGTCCGTTTCGGCTGGAAAAAGGGGCCGGTGACCGTTACCGGCCGGCAGCGGCCAGCGCGGCGCGGATCGTGCCCGCGCTGGCGGGGCGGCCGCGTTCATCCTCGAAGGGGCCGTAGGGCGTGCCGTAGACCGGCTCGCCCGGCTGCTGCCGCCAGCCCTCGGCGAGCGGGCCGGCGTCGACGGCCCCGTAGCCGATCGAATCGAGGAACGCGGTCACCGCCGCCTTGGCCTGCGCGTCATCGCCCGCGATGGGCAGATAACTGCGGTCGGCCGCGCCGGCCGGCCGGGCGAGCGACGCCAGGTGCCGGAAGTAGATGTTGTTGAACGCCTTCACCACCAGCGACGAGCGCAGGTGCTGCTGCAGCAGTTCGCTGCTGGTCAGGTGCCCTTCATCCAGGGCGGCGATCTGCCCGTCCCGGGCCACGTAGTAGTTGTTGGCGTCGATCACGGTCTTGTGGACCAGCGGGCGGACGGGGACGCTGCGATAGGCCTTCAGCGGGATCGCCACCAGCACGATGTCACCCGCTTCCGCCGCGTCCTCCGCCGTCGCGGCGCGGGCCCTCGGGCCGAGCTCGCCGACCAGTTCCTTGAGGGTGTCCGGGCCACGTGAGTTACTGATCACCACGTCATGCCCGGCGGCCACGCTGAGCCGGGCCACGGTGCTACCGATCATTCCGCTGCCGATGAATCCCACAGTCGTCATACAGGCCGGAACTCACCGGCCGCCGCGGTCATTCCGCGTCCGCGTTCTTGCCGGGGGGTTCCTCCGGTGCCGGGCTCGCTTCTTCGTTCCCGGCCGGAGCGGCCGGAGCGGGGATGTCCGCGTCAAGCAGCGCGCTTGATCCGGCGGGCCGGGTGGTCGCGTTCTCGCTGCGCTCGCGAAGCCGGCCGAGCGTCTCGCTGTCGCCGATCGGAACGGCGGCCTCCAGCCGCGAGCTTTCCCGGACCTCGGGCAGGTCCATCACCGCGTCAACCAGGCTGGCGCGGTGCCCCGGGGTGATATGCCCCGGGGCGGCGCGCAGGGACGCCTGCGCGGTGCCCTCGGCTTCGGGTGGGATCGTGACGTCGGCGGCGGCCACCACGGTCTCGTCGTCTTCCCTGATCTCGAGGTGATGATGCCGGCCAGGATTGGTCATCAGATTCCTCTCGGGCCTGTGCCCGGTCAGTGCTGGACTGGCGCGCACAGCACCCTCGCTGCGCAGATCCTGATATCAGCCGTGCCCCGGCGGCCGGCCGCCAAACGGCCTTCCCGCTCCGGGCTCCCCCTGGCCGCGCGGACGGCAGGAGCGATTACCCTGAGTAATCACATCTAGGCAGGAACGAAAACGGAGCGTAAAATTCCGGCTGGTTAACGTCAGTGCTTTGCCGCGGGCGCCTGAGCGACGCCGGAAATGTCACGCATATGGGAACCAGAGCCGAATCTGCGATGCTGGCCGCGGCAGCGGAAACTCCGGGCAAGAACGCCGGTTCCCCGTTCCGGGGGCCAGGGCTATGGGCCAGGGCGGCCCCGTTCGCCGTGGTCGCGGTCCTGGCCGAAGCCAGCCTGGCGCTGCCGTCCGGGCACGAGCCGGGGGCGGCCGTGCTGGCCAGCGCGCTGCTACTGCTGCTGGCGGCGGCGGGTTTCCTGCTGCCGTGGCCACGGCTACCCGGCTGGATGCCGGTCCTCGTCCCGCTCACCTACACCGCGTCCGTGCTCGCCCTCGACCTGGCGGCCGGTTCCAGCTCCGGAGTCGGGATCGTGATCCTGATCCCCCTGGTGTGGACGGCACTGTTTCACCGCCGGTGGGAATCGGTGTGCGTGGTCGCCGCGATCGTCGCCACCGAGGTGATCGTCTCGCTGACGCCGGTGGCGGTCCCGGCCGCGGTCACCGTGCGCCGCGCCATCTTCTGGACGGCGCTGGGCGCCATGATCTCCATCGCGACACACGGCCTGCGCGACCGGATCCGGCGTTCGCGGAAACGGAGCGAGCAACTGCAGAGCCGCCTGCGCGAGCTGACCGTCCTGGCCGAGCGGGACCGTATCGCCACCGACCTGCGGGACACCGTCATCCAGCGGATCTTCGCGGTGGGGCTCAACCTGCAGAGCACCGCGTCCCGGGCGCCCCGCGGCGACGTGCGCAACAAGATCGTCTCGTCGGTGGACGAACTCGACCAGACGGTCCGGCTGCTCCGGGACGCCATCTTCGCGCTGGAGCAGCGGCCCGGGGAGCGTGGCCTGCGGCAGGAGATCATGGATCTGTGCGCGCAGTTGTCCCCGACGCCCGAGATCAGCTTCAGTGGCCCGGTGGACACCGTCGCGGCCGGCACCAGGGGGCAACTGGTCACGATGCTGACGGAGGCGCTCGGCCCGGTGCGGGAGAACGCCGTGCCCGCGAAGATCGGCATCGCCGCGGGCGACGGGTCCTGCCGCACGGTCATCGAGGCCGGTCCGGTGCCCGGCGTGCCCCGGGCCGGCCTGTGCGGCGAGGATTTCACCGGGTTCCAGGACCGGGGCGCCGAGGCCGGGATCCGCATCGACATCAAGGCCATCCCGGAGGGAGTCAGGGTGGCCTGGCAGGTCCCGTGCGACGCAGCGGTGTGGGCGGCCGGGGCCTTGCCGCTGGCCGGCGCTGACCGCTGGCGGACGTTACCGCTGGCGGGCGTCCGCCGCTGGCGGCCGTTTACCGCTGGCCGGCGTTTACCGCTGGCGGTCGAGGGCGCGGTCCAGGTTCACGGCCGCGCTGATCAGGGCCAGATGGGTCAGCGCCTGCGGGAAGTTGCCCAGCGCCTCCCCCGAGGCACCGATCTGCTCCGCGTAAAGGCCCAGGTGGTTGGCGTAGGTGAGCATCTTCTCGAAGATGGTCCGGGCTTCCTTGAGCCGGCCGGCCCGGGTGAGCGCCTCGACGTACCAGAACGAGCAGAGGTTGAAGGTGCCCTCGCCGTCGGCGATACCGTCGTGGCCGGTGATCGCGTACCGGGAGACCAGGCTGTCGGAGGTCAGCTCGGTGCCGATCCGGTCCAGCGTCGACAGGAACCTCGGATCGGTCGGCCCGGCGAACTTCACCAGCGGCATCACCAGCAACGAGGCATCGAGCAGCTTGCTGCCGGGGTGCATGACGTAGGTGCGCAGTTCGGGGTCCCAGCACTCCTCCTGCACGTAGCGGTGGGCGGCCGCGGCGAGCTTGCGCCAGCGCTCGACGGGCCCGGGCAGGCCGCGGTCGCGGGCCAGGCGCGCGGCCCGGTCGTAGGCGACCCAGGTCATCAGGGCCGAGTAGGTGAAGCGCTGCCGCGGGCCGCGGATCTCCCAGATGCCCTCGTCCGGTTCCTCCCAGTGCCGGGACAGCCAGTCCAGCCGCTTGGACAACGCGACCCACAGGTCGTAGGAGATCGGCACCTCGCGGTTGTAGAGGTAGACCGAGTCCATCAGCTCGCCGTAGACGTCGATCTGCCGCTGCCGGACCGCGTCGTTGCCGATGCGCACCGGCGCTGAGCCCCGGTAGCCCTCCAGGTGGGACAGGACGGTCTCGTCGGTGTCCTCGTGCCCGTCGACCGTGTACATGATCATGATGTCGCGCTCGCGGGTGGCGGACTCACAGCGCTGCTGCACCCATTCCATGAACGAGGCGGCCTCCTCCAGGAAGCCGAGCGTCATGAGCGCGTAAACGGTGAACGCGGCGTCGCGCAGCCAGCTGTACCGGTAGTCCCAGTTCCGGCCGCCGCCCAGTTCCTCCGGCAGCGACGTGGTGGGCGCCGCGACCAGCGCCCCCGTGGGGTGGTAGACGAGGAGCTTGAGCACCAGCGCCGACCGCTGGACCATCTCGCGCCATCGTCCCCGGTAACGGGACTGGCTGACCCAGTTCTGCCAGAAGTCCGACGTGAGGGTGAACAGCCGCTCGGTCTCTCCCCGGGCCAGCGGGCGCACCTCCCCCGCCCATTCCAGCTCGATGTCGACCGTCTCCCCCTCCTCCACCGTGAAGGTCGCGGCGACCCCGGTTTCCTCGATCTTCAGCGCCACGTTGGTCCGCAGCACGCAGCGCCCGCGGGAGGACCCGAAGACGGCGCCCGTTCCGGGCAGGAGCTCGACGGTGTGCGGAGCGCGGCCGTAGTCGAACGCCGGGTGGCAGGCCAGCTCGAAGGTGGCCCGGCCGCGGACCGCGCGGGCCTGGCGGACGAGCAGGTCGCGGGACTTTCCGGTGCCGCTGGTGTCCGGCACCATGAAGTCGATCACCTCACCGACGGCTTCCGCGCCGTGGAACCGGGTCAGCAGAATGTTCGTATCGGGCAGGTAAAGCTGCCTGGGCCGCCCGCTGGTGCGGCTGGACAAGGAGAAGTAGCCGCCCTTGCGGGCGTCCAGGAGCGCCCCGAACAGCGAGGGCGCGTCAAAGCGGGCCGGGCAATACCAGTCGACCGTGCCGTCCGTCCCGACGAGCGCCACGGTGCGCAGGTCCCCGACGATGCCGTGTTCCTCGATCGGCAGGTAGCCCGTCGGCGGCGTCTCGGACCGATGGCCGTTGCCGACGGAAAAGGATCCCATTCTTCCATCATCCGAGGCCGTGTTACGCCCGCATTTCATCCGTAACACAGGCACGGACCAGGTCAAACGTCTGACGGGGGGCGCAGGAGGGATGGGCAGGAGGGCGGATCAGCGCCAGGTGTGGACGGGGTCGTTGGTGTGCATGTGCTCGATGTAGCGCTGGGTCATGAGCCGGAGCGCCTCGGTGCGGTCGGCCTCGCCGTGGTTGCTGAGGGCCCCGACGGTGGCGGTCTGCCAGGCGGCGCCGGTCTGGCCGGCCAGGCAGCGCTGCTCGATGATGTCCAGCAGGCGGTCGGCGTGCTCGGTGGCGACGCCCCAGCGGGCCAGGCCGTCGCGGGCCAATGGCAGGAGCCGGCGCAGGACCAGCTCGGCGGCGGGTGCCTCGCCGAGGCCGGGCCAGTAGAGCCGGGCGTCCATGCCGTACCGCGCCGCCTCGTGCAGGTTCTCCGCCGCCGTGGCGAAAGAGAGCTGCGTCCAGATCGGGCGCTGCGCCTCGGCCAGGGCGCGCAGCAGCCCGTAGTAGAAGGCCGCGTTGGCGATGACGTCGGCCACGGACGGGCCGGCCGGGAGGACCCGGTTCTCTATGCGCAGGTGCGGGACGCCGTCCGAGACCGCGTAGACGGGACGGTTCCAGCGGTAGACGGTCCCATTGTGCAGGCTCATCTCGGAAAGCTGCGGGCAGCCGCCACGGTCCAGCGTGACCACGGGGTCTTCGTCGTCACACAACGGCAGCAGCGCCGGGAAGTACCGGATGTTCTCCTCGAACAGGTCGAACACCGAGGTGATCCAGCGCTCGCCGAACCATACCCGCGGGCGCACGCCCTGGTGCTTGAGCTCATCGGGCCGGGTGTCGGTGGCCTGTTCGAACAGCGTGATCCGGGTTTCGTCCCAGAGCCGCCGGCCGAACAGGAACGGCGAGTTGGCCGCCACCGCGACCTGGACGCCCGCGATGGCCTGGGCCGCGTTCCAGTAGTTCGCGAACTGCTCCGGGCTGACCTGCAGGTGCAGCTGGACGCTCGTGCACGCGGCCTCGGGGGTGATGCTGCCGGCGTGGGTCAGCAGCCGTTCCGGCCCGTCGATCGCGATCCGCATGTCCTCGCCGCGGGCCGCGAAGATCTGCTCGTTCAGCACCCGGTACCGCGCGTTGGCCGAGAGACTGTCCTCGTGCATGTGCTCTTCGCGCAGCGTGGGCAGGATGCCGACCATGACGGGCCGGCTGCCGGTGCGGCGGGCCTTCTGGTCGGCGCAGTTGAGGCTGGTGCGGATCTCCTTCTCCAGGTCCACCAGGGCGTCCCCGCCGAGCTCACGCGGCGGCACGTTGATCTCGAGGTTGAACTGACCGAGCTCGGTCGCCCACGCCGGATCGGCGATGGCGTCGAGCACGTCGCCGTTGTGCATGGACGGCTCGCCGGAGGCATCCACGAGGTTCAGCTCGATCTCCACGCCGACCTGGGCGGGCTCACCCTCGAAGCGGTGCTCACGCAGCATGCGGGCGAACACGTCCAGCGACCGCCGTACCTTGTCGCGGTACCTGCGGCGGTCTTCGCCGGTGATCTTGACTGCCTCAATGTCGCGGCCCATGAGGCCTCCGCTCACCTAGCTGGGGAGACCAGTGAGTACTCCGGACGTCTTTTCTCCAGCGTCGCACGCCGGCCCGGCCGGCGCTAGCCGTCCGCGGATCCCGCCAGCTCATCGCGGATAGCGGCGGCGAACTGGCCCGGGTACTCCAGCGGGGCGAAATGGCCCGCCCCGGCCACGAAGCGGACCGTGATGTCGCTGAAGAACTCCTCCACGCGATCCGCCCAGGCCTGCGGGAACAGCGGGTCGTGCTCGGGCCACAGCACGACGGCCGGAACCGCGATCCGGTCCTCCGGGGCCGGCGGCTTCTCGGCCAGGGACCGGGCCACCGCTCCCCCGCCCGACCGGTACCAGCCGATCGACGCGGTGAACGCGCCGGGCATGCCGTACGCGGCGACCAGGTGGTCGAGGTCACCCTCGCTGAGGGTGAAGGAGGGACCGGACCAGTGCGACCAGAAGTGCGACAGGTAGGCGCGCACCGCGGCCGGCGCTCCGTCGATCAGTTCCGCGGCCAGGGGCAGCCGGTGGAAGGACTGGTACCAGAACTCGCGCTGCGGCTGCACCTCCAGCACCCGGTTCCCGATGCCCGGCAGCGGCGGCGCGATGACCAGGGCGCGGACCAGCTCCGGGTGCGCCTCCGCCACCGTCTGCGCGATCCGGCTGCCGATGTCGTAGCCGGCCAGCACCGGGCGGTTCAGGCCCAGTTCGCGGATCAGCCCCGCCACGCTGCGGGCCTGCGCCGCGGGGCTGTACTGCTCGGCGGGGTCGGCCGGATACTTGTCCGATTCACCGAACCCCCGCAGGTCGGGAACGACCACGTCGCAGGACGCGGCGAGATCGGGGACGAGCAGGCGGTAATCGGTGCGGTCTCCCGGCCAGCCGTGCAGCAGGATCACCGGCTCGCCGGCCCCCGAACGGTCGTAGACCAGCCGGAACCCGTCAACCGGCTCGCTCTGCGGCATCGGCGCCTCCGGGGCAGTGAGACTTCCGGGCCCCGTCAAGTTACATCCCGGGGCGCCCCGCTTCTAGCCCCCCAGAGCGGGGCGGCCCCGGCATATTCGCCCCGCGCTGGCGGCGGCGACCCGGAGCGGACCCCCTCCGCCAGCCCCGGCACGGGACGAAGAGCGGGCCCCCCTCCCTCCCCTCAGGGAGGAGGGCCCTGGCTCTGCCCCCCGCTGCACAGCTAACTAGGAACTTGCGCGGCGGGCTATCCCCGAAATCGGGGATAAGGCCGCGGGGAAGAACCGGCCTACACTCCATACGGCAGAGCGTGCGCCTACCATCCGGTGTCGCCATCCGGTCGTGGCGATCCGGTCGACGTGGCCGGCGGGCCGCGCCCTGTGCCCGATCGGACCGCCCGCCACGGACACCGCAGACCGAGGACTACCGATGACGCTCCAGCCCACCACCTCACTGATGGCGCACGTCAGCACGCCGTCCGGGCTGGTGGTCAAGATCGGTGAGGGGAACCGGCTGGTCTTCGGCCGGGGCGCGGACGCGGATCTGACGATCGCCGTGGGGCGGGGCCTGTCCCGCCGGGCCGGAGTGATCAGCGTGATATCCGATGGCGCGTGGATCGCCAACATCAGCCGCACGCACGCGCTGTACACCGAGGGGGACGGATACCGGATCCGGCTGCCCCGGATGGAAGAGGAGGGTGAGCCCTCCGGCGGCTGGTTCGTGCGCAACGGGACCACCATGGTCGGCTCGCGGGCGATGCTGGACGACGGCCAGTCGCTCGTCGTGACGGTCAGCGGGAACGGCCGGATCTGGGATGCGCTCGGCGCCGACAATAGCCGTATCCGAACGGACGTGGATTCGACCGTACTCCCGCTGTACCTGGACCCGATGACGAAGATCTTCCTGGTCGCCCTGATGTGGTGCCGGCCCTGGCTGCTGGACCCGGCCGCGACGACCCCGCTGCCCCGGACGCCGGAGATCGCCCGGGCGGCGCTCGAGGTGACCGGCGCGTACCACGAACTGGAGCGCTTCGACCGCGAGCAGGAGTTCCGCGACCGGCTCTCGGCGCGGGTCGCCGAGCACATCAAGGTCCTGCGGCGCAAGATCACCGAGCGCGGCCTGACCAGCGCGGACAAGCGGCTGTCCGACGAAGTGGTGGTGCGCATCCTGATCGAGCACGGCATCATCACCCGGGGCGATCTCGGCCGGCTGAACGACCCGGCGTGGTGCTCCCGGCAGGAGGACCTGTGGTGGACGCAGCTGCCTTAGAAGCTCAGCGCACCGTGCCGGGCACCGCGCCCGGGGGGCGGGTCCAGGCCCTGCGGGGGCGGGCCGGTGGGCGGCGGCCCGCCGGCCGGGCGGGGCGGCGGGGCCGTGACCCGGAATTCGGCACTGGCCTGCTGCTTCCCGTTGGCGTCCGTGGCCACGACGTGATAAAACCCGTCTGGTATTCGGCCGGTGAAGAAGACGTGACCCTGGTCAATCGTGTAATTGAAGGTGCCCTTGGGGTCGGTCAGCGGCTCGTACCTGGGCGGCGTGGAACCGTGCCCCTCCAGGGACAGCACGACCAGCGTGTGCGGGGGGAAACCGCTGCCGTGCACCTGGAAGCCGGTTTCCCCGTCCCCCAACGGCTGGCCCATGATCAGCTTCGGGATGGTGCTGGTACCGCCGGCCGGGGTCTCCGGCGGCTCCGCGCCCGGCGGGGGATCGAAAACCGACGCGGTGGCGCTAGCGGACGGCCCGGACAGGGCCGGGTCGATCTTCGGGCCAACATAGGCCCCGCCGATGGCCAGCATCGCGGCCCCGACGACGACCCCGGACGCGATCAGTGCGACCCGGGCCTGCGGCCGCGACAGGCCGTGCAGGTGGCTGGCGGGGACCAGCGCGGTGCCGTTGGCTCCCTTACGGGGCGGGGTCTGCCTGCGCCGCCGGTGGCTGGCCGGCGGGCTGAACGACGCGGGGAGGGCCGTGTGTGACGCCGAAGTCGGGTCCTCGCTGTCCGGCTCGGGCCCGGTCCGCGGCACCACGGCGGGCTGCGGGCTGCGCTGGTACTCGCCGATCAGCGCCATCGCCGAATCCGGCAGGTAGTAGTGGGCGTCGGCCGGGTCGGCGGTGGCCTCCACGAACGAGCCGAGCCCGGCCAGCAAGCCCGCCGACGTGGGCCGCATCCGCGGGCTGCGCTCCAGGCACGCCTCGACCAGGGTGGTCAGATCCGCCGGGAGGCCGGACAGGTCGGGTGCCTCGGTGGCCAGCTTGACCAGCACGTCCATCACCGTCTCGCCCTGGTAGGGCCCGTGGCCGGTCGCGGCGAACAGCAACGTGGCCCCGAGCGAGTAGACGTCGCTGGCCAGCGAGGCGTGCTGGGAGTCACGGGCCTGCTCCGGCGCCATATAGGCGGGCGTGCCGACCGCACCGCGGGTGGCCGTCAGCTGGATGCGCTCGGCCGCGCGGGCCAGGCCGAAGTCGATCACCCGGGGACCGTCCGGCGCCACGAGCACGTTGGATGGCTTCAGGTCACGGTGCACCAGGCCCGCGAGGTGGATGGACTCCAGCGCCTCCGCGCACCCGGCCGCGAGCCACCGCACGGCCGGCACCGGCAGCGGGCCGCACACCCGCACCAGCCGGCTCAGTGAGGGCGCCGGCACGTAGGCGGTCGCCAGCCAGGGCATCTCAGCCTCGGGGTCGGCCGCGACCACGGCCGCGGTGAACACGCCGCTGACCCGGCGCGCGGCGGCGACCTCCCGGGCGAAGCGGAGGCGGAAGCCGGGCTCCTCGGCCATCTCGATCTTGATCGTCTTGACCGCGACCAGCCGCCCCGCGGTGGACCGGCCCAGGTACACCTGGCCCATGGCCCCGGCGCCCAGACGGCCGATGAGCGAATAGGGGCCGATCCGGTCGGGATCCCAACGGCGCAGCGGCTCCAATGTAGGCTGCGACACTGTTATTGGCCTCCCATGACCCCGGCGAGTAAGCACCATGATGCCGAATTTAGCTAACTTCGTGTCTGATTCCGAGATTGTGAATTGACTACATAGGTATGTACATACTGGTTTCGGGCACGCAGGAATCGTGGGAGCGACAGTCCGTTACGGGCAGGCGATCCGGGCGCCCGGGCCGCCGCGTCAACGGCAGCTGCCACGAAGAGCATTCTGACCAGCAGATATAAAGGGCACGCCATTTCCCCGGCGGTGCCGATGAGGGTGCCCGGGTTATCCGGGGGCGCCGCCGGGGTGTCATCAGCACGAGCAGAAACCGCCATAACTTTTCCGGTGACGTCGCGCCGTCATGCCGTCACTTCTTCACGCTTGCTTCATGTTCTGCGCCACTCCTCCAGGTTCGGCGGCACGGCGGGGATCAGGGGAGCGCGATCGAGGTGCCGCCGTCGACGCTGAGCACCGTGCCGGTCATCGATGACATCCCGGCCAGGAAATAGACGGCGCGGGCGATCTCGCCGGGCTCGACCAGCCGGCCGATGGGCAGGGTCCCGGTGAGCGCGGCGACGGCGTCTCCCCCGCCCTCGAAGCCCCCACCCTGGAAGCCGCCGTAACTGTCCGCCGCCAGGTCGGCGCGGAGTTTCTCGGTGCCGACCGGGCCCGGGGCCACCGCGTTGACCCGGACCCGGGGGGCGAGATCCAGCGCGAGCTGGCGGGTCAGGTTCACCACCCCGCCCATGGCCGCACAGTACGCCGCCCACCCGCCGCGCATGCCGAGCTGGCCGGCGTCGGAGGCCATCGTCACCACGCAGCCGCCCGTCTCACG
>Ga0116134_1000641_pt1 | contig 17927 bp, 14 predicted proteins | sample June2015DPH_19_5_FD_89737 | JGI IMG/M metagenome (GOLD analysis project Ga0116134, IMG submission 89737) | Peatland microbial communities from SPRUCE experiment site at the Marcell Experimental Forest, Minnesota, USA - June2015DPH_19_40 | ecosystem: Environmental > Terrestrial > Soil > Wetlands... | reverse complement strand
TGCTCCGCGCCAGTCTGTTGAACGGTGCCCGTCTCCTCGACAAGCAGGACGTGATCGGCCAGCTCAAGCCCGGCTTCTTCGCCGATGTGATCGCAGTTCCTGGCGATCCGCTGCAGGATATCTCGGTGCTCAAGCGCGTCAGCTTCGTCATGAAGAATGGCGTCGTGTACAGGAACGAGTACCGGAAATAGTGCTGCGATGTTGAACGCCCCGAAGCCGCCTCGTCGCGCCGACTGCCCGGTCCTGTCACCTCGAAATGTGAGCCAGGTCACCGATTTTTTCGTGGATTTTCGCTTAAAGTGTTGCGGAGCACATTTTCTCCCAGGTGCCCAGCTCGGCCCGAACTCTCGGCCAACCAGCTCAAGGCCATCGTCCGGCGATTGTGTGGCTTCTGAAATACGGATCTAACCAGGAGGATTCTTCAAATGCGAATGAGAACCTATACTCTGCTCGTGACGCTGGCAGCCATGAGCTTATGCTTAACGTTCCTTGCATCGTCGATGGCATACGCTCAGGTGCCGGTGGGACCGAACCGCCCTGCGGGAGTACCAGCCGGGTATGTGATCACTCCGTTCGGCTACTTCCATCCATCCTGTGTCCGGCAGGTAGCGAAAGGAGAGACTCTGCTGGCAGACGGACGCGTCCTCCAACATGCGAATGGAACTCTGGAGAATATTCCGGCTTGCGAGTATCCGCATTACGCGGCCAGCGGAGCGATTGTGACCGCGGGCGCCACAAAGGTAGAGTCACCGGCGATCAATGGCTGGGTTGAATCCGCAAGTGTCACCACGAGTACCTCGTATGGCGAAATTATTGCAACTTGGACCGTACCGCCCGCGCCGATTTCCAAAGTTGAACAAATTGTGTATTTCTTCCCCGGTATGGAGGACAGCAACAACGTTGTGAGCATTATTCAGCCTGTGTTGGGGTGGAATTCGTTTTTTGGCGAAGTGTGGAGTATTGCGAGTTGGAACTGCTGCCTGTCAGGCACTGCAGATTACAGCACGCCATTGCCCGTCAACGCGGGCGATACCATTCAAGGCACGGTTGAGTCCACCTGCAGCGCGGGAACGGAATCCTGCCCCACCTGGAACATTACAACTGAAGATGTGACCTCAGGTGCAAGCACAACGTTGAGCAATTCTCCCAGTGACGGGCAGACGTTCAATTGGGCGTTCGCCGGCGTGTTGGAGGCCTATGGGATTGCTCAATGTAGCGATTACCCCCCGAATGGCTCGCTCACTTTCTTCAATGTAGCGCTCTATGACTATAACTTCGTCCAGGTCTCTGATCCGAATTGGTCAGTAACTGATTGGGCCCCGGGCCAAACGCCGCAATGCGACTATGGTGCGCAAGTGGCGGCGACGCAAGTGACGCTCAACTATGGCACCGGGACTCTGGCCGCGACTACGACCACGCTCACGTCTTCGCCGAATCCGTCCACTTATGGGCAGGCGGTGGTCCTCACCGCGACGGTCAGTTCCGCGCTCGGCGCTCCGCCTGACGGAGAGACCGTTTCGTTCAAGAACGGCCTGACGGTACTGGGAACGGGGACGTTAAGTGGCGGCTCTGCGAGCTTCACAACATCGGCGCTCAAGGTGGGTAAGGACTCGATCACGGCGGTATACGCCGGCGACTTGAACTTCGCCGGCAGCACCTCGAAGGCAGTGAAGCAGGTGGTAAGCAAAGCCTCGACCACGACCACTTTGACTTCCTCGCTGAATCCGTCGCAAGTTGGGCAGTCAGTGACCTTCACGGCGAGCGTGACGCCGCAGTTCAGCGGCATCGCCACCGGGAAAGTTGCCTTCTACGATGGCACAACGCTGCTGAAGACTGTGGCGCTGAGCGGAGGCGAGGCAAAGTACACAACTTCGGAGCTGACGGAGGGCACGCACACCGTCACGGCCACGTATAAGGGCAGCGCCAGCTTTGACGGCAGTTCGGCTTCGCTGACGCAGACGGTGAACTAGGTCATTGAATGGATGATCACAGATGAGCCGCCCGATGTCTCCAGGCGGCTTTTCTTTTGCCGCACGCGGAAATGTCCGCAGGACGAAGCGAGTATATAGTCTTCCCGCATTTCAAGAGTGTAGAAAGAAAGTGTAGAAAGTTACTTATCTACTCCAACAAATCCAGCGGCTGAGATGCGAAGCGTTTCCCATTAGCGGCACTCACCTCGCTGGAGTCAGGAACGGTCATGATCAGACGCCGGGAGTTCATGCGCAACAGCGCATTAGGCGCAGCAGCCCTCTTGCTTGCCAGACCAGCGAGGTTTGCGAACGCCGTAGTATCGGGCGCGCCCGACGCTCGTATTGAGGTTTTGCCGGGAGAGGTTTTGGGCACGATCTCTCCGAATATCTACGGACACTTTATTGAGCACATTGGTGGCGTGATCTATGACGGCGTTTGGGTTGGGGAAAATTCGAAGGTGCAAAATATCGGGGGCATTCGCAAAAATCTGGTCGATGAAATGCGCAAAATCAAAGCTCCCGTGGTTCGCTATCCGGGCGGTTGCTTTGCGGATACTTATGACTGGCGCGACGGAGTTGGTCCGGCGGATAGACGTCCGCGAAGGACGAACTTTTGGATTGAGGCCGAGCCCAGCTCGGATCCCGCCAATCACCGCTATGAGTCCAACCGGTTCGGCACGGATGAGTTCATGCGTTTCTGCAGGGCGATCGGCTGTCAGCCTTATCTGGCGGCCAATGTGCGCAGCCTGCCAGCTGAGGCGTTCTATCACTGGGTGGAATACTGCAATTCCCCCGCTGGCAGCACCACGTTGGCGGACGCACGGGCCGCTTCCGGCTCCGTCGAGCCCTATAATGTCCGCTACTGGGGGGTAGGAAATGAATCGTGGGGTTGCGGCGGCAATTTTACGGCGCAAGAATATGCCGTCGAGTTTCGCAAGTATACCAATTGGTTGCCAGTGTATGGGCAGCCGCTGTCATTGATTGCCTCGGGGCCGAACGAGGATAACTGGCAATGGACGCGAGAATTCTTTGAGGAGATTGCACGAAAGGACAAGAGTCTATTCGGCTCAGTCTTCGGCTGGGCACTCCACTACTATTCCTGGAACCTGAGCCGGGGGCGCACCCAGGACTGGGATGAAGGCAAGGGCGAGGCGCTCAAGTTTGATGTTGTGGACTGGTACGAAGTATTGCGCGAAGGCAGCCGGCTGGAATCTCTCATTGAGGGTCACTGGCGAGCCATGGGCGAGTTCGATTCTGAACATCAGGTAAAGCTGGTGGTCGACGAATGGGGTCCGTGGTATCGTCCTGGCAGTCAGCTCACAGTTGACAACTTCCTCGAGCAAACCCCCACGCTCAGGGACGCTGTGTTCAGCGCAATGACCCTTGATATCTTTAACCGGCATGCGGAGAAAGTCGCTCTGGCAAGTCCCGCGCAGCTGATTAATTGTTTGAACAGTCTTTACCTTGCTCATGAAGATAAGTTCTGCGTAACTCCGGTGGGCCACGTTTTCGGAATGTACGGCGCACACCAGGGAGGTCAGGCGGTGCGCATCATCGTTTCGGCCCCAAACGTTCAATATGCACGCGATGGCAAGCCAACGCCCTTTTGGGGATTGCAGGGCTCCGCATCTGTGCACGGTAAGGATTTGATACTCACCGTAGTGAACCCGAGCGTGAACAAAATCCTAGAGACGGAAATCACAGTTCGAGACGCCTCGATAAAGTCGGGGACGACAACTGTGCTTACCAATTCCGATCTTCACGCCCACAACAGCTTCGATCAGCCAAACCAAGTGACTCCACAGGTCAAAGACTTGCATTCGGCGGGAAGGGCGCTCACTATCCAAATCCCGCCCGCTTCCGTCACCAAGATGGAGCTAAGTCTTATGTAAAATCGAATGCTCGTAAACATGCAGCCTGCACCTAACCAGTAAAGACGAGTTCTTCATCCACTCTTCCGACATCCAGTCGCACGGATTCTCTACCAAATCGATGCCGTCCCGCCCCCAGGCGAGATCGCTGACAGATTCAAATCGGCGAAGGTGTGATGACCTTCTCCTCCGGCCCAGGCGTACATCAGCGTGACGTAAGGGAAATTGCCGGCACGAAGGGTCACGCCTGTTCCAAAGCTGTGCCGCAAGTGCGATAGATCGATGTCACCACGAGCATCGGCAACTTTCCCGGTGTCCGCCCGGAAAATCACGCCCAGAAAACTGACTTTCGGCAGCGGCTGTTCATACTGCCCGCGCAGCAACAGTGCATTGGGTGCCCGAAATCGATAGTCCGCAAAGCTCGCCAGTGTGCGCTCCTTGTCAATGTCGCCACCGCCGAGCGTGGGCTGAAAATAGAAAGGCACAGAGTGCCCGGCGGGTACGATTGACTCCGACAGCCATCCGCGGAATTCCAGAGTGCCGAACTGCTCGGAGGTTCCCGAGCCCTTCCGCGGCGTGAACCGCTTCAGCAAATGCAGATCGTTTGTGACATCGATAGTCAGTCTGCGAAACGAGAATTCTGAATCGGCTGGGGCGATAAACTGCTGAAAGTTCACGCCGTAATCCAAATCAGCATCCACGCCAAAGTCCGCTTTCTCGCCCAAGCCACCCAGGTGTGTTGCGTACTGTAGACCTTCACCGAACTGCAGGAATCCGGGCTGCCGCGTCAGGCCCGGAGCGGTTGCCTCAGAATACATCTGCCCGATCGACGGCGACGACTGCCCATAGTCGCCGACAATGTCAGGCCAGCGGCCATTCATCTCCCCGACCAGGTGGAAGCCATATTTCAGCAGCCGGTCGGCGTTGGCCCCGGTCACTGTCTCCTGAAGGCCGAAGAACGCACGATCCGTAGGTGACGTGTTCGGCCCGATTCCGTAGTAGCTCACCTGATTCAACGAAGTGTGGAACGCGTAGATGTTGATCAGTAGCTTGGCCTCGTTCTCGCCAAGTTCGGGCAAATGTTTCGGAAGCGGTCCCTGCACGACGACAGTCCTTGGTTTATGTTTCTTGCTATCCTCGGCCGGCGACAGCCTCATGGTCAGCAGGCCCCCTGCTGTCCACGATCCATTGAATGAGCCTTGCGAGTCGATCTGGTAGTTGAGCCGCCAATGGGTCAGATTCAACTCGCTGTCTTTGAAAGCCGCGCCGAGGGCCACGCCATTTCCCGGCGGAAGACTTGCGAATGAGGCATACAGTCCCTTGTTGCCGCGGAACAAGCTCTCCAAGCAACCGGACACCACGTCCTTGATGGGTTTGCTGCCGGTCGCATCCTTGTCCTGACAGCCATCCTTGATGTTGGTGCGTTCATCACTGAAGATCGCGCCAAAGTAGTTTTGATCGCCTCCGCTGCCTTGCTGTGCGGCGCAGCTTCCCGCCAAGAGTGCAGACTGGATCAACCACAGAAGTACTTTTCGCAAAGGTGTCACGGCCGGCCTCCCTTCATACCCTGAGCGCGCAGCAGAGGAACCACTCGTGCACTGTAAGCGCTCGCATCCGCCTCGGTTTTGAGCTGGCTAACGTCCACGTTGGTGCGCTTGTCCGGCGGGAGAGTCTGCTCCAGCCTGCTCAAGTCGTTCACATGGTCTTGCAGTAAGACACCCATAGGACGCGACGGATTATAGGCACCGGGTGGGGGCACCGGAATGGAGATCTCACGTGGCGCCGATGGGTCCGCTTGAGCTGCGATCGTCAGTCCCGGCATGATCATCGCTGCTTGCTGCTGTTGAAAATAGAAGCTGTCTTGTCTCGCTGCCGCCAGGGTCAGCAGATTTGGATCGGTGGTGAACACATTGGCCCGCTGTTCCCGTACTGTCAGGTTGCGTTGCGCCGGGTCGGCGATGAAAAAGCCTGCCACCGACGCGCCGATCGAAGCGTGCTCATATTGCGTGTGGAGTTGTGTACCCGCCTGAATCCACGGCGAGACGAAAATCGCAGGTACACGAATACCCAGGCGATCGAACTGGAAGCCACTGACCGGGTCTGGCGTGCCATCCGGCTGAATGTTCGGTGGCAGCACATGGTCGAACGTGCCACCGTGCTCGTCGTAGACGATGAGCAAAAGTGTGTTTTCCCACAGAGCGCTTTGCCTTATGTGGTTGTAAACGTCGCCGATAAAGTTCTCGCCCGCAATCACGTTATGATCGGGGTGTTGGTCCGACGCCAGAAGATTATTGTGATCGGAGTAGTTGGGCTCTACGAAACTGTAATTCGGCAGGTTGCTATTGGCACAGTCTGACAAGAAATCGTTGTACGTGCCCATGGTTTGCGGTTGGTTTTGCAGCAGGAAAGTGAAGCCAATACTCGCGCTCTGCTCGTCAAAATAGTAGATTTTCGCGCTGTAGCCGGCGTTCATCAGGCGAGAGTAGATACTTTTCCCGTTGTCGCCGAACTTCATCGAGTTATCGACGTTCGCGAACGAAGTCCCAAAATGCGCAAACAACCGGTTGGGCACGGTCGGCCCCGGTAGGGACGAAAACCACCGGTCGCACACCGCATACTGCTGCGCGAGGTAGGTCAGCACGGGAAGGTTATCCGGGCTGAAGCAGTTCATGATGTTGCGCGAATGATTCACGTTCTGCATTTTCGTGAAGTAGCTCTTGATAAAACCCTGCATCTTGGGCGAGCCATCGTCCGTTCCCTGGGGATTCCCAAAGATCTGCGTGTTCACGCCCGGCCAGGAATGATCGGGGTCGGGATCCAGTTCACTTTGCGCGGCCGCTGTCGGCTGCACACTTTGCGCTTGCCCAGTGCTGTCCGGATTCGTCTCATTACCAGTAAGACCATCCAGCCCTGGTACTTTCATAAAGCCCAGCATGTGGTCGAACGACCGGTTCTCCATCATGAGAACGACGATGTGTTTAAGATTGTCCAGTCCTGGCGGCATCGATTGTTTCTCCTTTCCACTTAACAGAAATGGCAACGCTTACTTGGTGATGTTGTTCTTTCCTAACTTGGCTTCGCTTTCGGCGCGAAGCAGGTCTGCTTCCAGTTCGGTCTCGACATTGGCGATGCGGTCGTGGAGGTCGTGCGCTCCGGTAAAGAGGGCTGTGCCATGGAGCGCGACCCTTTGCAAATCGGAGATGGGGTTCTGCTTCGCGCCCAGGAACTTTGAATGAACGACAGAATGGAATTCGGCGCCGAGGTCTTCAAGAAGGGAGAAATGCGGTTTTGTGATGGGGGCTCGGTCGCTGCGTGGGCTTGGCAGTCGCAGAGCATCTCCCAAGTCGAGCGCCTTGGCCTGTCGGGCTCCCAATTTGCCTTGAGGTAAGTCGAAACAATTCACCACGGTGCTCAGGATCGAGGTGTGCTCGAAAACCTGATGGAGCCGTGTTTGCGGTGGCGTGTATGCGGAAACGATGATCGCCGGAACGCGAGGCCCCAGGCGGTCGAATTTGAAACCGGCGCCGCCGGGCTGGTTCGCGGGAATAATCTTGCCATCCGGCACAATGGCCACATCGCATTCGGCCGCCGACGGCGGCGGCACGTGGTCGTAGCACCCGCCATGCTCGTCGAACAAAATGATTAGCAAAGTGCTTTCCCAGCCCGGGCTATTGCGAATCGCGTCATAAATCTTCGCGATCAAAGCCTCTCCCCGATCAAGGTTCGACGCCCCGAAGAACTGGTACGGATTGCACTCGGGGTGCATGTCATTCTCCGGACCCCAAACAATCGAGTCGAAGTAAATCGGTTCGATAAACGAGTAGCTGGGTAAGCCGCCTTTCTCCCCAGCTGCGGCCGTGAAATCCTCGAAGTGCGCGAAGTGTTTGGTCCGCGCATATTTCCAGAGTGGCCTCTGAGTCAACAAGGTGAAGCTCTGTAGCAGCCAGCCTCCACAAAAGATGGTCCAGGTTTTTCCAGCACCTTCGAGAAGATCGAAAATAGTGGGCGAGTCGTTGACAAAGCACAGGCCGCCGCCTCCGTTATTGACATAACCAGACGACGTGCCCGCATGAACGAAGGAGCGGTTGCAAAACGTCTGGGTGGGAATGGAGGCGAACCACCGGTCGCAAAGCGCGTAGTGGTGGGCCAACGACGAGAGCACAGGCAAAGTCTTCGGTGTCAGCGACGCCATGATCTTTGCGGGGTCGGCGGGCTTGTCCTTTTGAACGGCATAGTTGCGGATAAATCCCTGCATGTTTGGCGGGTGCGGAGGAATGCTGGGAACGTCTTGCAGGTCAACCTTCGGCACGTCGTAGATCTGGCTGTAAACATCCTCGAACGGTTCGCCAGGGTTGGGCTGGGGGCTGCGAGGGTCGTCCGTTTTGCCGACAGGCACGACCCGCCCATCTGGCGCGCGGTTTGACAGATTCTTTCCGTACAATCCGTCAAAATCCGGGGGCACAACACTAAATGGCGCATCGTTCGCCGGGTCGTAGAGCCAGCCCAGCAAGTTGTCGAAGGAGCGGTTCTCGAGCATCAGTACGACGATGTGTTCGATCTTGCTCAAGGGATTGGCCATGATTTTCTCGGGACCCTTATTCTCGAAACAATCATTTGGTACCGCACTCAGCCGAATTCGGCAACCGTGTTGCTTTTCACGGCAGGAACCCCAGGATCGAGTCCCATGTCCCCTGTTGATAGAAATAGTCGGTATGGTAGACATTCGCGGTGGGGGGGTAGGCGTCCACCTGCGTCGCTGCTAGAACTTGCCCATTCACATTGGAAACTCCCTGCGTCGGGACGACCAGATCGTTCGCCACGCCCTGGAACATGGCATCAACGCCATTATTTTCGATCGCGGTCGCAAGCCCTCCCGTTGGCTGGAAATCAGCTTCTACGCCGTAGTAGGGACTGTTGTCGTTGGACGCCGAATTCAGCTGCGTAAGAAATGGATTCCCAGGGTTCATGTCTTCCAACCCCGGCAGCGCGCCCAGTCCTCCTTCCACGATGCCTCCAAAAATCGCGAACAACGCTCCCAGTCCCACCGCGGCTACATCCTGGCTGAAAGAGCTGGCAATCGAGGCCAGTCGGCTTACTGCCTCTGGCAGGTCCATCGGATTGGCAAGCGGCGTACCTACGTTGGGCGTGCCCACCAGCACGATCTTTCCGATCTGCACGTCGAGTCCCGGCGGTGGATTCCAAACAGGATCGACCAACTGCCCCAACTCTGCCGGCGTCAACTCCTTCAGCGTCCGTGCCAGCAGCCCGCCCCGGCTGTGACTGATCACATCGAATTCATAACTCCCAGGCTCCATGCCGGAGAGAAAGTCCACCGCATTCTGCGGCACACTCTTGGTCAGCGTGTGATGATTGAACCCGATCACTCGATTTCCGTACTTCGTGTATAAGTCTCCCGCCTGCTGGGAAAAGCTCTGCAGGCCAAGGTATCCCCCGACCGTAGAGCTAATGGTTCCGTGAATGAAGAGCAGGGATTTTTTCCCCTGCAATGCCTGCCAGTTGGCGTCTGATATCGGCACCGGCGTTGTAGCCAATAGTTCGGCAAGCGTTCCGCCCCAATGAAAGCCCTCGGGGCGATAGTGGTCTTCCCACAGCTTGGCTGCGGCATAAACTGCATCTCCAGCGATTCCAGTCACTGCCCGTCCGACGAAGCGAATCACCTTGCCCGCGATGCCGCCAAGCAGCGCCATCTGCGGCACACCGCCAGCCGGCGTGGCGGCGTGGCGCATCGGAATTACGTAGTGAAACGATCTTGGTGCTGGCGTCCCTTCCTGCTCTGCTGCCCCGGTCGGTGCGGGAACGGCCAGCAGCGCAGCGGGTGGCGGCGATGGCAACGGCCGATGCAGGCTGATCACGCCACTCTCATCGCGGTAAATAGCAAACTCAACCCGGCCCTCGGCGATCGGATGATCGAGAACGATCTGGTTCGGAGGACCCGCGACAGACGCCGCTCCCGCAGGAATGGTCAGAGATCCCTGGTCATCGAGACCGGCCTCCTGCAGCGCTTTCTCCACGATGTCCGTAGCTCCGGCTGCAATCATGCCCGGCGCAATTGCGCTGGCCATGAACGGCGCGTTCTCCGCCGGCGGGCGCCAAGTGAGGTTGCCTTGAAGCCCTGGCGCTCGCAACCGTATTCCGCTGCTACCCAGGCTTATCCAGCCAGAGTTTTGATTGACTTGAATCGATTCGGCCATTTTCTCTTCCTCGCTTCTAATGGTTCGGCTTCTCGGTGTTCTCCAGCGGGCACACCGGGCCGGACTTACTCGCCCGATCGTGTGTGCGATTTCATCCAGTTGAGTACCGGCTGAAGGCTGGGCGGCACGGCAGCCTCGTCAACCTGGACCGTATGCGTACCGCGTTCACCTTCGACACTGATCTTGTATTGGAATCGGTCTCCTCCTGGTTCCGTTGAGCCGATTACCGATGGCAGCTCAAAGAATCCAGCCGCCTCCACGAGGCCGACAAGCTTCTCGACTTCTCCTGCAGGCATCTGATCAGTGGAGACGCTGTTACTCTGATTAATTCCTGCAAAACCGCCACTTCGCTCGACTGACATCCGCATTTTCGCTTCTATCTGGGGCGCGCCTTCTGGGTCGTCAGGTCGCGCAATTCCTTGCCAATCTCTCACGCAGATTTTTGCTGCCCCGGTTTAGGAGGAGCCGAAAGCGCAGAGAATTGCGAAGCAGTAGGAGGGACGCCGACCGTACTCCAAGCACTACTCACTGCCTTTTGTTCCGCGCTGTTCTGACCAAACAAACTTCCTGCCACCGTTACGGTGGCGTTGGCCATGGCCTGGAAATCCGCACTGGGGCTCAGTGATCCGTTCAAGGTGCGGTACCAGATCAGGCCCGCTTTCTGCCACGCGTATCCTCCGATTGCTTTTGCGGCGAGATAGAAAGCGTGGTTGGGGATGCCGGAGTTGATGTGCACTCCGCCATTGTCATCAGTGGTGTTCACGAAGTCCGACATGGTGGCGGGCTGCGGATCTTTGCCGATATTCGGATCATCGTAGGCAGTCCCTGGGGCGGACATGGAACGGATTGCTTTGCCCTGGACCACGTTGGTAAATAGCCCCGCACCAATGAGCCAGTCCGCCTGATCCACGGTCTGGCTATTCGCCCATTGCTTAACTAGCGAACCGAAAACATCGGAAATAGATTCGTTCAATGCTCCGGATTGTCCGCTGTAAAGCAACTGGGCTTCGTTCTGAGTTACACCATGGGTTAGCTCGTGAGCAATTACATCCAGGCAGATAGTAAAACGCTGGAAGTACTCTCCGTCGCCGTCGCCATAAATCATCTGCTGACCGTTCCATAAGGCGTTGTCGTAGCCCTCGTCGTAGTGGGCGCTGGAGGTGAGAGTCAGGCCGTGATCGTCGACCGAATTTCGATTGAACACCTTGAGGTAAAAGTCGTAAGTGTCGCCGCAATAGTCATAGGCTTCTTTGGCGGCGACGTCGGCGGTCGGTGGGCCTCCTTCATCGCGCACCTGCGTTCCAGGAAGACTGGCAGTCTTCTGCGCATCGAAGATGGTGCGGTGCTTGGTTCCCGGGAGTTGTGGAAGGAGAGACGCGGCGAACGCCTGGCGGATACCGCGTAATCGTTCAGTTGTCGCTAAATCGCGCAGAGCGCGGTCGCGCATTTCAGGTTTGTCGGCAAGCTTGCGGATAATATGCGGCGGCAGAATGGAGCAAATTGCGGTCGATTGCGAATGCATTGGAAACTCCTCCCAGTCTTAAGTCTGAGCGGTTCACGAACACGGATATCCACCGACGCTAAAGCCCAGCGATCCGGCATGAACCACTTACATCCGTTACCGAGACACACTCAGATTGTGTACTGTTTGGGGAAGTACTACTAACACGCTGGCCGACCCGTCCACCAGCCAAAAAGGGAAGATCACAAGGAATCAAAAGCCCCCGTCCCTTGCTCTTCGTGAATGGATTGAAAATTAGACCGGAGCACAATATTTGTCAATCGAAATTTGAAATCGAAATTTGAAGTTTTTGTCGAAACAGACAATCACACGGGAAATATCGGTCTGGGTCGGAGGTGGCAGTTCTGGGTGTCCCGCATCTTGGGTAGAACGCCCTACTTGGAGCCACTACCCGAAGTTCCCATTCATTGACGCGTCCCAAAGCGCAGCCTAACGTTGAAAGAATTGCAAAATTTCACACGCTGCGGTCGGGTCGTGATCGTGCACTTCCAGATTTGGCGGCTGAGTCCTCTCGCATCTTCGCGATAAACGCCTGCAACGACTTTTTCGGGTCCGCCGGGAACTGCTCTTCAAGCGCGCGCAGTTCTGCCATGCGGTCCACGCGGAAGTTTCGAAAGTCCTTCCGCATTTCGCACCAGCTTGCCAGAGTCCAAACGCCGCCCCAGAAATACAGGCCCAGCGGGCGAACCCGGCGCTCGCTCTCTTCGCCGTCCTCGCGTGTGTAGCGGAATTCTATGAATTTCCGTTCTGATGCGGCAGCATTCAGTACATCCACGCTGTGCTTGAGCTCCGCTCGGGCCTGGAAATTCGGCGCATAGAGCAGCGTCTGATCCACGCGGTCGCGAAGACCGGGAGGAAGGACAGCCTCGATTTTGTGCAGCGCCTGGGTGGCGGCCTCACCTTGTTCCGCGCCTCCCCACGCGCGCACCATGCGGGCGCCCAGAACCAGCGCTTCGATTTCAGGTCGGGTGAACATCAAAGGTGGGATGTCAAAATCCTGCCGCAGCAGGTAGCCAATGCCCGCTTCGCCTTCGATCGGCGTACCGGAGAGTTGCAGATCACGAACGTCGCGATAGATGGTGCGCTCGGAGACCTGCAACTTCTCCGCGAGCCGGCGCGCCGTGATCAGGCGGCCGACTCGCAGGAACTGAACGATCCGGAAGAGCCGATCGGCGCGTCGCATTTCAATAGGTGTGCAGGCCGACTTGGTTGCCTTCGGTGTCGATTATACGAGCCGCCCGCCCCATGCCCGGCGGCAGGTCGATGACCGTGACGACTTTGCCGCCCGCTTGCGGAACCCGGTCAAGCGCCTCGTCGAAGACGCCATCGGCATTGAGATAAACCACCGAACCGGCGAGTCCCGGACGGAGGGCCTCTTCTTGCAGTACGCATCCCGAGATGGCGGGCTTCTCGTAGGCAAAGACCGCAGTTGGCGTTCCCATGAAGTCCATCTTCTGGAGCTCCTGGCCAAATATGGTTTCGTAGAAAGTGACGGCGCGCTTGAAATCGGTGCTGGGAATCTCGAACCAGACGACGTTGTTCTTTACGGCGGTTTCGGTGGTCATGATCTTCTCCTCGTGCGATGAGTTTCGCAACGAGGAGGATGATAGGAAAGGGCTCCTGACAGCATTGTGTCAGTAGGGTTTGAAAAATCTGTGAAAACCGACCGACGCCTCTGCATTTCACGCTAGCCGGCGCCAGGGCAATTGCATCAAGCGGTCATGCTTAGGCCTCGAGGCCGCAGCCGACATAGATCTGATTGCGCCTGACCAAAAGCCTGGCTGGGTTTACGGCGCCAACAGAGCCTTCACCTGGGTTTCGTCGTCGGTCGCTCCGTCGCCCTTTCTGGCGTAAATCACAACCACACAATCTCCGGCATTCACAGTCACAGGAACCGGGAAAATTCTCTCTACCCTTTTCTGAAGTGTTGCCTTACCCGTTTCGTCCCACGGAATCTCATATTCCAGAGGCACGCTCTCCAAGTGCAGGGCGTTGTCCGGAAGCCAAACGTACAGCGTCGCAAGCAGCACTGGATTCGGGAAGCCCTGGCTGTTGAGGTTCTCCCCAAAATTTCCGCAGCCTCCGGGAAGCAGGTAAAAATCATTGACAGCGCCCCACGCCTTGCCCGTCGGAAGTGGTCCGAAGTTCTGTGTCCCATCGAATGTACTGTCGGAAATGTTTCCGAACAGCTCGACCAGATGCCCGGCCGGCATCGTGATCGGAACTGCGAGTCCTTCTGTGTCGTCGGTCGTCGCGTTCTGGCAGCCCCAGTTTTGGCCAAAACAGTATTCGCCGGAGAGATCCACCACCGTGTTCGCGTCTGAGCTCGACGATTCGTACGTCAGGTTCAGGTCGGCCGACATCGTAACCTTGCCTTCTACCAACGGCCCTCCGCCGAAAACAAAACCTACGCACCCCGTCATCGGCAAGGGATGGGGAAAATTAAGGTTCACTGGAAAACTGGAGGACGACTGCGAGGGGTTTTTCAGAATGTCGCTCCAAATAAAATTCGCCCCTGCCAAACTCTGGTCATTGACGGGGCATTCACCCTGCCAGTAGGCCAGTAACCACAAGACTTCACTAAAATTCGAACTATAGTTCTGTAGCGAAATCGTCCCCGTAAGCGCCAGTGCCTCCGCCGTCGATTTCGTCCCGTCCAGCACGTGATACATGTAGAGAAACTGCGGAAAGCCGATTTTCGAGGTGGTCACCGAATTCTGAATGTGCAGCACGGAACGTTGCCCGGCGTTCTCCTGCCCCCACAAGTCGCACTTTCCCCATCCCACCGTGATGAGAACGGCCGCGAGAATAACCATTCTCCAATAGGCACTCATAGATCCCCCACTTCCGAGTCCGTGCGACACCTGCCCAAGCTTCCAGTCTACCCACGACACTTATAGATTGGAAGAGAGGCAGTCGGTGTGTGCTTATCGCACTATTTGAGCTCTGGATTATCGTTCTGCCGAGCCCAGCGTGCTCGCCCCCCTGGATGTCCTTGAGGCTACTTTGTGTGATCCCTCAGATATTGCACAAGAGAAGGTGAGATGCTAGGCTTGTTGGCGAATAAAAGGCGAAATATATTTTAGGAGTGCCGCATGCCCCCATCCCAACGATCCCCGGCAACCCTCGATACCGTTCACGACCTTCTAGGGGCTCTGGTCGCGCGCTCTCGCCAGGACGAAGCGTTGACCTCGGTACGGCAGATTCCGGCACGAGAAGCTAAGTTTCGTCCTGTGCCCGGCTGGGTGACAAGTGCCTTATCTGAGGCATACAGGGCAACGGGGATCCAAGAACTGTACTCGCACCAGGCAGCCTCGGCCGAGCTGGTACACGACGGAAAAAACGTTGTTGTAGTGACGCCGACGGCATCAGGCAAGACCCTCTGCTACAACCTGCCCGCGTTGAATGCGGAGGCGCTAGCCATCAGACGGCAAGTCGGTAGAATTCAACTAAGGGTTGGGTGAGGTTCTGTGATGAAGGATTCAGCTGTCGGAAGCGTCCCCGAAAGGGGGCGGGTTCTCAATGCGGTCGCGCTGCAAAATGCCGTCTTGTGCGCCGAATGTGATGTTGTCAGCGACAGCCCCCACGATCAATGTCTGGTGTGCGGCAGCCGCTCGTTGTTCAATATCGCTCGTATGTTCGGAGGCAACCTCCCCCGTGATCGCGCGGTTCTGGTTCCCTCGGAAACGCTGGAGGTGCAATGCGAAAGCGTGCTGATCTTCCCAAGGCACCACAGGCGCTGCGCCAAGGCAATCGGTTAGTTCGTGTGGTCGAACCATTGATCGAACGATCGTGCGGAAAATCATCCATGTCGACATGGACGCGTTCTACGCCTCGGTTGAGCAGCGCGACGATCCGCAACTGCGCGGCAAACCTGTGATCGTCGCATGGCAGGCTAAGCGTTCCGTCGTTTGTGCCGCTTCCTACGAGGCCAGAGCCTTCGGAGTTCATTCCGCCATGCCGGCCATGCGGGCGGAGCGCTTGTGTCCCGCTGCAATCTTCGTCTCTCCCGATTTCACGCGCTACCGCGCAGTCTCGAAGAGTGTCCGGGACATCTTCAAGCGTCACACAGACTTGATCGAGCCACTGTCGCTCGATGAAGCCTATCTCGACGTCACCGAGAACAAGACGGGCTTGCTAACAGCCACACTTGTGGCGCGCACGATCCGCGAGCAGATCCGCGAGGAATTGAATCTGACAGCCTCTGCCGGAGTAGCACCCAACAAGTTCTTGGCGAAACTTGCCTCTGACTGGCGCAAACCAGATGGACTCTTCGTAATTCAACCCGAGGAGATCGACGCGTTTCTCCTGCCGCTGCCTGTTGGACGCCTGCCTGGAGTCGGTAAAGTTACGGAAGAGAAGCTCAGGAAACTTGGAATCCAGACGGTAAAGGACTTGCGAAGTTTCGACTTGCCATTGCTCGAACAACATTTTGGCAGCTATGGTGTGCGCCTGCACGGTCTCGCGCGCGGCATCGACGAGAGTGCAGTGGTTCCTGACCGGCCCACCCAATCCATATCGGTCGAGGATACGTTTGAGCGCGATGTACCGCTCGCAGAAACCGAGCCTATGATCCGCCGCCTCACAGAAAAGCTCTGGTCGGCTTCGCGAAAAGAGCCACGGATCGCACGCACGGTGGTCCTCAAATTGAAGACGAGCGAATTCAAAATTCTTACCCGCAGCTACACGTCAGGCTCTCCTCCCTCTTCCTGCGAAGAATTGACGGAAATCGCCCTGAAGCTGAGAGAACGAGTCGGCCTCGGTCCGCGGCAGCATTATCGGCTAGTGGGCGTCGGGTTGAGCAACTTTCGGGATTCCGAAGACACGGCTGCGCAGCCGGATCTCTTTCAGGTGCAGGACTAAAGGGCTCGCCGGTGCGGCCACTCCGACGACGCGATGCGGTCATTAAAGGAATGGGAGGAGCTTGGCGAGACGACCACGTCTCCGGCCCAATAAACGCCCTCACTTTGTCGTCGTGACCGTCCGCAGCACAAGCCCGCTCGAATCACGGCGAACCGCTTGTGTCACGCCCTGCACAGCGACGGCAGAGTTCGCCTGCGGTGTTGCTGTCACTCCATCGTTCACCTGCGCGCAATCCATCCGCAACGTGCCGTTATCGTTGAACACCAGCCCATAGAAGCGCAGCGTGCTGCCCGGCGCAAGCGTCTGCGTGTTCAGCTTCTGAGTGTTGCCGACATAAACCTCGACTTGGCTCGGGTTGTTCAGGAGTGTGGTCTGTCCCTGCTGCACGGCTAACGTCGGAAACAGGTCATAGGAAGCGAGCGAGACGGTGTAATCGACAAAGCTGCCGACCGGTTGCGCAGCTACTACAGTTCCATTGATGGTCTGCGGGACCAGTGTGATCGTGTTCGCGGGAGTGTAAGTTCCCCCGACGAGTGACAAGGTCGGCGAAGTAACGCCGACGTTCTGACCCGCCACCATGTTCGAGGCGGTGAAGCTGGGAAGAAAGGGCAAATTCTGCAGATTCGTAAGCTGGCCTGAAATGTTGAACGCGGCATTGCTGAAGTCGAAATCGGGTATGTCGAAGTACACGCTATGTCCATTGTCGGGTACAAGAGGGCCCAGTTCGGTACGCCCATACTGGGTAAGAACTGGGACTACATTGTCAACAAACATCACAGGACCGCTGAACGCATTGATCGCCGACGGATCTTCCACTGCAATTCGAGTCGCCAGCAGAGATCCGTCGGATTGGATCGCACCGTCCACATTCAAGAACATTCCGGGAGAAAGAGCTGACGCGCCGTTGATGCCCTGAAACACCGTTTGGCTATTGGAACTCGCAAAAAGGGTTCTCGTCCCAAATGGTCCACCCGCAATCGTGAGCGTCAGACTCGACCCTGTCATTCCCACCGAAGCAACTTCCGCGTCGAGCCCGCTGACCTTGCCGTCGCCAGAGTCCGTCGGAGAAACGGACAAGGCAAACGGAGTAAGGTCGAAAGTCGGTGTCATAGAGAACCCTTCAAATGGAGGGGTCGTCCAGCAAGCGAGAAAAACTGCCGAACCGGAAACCTGCATGTTCAGCAGTAGTGCCATGCTGCTGCCCGTGACCGTGATTGGTGACGCTAAATTCACCGTCGGGCCTTGATTGGTAATTGAATAATTTGCGATCCCAAGGCCGCCGCCTGGAACTTGCGCAAGGCAGACAAATACCGCCGCCCCGAGCGTGGCCGTGGCCGAAGTGTAGATGTCCTGAGGAACACTGACAGTCGTCAACGGCTCGATCCCTCCATTCAAGTGCATAAACTCGGAGGGTTGCTGCGACGATGACAACGTAACCGTCTTCCCCGACTGGCTGGTCAGCGTCAATGTCTGAAATTCCACGGCAAAC
>Ga0116134_1000638_pt1 | contig 17945 bp, 13 predicted proteins | sample June2015DPH_19_5_FD_89737 | JGI IMG/M metagenome (GOLD analysis project Ga0116134, IMG submission 89737) | Peatland microbial communities from SPRUCE experiment site at the Marcell Experimental Forest, Minnesota, USA - June2015DPH_19_40 | ecosystem: Environmental > Terrestrial > Soil > Wetlands... | reverse complement strand
GCGGCGCAGGAGATGGAGCGCAGCCGCCTCCTCACACTGAAGTCATATGACATTCTCGATACCCCAGCCGAAGAGGTGTTCGACGAATTCGCTCGTCTTGCCGCCTCCATCGTGGGAGTTCCGATTGCACTTGTAAGCCTCGTGGACGGCAATCGTCAATGGTTCAAAGCCAAGGTGGGCTTGGCAGCTACCGAAACTCCGCGCGATGTCGCCTTTTGTGCTCACGCAATCGGAAGCGTCGATGTGTTCGTGATTCCCGATGCGCTCAAGGATGAGCGATTCGTTAATAACCCGCTGGTTACCGACGGACCGAAGATTCGCTTTTATGCAGGAGCACCGCTAATCACCCCGGGCGGGCAAGCGTTGGGGACGCTCTGCGTCATCGACTTTGTTCCCCGCGAGCTGACCGCGGAACAGAATGAGGCACTGCAGATCCTCAGTCGGCACGTGATGGCGCAGCTCGAGCTGCGTCGGCGACTCGCCACCTTTACCCGCGGTGATGCATTGCGCCAGCAGGGGCTCGGCGCCCTTCGCCGCGCGATCAGCGCATCCGAGTTTCAATTGTATTACCAGCCGAAAGTGGACATGCGCAGCGGCCGCATCGCGGGACTCGAGGCCCTCATCCGCTGGAACCGGCCTGGGGTTGGACTCATCAATCCCATCGATTTTATTCCGCTACTGGAGGAGTCCGGTTTGATCGTGGAGGTTGGTGGGTGGGTATTGCGTCAGTCAGCGGCCGATTATCGCGAGTGGTTGCAAAAGGGACTCAGCGCACCGCGCATTGCCGTCAACGTCTCGCCTTTACAATTACGACGCTCCGACTTCATTGCGGTGCTTCAGAACGCCATGACCTCAACCCGCGCCGCTCTCGATATTGAGATTACCGAAGGGGTGTTGATGGAGAAGACCGAAGAGGTCATTGAAACATTAGTTGCAATCCGGCGGCTGGGCGTGCGAGTGGCCATCGACGATTTTGGCACGGGTTATTCGTCATTGCGCTATCTCGCACGCCTGCCCATCGATACCCTAAAAATAGATCGCTCGTTTGTCATCGCCATGACGGACAACGCGGACGATATGGCGATCGTATCGAGTATTATCACGCTTGCACATGGGCTGGATCTTGATGTTGTCGCCGAGGGGGTCGAGACTGAAGAACAGCGCAAACTGCTGCGGCTCCTGCGATGCGACCAAATGCAGGGCTATCTTTTCAGCAAACCAGTCGCGAAGGCTGAGCTGGAGAAGCTGCTGAGAAGCGAGATGGCCAGCAACGCGGGTGAGGCGATTGCCAACGCCACGGATTCGGAATTCACGGAGCGACGCCTCGCCGGACGCAAGAGCGGCGAGCCAAAGTGACCCGCTGGCCGAGAACGACTCGGCCTGGATATCAATTTCAATTTATCGCCGCATTTTCTTCAGTTAACCGCCGCCTGTCGGGGCCGCGTCGGTCAGCGTACAACTCGCGCGTACCCGACACCTAACGGCGTCCCCGCTCATCCGTGCGACTGCGCATCGCCGCCCGTGCTTTAGTTCTTCTTCGAGCGGCCGTTAACCGTCCTTGCGTCCGTCTCCTTTTCTTTCGGCTTGGCTTGGGAGCAATCGTGAAGCTTCGCGTCACTATCACCGCTCGACTCTTATTGGCGTTTGCAGTAGTCATTGTCGTTTTCGGCGGCGCCGTCGGCTTGAGCGTCGCGCGGCTCGCAGATTTCAAGACGACCGTGCATTCAATCACCGCTGGCGACCTGCCCAAGGAGCGGACCGCCAATGCGTGGATTATACGGCTCCTGCAGACTGCGCGACACACGAGCAACATGTTGATTCTCGAGGATCCCGATAAGATTAAAGAAGAACTTGCCGCCGTCCAGCAAGACACTGACATGGGCAAGCAATACATGGATGAATTGACCGCGAGCGCTACGCTGCCCGAGGAACAGGCGGCGCTCAAAGAGGTCGTCGACGCACGCAACACTTACATGACGCTGGAGGGTGGATACCTTAGTTTAGTCGGGGCTGGCTTGATCCCATCGGCCAAGCGCATCCTGCTCGTTGAGGCAGGACCTGCGCAGGCTGAATATATTGAGAAGCTCGCCAAGTTCGTCGACCTGGAGCGTGGAAGGGTCAAAACCCGCGCCGACCAGATTGATCCGACCTACGAGCGCACCAAAGAGCTGCTGCTGATGCTCTCGATCGTGGCCGCAGGCCTCGGGTGTATCGTCGCACTTGTGTCGGTCTGGAAACTGCGAAATCAACTGGGCGGCGAACCCGCGGATGTCGCGGCGGTCGCGAACAAGGTGGCACTCGGTGATTTCTCGAGCAGCATCTCGCTGCGCTCGGGAGACGTGGCGAGCCTGTTTGCGAGCGTCGCCAAGATGCAGAGAAGTCTGCAGCAACGGATCGAACAGGACCGTCAGCGAGCCGAGGAAGAGCGCGCCGTCGCAGCCGAGAACGCTCGCATCCGCAATGCCTTAGACCAAGTATCGGTGGCCGCGATGCTCGCCGATACGGACGCCAAGATCATCTACATGAATGGCGCCATGCGATCGCTGCTGAGCCGCCAGGGTGACGAGATCCACAGAGAGCTGCCGCAGCTTGATCTGCAGCGCCTCCTAGGCGGCTCGCTCGATGTGTTCCGCCATCAGGTGCCGATTTTCCAATGCAATCTTTTGGCGGAGCTGACAGCCGCCCACCGCGCCGAATTCAAGTTGGGCGATGCGATCCTGCGGATCGTCGCCAACCCGGTGCTCGATGCCGCCGGCACGCGCATCGGCACGATCGTGCAGTGGTTCGACCGCACGCAGGAAGCGGCGATCGAACAAGAAGTGCAGAACACGGTTGCCGGCGTCATCGACGGCAACCTGACCGTGCGTATTTTGGAGGTCGGCAAGGAGGGATTTTTCAAGAACCTCGCTGTCGGTATGAACCAATTGGTCGGCAGCATGGCGGATATGCTGCGGGGTATGGTAGCAGCTGCCTCCGAGGTGAGCGCGGGCGCAAATGAGATATCGCGCGGCAACGCAGACTTGAGCCACCATATCGAGCAACAGGCCGCGAGCCTCGAAGAGACGAGCTCTTCGATGGAGCAAATGACCTCCTCCGTGAAGAACAGCGCGGACAACGCGGCACAGGCCAACCAGCTCGTATTCGCGGCACGCGATCACGCGGAAAAAGGCGGCGCGGTCGTCCAATCGGCGGTCGCTGCAATGAGCGAGATCAACACGTCTTCGAAAAAGATCGCCGACATCATCGGCGTCATCGACGAAATCGCGTTCCAGACAAACTTGCTCGCACTCAACGCTGCCGTCGAAGCGGCGCGCGCCGGCGAGCAAGGCCGCGGATTTGCGGTGGTCGCCTCCGAAGTTCGCAATCTCGCCTCGCGCTGCGCGGCGGCGGCCAAGGAGATCAAGGGCCTGATCAAGGAATCGGTGGTCAAGGTCGAGGACGGCACGAAGCTCGTGTCGGCGTCAGGTAAGGTTCTCATGGAAATCGTAACCGGCGTGAAAAAGGTCACCGATGTGGTCGCCGAGATTGCCTCCTCGAGCAAAGAGCAGGCGGCGGGCATCGAACAAGTCAACAAGGCGATCATGTCGATGGATGAAACGACGCAGCAAAATGCGGCGCTCGTGGAAGAAGCCGCGGCGGCTGCCGAGTCCCTGACCGAGCAGGCCGCGAACCTCGCTCAGCTCATGGCGCGGTTTCAGGTCGGCGAGCAATCCACGAAGGCGACGCCGGTTGAGCCTCCATCGACCGAGCGGCGAGGCGCCCAACGCCCGTGGCCGCGGTCGGATTCAATCCATCAATCGAATGGCGCCAGCTAATAGCTCGTCGGAATTCGCTCCGGCAATATACTAATGTCGCCAGCGCCCCCGTACGTGCCACTCCCGAGATTAAATGACGCCCACAAGCGGGCCCTTTGATAAATTCAGTCTGAAAGTCCTATCTTGTGGCCTTCCTTACCGTGGGCATTAGGCGCCCCGCCCAAGCGGTGCACTAGTTGGGCCAGGGAAGCAGCACAATCTTGCCGCCGAGTCCGCCGCCATCGATTCGAGCGTGGACTTGGTTCGCGGCCGCGAGCGGCAACCGGTCGATCACGACTGGATGAATGACACCCGCTTTCAGAAGCTGGAATAACGCGGCCATATCGGATTTGAATTCCTCCGGATGAGTCGATCGGCGGGCCGTGATGCTGTAAAAGACGGCGCGCCGGCCGCCAAATAGGAAGCTCAATGCGTTCCACAGCTTGAGGCGGACCAATCCGAGTCCTGCGGCAATGAGGCTTTCGCCCCCGACTGCCATGGTTTGCGACCCGTAACCCACGAGCAATCCTCCCGCTGAAAGACAGGCGAACGAACGCGCAAAATGCGCGCCGCCGATCGCATCGAAGACCACATCAACGCCGGGGCCGCCGGGGCGACCTGCGGTCTGCCGCCGCACCGAAGTGACGAAGTCGCCAATGCGATAGTCAATCGCCGCCGCGCCAAAGCGCTCGAGTACAGGCAGGTTTGCAGCCGAACACGTGCCGATCGCCTTCAGTCCGAGATGCCGCGCCAGATCGAGCAGCGCGGTGCCGACCGTGCCGGAAGCCCCGATCACGAGAATCGTGGCGCCCGGCGGCAAGCTGCGGCAGCGAGTCAGCATCTGAAACGCAGTGAGATAGGCAAGCGGGATGCAGACCGCTTCTGCCGGATCGACACCATCGGGAACCGGTACGAGAAAACGCGCCGGCCGGATCGCATACTGCGCATAGCCGCCAACCGTGCACAAGTCAGCGACCGTCTGGCCCGCGAGCGATGCGGCCACACCGGGACCACACTTCTCGACGACCCCGACGATCTCGTAGCCGGGAGTAAACGGCAGCGGCCCCTTGAAGTCCGGATATCGCCCGCGCCGAATCATCGTGTCGGTAAAGCCCGTGCCGGCGACGAGCACCCTAACGCGAACCTCCTCGGCTCCGGGCTCAGGTCTTGTCGGCTCCTCGACCAGTTGAAGAACCTCGGGACCGCCATATCGCGAGATGCGAACGTGTTGCCAAGGCATTCGAGCAGCATAGACGCGTGGTCAATGCACGTCGAGTGCCATGGTGACCACCAAGGAGCAATGTTTTATCGGCTGCTTTGACGACCTCGTCGTCTGCCGGCGTGGCCTTTATTGGTGCCCGAGCCGCACGTCCGTGGCGGGATGCCGGGCGACGAGACCCTTCAGCATCAGCAGGCTCTTGAGGTTCGTTGGCTGATCGGCCGTGTAGCTGCCCGGTTCGACGCTGTGTTCCCAACCCCAACGGGTATGCGACGTGTCGCCGGTCAGCAAGACGGGACCCTTGGGCGTCCGAAGGAGATACGCCGTGCTCCCCGGCGTGTGGCCAGGCACACTGATCGCAAAGGCCGTAGCGTCGCCGAAGACATCCACGACATCGCCGATGACGATTCCTTTGTGATCGTCATTCCAGCGGAAAGGCCATTCCTGCAGTTCCGCCTTGCCCTCGAACAGCTTGTTCGTGCTGCCTCGAACAAATAAATTTTGAAATGACCTCGTCGTCGATTCACTGCGGCCCACATACAGTGGCACGCTTCCCGGAATATCCGGCATTCCCGAAATATGATCAACGTGCAGGTGGGTGAAGAAAACGCCCTGGATGCCACCCGGGACACGGGCGAGGACCTGGGCCGTGCCTTCTCTTATATGCATCTGACCGAGCGGCATGAACTGACGAAGCAGCCAAGAAATACCATGACTGCCGGGATCGGCCAACAATTGCTGAGACACGCCCGTATCGATCAGGTAGGTCCCGAATTGCGGGTGTCGCACGACGTGGACAAAGACATGGATCGGCTCCGGGCGGTCGGCCAACTGTGCCGCTTGCGCAGCGGCGCTCTTCAGATCCAACAGACCCGAGAGCGGAACCGTCCAATCGGCACTATTGACCGTCTCGACCTCGATCGGACCGGGTACGTCGATGACCGTTTCGAGCGCCTCGAGGCTCGAGGGCCTCCCCAACTTGGATTGAAGCACCGGATGATCACTGAGGCTGCAACCCTCGCATAGTGTGAACAGTGCAAGCAGGACGAGCACTCGAGTGCATGCCATTGCTGAAGTCCTTATTTTGGATCTACCAGCCGTAACACCGGCGCGAATCCACGTCGGTCAACACTGCATCAACATCATTGCACACTTAGTGCCCGGGGATGTCGTAGGTCGCCGTGCGCATCGGCCGCCGCATCCCGCGCGGCTGCTCGGTGCTGTGCGAGGCGCCGCAGACTCCCGGATGGTCGGCGCCCGAGCGCGCGACCGGCTGAACCTGCCGTCAGAAAGATTTCACCGGCCCATCACGTCTCACTAAATTTGGCACGCTGCCAATTATTCTGAGACCCGACGACGGCTTGGTCCTAAACCGCCTAAAACATTTTACATAATTGATATTATCAGCTCATCCGGAAACTGATTAATCTTGATCAGAGCTGCGATTCATCCTATTACTTACAGGTTAAATGAATCATGTATCGGCTGCGGCCACCGCGATCGATTACCCATAATCCGCATTATGTTAACTGTTGGAATGTGGAATATTATGCGCGCCTTGCAGCTGTCGCGTCTCATCTTTGCTGAGACAGTCTCAGTAATGTTGAGACTACTGATACCCGCCGAATCAAGCAGTATAGAAATCGAGTCTCACTAATTCTGAGACAAAAATCCGGATGGCGGTCCGATCTCACATCGTTTCCGCCATCCGTTTGTCGCCAAAGTCTCACCAATCCTGAGACAAATTTATGTCCGTGGGCGCGCGTGTCGGCAAAGTCTCATGAATGCTGAGACGACCGCGCACGTGCCGAAGATTCGCCCATGCATAGCGACCACGTGCAGCCCCACGCTGGTCCTGGCGACGTGGGTCGTCCAGTTCTCCTTTTGGGGGGGTTCAAGAACCTCCGAAAGCGGGTTTCTTCGACAGGGTCACCTCGATAAGGTCATAGGCAGTAGGCATACGCAGCTTGGTGATCGCGGGCATGCACGATGCAGCGTCTTACGATCAATATGGAGTGAGGAGTGTTACTCAAATGTACACCTTTGTCATAGTGATTCTAGCATTGGGATACTTGCTCATTTTGATCGGTGGCGTCATGCACACGGTACAAGCACTTGCGACCAGAATCCCTCCCCGATTGCTGCGATATTCGGATGTCGACGAGAATCAAGACGAGGGAGAGTTGGGCCACGCTCTACCCTCGCCTATCGCGCGGCATGCCGATGCAGACCATGCGAGATAGGGCAGCTGCAATCGGCGGACGTTTGATCATCTCGATCAACGAGATGGGCGGCACGCTAATTCAGTGTGAGGGCCTCAACCGGTGATGCAGCACCATGTAATCGTCATGCCGTCGCTTAACCCGCAGTTCGTGGAATTAAAGGGGACATGCGACTCGTCGACGTGTTTTGCGAACCACTCTTCAACATTTAGGGGATAAATCAATGTCCACGAGAGACAACTCGAACAGCGAATTGAGGCGACGGCGTGAAGCGCCGTTGATCACACCGACGGATCTTGGGCAGGCGGCATCGGAAAGCATCGCCGGCAGCATGAACGCCTTGCTTGCCGATGTTTTTGCGCTCTATTTAAAGACGAAGAACTTTCATTGGCACATGAGTGGGCCGCATTTTCGCGACTATCACCTGCTGCTGGATGAACAGGCGGACCAACTATACGCAATGACGGATCCGATCGCAGAACGGATTCGAAAAACTGGTGGCGCCACCTTGCGCTCGATCGGCCACATCGCGCGTATCCAAAGAATCAAGGATAACGACGCCGACTACGTTGAGCCACTGGACATGCTTGCGGAATTGCGGGAAGACAACATGACGCTAGCTGCGCGACTTCGCGAAGTCCATGAGGTGGTCGATGAGCTGCGAGATATCGCGACGGCTAGCCTCATTGAGAATTGGATTGATGAAACCGAGCGCCGTACCTGGTTCTTGTTTGAATCAAGTCGCCGGTCACTGTGACGCTGACGCGAGGGCCAGACTCGGGCCTAGCCCACTCGACAGACATCCAAGACGGCTTCGGTGCGACTGGCGCGGAGTATGTCGCGGCAATTAGCCGAAGACACGGATATCGATGCCGACGATCCGGCAAATTCGATTGAGATGCCAGATCTCAGGGATGCATTCCATTCGGCCTCTCAATTCGCGGCGCTGATATTGACCGATATGGTGGCCCTTCACTGAAGCGGAATATAGAATTGCGCAGAGAGGTTCGCCCGGAATGGAGCGACCGGGGAAAATCCGATTCCATGGACTGGACTCGATTGGGGAGTTCGCGTTGCCTCAAGCCCGTCGGCCGATGGTTGTTGCTCGCGTGCGCGTTTTCTCAGTATTTGACGCGTTTTTCAGTACCTGTTTGATCGGGTTCCTTGGCGCAGCCCCCTGCGGGTTTGCTCTCGCAAGCGGTAGCCTGGTGCCGCAAGCGCACGAGGACACCCGTCCCATTCGATACACGGTCACCGAAGCTAATGACATCAGATTCACACGGCTCACTTCCAGCGAGAAGTTGTCTCAGACCCGAGTGGGCGCGATTGTCCAAGACGACCAAGGTTTTCTTTGGTTCGGCACGCAGTATGGACTGAACCGCTACGACGGCTACGAATATAAAGTCTTCACACCCGACCCGGCACGCCCCTCCAGCATTGGAGGCGCCTACATTCGCACCTTGTTTAAGGATCGCCGTGGAGCACTGTGGGTGGGCGGCGAGGGTTTCTTAGACCGTTTTGATTCGGCGACTGAGAGCTTCACGCATTATCGGATAGCGGCGGATAATCGCGGAGGCGACATCGATGTCGTGCACATTAGCGAGGACACGGCAGGGGTATTGTGGCTGGCCACCGGCCAAGGTCTGTTTCGCTTGGATCCGGCGACTGGGGTGGTGACCCGTTTTGTCCACGATCCTAACAATCCGTTCAGCCTGAGCAGCAACGACATCAAGAGTTCCGGAGAAGACCGTAAAGGAACCTTTTGGGTCTGCTCCGCCGCAGGCCTAGATGCCTTCGACCGTGGTACTGACAAAGTAACGCTTCACGTGCCAATGGTGGAACTTCGTGAATTGTTCTTCTTAGAGGATCGTACGGGCGTATTCTGGATTTACCACGCCTCCGGGAACGGATTGGAGATTCTGGATCGGGCGACGCACCTGCTCACGCACGTCGTGCTAACGGGGAATAACGTTCGTCACTCGCCGCCGGCCAGCATCTACACTGCGCTCGAGGATCACGATGGCACATTGTGGTTTGGTACGGGCGGCGGCGGCTTGCTCAAATTTGACCGTTCTGGCCACCGCTTCATCCGTTATCGAAGCTACCCGAGTGACTTGCAAAGCATTGCGGGAAACAACGTCGTTGCGCTCTTCGATGACCGGGAGGGGAACATTTGGATCGCGCTGCACGGCGCTCCACTGAGCCTATTTAGTAGTCGCGATCCGCCCTTTCAGAAGATCCCTCGCGATCCCGATCCGCGATACGCAGGGAGCGGACCGCTGGTGAATGCGATGTACGAAGACAGTCGCGGCACACTTTGGATGAGCTACCTCGGAGTGTTGACTGGACTAGACAGAAAAACCGCGCGCTATTCTTCGTATCCGGTGGGCATCACCGGGCTCAGTGCAGACGTTGTTTCGATTGCCGGAGACCCTGACGGAACGCTCTGGCTGGGTACCGTCGGGGCAGGACTCGCCCATTTTGATCCCCGGAGCGGGCGGTTCCGCTATTACCGTCACGATCCTGCCGATCCCGCTAGCTTGAGCGGCGACGTGGTTGCGCGCGTTCTGATTGATCACGCAGGTGTCTTGTGGGTCACAACTTGGAACGGCCTGGACCGGTTCGATCGGGCCACGGGCCGGTTCACTGTGTATAGGGCCGATACGGAAAACCGGACACTGTACTTTGATCTTGCGGAGGACCACGACGGAACTTTATGGCTTGGCGGGCTATCCGGCGTGCAGCATTTCGATCCGGCGACGAAGCAGTTCACGGCTTATTCACGTGAGGCTTCACAGCCAAGCAGCTTGAGCAGCGATCACGTCAATAGCGTCATGATTGATCACGCCGATACGATTTGGGCTGGCACGCAATACGGGCTGAATAGATTGGATCGGCGCACTGGAAGCGTTACAGCCTATCACACGCAGGATGGATTGCCGGGCGACGTCGTCAGCTGCCTCCGTGAAGACAGAGCAGGTAATTTGTGGATCAGCACCAACAAAGGATTGTCAAGATTCAACCCCGCCGCAAAGACGTTCAAAAACTACTCAACCGCGGACGGACTACCGGGCGCCGACATGACAGGCTGGGGAGCCTGTTTCAATAGTGCCAACGGCGAAATGTTCTTCGGTGGCTTCGGTGGCGGGACAGCCTTTCGTCCGGAGAACGTCACCGAAACAAGTGACAGTCCCCCGGTTGTGCTAACGAGCTTCGAGCTGTCTGGCATTCCCGTCCAAGTAGGCCCTGGCTCGCCGCTGACCACAGCAATCAACCACACCGACGTTGTCACGCTGCCGTACGACAACCGCAATTTCTCGGTCGAGTTTTCGGCGTTGAGTTTTGGCAGTCCATCGACTAACCGATACCGTCACAAGCTCGAGGGTCTGGATTCGCAATGGCGCGAAGCGGGAAGCGACCGCCGCCTCATCAGTTACGCCGCCCTCGCGCCTGGGACGTATCAGTTGCTAGTGCAGGGGGCTACGGTTCGCGGACCCTGGCACGAACCGAGCACATCGCTTCTGATCACGATTCTGCCCCCTTGGTGGAGTACGTGGTGGTTTCGGACGCTCGTTGCGGGCCTGGTAATCGCTATCGGTTTCGCTACCTATCGCCGGCGCGCGCGCCAGACGGCGCTTAATTTCGAAATTCGACTCAATGAACGGGTCGCGGAGCGTACTCGAATCGCGCAGGACCTACACGACTCATTGCTACAGGGATTCCAGGCGCTGATCATTCACTTACAGGCCATTCGCGACATGCTGCCTGGGCGCCCCACCGAGGCGGCGCAAGAACTTGAACTCGCACTTGACATAGGAGACCGGTGCATTGAGGAAGGGCGCGACGCGGTCCAGGGATTGCGTTCCGTCGCGCTCGTTGGTCCCGATCTTGTCGAATCGCTGGCCGCGTTGAGCCGCGAATTATCCACGCAAAGCCGCCGCGAAGCGCCGCCATCTTGTCGTATCATTGTGGAGGGGCAGGCTCGAACGCTGCACCCAGCGATTCGCGATGAGGTTTATCGAATTGCACGGGAAGCTTTGCGCAACGCCTACCAGCACGCCAAGGCGCAGAAATTAGAAGTAGAAATTGGCTACGACAATCGCGAATTCTCATTGCGCGTTCGCGATGACGGCGAAGGCGTCGACCCGCAAGTGTTGGCACAGGGGCGACGTCCCGGGCACTGGGGGATTCCGGGAATGATCGAGCGCGCTCGGGATTTGGGTGGGAACCTGAACTTCTGGAGCCAATCCGGAGCAGGAACCGAAATTGAATTGCGCATACCCGCCGGTGTCGCCTGCCAGAGTGATCGCATTCGCGCATCGGACAGCCACTTATCGACCGAGTCTCCGCAATGAACATCAAGCAAGAACCAATCGGAATTCTAACCGTCGACGATCACCAACTTCTCAGAGCAGGAGTTGGCGCGCTCATTGCCAATCAGCCCGATATGAAGTTGATCGGCGAGGCGTCGAATGGTCGCGAGGCGATCGAACAATACCGTCAGCTTCGACCCGATGTTGTGCTCATGGACCTGCAGATGCCGGACATGAATGGAATCGACGCGATCATCGCAATTCGAAGCGAATTTCCCTCGGCCAAGGTTGTCGTGCTGACCACCTATGCCGGGGATGCTCTGGCGCAACGCGCCCTAAAGGCCGGCGCGCAAGCCTATATCTTGAAGAGTTTGGTGCGCCATGATCTGCTGGAAACGATTCGTGCCGTTCACGCCGGATCGAAACGAATCGCCCCAGATGTGGCGATAGAGATTGCCCAACACACAGCAGACGGCGCGTTAACTGCACGTGAGATTGAGGTCCTCACGCTGATCGCGGCAGGACACTCCAACAAGGGGATCGCGACCCGATTGTCGGTCACCGAAGAGACCATCAAGATGCACGTAGGTAATGTTCTGGCGAAGCTCGGGGCAAACGGCCGCGCGCATGCCGTCACGTTGGGACTGAAAAGAGGAATTATTCAGCTTTGACCCTCCCCAAAAGAGTAGTCAACGCGATCCCGGTTAGCGGGTATTGAACTGGCTGTTGTATGGCTATCCTCCGCAGTAACCGCCGCGGAAACCGACATGCAACGATTGTTTTCAACTTTCCCCAACGGGTGGCCGGGAACAGGCTTGTTGCTACTACGGCTCACCGCCGGGCTCTCTCTCGTGGTAGGAGAGCTGTCACGCTGGGCCGGACTCTCGGAATCCACAATTCTCACGTTGCGCGTTGCTCGTCTTTCTGCAGCGCTTCTGCTAGCGGTTGGGTTTTGGACTCCGGTCGCCGGTATGGCGCAAGCGATCGTTGAAGTCTGGATTGGTATTGGAGAAGGCTCGATGGCGCTGCACGTCATTGTTGCATCAATCGGCCTATCACTTGCCATGCTCGGACCCGGGGCCTGGTCGGTCGATGCGCGTCTCTTTGGCCGAAAGCGCATTGACGTTGAAGTTCAAAGAAACTGCGGCGACTCAGCGGACGGCGATTAATAGCAAGGTCACGTTGTGGCGCGACATTGCGCACTGCGCACAACGATGTCGCGTAGCAGTGCGGTTCGCGGTCCGGGTCTTACGATCCGGAGTAATAAGCAGGCGACCCTTTATCTGTGCCGGCGTCTATTCAACCTAGTGCAAATATTCCATCGTCAGAATATTGCATTGCTCCTCCGACCAGCGGCTCATACATCGGCCGCAGCGGTTGGGCTGTTTGGCATCCCCATAATGGGAGGTCGATGTATGCACTTCTCGGCGTTTCGCCCGCGCGCGTATCTCCTCATGATGTCGTCGTCCAGTTCGAAGTTCTATACATCAATGGGAGGTCAACACGTTATGCGTATTCAAAGCGTCTTAATGAAGGTTTTCATCGTCACAGCGGGAGTGTATTTCATGAATCAAGGTATTGCTTTGGCCGCGAATCAGGAGCCAGTCAAAAATGTTGTTCTGGTGCATGGCGCATGGGCAGATGGCAGCAGTTGGGCAAAAGTCATCCCCTTGCTTGAGGAGCGGGGACTGCACGTCGTAGCGGTGCAGAATCCACTGAGCAGTCTCGCGGACGACGTTGCCGCAACCAAGCGCATCATCGACGCGCAGGACGGGCCGGTCATACTCGTCGGGCACTCGTATGGCGGTGCCGTCATCAGCGACGCAGGCAATCACCCCAAGGTCGCCCGCCTGGTTTACGTCGCGGCGTTCGGTCCTGACACCGGAGAATCGTTGGGCACCACCGCGAAGGATTTTGCGCCGGCGCCGGTAGGCCCAGAAGTCACGCCGATCGAGGACGGATTTTTGGTTCTGACAAAAAAGGGAGTCGCGGAAGACTTCGCGCAGGATCTATCCGTCGGGGAGAAACAGGTGTTGTTCGCCACACAGGGGCCCACGTCGGGTTCTGTATTCGGGGTACCCATGAGCGACGCGGCCTGGCACCACAAGCCTTCCTATTATGTCGTGGCAGAGAATGATCGGATGATCAATCCCGACTACGAGCGCTTCGCCGCGAAGCGGATGGGGGCAAAGACTCTTGCGTTGCCCACGAGCCATGTGCCGATGCTGTCCAAGCCGAAGGAGGTGGCGGCATTTATCGCGGCAGCGGCAGCTGGCAGCAGGTCTTAATTGCCGGGGAAATGGCCAAAGAGGTTTCTGCGGTTTCAGGCAGCCGCAGAAACCTCGCTCTTCGTGCCCCAAATGTCGAATCTCATTAAATGTGTCAGTGACCGGATTCGTGCTGAGAATCACCGCCAAGTAATTGTTCTTGTGAAAGATCATGCGAGCGACCTGACAATCGCTCCGGTCCGAATTGCCAATTTCACTGCTTCACGACCGCGCTCTTGCGGGAAATTGCCACATTTCGTGAGATTGGCGCACATGCAGCGAAGTCTTCCGTGTCACTAAATCTGGCAATTTCCGAAAAACGACTCAAACAGCATGCTCGCCGTCTCACAGAATGTGGCAATCTCCGTCTGAAGACCCAAGAAAAATGAGGTCCGCAGTCTCACGAAATGTGTCAATTTGCCGCAGACCGCTTTCTCGCGCTCGACGGCGCAACCAATCTCACTAATTTGGCAGTGAGATGCGCGAGTCCGAGTCTATGTCGTTGAAAGTTTGTGCCGTTCGCGTCTCACGAAATTTGGCACGCTGCCATTTATTGTCAGACCCGACAGCAGCAAAATCGCAGTCGAAGTCACGGTCCTACTGAAGAATCAAATCAAATCGGTTATCAGGTCGCCCAGTTTCAATCACTAGTCGTCTGCTATCCTGCTTTTGCTGCCGCGCGTCACCGCGCGCGGCGGTCGAATCAATCCTGCTCGTGGATCGTTTGGGCGTATGTCTTGCCGTATGGGTAGAACAGTTCCTTGCGGCCTTCCTGCCACGCAAGTTTCATTTCGGGCGTCGTAATGTCCCAATCCGGTCTGCATTTCTTGGTCACAGCGCGCAAATCCTGACGCAAGTCCTCCATCGTTGGCCTGCCAAAGAACCAGTACCCGTTGTAGATCTTGTGGATGATGAGATCCGGCTCAAGAACAACAACGTGAGGGATCATTGGATTGTGCACAGGGTCCGTGTATTCGGCGATGTCGAGATCCTTTTGGACAACACGGCGCGCGTCCGATAGAAAGGGCCAGTGTGCGCCGACTCCGCTACGGCATTCGTTCGTCTCGGTGAGGCTATCCGTGCTGATGGTGACCAGTCGGCAATAACCCACTTCCATTTCACGGTGTAGCTCGATAAGTCCTTCAGCCTGACGTCGATCCTTTGGGCAGAAGCCTCCGCGACTCAACACGACGATCATGGGGTCCGTTCCTTGAAGTTCGGACAATTTCCGCCGTGTCGCCGTATGGTCGCTTAGCTCGTAATCAGGAAAACGAGCTCCGTGTACGATGTCGTTTCGCATGTTCTTCAGGACTCCCTTTCACTCGGTTGCGGACCACTAGGCAGCGTAACCCTGGTTTGGGTTATTCCACGACTTGGACTTGATCAAAATCCAAAAAATCATCACATGGGAAACGATTACCACGGGAGCGTAAAATGTATAGACATACCAAAGGGTGGCTAGGTTGAAGCTCGGCACGTTCAACTGCAGGACGCCCCGTACTCCGTTTAGCAGGTCCACGAATCCCCAGGTGTTGGCCACCCACACCAGAGGAACGGCAAAACGCCAGTTGACCCGCAGAGCAAAAATGGAAGCGAGGGCCAGCGCCGCTTCCAAGAGATCACCGTAAGCAGCACTGGAACGGAATTCTTCGGGCAGTTTCGGATCGACCATACCTGCAACTAATAGAGTCATTCCCACATAGCGCAGCACGTGCACGAAAAGCAGCGGAATTAGAGCAGAATTACGAGAAAGTTTGGTTAAGTACGGCCAAACGTACCAGACCGCGACGATGCCGAAGACGACAACGCTCGTAACAAGCTGCATCCAGAATATTTGGGTCGAGTCCATTTCCGTTTTCCTTTAACGCTAGGTTTTCGTAATCTCAGCGGCCCGCCGGCTCATGCCCGCGCCACCGTTGGTTCGGCCGTGCAGGTTGCGTAAACCTCATTCAGGTTCCGCTCTTGGCCCACTTCGGATAGTCGACATAGCCGCGGTCGTCGCCACCGTAAAAGCTCTTGGTATCGGGCACGTTCAACGGTCCGCGGCGACTGAAGCGCGTCGGCAGATCCGGGTTCGCGAGGAAGAGCCGGCCGAAGGCGACGGCATCGACAGATCCGTCGGAGACCGCGCGCTCGCCCCGCTCAGCATCGTATCCTCCGTTGGCGACATAGATCCCCTTCCATGCCGAGCGCAAACGTCGGAAAAAGTCCGCCTTGCGATCGACCGGGATCGTGTCTTCCACGACGTGCAGGTATCCGGGCCGATGCCCATTGAGCATATCCACAGCGCACGCGAAGGTTTCCTCTGGATTGGCATCGCCCATGTCGTTGAAGGTACCGAGGGGAGAAATACGTACCCCAACGCGACCCGGATCCCAGACATTCAAGACGGCCTCGACGACCTCACCGAGGAAGCGCGCCCGGTTGGCAGCACCGCCACCGTAAGAGTCGGTGCGAACGTTCGAGTTCGATCGAAGGAACTGGTCAATCAGGTAGCCGTTGGCAGCGTGAATCTCCACGCCATCGAAGCCGGCGGCCTTGGCATTGGATGCAGCGCGACCATAGTCCTCGATCGTTTGCCGGATCTCCGTCACGCTAAGTGCTCGCGGCTCCGAAACATCGACGAAACCTGTCTCAACGACCGTCTGCGCGCGTGCCCTAATCGCGGAAGGCGCCACCGGGGATGTGTTTCCCGGCAACAGGCTGCTGTGGGAGATTCGGCCCACGTGCCAGAGCTGGAGAAAGAGTCGGCCGCCCGAGCGGTGTACCGCCTCGACGACCGTCTTCCAGCCGGCGATCTGTTCTTCCGAATGAATGCCGGGGGTGTTGATATAGCCCTTTCCAAGGGGCGAAATTTGCGTCGCCTCCGTGACAATCAGGCCGGCCGATGCACGCTGGCTGTAGTACGTCGATGCCCATGGGCCCGGCACCCCGCTGGGTGTAGCGCGATTGCGGGTCAATGGCGCCATGAAGACTCGATTGCTGAGTCTCATGTCGCCGAGAACGATGGGGTCGTAAAGACTCGTCATGCCGGGGTCCTGTAATTGTCCGTAACCGTGTTCAGCTGTGTTCGACGTGGAGAGTGACATCACGCCTCCGTTTTGAACGCGGAATCGATCTCCACCGGCGAGAGATGATGGGTATAGTTGCTAATGGTCTTGAGGGCGACTCCGATCAGTACTTCGCCGATCTGATCGTTACGGTACCCCGCGTCTAGGAACGACTGGACGGTCGCTGCGGCAACGTGACCTCGGTTCTGCACGAGTTCGCGCGTGAAATTGACCAAGGCATTGAGTTTCGCATCGGCCACCGGCTGCCCCGCTCGCACCGCTGCAACGACGGTTGCGGGAACCTTGAGCATGCCCTTGGCCGCCATGCTATGGGCGGCGACGCAGTAGGCGCATTCGTTGACGACGCTCGCGGTCAGGAGCACCAGCTGCCGTTCTGCGGGACTCAATGTGGCTTTGCTATAGGTGGCATCGAGGCCTATATATCCCTCGAGCAAAGTCGGGGAATTCGCGAAGGCGGCGAACAGATTCGGGATGAATCCGAAGCCTTTTTGCACCTTCTCTAGAATCGGGCGAGACCCGGCGGGAACTTGGTCGCCTTGAAGTCTTGGGAAAACCAGGGTGGCCGAAGTGCTCATGACAGTGCTCCTGAAGAAATGCGGGTACGGGGTAAGAATCAAATGGACTATATGGTCCACTCTGTCACGATAGAAATGGACTGTCAAGTCCAATCGTGCTAAAAAGCTGCTTTATGAAGAAGCAAGCCGCAAGCGCACAAAAGACGTACACGCCCCGGGGTGCCTCGACCCGACAGCGAATCGTGGATGCGATGGCAAGCCTCACCTACGCAAAGGGAGCGGAGGGAACGAGCCTCGACGATGTGCGCGGCGCGGCTGACGTGAGCAAATCCCAGCTATACCATTATTTCGCAGATAAGGACGCGCTCGTTCGCGAGGTGATTTCCGCGCAGGCGGCGCGCGTGCTGGCGGCGCAAGAGACCGCGCTTACGCAGCTCGACTCCCTGGCGGCATTGCGTCGCTGGTGCGATTGCATCCTGGCGTTGAACCGAAGGGTTGCAAATGGCGGATGCCCGATCGGATCCTTGGCAAGCGAACTGGCCAG
>Ga0116134_1000637_pt1 | contig 17950 bp, 17 predicted proteins | sample June2015DPH_19_5_FD_89737 | JGI IMG/M metagenome (GOLD analysis project Ga0116134, IMG submission 89737) | Peatland microbial communities from SPRUCE experiment site at the Marcell Experimental Forest, Minnesota, USA - June2015DPH_19_40 | ecosystem: Environmental > Terrestrial > Soil > Wetlands... | reverse complement strand
TCACGACGCGGGCGGATAAGCCGGCGGAGATTCGGCAGTCCGTGATCGACATCGCCACGGATTATCTGGCCGTGGGAATCGATCCCAATCGCAGCACGCTGTTCATTCAAAGCGAAGTCCCCGCGATTGACGAGCTGACTTTTTTCTTTGCCATGCTCTTGCCGTTCAATCGGGTGATGCGCAATCCCACGCTCAAGGATGAAATCCGCGACAAGGGGCTCGGCGAGGATATTTCCTTCGGGTTTCCCCTTTATGCCGTGGGGCAAAGCGCGGACATTTTGGCGTTTCGGCCGGCGCTGGTGCCGGTGGGGGAAGATCAGCTTCCCCATCTGGAAATGACCCGCGAGGTTGCCAGGCGATTCGACCAGATTTACTGCGGCGTCGATCCGCATACGCAGGACGCGGATTACGTCGCGCGCGGCGGGGTGTTTCCGATCATCGAGCCCAAGCTGGGAAGAGTTCGCCGGCTTGTCGGCACGGGCGCTCCCGGACCCACCGGCGAACTATTCAAGATGAGCAAATCACTCAACAACGCCATTTTTCTTTCGGATGATTCCGATGCCGTTCAGAAAAAAGTCATGGCGATGTACACTGATCCCAAGCGCATTCGGGCCACCGATCCCGGAACCGTGGAGAACAATCCGCTATGGATTTTTCACGAAACGTTCAACCCCGACAAAGCCTGGGTGGCCGAGCAGGAGGAGGCCTACCGCGCCGGCAAAGTCGGCGATGTCATCATCAAACGAAAGTTGGTCGAGGTGCTCAATGCGCTGATCGAGCCGATCCGCTCGCGCCGGAAGCAATTCGAATCCCGCCCCGATGATGTTCTGGATGCGCTGCGAACAGGCACGCGACGGGCCAACGTCCTGGCCGAGGAGACCCTTGCACTGGCCAAGCGGGCGATGAAGCAGGATTATTTTTCGCGATCGCTCGGCATCGAAGGGGGTTGAGGGCAAATCAATCAAGAAGATGCAGGAAGATGATCGGTTGAATTTTTCTTGACGATCGGCGGCGCTGGCTCGTATAGGATGAGTCGCTGCCGCCGCTGACGCCGCTGGCTGGCCCGTCGGCCATCGAGCAGGCCGTCGGCAATCGAAAGACAGGATTCGCCGCGTGCCGCGGCAAATGCGAATGATTTTCGCGCCCAAGCGCGACCTCAACCGTCCGTCACCCGCCTTGTCCGACCTCCCATGATGTTCACTCAGCGCTGCAGATTGGCGAGTTCGGGCGAAAAGCATTCGGCTACTTCCGGTCCAAGCCAAAGAAGCTGGAGGTCGGACAAGCGGGGCTGCATTGGACAGTTGAGGTCGAGCTTGAGCTCGAAACTCCGAACCACCTGCCGCGGCACGCGGCGACTTTTGTCTTTCGGTTCCTCAAGGCCGCTCGGAACATTGACGGGCCAGCCAGCGGGTCTCGCGGCGGCGGCGCCTTCTGCCATTCGAGCCAGCGCCCGCGGGCGTCACGAACACCGCAAACGATCCAACGTCTTCCTCGTTTAATCGATCTCGTTCCCGAGCCGATTCAGTCACGCACCGGGCGGCTGACCCGCCGGTCCGCTATCACCAGGCGGCGCAGCGGGATTCTCCTGCGGCGGCGGGGGATAGCCGCCGCCATATCCCGCCTGGCCATACGCTCCGGCCTGTTGTTGCATCATCCAATAGTACGCCTGTTGCATCGCCTGCGCCTGGGCGCTGCCGGAGGATTTCAGCGCCACGACCAGCTTGGCGATGGTAACGATGCACAAACCCAGAACGCCCAAGGTGAGCAGCAGCGGAGCGATCACCATCGGATTGGACGCCACCTGAAGTAAGTCGCTGAGCAAGCTCATCCCCAGGAAGAGGCCCACCAGGCAGTTCACAACGATCGAGCAGATCGTGGATGCCTTTCCACCCCGTCGCACGAAAATGGTCAGCAGCAGAAGCAACCCGCCGGTCAGCAACATCATTCCGGAAAAGATCGAAAAAACCAGGCGTATTTCCTGTACCAGCGAGAGATTCTGCATTGGAGGAAGCGAAGCCTGTTGTTGCCGCGCCGCTTGCATCACCAGCTCATCGGGCGCCACCCAAATGGCCGCGCCCACGCACGTGCCGCCGACGAAAACAAGGCACCCGAGGATCAACTGCCACAATCCCGCGGCGCGGCCATCGGGATTCGGCGGGGCCTGCGCCCAGGCCGACGGATCGACGATCGGCGGCGAATAGGGCGGCGGGGGATAGGGATATTGGCTCAAGACGATTTCCTCGTGGCGTCGGCAGCGATGGTCGCGACAGATGGCCCGAGCGTCAAGGCGGATTGCACGATCGCCGCCGCCGCCACCGCCGCCGTTTCAACCCGAAGAATCGTTTGCGTGATCCGAGCGGCGACGATTCCCGCCGCCGCGAACGCCTCGATCTCCGCCGGACTCCACCCTCCTTCCGGGCCGACCAGAAGCACCAGCCCCGACGGCATCGCCGCGGCCAATTCAAAAATCGGCGTGGCATCATCGGCCGGGGACAAATACCACGCCGTCATCTTTTCGTTTCGCGCCTGCTCGAGTACGGTCGCCGGCTCGGCGAGGGCGTCGATCCGCATGACGTAACGCCGGCCGGATTGCCGGGCGGATTCCTCCGCCAATCTCCGCCAGCGCTGAACCTTGGCCGTTCCCCGCGGCAAAACCACGCTGCGCTCGGCGGCCAGGGGAATGAAGCGATCGACGCACAGCTCGCTGAGCTTTTCGATCATCCAATCCGCGCGTGTCCCCTTGGGCACGGCCGAGGCGACGGCGATCGGCGGCCGCTGGGCCGGCAGAGGATTGATCTGCTCGATCTGCATCGAGACCCCGCTCGGCGAAATCGACGCAATCCGCCCCCGTCCGCTTCCTCCGGCGGAATCGAAGACTTCCAGCTCCGCTCCAACGCTCAGGCGAAGAACGTCGCGCACATGGTGAGCCGAAGCCGCCGCAAGTTCGATCCGCCCAACGTGGACATGGGTCACAAGTATTCGGCGCATGAAGAGCGATTATCGAACGCCCGGCGATTGACGGCAACGCGCGGCGTTGCCTCGGCGGCGTTGCCTGCGCGACGCGGCAAAATTATGCCCGTCTGGCCTGCAGGTCATCCCGCTTTTCGGTTTCGCATGACCAGCCGCAATCCCTCGGCCACCATCTGAGACCGTTTGAGACGATTCGCTCGCGCATAGGCATCGACTTTCTGGAGGAGCCCGCGCTCGATACTGACCGGTACGATCGCCGCGCCCAGGCCAATCTTAGGTCGTCCCAGGCCTCGCTTGACCCGCTGCCATCTCTTGCGCTCCGCCGGCGTGAGCGCCCGTCCCGGCAAGCCTGGGCCCAAATCTTCCTTCTGGAATGGCGCGATCTCCGCTTCCTTCTCGGCATCAGAGAGCGCCATAAATCTTTCGACGGGGGACTTCTTGTTCTTCATAGTCACCGGCTCCGTCGCCGCCGCCGCGTGGTCAGCGGCATGGCGTGAATGATGAAAATTGCGTCATCGGAATCGACCAGATACACCACGCGTACCGGACGATCTCCCAGGCCGCGGCCCTCGACTATCCATTTTCTCTCTCCAGCACGACGAGGCCACGGCCTGCTGGCTCGCCTCCGGGGCGGGGGCAAGAGACGCGCCATGGGAACCGATTATCGGACCGCCGCCGATTCACGGCAACCCGCGGCGTTGCCTCGCCGCCGGCGCAAGGTTATGCTGGTATTCAACCTGTCCGAAAAAGCGCATGGAAGCGCGGCCTCAAGGAAGGATTCCCATGGCACAGGCACCCGCGGCTGAAACCGACGAACTACTTTCCCAACTGGCGGCCAGCGAGATCGATCGTCTTTTGGCCGATGGCGATGTCAAGCCGAATGCCGCCGAAGCACCCGGCGCCGAATCCGCCGCCGCCGATTCCATCGCCGCCGCCACTTCGGAGGCTTTGGCGGAAGGTCCTGAACGGGCCGCCCTGCTGGAGGCCGCCGGGTTCGATTCGCCCAAAACTCCCAATCCCGAACCGGATGAGGTCGCGAATGCCAAACCCACAGGCGATGAGCGATCCGCTCTCCTGCAGGCCGCCGGATTTGAATCCACCGATCCCCCTCCAGCCGCGAAACCGGCAGAGGTCCCCGCGGTCGAGATTCCGGACGACGTTGATCGGCCGGCCCCGATCTATCTGAAACCACTGGTCTGGATCAACGCACCGTTGGACGCATGTCCACCCGGCGTGCGTTCAGTGCTTGGCAAAGCCGGGCTGTTAACGCTGGTGAATGCCCTTGCGGTCCTGACGTATCTTTTCCTCACCCGCAGGCACTGAAAGCGGGTCTGCCAAATCTTCCGGGAACAAGGGCGATAGAACCGCCAAGCCGAAGGGGAGCGCGTTTCTTGAAGCCTCCAGAATACCGGCCGCTCATTTGGCTTAATCGCCCGCTCATTTTTTATCGGACCGCGAGATTAACCCGCCGGCCCCAGCGGCCGATAGTGATCTTATGCGGTACAAAATCTCTGCCTCGGTCAATCGGCGTACAGGTGTGGCAATGGTCTACGTCATCATCTCAATGGTGGCGATGCTGAGCTTTTGCTCGCTGGCGGTGGACCTGGGCCGCGTCCAAACGTCCAAGACCGAATTGCGCCGGGCTGTCGATGCCGCGGCGCGCGCCGGCGCGGCTTACATTCCGCAGCAACTTGCCGCAGTCCAAACCGAGGCGATTGCCATCGCGGCCAGCAACAACGTGAACGGCACGCCCCTCGTTTTGACCAATTCCAATATCACGATGGGCCTATATTCCGTCAACGGCGTATCATGCCAGGCCGTCACGGTGACAATCCCCGCGGGCCAGGTCAAGATACCTCTGTTGTTCGGCTCGATCATCGGCATGTCGACCTGCACCGTGACCGCGACTTCCGTCGCCGCCCTGGTTGCCGATCCGCAATCAACCACTCAGTTTATTTCGTCACACGGGGATCCCTGGCTGGCGGGAGAGCCGGCGGGCACGAAGGGAAGCGTGTCGGATCCCGGATATGACAACCCATCGAACAGCACCCACCCATGGAAATATGACGTGGCGAACCCCGCGGCCGTTGCCACCGCGGTTAGCAACGCCGGCTCTTCTGGCGACTACACGCCGCCTGTAGACTCGACGACACTCTCTTCGACGGACTACTCCAACAACGAGCCGTATGGCTCTCCCACTGAATTCCAATTGAATGTTACGCCGGGATCGATCGTCACGGTCTCCATCCCGGACAACTCCAGCAATGAGGGGAACAATCAAGGCTATCTTACCGGTGGCGTGGGCAATACGTATGCCGACGGCGACTCCGGCGGTTCATACGCCTACTACGAGGATGACGCAGCCAACTCTACGACTACGGGCGCCGGCGCCAATTCAGGAAACGTAACCGGGACTCTTGCCCAGAGTTCCACCAGCACGACGGGCCTGGAAAACTCCGAGCACGGGATATCAAATATCCTCACGCCAATCAATTCCGTCGTGGGCGTTTTCATGGACCAGAACGGCGCGACCTACGGCGCCGACAGCACTCAGGAAGCCAAAGAGAGCAATTCGCCGGGCACCCCTACGGGTTTGAACTTCGGCACATCGTCCGCCCAAAATTACCTGGAACTCGAGCCGCAGTTGAACCAGACGTTCTACGTTGGCGATGGGACAACAGCGAGCGGGGGAACGCAGCAAATTATCGTGGTTCCCAATAACGCCTATGCCCTGTTCCTGGGAACCATGGACGGACACGAGTGGAGCAACAACGCCGGCGGCTTCACCGCGACCATCACGCAATATCAGGTCGAAATCGTTCACTGAGCGATGCCCCCGGTGAATCACCGAGGGCTAAATGGACTGCGAGACGGCTGCTGACTATTTTGGCGGCGGGGGCGCGGTCTGGTAATTCTGAGCGATGGGCATCCGCCGGCCGAAGCCAAAGGCGCGGCTGGTGACCTTTAGGCCCGGCGCGGCCTGGCGGCGCTTGTACTCGCTCCGATCGATCAGCCGGATGACGCGCAAAACCGTCGGTTCGTCGAATCCGTCGGCGACGATCTCGGCGGCGCCTTTCTCCTCTTCCACGTACCGGTGCAGGATCGCATCCAGCACGTCGTAAGGCGGGAGCGAATCCTGATCCGTCTGATTCGGCCGAAGCTCGGCGCTGGGGACCTTGTCGATGCTGCTCTGGGGAATCAGCTCCCGCCCCGACTTCCGGTTGATCCAGCGGGCCAGTTCCCAAATGGTGGTCTTGGGCACGTCGCTGATGACGGCCAGCCCGCCGCACATGTCGCCGTAAAGCGTGCAATACCCCACGGCGATTTCGCTCTTGTTGCCGGTGGTCAGCAGCAGATGATTGAATTTGTTGCTGAATCCCATCAGCAGCGCCCCGCGGATGCGGGCCTGGAGGTTTTCCTCGGTGACGTCGGGCGCCCTGCCTTCAAAAACGCCGGATAGCGTTTCCTCATACGCTTCATGCACCTCGTTGATCGGGACGACGTGCAGTGCGATGCCCAGGTTGCGCGCCAATGCTCGCGCGTCGGCAACGGAATGGTCGGAGCTGAATCGGCTGGGCATCGCCACGCCGGTTACTTTATCCTTGCCCAATGCCGCGACGGCCAGCGCCGCCGTCAGGGCCGAATCGATTCCACCGGAGAGCCCCAGCACCACGCTGTGAAATCCGCATTTTCGCACATAATCGCCCAGGCCCAGCAGCAGCGCGCGATAGATCGATTCGATTCCCTCGCTGGGCCGATTGATCGGGCCTGATGACGTTTCAGATTGGCCGGCGACGGGGACATCGACAACAATCAAATCCTCCTCAAAATCCTTGGCCTGCGCGATCACCTTGCCGCCGCGGTCGAAGACCACGCTGTTGCCGTCGAACACCAATTCGTCATTGCCGCCAACCTGGTTCACGTAAACCAGCGGCTGACCATATTGCCGAACCTGCGACGAAAAAAGTTCCAGACGGAATTGATGTTTCCCAACCACAAACGGGCTGGCGCTGGTGTTGATCATGAGCTGCGCCCCGGCGTGATGGAGATCGGCGATTGGATTGCGATGGTAAAGCCGGCGCGGAATCAGCCGCTCGTCGTTCCACAAGTCCTCGCAGATGGATAGCCCGCCCACCACGTCGCCGAGTTGCACGAGGTTCTCCCGCTCCTCGGCGGGGCCCGGCTCGAAATACCGGCTCTCGTCAAATACGTCGTACGTCGGAAGCAGCGTCTTGAAATGCCGGCTGACGATCCGGCCATCCCTGAGCAGTGCCACGGCGTTGTGCAGCGGCCGGCCCACCGGATTCGTGTTTCGCTCCGCGTACCCCACGACCGCATCGATTCCCTTGGCATGCTCGGCAATCGATTGCAGCCCGCGTAGGTTGTCCTCGATGAACTGCGGCTTGAGCAGCAGATCCTTCGGGGGATACCCGATCACCGACAACTCCGGAAACACCACAAGCTGCGCCCCCTGCCGTTGGCTAAGGGCAATGAAATCAATCGCCTTGCGGCAATTTCCCGCGATGTCTCCCACCGTCGGATTGGTCTGGGCCAAGGCGAGACGCATGGCTAAATCCTATTCATTACCCAAGATTTGTCTCCGGCCGCGCCCCGGGTGCGTGACACTTTAGGCGCGAAAAGTTTATTCCCCGCCCCCGGTAATCCGGGGGAGGGTTAGGGAGGGGGCGGGTCCGCAAGTGCGCGGCCGATGGCTTCCTCCACGGCATCTGGATATTTCAGAATGTCATGATCCGGGAAGCGGATAATCCGGATTCCCTTGGCCAGCAGCGCCTCGCTGCGTTGCTGGTCATATCGTTTGTCCCGGTCATCTCCATGCTGGCCGCCGTCAGCCTCGATTCCCAAGCCTGCCGAGAGGCAGCAGAAGTCAACGATATAGCCGGCGATCGGGACTTGTCGGCGGAAGCGATGGCCATCCAGTCGGTCCCGCCGCAGCAGACCCCACAGCTTCTTCTCGGCATCGGTGGGGTCTTTGCGCATCCGGCGCGCGAAGGTAATCAGTCGTTGGCTGTGGTCACGTAGACCGGGCATGTTCGATCATGCTGCACAAGACGTGCCGTGCTTGTCAAATCGAGCCCCCTCCCCAACCCTCCCCCGGAATACCGGGGGAGGGAGAAAAAGGGGCCGCCCCAAAAATGCCACGCACCCCCGCGCCCCTTTTCATGTGGTTTTCATGTGAAGAACCTATAGACTAGCCAAACAAGGGAGCTATCCATGAAATTGAAGCTGGCGTTCGTTGTCTTGATCTCCATCTTGATCTCCGTCTTCATCTCCATACTGGCATCGAGCGCACGGGCCGATGACGCCGGTGGATACAAACTTCTCAAAGCCGTCACCGTCGGCGGCGACGGCGGATGGGATTACCTCGCCGTCGATGCCGATACCCGCCACATTTACATCTCCCGCGGCAACCGCATCGATGTCTTCGACGCCGATTCCCTCCAGAAGCTCGGCGAGATTCCCGACACCGCCAACGTCCACGGCGTGGCCTGGGACAAGGAATCCGGCCATGGTTTCACCAGCAACGGCAACCGCAACGACCCGTCCGTCACCATGTTCGACATCAAGACCCTGAAGGTCCTCAAAAAGATCAGCGTCACCGGCCGGCCTGACGGAATTTTTTTCGAGCCGTTCACCAAACATATTTTCGTGGAGAGCCACTCCATACCGAATGAAACGGTCATCAATGCCGCCGACGGAACGGTCTTGGGAACGATCGACCTCGGCGGCGAGCCGGAGCAAGGCGCCAGCGACGGCAACGGACACGTCTACGTCAATTTGGAAAGCACCAGCGAGGTCGTCGTCGTCGATCCCACCGCCATGAAAGTCACCGCACGCTACAAGCTCGGCGAAGGCGAGCGCCCATCGGGAATCGGCCTCGACGCTAAGAACCGCCGCATCTTCTCCTGCTGCGGCAACGCCAAGATGGTCATCCTCGATGCCGACAACGGAAACATCATCACCACGCTTCCGACGGGTCGGGGCACGGATGCCGGCACATTCGATCCCGACACATTGGAGGCCTTCAGTTCCAACGGCGACGGCACGTTGACGGTGGTGAAGGAAACCAGCCCAACGAGTTTTGAGGTCGAGCAGAACGTCCAGACGGAAATGGGCGCTCGGACCTGCGCGTTGGATTCCAAGACTCACAACATCATTTTGGTGACCGCGCAGTTTGAAGCCCCGACGACGGCGCCGTCCACCCAGCCGCAGGCGGAGAATGGCCGACGCCGACGCCCGCGGATGATCCCGGGGACGTTTACGATTCTTGTTGTCGGGAAAACGTGATTATCAATTGCCCAAAAAAGGGCCGGCCCTCAGGTCGGAAAGGAGAACCCGGGGGCCGGTGGGGTTGATTGTTGAATTGCGAGGCGCGCCTATGCGGCCAGTGGCTGCGTCGAGAGATACAGACCCAGCATGCCGCGGTCGATCTCGTCCATGTCCATCAGTCGGCCGCACACGTCATATTCGTCCCTGCTGACTTTGGCCACGCGGGCGATGCTCATCCAGCCGGTCCATTCGGTTTTCGGCGAAATCCCGGCTCCGCGGGTGATAAATGGGCTGATGCCTGCGTATGCGGGGAGTTCCATCCGAACCCGAATCTGGTGATCGGGCTGAACATTCTGTTGATTGGTGCGGATGCGAAGCCCGCCGGCGGAGATGTCGACGATCTTTCCGAAGTTCTTGCCTGAACGCCGGCCCCCTTCCCAGCGATCCACCGTGATCTCCTGGGTCTCCATATCGTGCCGCCGATGCTCTCGCCGCTCCGCCTCGGTCGACAATTTCAGGATCGATTCAGTGCTTTCCTTGGCGATCGAAGACATCTGACTCATAGATATGCTCCTATTGTGGACGGCGATAATCACATCGGTCATTCGTCCGCGTGACTTTGTTAATTTGGGTATTTTGAGAGAGGCAGATAACAAATTTTACAATTCGTCCGTTTGTCCCAATTAACATGGTTTTGACAATGTCTGTTTTGACAGATATATGGTTAATGATGAGCGGAAAACTTCGCGAGGAGATTGGTAAGAGCGGCCCGTTCGCTTCCCTGGAAGAGGAAGTCCTGCTCAATTTTTTGCGCACGGCCGATCGGCTCACGGGAAGTGTGGAAAGCGCCCTCAAGCCGGTAGGATTGTCCCCCACTCAGTACAACGTCCTGCGGATTCTCCGCGGGGTCAATCCACAAGGCCTTGCCTGTCAAGAGATTGCAAGACGAATGATCACCCGGGATGCGGACATTACCCGCCTTCTGGACCGCTTGCAGGCACGCGGGCTGGTTCATCGGCAACGGCAGACCGATGATCGCCGAGTCGTCCATATCACCATTACTCCCGCCGGCCTGGCCATGCTGGCGGAACTCGATCCAATGATCCTGGATTTAAATCAGAACCTGCTGCGGCATTTGGGAACCGCTGGCCTCAAGCAGCTTTTGGAACTCATCGAACAGGCCAGAATCCAGACCGAACGATTGAGGGATTGACAAACTAGTTGTTGTAACATATATTGTGCCAACTGGCATCTAGCCGGATGCCAAATTGGAGATTCCGTGATCAACGTCATCCAATCAAGCCAGCGTTATCACGCCGAGCATGGCTGGCTGGACACGCATTGGCATTTCTCGTTCGGCGACTATCGCGATCCGAGCAACATGAACTGGGGAGCGCTCCGCGTTTTCAACGACGACATCATTCACGGCGGCGGTGGATTCGATCTCCATCCCCATCGCGATATGGAAATCGTCACCATCGTTTACAAGGGCGAACTTCGCCATCAGGACAATCTCGGAAACACCGGCGTGATTCACCCCGGCGAGGTCCAGGTCATGACTGCCGGCCGTGGGATCGTCCACGCCGAACACAACAATTCCCCTACCGAACCGACGCATTTGCTTCAGATCTGGATCATTCCCCGCCGTCGCGGCAACACGCCTCGTTGGGAACAGAAACAGTTCGATCCCCAGAGCCGGGTTGGAGAACTCTTGCCGGTGGTTTCAAGCGGCGACGTCCCCCAGACGCTGGCGATCGATCAGGATGCGACCATCTATCTCTCCAAACTGTCATCGGGCCGGCAGGTTCGCCACGCCCTCGCCGCCGGACGCAAGGCCTATCTTTTCGTGGTTGATGGTAAGATTGAATTGAACGATACGTCGCTTTCCGCCGGCGATCAGGCCCGCATCGATCACGAAACGCATTTGGACATCGCCGCGAAGAAGGACGCCGATTTGATTCTGCTCGATTTGCCGTAGAATGAACGTTTGCTTTCCATAAGGAGCTTCCATGAATCGTCTATTGGGTGTTTTCGGCACGTTGGCTTTGACTCTGGTCTTTTCTTCCGCCGCGCTGGCCGACAATTTCACGGCGGACCCCGTCCACTCCTTCGTGGTGTTCGACGTTCATCACCTCGACGCGGGATACGTTTACGGCACGTTCGGCGGCCCGGCCGGCTCCATCAGCTACGACGGCGCCGATTTGACGCAAACCACCTTCGACATCAGCGTCGATGTCGACAGCATCGACACCCGCAACCCCAATCGCAATAAAGACCTCAAAGGCCCCGATTTCTTTGACGTCAAGCAATTCCCGGCCATGACGTTCAAGAGCACCAGCGTGAAAAAAACCGGCGATGCCACCATGGACGTCACCGGCGATCTGACCATCCGGGGAGTCACCAAATCCGTCACGATTCCCCTGGAAGTCACCGGCACCGGCAAAGGCATGAGGGGCGAAACCCGCACCGGATTCCGCGCGGACTTCAAGATCGACCGCACTAATTTCGGCATGGCGGCCGATCCGCCACCGGTCATCGGCAACGAAGTTCACATCGTCGTCGCCATCGAAGCGATCAAGCAATAACGGCGGCGAATGCCATTTACGCCGATGCAAATGCTGGCCGGGATGGTTTTGCCGGCCGTGATTCTGGGCCTGGCGATCTTGCCGACCTGGCAACCGTGGAACCGCCGCGCCACCGCCGACGCCCGCTGGATCTTCGCTCCGCTGGTCGGACTCGGGTTTTGCATTGGGTATTGGAACTTCGAGTTGAAACTCGGCTGGCCGCCGGGCGCCAACGTCCTTTTCCTGCTTTTTTATTCCGCGGTCCCTATTGCGATTCTCGGCCTGCTGGATTCGCTGCTCAAGCCGCCGCTGTGGCTGCGGGCGATCATGCTGCTGATTTTGTGGCGGATACTCGTTCGACTGCTGTTGCTCCCGCAAATTCCACGTCAGATTTCCGAATCCAGCGCCGAATTGTGGATCGACGCGCTGTCGCTGATGGCGCTGGTATGGTGGCTCACGTTTGAGCATCTGGCCGATCGTTCACCCGGCGTCGCGACGCCGCTGATCCTCGCCGCACTCGCCGGGGCGAGCGCCATCCTGCTGGCAATGGGCTGGCACATCCAGGCTTCCGCCGCAATGGCCGCAACGCTCCTGGCCATGTCGATCGCCGCCATGGTCCTGGCCGCATGGAACGCCCGAATCTCCTTTTCACGCGGGTTCGCCCAGACGATCGCCCTGCTCCTTCAACTCGTTCTCATCCACGGATATTTCTACACCGATGACACCCTGACCCACTGGCAGCAAATCTGGGCCGGCCTGCTTTTGGCGTCACCGCTGCTTGCTTTCACCGGCGATCTACCAATCTTCCGCGGGCGTCATCCGGCATGGCGGCTGACGGCCAGGGCGATCCCAGTGCTGATCGCCCTGGGCATTGTCTGCGCGGCGACCGTCCGCGATTTTGTCCAAGCCGATCAGGCCCAGCCTACAATGCAGGATGAATGACGCACGCTCGATTTCCCGCTCTCAAAAAATGCTCGACAACCCTTTGGAACTCCGATAGTTTGAAGAGCAGACGATGTCGCGTTTTTTGCCCCTGGTTATTCTTATCATCTGGCTGTCCAGCCCGTCGGCGCCGCCTATGGGCGGGCTGCCTCCCCTGGCCGGCTGCGCGATCTTCCTCGGATTCTATCTCGCGATGACCGCGGTGCTGGCCGTCTGGAGCCGGCGGGTCGCTCGCCTGGCCCATTTCAGCCACATCCAGCGGCGCCTGCGAACCTTTCACTCCGTGATCTATGCCAGTCGAATTCTTATTCCCATCTGGTTGGCCGTGGGAATCTTAGTCCTGGGTTGGAGGGAGCAGATTCTGTCCCTGCTGGGGCAAACGCCGCTCGGCCGGTTGCCGATCGATTGCCCGGGTCTTCTGCTCGGCTGTCTCCCGCCGTTCCTGGCCTGGATGGCGCTGTGGTGGGCGCAGTTCCCCGCCGACCGCGCCCTGCGCGAGCAGAACATTCTGATTCAACTCGATCAAAGCCTTCCCCTCCAGCCGCCGCCGCCGTTTCGCACTTACTTTTTCGTGAACCTTCGCCTGCAACTTCTGTTTACGATCGCGCCGGCGCTGTTGCTGCTTCTCCTGCACGATGCCTTGTCGCTGATTTTGCCGCCGATGTTTCACCACTTCGGCGCACTGGCCAACCAGCAGGACCTGATCGAGGCGATGATCACGCTCCCGTCCTTCCTGATATTCCTGGTCTTCAGCCCGGAAATTCTGCGGCGCGTGCTCCACACCGAATCGATGCCCGACTGCCCGCTTCGCCGCAAGTTGAAGAAGATCGCCCGGCAGCACCGCGTCGGATTCCGCGACGTCCTGCTTTGGAAGACCGAATCCCAGATGGGCAACGCCGCCGTAATGGGGTTCGTCCCGCGATTCCGTTACGTGCTGCTGAGCGATTTGCTGCTGGAAACCATGCAGGATGAGCAGATCGAAGCCATCTTCGCCCACGAGTTGGGGCACGTCATGCACCGCCATTTGTTCTGGCTGGTGGCCGCGATGGCGGCGATGTTTTTGGCCGTCGCCGGACCCGGGCAGATGATCGCCAATGCCCTGCAACCGCTGCAGAGCCGCGCCTGGCTCGGGGATTCGGTGCAGACCGCGCTATCGCTCGGCGCGGCAATTGGCTTGTTCGCCCTGGTTTTCGGTTACGTCAGCCGCAAATTCGAGCGGCAAGCCGATGTCTTCGCCGCGCGGACGATCCAGAATGTACTTGACGCCGCCGCTGAACCCGTCCCTGCTTCGCCATCGGCGATGCAGCCGACACCCGCCAACCCCGACGTCCTGCGATCGGTTTTGGCCAATACCGCCGTCCTCGACGAGCCCGGCATTACCCTTGCCGCCCCGCCGCGCAGTTATGTCGGCCGGCAAGGGGCCACGATTTTTTGTTCCGCCCTGGAGCGCGTCGCGGTGGTCAACAACATCCCCATCGCCGCCAGAAGCTGGTGCCACGGCAGCATCGCCAAACGCATGCGATTCCTGGAATATCTCGCCCGCGACGCCCGCCGAACCACGCAATTCGACCGTTTCATGTCCCGGTTTTATGTCGCGCTGATTCTGAGCCTTTGCGTCTTCGCGGGCTGGACCATGCTGGTGCTGAAGGCTTAAGCAGAACACGGGAGCGCAAGCGGGCCGGCTAAACAATTGACTCCAACATGGGTGGATAAAGGTCTCGGGCGTCGATCGGCAAGGCATCGGGATTCAAATCCGCCCACATCGCCGCCTCGCCGTTCAGCGGGCTTTTTATGTTGTACGACTGATACGCGATCAACTGCCCGATCCGGACCGCCAGGTCCGTCAGGCGCTCGCCGGCAACCCAATGATCGCCGACGCAGATCGCGGATTCGTCGATGTTGGGATGAAAGATCGGGGTGAGCATCCGGCACGCGGGGGTCAGGCGCGGATAATCGCGCGTCATGCGAATCTCCGCAACGTGCCGCTGGCGAAACACCGGACGTTTGCCCTTCATCGCTTCGATTCCCCGAATGTTGTATTCGACTTTGTAAGCCTCGGCCGGGTCGCCCTCGGTTTCGAGGATCCGAATCAGCGATCCATCGCCGAAAGCCTCGCGCATCTGCCGAAGGTCCGCGATCAGTCGGCGGGTGCGCACGGACAATTTCCCAGGCGTGGCAATCGGCGCGGGCGCGATAATCGGTGCGGGCGCGGCCAAAGCTTCCCCCGCGGCCGGGACAGCAATGGCGCTGCCGCATTTTTTGCAACGTGCCTGCCTCCCGGCGAAACTCTCCGGGACATTGAATCGGCCGCCGCAGCCGGGGCAGGCGAAGTGAATCATCGGCCACCCCAAAACGGCACGTTAAACCAAACGAACCGGCTGATGACAATGCCCAGGGCGACGCCGAAGACGCAAATCACCGCCGATACCATGGCGACGCGGCTGCTTCCATTTCGGCTGCGCATGGCGTAGACGGCGGATGCCGCGCCGACCGCCAGCGGCGGCACCCCGAACGTGAATGCGCCGAGCACCGAGCCGAAAACGCTGCCCCCAAGCAGCGCGAAATCCCAAGGGAAGGGCTCGCCCTCTGCTGGTCGCGCGAGCGCGGGTTGCGCCGGCGCCGTTGTCGCCGCGACTGCCAGGTCCTCCGGACCCATCACCGCCGGCGAACTTGAATCGGAGACGATTTGATCGTCCAGGGCGCCCACCTGCGCGCAACCGTAGGCCGCGCATCCCCGATTTTCGCGCCAGCATTCCGTGTGATAACTTTGCGAGCACTCGGGACAGGCGGTCGTCGCCTCGCCGGGCAGGATCTGGCTTTGGCAGATGCCGCAGACACGCGCCGCCGGCTGCGGCCGCGGCTCGGGCATGTCCGCCGCCAGCGGATCGAACGGCCGGGCGCTCGAGCCCAACTGCACGGGCTCCGTAATTGCCGTCATGTCCACGATCGAATCATTGGGCGTCAGCGGACGGCGAATCCCCGACGCCGGCACGCCGGGGACCGTGATTTCTCCGTGGCAGATCGCGCACCTTCCGTACGCGCCGGCCATGCTCGCCGGAACCCACATCGGCGCGCCGCACGAACAGGCGAGCAGAATCCCCGGATTCTCAAATTCCGGGTTCGTCCCGTCCTCGGCGATTTGGAATGTCACCGAGCCTTCCGGCAACGCGTCGGTGTCGTGGAAGGTCATCTTCGCCGGTCCGACTTGGATTTCGTCGCCTTCGTGCAGCGGGGTTTTGGTTCCGATGCGCTGGCCGTTGACGAGGGTGCCGCCACGGCTGTGGGCGTCGGCGACGTAGATTGATTCCCCCTCCTTGTCGATCCAGGCATGAATGCGCGAGATGACGCGCTGGCCGAATTGCACGCCGTTGAATGCCTTCCGGCCGATCAGCACGCGCTGGTTAAATGACGCCGCCTGAATCAGATCGCCGGATTGGATGACCAAGCTTGCCATGCCGTCACGCAACACCGCGGTCCATGGCCCTCGAACACCTACGGCCCGCTTTCCGCAATTGTACGCCCGTGCCACGCATAACGCTTATTTGTGGTACGGACACGAGTTTTGCCGCTCTAGCCGCGAAGAGAAGGGGAGAAGCGATCGTGCCCTGTCGTCAACGCGCTCCCCTTCTCTTCGCGGCTAAACGAAATGCCCAAATTCCGTACCCGAATCGTGCGCTACACGCCCGAGCCAGCAGTCCGGGCGGGAACTCTCAGGGACGCGCCATCCTTTGAATCCAGTCGGGGATGTGCAGGTCCTGCATCCGAATCATCAGACCCAGGAGCATGCCCATCGCGGCGAACAGAAATAGTCCGATAATCGCCAGCAGAATTCGCCCCACCGAAGGGCCGTGGCGTGGCTTGCGCGTGCGCATCAGCGGAATGGCCACCCGCCGCGGCGCCTCGGGCGGAGCGGTTTCCAACTCCCCGGTCGCGCGGCCCGCCTGGGACAGCGTGGCGGTCGCCGGTTCGTCGGCTTCGATCAGATACGCCATCCGCCTGGAGTGTCCCGCCTCCGTGCCGAAAAATCCCTCTTCCCCGCTGCGCGGATCGTACACCAGCGCCGTCTGCCACGACAGACCGAAGAAGCTCTCGTGCAAAAAGACATCCATCTCCGAGAGAAAAATCCCATGGCCGGGATGAGTGTGATACCACCCGACGATCCGAAGGTCGGGGAATTGCTTGTCCATCGTCTCCTGGATGTGCTGCCAGGTCGTGGCGGTAAACGTCACCTGCCCGGCGCTGCCGGTCGCGGCTTCGCCCTCGATGACGTGCTGGACCTGGAGAAACGCGCCGGTGTCGTCCTGATACACATCACCCACCAGCACCCCGCAAACCTCCACGCCCGGCGAACCGTCGCCATGCACGTGGAGGCGATTGAGCGCGGACTGGCGGATCACCACCTGAAACGCCGTCGTGCGCGGGCCGCTGAGCTTCAGCTTGATCGCATCCCGGCGCGGTAATTGCGAGAAATCGATCCCGCCGTTAACGCCGCTTTCGCTCTCAACCGTTTGAATCACTCCCATGACAGCGCCTCCGTTTCTTCAGTAAGCGGCCCGAGCACTCGCAGGCGGTCGCCGGACATTTCAAAGCCGATCACTTCATCCCCCCGGCGGGCGACCACGATGTCCAGCGGCGGAATGCCGATCTGGCCCAGCGTGCGATCCAATAACTCCGGGTCATCCCCGATGCGGAAAAAGGTTTTCACCTCGCGGCGAACGCCCGGACATTGCGGGCAAAATGCCTTCTCCGCCCGAACCTTTCCCAGCGACACGAACAGCTTTTCCGATGTGCCGCAACGTGGGCAATCCAGCGATTGCAGCACGTCGCGGCACGATTCGAGTTGCACCCCAGGCAATAACCGCCGCGCCTCCGACATCAAATCCCCCACCGTCAAATCGTCCACTCCGGCGTCCAGCGCATAGATCTGACCGAGCGTCTCGTGGCTCAAGCAGTCGTCCTTTCGCTGGTACTGCACGATATACGAGCTGGCCGACATCCCGTCGAACACCCAGCCCGAGCCGGCGAGGCTCGCCATTCCGTGCAGCAGCTTCACCGCCTCCTGGCATTGCACGCCGGCAATAATCGAGGCGATGGTCGGGGTCGTCGGCGTCTTGCCTGCTTCCATTTCCGAGCGGGTCAGCAGATTGCACGATCGCCGCGCTTGCAGGAGTTGCCAATCGGTCTGG